>DSLMC04103__coassemble_911_pt1 | contig 16280 bp, 18 predicted proteins | sample DSLMC04103__metabat2_low_PE_018 | metagenome-assembled genome bin DSLMC04103 | reverse complement strand
ACTTACGATTCTTCGTCCGGCTCTTCTTATAAACTGGAAGTTTTTTCCCAGCCTCGTTTTCTATGCTTTTTACTGTTCTCGTCTACTCCGGTGGCGTGTTTGCCGCTGCCTGCTTCTTACCAGCTCATCCTGGCGTACCTTTAATTGCTGGATTTCTAGTTCGATTTCGTTTAAAACTTCAATCTCCGTCTTTTGAATGTCCAACAAGTGGGGCCACTGCACTTCGTTTAACTGGTTAATCTTTTCGTGCAGGTTCCGAATTTCCATCTCCGACTTCATGTTCGTCCGGTAGTCGTTTTCAGCGTCATAACGGTCACGTTCAGCCTGCCGGTTCTGGCTCATCATGATGATTGGGGACTGGAAGGCTGCCAAACAACTCAGAAACAGGTTTAACAGGATGAACGGGTACTCGTCAAAGTGAATCCCAAAGATATGCAGCGTGTTGGCCGTCATCCAGCAGAACAGGAAAATACAAAAGCCAATGATGAACCACCACGACCCACCGTACTTCGCAATCAAGTCGGCCAGTTTATCACCAAACGTCACCTTCATTTCGTTGGTGTTCTTAATAACGTAGGTGTTGCTGTTGAGTTCTTTCTCGAGCTTATCGTTAATCTTTCGGTTTGAATCCAGGTCGCTGTTAATGGTTTGTTCCATCTTGTGCAGCCGAATGCGCTGAAGGTCATTCAGGCAAATAAACGAAGACGGGCGCACCTGCGGGTTGCGTTCCTTAATTGCTTCCACTAGGTCCCTTCCCAGACTCTTAATGAAGAAGCCTTCTAACACTGTATATGATTTGCCACACATTACGCAGGTGGCGCGGTTCTTATTTGCCATTTTCTCACCCTTCTCCTATCCGTTTTCCGCTAATCATCTTATCATCAGTCGTCTGAATTGGGTAGCGTTTCTTCCTCGGTCAAAACAGCGCATTTAACAGTAATGTGGCCGTCTGGGCGCTCTTGATAATGGACTCCCTGGATTTCGGGCACAAAACCAGCAAACCGCTCCATCGCACCAACTAAAACCTGGAAGTACTGCTGGTCAACTGGCCGCCACCGCTCCCCCGGTGCCACGATAAACACGCCTGGCGGGTACGGTAACGCCCCTTCAGCCGCAATTCGGCCCACAACCTGATCAAGATCAACCAGCTCATCGTGATTCCGCCGAAACTCCAGGTCAGCCTGCGCCGGTGTCTGGGCGTATTCCTGCATCTTATCCTTACTAAATAGCTGTTGCTGCAGACTAAACGTTTGGTGAGCCCGGTAATATGCGTGCATTTCATCGCACAGTTGACGAAGCGAATATCCCGCATACCGTTGTGGATAGCGGGCCGTTAACCGCGGAAGGACCTCTTCAAGCGGAGCATCTTCATTGTATAGCCGTTCAAAGGCCAATAAAGCGTCCACAAGCTGATCCAAATCCGCAGTTGTGTCACCTGGAGTCAGTAAGAACAGGAGGGAGTTGAGGTCCGCCTTTGCCTTTAAGATCCCGTGCTCCGTGAGGTATTCCGCGACAATGTCCCCCGCAATTCCGGAAGAAGTGTACGTCTGCGTAGCCTCGTTAATTCCCGGCGTGGTAATCGTCAACTTTAGCGGATCAAGCCGAGCCTGTCCTCCCGCGACCTTCTTAAAACCATGCCAGGATTGGCCCGCTGGCGTTAACTCCCAACATTGCGGGTCGTGCAGAAGCCGGTCGTCAGGAACCTGCTCCCACGGTTGCCCGTTAATCGTTGATGGAACTAACGGCTTAAAGAGTGTCGACTCCCGTAAAAGTCGTTTTCGGGCCGCAATCCCCCGCTGCATCACCGCTTGCCACCAGCCGTGGTTGGCCGAACTCCCCGCTACGTACGGATTAACCGTCATTGAGGCGTAGAGAGGATAGTTATAACTCGACGTTACGTACTTTAAGTATGCGTTATTAAAATGCAGGTGGTCGACGTACCGTTTTTGCCCCTTAATGTGCGCATCCTTCTTTAAAATTTGGGAAGCCTGCCCCATTCCAAGCTGCTGTTTGTGGAGTGACTGGGTGACGAGAATCCCCGGATCTTCGGGGCCAAACGTGCGGGTCAACGGTGTTAGGTCCGCAAGCACGTCAACAAATTGCTCGTACCCACCCCAGGCACAATCGAACAACACATAATCACATAACTGTCCGATGCGGTCAAGGAGCCACTGAGCGTTCGCAAACACCCCATCATACGTCTCCAGCTGAACAGCCGCCATCCGGAACGGCCGCGGTTGCTTAGCCCTTTGCGGGTCAACCTGAGCGGCGGCCGCCCGCAGTTTTTCCTGGGTCAGCATTGCAGGATCCATGCCACCGATTAACCCGTGCGCATTCCGATCGGTGGGAACGTAAACCGGCTGGGCCCCATTCATCACCAACGCCCCGTTATACAACGACTTGTGGTTGTTCCGGTCAAATAGAACCAGGTCACCAGGCCGCACCACCGCACTCACGCAAATATCGTTTGACCCCGTTGTCCCGTTAGGCACAAAGTACGCCTTATCCGCGTGGTAAACCGCCGCCGTTTTTTGCTCCGCTTCCAGGGGTGTTCCGGCATGCGTCATTGTATCGCCTAACTCAGCAACCGTGTCGCTCGTGTCAGCATACAGCATGTTGTTGCCAAAGAACCGGTTAAAAACAACGCCGGCCGGGTGAAGACCGTAGTATTGCCCGTTGTGGTGCCCAGGGGTAGTAAAACTTACCGGTCGTTGGTCAGCAAACGCCACAAGGTCACGTAAGAACCCTGGCACATTCTGGTGAACGTATTCCGCCGCAGCATCCGCAATTTGCTGCTGAACGGTTGCTGATTGCGCTGCCGCATCAACCCGAACAACGGGCACTGATAACCCTGACTGTTCAACCAACCGCTGAGCCATGGCAGCCGAAGCGGCGTCCGTAACGACAATCGTTGCTAGTTCCGCCGGATTAAGTGTTGGCGCTAGTGCTACGGATTCCCAATTCGGTGGTACTAGCCGTTCCATCCCAGGAGTCACCGCAATCTTAAGGTACTTCATCCTTCACCCTTCTTTCAGTAAACTACCCCTATCTTACCGCACTTGCCCGCTTATAAGCTATTTCACCCGTTGCGGACGGCGGACCCGTGCCGTAAAATAGGCGTTGATTGTTTCATAATCAATTTTCATTAAATGAAAAAGAGAGTGAGGGAAAGACATTGAACTGCTCGTTGTCGCGGTTTAACCACCATCCGCCCCGCATGGTTCTATTTATTCGTTACTAAGAACCATGAAAGGAAGGACAATGGAAAACACACTACAACCAAAAAAGCATTACATGAGTTGGCCAGTGCTAGCACTGCTAGACTTCGTCACCATCATTAGCTTTGAAAACATTTTTTATCCGTTTCAAAACCAGGGATTATCAGTCGTCATCTCGTGGCTGTTCCTGCTATTTTCATACGTTATCCCCTACGCGTTGATCGCGACGCAGCTTGGGTTAACGTTTGATAATCAGTCTGGGGGACTTGCCTCATGGATTCGGCGAGGAACCCACAGCGATCTGTTTGGTTACATCACGTCCTGGATGTACTGGACACAGACAATCCCGTACCTGGTAGACGTCTCCAACTCCGTCGTTGTCTCCATTAGCTGGATTATTCTTGGGAACAACACCCTGAACAAGCACATGTCGACAACGACGTTCGGCTTGATGACCTTTATCATCATCCTGTTATTTATTCTCTTTGAAAACAAGGTTAAAAACTCTTTGGAGATTCTATCATTCATCGGTGGGGGCGCAATGTTCCTCATTTCAATGTTGTTTGTCTTTATGACGGGCTGGGCGCTGCTCCACGGTGCCCACATCGCCACCCACTTCAGCTGGGGAGCGTTTAAGCCAAGCTTTAGCCTCCATTACTTCTCAACAACCGGACTATTAATCTTTGCGATGTCCGGGGCTGAGCTAGCCGCCCCGTACATTATCCGTCTCCGGAACCCGAAATCAGAGTTCCCGAAGGCCATGTGGGCGTTAGCGCTGATGACGGCATTCCTAACAATCTTTGGAACGTTAGCCCTCGCCGTTTTCTTCAACGCCAACCACATTCCGCACGACTTTAAGATGAACGGCCCGTACTACGCCTTCCGTCTTCTCGGAGAACAGTGTGGGCTTGGAAAATCGCTCATGTACGTATTTGCCGTTGTTCAGTTACTCTTTATGCTTGCCCAGTTGGCAATCCTAATCGATGCGGCGGCCCGGGTCTTTGCGAGTGACACGGCCAATAAATACATGCCAACGTGGTTAACCAAGAAGAATAAGAACGGCAAACCCGTTAACAGTTACATCTTAACTGCCGGGATTAGCCTGTTAATTCTTCTCCTGAGTGGCACCCTCCCAAGTATTAACTCAATTTATAACTGGTTACTAAACCTGAACGGAATTGTTTCACCGTACAAGACGGCTCTGGTCTTCGTGGCTTTCCTGGCTATTCGATGGCACGAAAAGGAATTCCATTCGGACTACGTTTATATCAAGAACCGAACGAGCGCCCTCGCAATGGGACTATGGTGCTTCATTTTCACGTTTGTATGCGCCACCCTCGGCTTTATCCCACAGGACGCTAATCCGGGAACAGCCGCCTTTAACCACCAGTTAATCATGAACTTTGTAACCGTTGGCTTCTTGATTGTCCTTGGATTCCTGTTACCACTCCTGCGGAAACTGGAACTCCGCCGGAAAGCAACTAATTAATGACGGCGTTAGATGACCTACTAAGCATCTCCGAAGTTAACCGGAGGTGCTTTTTATTTGGTCCGAAACAACTGCCGGAACATCTGCAGGTCATCGGCCCCCATCGCTAGCGTATCACGTAACTGCCCTGCTCGCTCGCTCAGTGCCGTAAGCACATCCTCATCATGGTGCATGAACTGGTAATCAATGGCACCCCAGACGAGCCCAATGAACGACCGACATAAATTAGCGGCAAGGTCGCGTTGGTAATGCCGGCAAATCCGCTTTCCGTACGGCTGCAGGTAGGGAATTAGGCGTTGCCCCCAACTACTAACCTTATTAACCGGGGTTAACTGGTAAACGGTAATCACCCGCTTTTGTGTCAGGTTGACAACCGCAATGCACTGTCCCCGACGAAATAACCGTGCTTTCGGGTTGTTATTAGATGGATCATCAATTGCCGTCGCATCCACCATAAAGCGCCGCACCCACCGGTGAGCATCACACTTAGGAACGTTAAACCGCTGATTAAGGCGCTTAACCGCGTGCTCCGTTGGGGTAAATCCAGCTGCATCAATCTTTGTCATTCAGGTCTGCTCCCCTTTCATCCGGCCTTTCTTCTTGAAAGACGTCACCTTGTAATCGAACATATGTTCTGGTTTTAGTATACCAATTAGTAGGACCATGTCAACGAGTAAATTACCAGAATGGCACTAAAAATGGCTTTCCCGCCGTAATTTAAAAGCCCCGTTGCGCCGGCTCAAAATTGAACCGTAATAACGGAGCATACGAAAAATTGATGGACTATGAACCATGATCGTATAAAGAAAAATCATAATCAATTCCCAGAACGTAGAAAATATTATCGTTAAACATCCCTACAACGCGACACTTTTCAGAAGCAAACCTGAATACCCAGTATGCGTTATCACAATCTTCCTGTCGGGTTGCCTTAAAAATATCATGCACCCGCAGTTTTAATTTGGCCGGGGTTTTCATACTCTCAACACCGCCATGTTTTCCCCTAGCTAGTACACTTACTTTATCTTGTAAGGATAAGTTTGTCATTTTGTCTAACAAATTAGCCTTTATTTCCTTAGTACATTTAGGAGAACTAAAATTATATTTTTTCTGTTTTGTAACGAAAGACAAATTAAACGCTACCCTCATATCCCGGTAACGTTTAATGACTATTCTATTATCGTTTTTCTTGCCGTTAACCTTAACCTTCATTAACAACGACCTCATCGAAGTATGCGTGCATCGCTTCATCGCTAATTTGGTGACTTTGTTCGGTACTCTTCCATGGACTTTCGTTGTGCGTTTGTTCCATTAAATCGTAGGCCGACCGATTGCCAAACTTATCCCATACCGTATTAATAACATCATTGACCTTAGGGGTGTTATTAATCTCGTTGTAATCGGCAAAATCGGCTTCGCTAATCTCGCCCACTATCTCACGTTGTCCTTTGTATTTAACATGGACTGCTTCCACAGCCGGCCCATACTTCCACGCAAGAATAGGCTCTGAAAATAACTTCTTACCGGTGTAAGCCAAATATACGCCGTAATCATAGTAAAGCAACTTCATCGCCTTCATTTGAGTAAGCTCTTCGGCGTATTCACTTTCGTTCAACTCTGCTTTATTTTTAACTCTCATCCAGTTGACTATTTGTAATGCGCTGAACATATTCACACCCTCCTCAACATCAAGGTAGCTTTACACTCACATTATACACAAAAAGCCTTTCCACTCTACCACGGAAAAGCTTTTGTTAATGATTATTTTTCACCCGAATAAATCTAGTTCACGTTGCAAGCAATTCTCTTTCTTATCACTCCCCGCAAAACATTCGTCTCCTTATGTTCGCACTATTTGAAACTCCTCCGAAAAAATTTTAACCACATGCCTGGCAAAAAGAACAACATAAAACTGGCATTATGCATTGTTTGTAAACAAACAGCGCATATTTGCGCCGATAAGTCCCCTGCATCAACGTATTCGAAGTAATCACAAACGTTATTCTTGATTAAATCAAAGCACCATTCCAAATATATAAGTGATAACAATTCAAGGATTACAAGAACTAAACAATAATATACCCCCGCCTTTAAAACAATTTGGTAAAATGCAACGCTCATCATCATAAAGACTACAGCCAACACTAATTTTTTTATTCTATTACCCATGTCAAAGAAAAAATAGGCTGTAAACATTACTGCCTCAAAAGTTACATAAGATAAAATTAAAACGATGAATGTTGTAATATCCTTACTCGAATAAGATTGTAATAAACAAGAAAATGATAAGTTAAGTATTACAATTGCAACAATAAAATAGATTATAGACGTGCAAACAGTCAAAAAAACACTTTTTAAGTCAGCAACGTGTGCTAATAAAAATCCTAGAGCAATAACTATCACTAAATACGCTATATATTGAAGCCCAATGCTAACATTAGGAATAAGTAAAATAACATCGTCCTTAAGGCAAGTTATAATTACCAAACCCATCAACATATCAAGCACATATCCCAACATTAGTGATACATACGCACATCGTTTCTCTTTTTCATCACTCACCCTACTTAGCTTACCCATAATGTTACTCTCCTAAATCACGATAAATAATCCACGATGTTGTTTCAACAGCAAGCGTACCCCCTGCAATTCCACCGACCGCAGCTCCTACAACCGTTCCTACTCCCGGTAAAATAGATATGCCCGCCTGCAGCTAGATAACCAGTATATTTCGAATAATATGAATTTTCGTCAGTCTTTTTAATTTCAGCTGCGTATCTTCCTAGTAATAGTGCGTAATTATCAAAAGTATCTGTTATTTTTTCCACATTTCGGGATAACTCACTCATCTTTTCGTGGACTGTTTGATTACCACGCAATGTAGACTCACTGTGGAAGGAATTAACGAAATATGGACCGGCATCGTGTTATCCAAGCCTTTGCTTTATTTTAGGGATTACCATAAAAGGAAGCCAGAATAATTCTACCCATAAGGTTGGTATTTCTTCTAAAACAATACAAATTACAATCGATAATTTAAGCGAGCTATTCGATAAATCTCGATAAATTTCGTTATAAACCTTCGATACATATTCGTGTAAATGAATGATTGATAACAATTCACATAAAACGCATAAACCCATATAGCATATTCCTACATGTAACATAAAGTAACAGACAGTTACCGTCCCAAGAATTAAGCATAGTAGTATTATTAACCATACAGTGGCTGTTAAATTACACTCAACGCCGTTAATAGCCACAATAATAATGTCAAATCCCATGACAAGTAAAAAAAATGTCACGAATACTGTCACAGAATGATAATTTAAAGCTGTTGAGACCAGCTAATGCTACCAGTGATACCACAAACACTACTAAACTAATACAAGATAGAATAACGTTTTTATAGTCTGTAAAATTAAGTATCATCATTCCGGCTAATACAATTACAAAACCATCAATTAAGAATTGAATATCAATACTTATCCCCGGAATTTGGGGAACAAATCCGTATTTAGCAAATAATATACTGGACATCGCGATTAAAACATACATGCTATACGCAACTAAGAAAGATAATAGGGTATATTTTTTTGATAGCCGTTTTATATTCTTCATTCCATTTTCTCCCATACAGCACTCGTTCCTTTATGCCGGCTATTTAAAATACTTTTGAACAGCTTTTAAACACATACACGGCAAATAGAGCAACATAAAATTAGCGCGAGACACCGTTTGCAAAAAAACGATGCACGTTTGTGTTAGCAGATCTTCTGTACCAAGGAAATTAAAGTAACTGTGAACACTGTTTTTGATTAAGTTAAAACACCACTCCAAATATATAAGTGACAACAGTTCAAGAACCACAAGCGCTAAACACCAGTATGTGCCTGCTTTCACGGCAATCCAATAAAACCCAACGCTCATTGCTATGAAAACTACAGCCAATATTGCACTTTTGGTTCTATTAACTACATCAAAGAAAAAATAGATTGTAAACATTACTGCTTCAAAAGTCACATAGGACAAAATTAAGATAATAAATGCTATGATTCCTTTATTTGAGAATGTTTGTGCGGCAACAGAGAACAACAAATCAAAGACTACAGTCGAAATAATAAGAATTAACCCAGATACACAGACGGTTAAAAAAACGTTTTCTGCGTCAGCAACGTCCGATAATAACATTCCCAAAACAAAACCTATTATTAAGTAGGCTATGAATTGAAGACCTACACTAATTTTAGGAATGATTAAAATAATATTATTTTTAAGGCAAGTTATAATTATGACGCCCATCAACATATCAAACACATATCCCAGAATTAGCGATATATACGCACATTGTTTCTCTTTTTCGTCACTTACCCTACTTAACTTATCCATGACATCACCTTTTTATGTATTGACCAGTAATTCATGATCCCGTTTCAACAACAGCTGTACTGCTCGAATATAAGAACATCATTAACCTAGCTCTCGTCTTATCTTCGGAATAACCATAAATGGTAAAAGGGCACCATAAATTCGGTATCATCTAACTCATTAGCAAATAAAAAGATTATTTAAAAAGTCAATTTAATTACAATATATTCATATACAATTTAAATGTCAATATGGTTAGATGAATTATCCCACTTTAGGGCGCAATAATTGTTCGGGGCGCTATTTATTTAAACTAATCCCGCCATATCAAAAACGGGACCTGCCTCAGCAAATCTCGTTTCGATCGTTATTCAGTTTAACCGTTTTAGTTTAGTACAACCCGCTAATCCGGCCGTTATTATCCACGTCAATTCCATTTGCGGCCGGTACCTTTGGCAGCCCCGGCATCGTCAGAACGTTCCCAGTTAGGGCAACAATGAAACCTGCCCCAAGTTTTGGCATGAACTCCCGAACGTGAAGCGTAAAGTCGGTCGGTGCTCCAAGTAACTTCGCGTTATCCGTAAACGAGTACTGCGTCTTTGCCATACAGACCGGGAGGTGGTCCCATCCGTGAGCCGCAAATTCACGCAGTTGCCGCTTAGCCTTCGGACCGTATTCAACCGCCGCTCCGTGGTAGATCTTCTTCGTAATTTTTTCAATCTTTGTTTGCAGGTCGTCGTCAGCCGCGTAGACCGCTTCAAACGAATGCGGCTGCTTGCACGCATCAATCACCGCCTGGGCAAGTTCCTGCGCACCAGCACCGCCTTTGCCCCATACGTCAGCAACGTGGGCCGTTACTCCGAGTGAAGCGCACGCGTCCTGAACAGCCTTAATTTCATCCTGCGTGTCACTGGTAAAGCGGTTCAGCGCAACCACCACGTTTACCCCGTACTGCTGCATGTTCTTGATGTGGCGGATGAGGTTGCTGCTTCCCTTCTTGACAGCAGCCACATTCTCAGTTTCAAGCTGATCCTTCGCAACCCCGCCGTTCATCTTCAGAGCCCGGACCGTTGCCACAACAACCACGGCATCCGGGGTCTTCCCGAGAACCGGCACCTTGATGTCGCAGAACTTCTCGGCCCCGAGGTCCGCCCCGAAGCCAGCCTCCGTAACGGCATAGTCAGCGTACTGCAGGGCTGTCCGCGTCGCAATCACGCTGTTGCACCCGTGTGCAATGTTGGCAAACGGACCACCGTGAACCAGCGCCGGCGTGTGGGCAATGGTCTGCACCAGGTTAGGCTTGATGGCATCCTTCAAGAGCGTTGCGATGGCGCCAACTACCCCCAGCTGTTCGACGGTAACGGGATCACCATCGTAGGTATACCCAATTACGATCCGGCCAATCCGGGCCTTCAAGTCAGCCATGTCAGTGGCTAAGCACAGAACAGCCATCAACTCGGAAGCAACGGTGATTTCAAACCCGTCCTCCCGCGGGACCCCCTGCTTGAGTCCGCCAAGGCCAATTACCGTATGCCGTAAAGCCCGGTCGTTAATATCAAGGACCCGCTTCCACGTTACGTTCCGCGGGTCAATGTTTAATTCGTTGCCCTGGTAAATGTGGTTATCGATAAGCGCTGCCAACGTGTTATTAGCCGCCGTTAATGCGTGCATATCACCCGTAAAATGCAGGTTAATGTCATCCATCGGAAGCACCTGGGAGTAACCCCCACCAGTGGCGCCACCCTTCATCCCCATTACAGGACCCAGGGAAGGTTCACGCAAAGCCAGCATAGCCTTCTTCCCTGCCAGTTGCAGGGCATCCGCCAGCCCGATTGAAACGGTTGATTTCCCTTCACCTGCTGGGGTGGGGTTAATGGCAGTAACCAAAATCAGTTTTCCCCGAAGTGGCTTATTTGGGTCAACCGTTAACTTCGCCTTGTAATTTCCGTACTGTTCAACCTGCTCAGGGGCAAACCCAGCCTGGTCCGCAATCTTCGTGATTGGGTCCATCGTGGCCTGCTGCGCAATTTCAATGTCGTTCATGTGCGTTCCTCCTCGGTGTGTTCCTCAAAGTGACCTTATCGTCACCATTAGCATACCATGGATTTAACCGTTATTTTATGGTTTTCCGAATTTATTTGGCATTACTTCGTAAAATTGTTCGTGATTTTCACTGAAGGAGCGTGTTTCTGTATCCCATCAACAATTTGCTGCCGGACCTTTTTAGAAGCAAGCACCTTAATCGTCTGGTACCGCCCCGCAATTATTACCTGGGTCCGCAACACCGTTACCTGCTTAATCTGATCATACCTAATCTTCTTGGAATTAAAGCTAATCACGGTATGAACGGTCAGGCCATCTTCCCCTAAAACAACGTACCGCCCGATAATTTGAACGGCAGCAACCGCAATAAACAGCAAAAATGCCAGCACAGTCCACACCTGAAAGACCGTAATTTCAAGCCATAGTAACAAACTCATATCAAGAATCATCAGCGAAAAGGCCCAACAAATGATACTTGTCGGCCAATCCGGTTGAACGTAGAGTTTCTTTGTCATCTTTACCCCTTCTTTGCAGGAATTTTGTCAAGCGTATACCGGCCAAGTTTTCCCTTCCGGCAGTCAAAGATTAACCGCTCACTAGCCCGGTCGTAGTCATCGCGAAAGCCCATCCGCTTTGTCAGGGCCAGCAGGACCTCAACGGTCGGCTGATCCAATTCCTCCGGTGTGAGGTGATAGAGCTTCTCAAGTAGTTGGGCATGGTGGTTAACGAAGTGTTCGAGGGCGTACAGGGCAACATCATCCTTGGCGAACAGCGTGTCCTTAATGGCGCCGGTTAGGGCTAACTTTTTGCCAACAACCGGATCCTCAAACTTCGGCCACAGGATTCCAGGCGTGTCCAAAAGCTGCAGGCTATCCCCCGCCTTTAACCACTGCTGGGACTTCGTTACCCCGGGGCGGTTTCCAACCTGGGCAATCTTCTTATGAACAAGGTGGTTCAGTAACGTTGACTTTCCCACGTTAGGAATTCCCAAACACATTACCTTCACCCGTTGGGACTTGATTCCCCGTGCAGCCCGCTGTGCCAGCTTGTCGGCCAGCACCTCCCGGATCTTAGTTTCAAGCGACCGGAGATTATCCCGGGTACTATCAAACGCCATGGCCGGCTGCCCGTGTTGTTCATAGTAGTCAACCCACCGCTTGGTCATCTGAGAATCCGCCAGGTCCCGCTTGGTAAGGACAATGATACTTGGTTTATTTTTTAACACCGATGCAATCTGGGGATTCCGGGAAGACTCCGGTAACCGGGCGTCCACCAATTCAAGGACAATGTCGACTAGCCGCAGATTTTCCTTTACCTGCCGCATCGCCTTTGCCATGTGGCCCGGAAACCACTGAATATTTGCCATACTAACCACCCTTTCGCCTTAAAAATCTATAATCATTCGGGGACATTTACTATTCCATTTGAGCAAGGTACTTCTGCCACGCCTCATCAAAAACGGTCATCCCAGGAAGGTAACTTCCGTTCAACTCGAGGTACTGGGAGAGCTCGTCGTAATCACAGGACTGCTTAGGAAAACTCTGGTCATAGAAGGCCCGGTTGGCAAATTCCGCCAATGCCCGGTGGTCATCCGGGTTTCGCTGGGTCATCAGGTACTGGTAAAAACTTTGACGGTACTTCATTAACGTCCTCCTTTATTTTCGCGGTAAACCAACCAAAACGCGGTACCGGCCATTCTTAAGGTCAAGGTGCGTCATCCGCACACTAAACCGCTGTTTGGGCGCAAGGCGATTTAAATTAAGAATTGCCTGCTTTTTAGCTGGCTGAATGATAAGGCATGCCGGGAGAGCAACATTGTTTTTAAAGTACCGCATTGTTAGCCCAATGGGAACCACCACCCGACCAAACGTAATCCGGTGAACAGCCAGCCGTAAATTCCCTTGCCGGGTTGTCGTGGGAACCGTTGTAATCGTAAAGGTGACCGCCTGCTCCATCACCCTGGTTCGCCCCGTGATTAATGCTTCATTCGGAGTTAACTGCACATGATACCGGATGTTTCCGTCCGTTTGCTGGTTTAAAAAAAAGTCTAAAATTGCCGTGAGCTGATTATTATTTAACGTCGTTGTCAGCGAAGTGCCCGTTGCCGGGACACTAGTTTCACTTTCATTTTGCGGGACGCTTGGGGTCGTAATCCGCCAAAAAAGGAGTGCTCCCCCCGCAATAATCAGTGCTACCAAGATGGTAAACGCCCACTTCCACGGGTTCACCTGCCGGGATTTACGGCCTTGCTGTCGTCGTTGTTCCATGATGAAGCCACTTCCTTTGTTGTTGGTTAATCCGATGGGCAACCTGCTGGGCAATGTAGCGGTATCCCCGTGCGTTAGGGTGGAGCCGGTCTGCTGGGGAAAGCCATGCATTCTTCCCCTGAGCAGTTACCAGCAACTGCGAAACACTCGCACTAGCAAGCAGTGGTGTGTTGGCCGCCGCAAATTGACGTAACCGGTGGGAAGACCGCGTTTCCCCGTATTGACCGTATCCTATCCTACTAATATCGACGTAGTACATGTTCCGCTGCTGCCGCGTAACCCGCCGAATTGCTTGGTTCCAAGTTGTCACCCCGGTATTTAAAACTGGGTTCGTTGCCAGTTCTACGTAAAACGGATTATAAACCCCCAGCACGAAAACGGGAGCGGTACTGTTCAGTTGCCGAATTCGTTCTAAAAGAGCCCGCAAATGCTGGGTATATGTTGCAGCTGCCGGAGCAATCAAGTGCTCCGCATTGGCTTGGGAAAGCTCTTTACGGGCTGCGCTAATCGCCCCTAACGCGTCGTTTCCACCCGCCGTCACGGTGATAATATTTGCCTGACGCAGGTGCCGCTGCAACTGCGAATTGCGGTTAATCCGGGTTAATATCCGCGCGGTCGTATCACCCGCCTCCCCGGCATTTACCGTGCTTACCTGAACCGGCGCGCTGTGTGCAAGGGTGTGGGCAACGAGCGGCACAAAGCCCCCCGCCGTTTGTGAATCGCCAACACCCTGGGTAAGGGAATCACCAACAGCAACCAGCTGAATTGGTTGGCGCCTTACGGGGTGCCTCGATTGGGAATGCCGGACTGGGCGCATTAGCAACCATCCCAGCGCAAAGAAAACTGCCACCAGTCCTGCGAGGAATCCTAAATATTGAGCTACCCGTTTAACCAGCCGCATCCCGTTTCCTCCAATCAAATTATTTCCATTATAGTGGGAAAAAAACTCCTTGACTAGCCAAAGCCAATTATTTTTAAGCCACCATCAAAAAAACTTACATCAAGTGGAGCAATTATTTCAGCACTGGCTCCTAACTTTCCCCTGCTTTTGGCTGGACGGATGATTCAGGGAATCGGAACAGGAACAATCCTGTCCCTCATGTTCACCGTGGCGATGAACATTTTCCCGCCTGAAAAGCTCGGAACAGCCATGGGCGCCTGCTCACTGGCCATTATGTTTGCCCCGGCGGTTGGACCGACACTGACAGGACTTATCCTGGCCAAACTTTCGTGGCATTGGATTTTCTGGCTCTTTGTCCCATTCCTGCTGATTGCTTTATTCTTTGACCTCAAGTTCTTACCAAACATCAGCAAACTGACCCGTGAACCCGTGGACTTCCTCGCAGTCATTCTCTCTGCTTGCGGATTCGGGCTGGTTGTAATGGGCTTTAGCTTTGCAGCGCGCTTCGGCTGGACTTCCATCATTGTTTTAGGATGCTTACCACGCTGCGGCATTCACCAACGGCGTCCACTTTGGCATGCTGTTCACCGTTGTTTTGACGGTAGTTGGATTCTTAATCGCTCTTTCATTAAAGAAGGAACCGACGAGCGCGGACATCCCGCTTGAAAAGTAATCGTATTGCAGTAAGATGATGCTCTTACCTTCCATACTCTGTTCTCCATAAAGTGGTATATTAATGGTAGAAAACGGTTACTGAAAGGACCTGATCACATGGAAAAGTTCTATAACGTTAAGTTCCACACCGTCGACGGCGCAACAATTATTAAGCGGGGCATTGTTTCTGCCAAAACCGGAGCGGATATTTGGCACGATGCCGTTGAGAGCTATGATGACGATTTTATTTGCCTTAAAATTAACGATAAAACCCTCGTTGATCTGCGCCGGACAAACATCGTCCGGATCGTAATGACGGAGGTTGATGGTCCAATTGCCAAACGTGAAAAACAGCGTGATGAAATTCGGGCGGCGGTTAACACCCTCGCTGAAATCGGATTGTGAGAAGACTATCTATTAGATAAAGAGGAATTCGGAAAATAAACTTTCCCGAATTCCTCTTTTATTTTTCGTCAAATTAACGATTAACTTATTTATTTTTCTCCACAAACTCTTCAAGCAACCGGAGCGCTTCCTTCCTGGCTGCGGGAGCGTGGAACCCGTGGTCACCACCCGGAATTACGTGGTACTCAGCATGCTGGTACCCGGACAAGTACCGTTCTGAGGCGCTCCGGGGAACGATTGGGTCCGCATCCCCGTGCATAAGCAAAACCGGGCCACGATACTGCTTTGCCACCTCATAAATTGGCAGCGTCTGGGCCGTCCGAAAATAAAAATCACCAACTGAAAAATCCCCGTGATCCGAATGCCAGACCTGAACGACGGGAATCTGCTGGGGATCATAGTGCAACCCCTGCATTTCACCGTGCTGGGCATCGTCCTTGAGCGTTGCGGCTGGATACATTAACACCACCTGATCAATCGCGTCGTGGTAGTAACCAGCCAGCATACTAGCAACCACCCCACCCTGAGACATGCCCACCAGCATAATCTGTTGAACACCGGGTTGCTGCCGGACAAAACGGAGGATCGCGCGCGCATCATCCAGTTCGTTTAACACCGTCATGTCTTCAAAGCGACCATCGCTTTTTCCGTGCCCGTTAAAGTCAAACCGGGCCACGGCCATCCCGGCATCAAGTAACGTTTGGGCCGCCTGGTACTCAAACCGCTCCTTCTGCCGCCCACAGTTTCCCGTAAACCCGTGAAAAATAATGGCACAATCGAACGCTGGCTTCCCCGCAGGAACATCATAAAAACCACGTAAGGTTAAACCATCACGCAAAACCGTTGCTTCTATTTGAATCACTTCCTTACTCCGATTATAAAAGGCTCTACACTAAATCCTGTTGATATGGTTAAATGTTAAACTATATCAACAG
>DSLMC04103__coassemble_526_pt1 | contig 28788 bp, 19 predicted proteins | sample DSLMC04103__metabat2_low_PE_018 | metagenome-assembled genome bin DSLMC04103 | reverse complement strand
AGAGCATCTGCCCTACAAGCAGGAGGTCACAGGTTCGAGCCCTGTATCCTCCATTCTCTTTATTGAGTCGTTAGCTCAGTTGGTAGAGCATTGGACTTTTAATCCAAGGGTCGACAGTTCGAGCCTGTCACGACTCATTTGATAGCTCATGCGGGTGTGGCGGAATTGGCAGACGCGCTAGATTTAGGTTCTAGTGTCTTATGACGTGGGGGTTCAAATCCCTTCACCCGTATTAAGGATATTAATTACCCTGGTTATGCGGAAATAGTTCAGAGGTAGAACATCACCTTGCCATGGTGGGGGTCGCGGGTTCGAATCCCGTTTTCCGCTTCGGGTTTGCGAAGGCAGGCTCATAATTGGATAGCATGCGGAAATAGTTCAGAGGTAGAACATCACCTTGCCATGGTGGGGGTCGCGGGTTCGAATCCCGTTTTCCGCTTATGCCGGGGTGGCGGAATTGGCAGACGCACGGGACTTAAAATCCCGCGGTAAGTGATTACCGTACCGGTTCGATCCCGGTCCTCGGCACCATGCACCCATAGCGCAACTGGATAGAGTGTCTGACTACGAATCAGAAGGTTGTAGGTTCGACTCCTACTGGGTGCATTCTGGGATTGTGTAATCTTGGTAGCCGTATTATAATTAAATTCGTTATCGGGAAATAGCTCAGTTTGGTAGAGCATCACGTTCGGGACGTGGGGGTCGCAGGTTCAAATCCTGTTTTCCCGACTAGTTGCTGGTGAAAGACCAGCTTTTATTTTAGTCATTTTTTGACTAAAGCAATTTATAATAAAGGGGAGATATTATAATGAATAGAAAATGGAAGATTGCGGGGATAATTGGAGGAATTTTACTTTTTAGCGGGATGGGTTATGAAACTGTTCACGCCCAAACACTAACCGGGAAGCAAGCGCAGCAGGAAATTGATACGTTTATTAGTACGGCGCGTCAGGATAAGAGCGGGGTTGTTGATTTCCGGGCGGTCAATGCCCAGCAGAAAAAGGGCGGTTCCAAGGAAAGCTCAAAGGACCGCGGGACAATTAAGTATGCTGGCGATAATACCGAAAACATCCACGGATACACGCAACAGGATGGAAAAGTAATGGAAATGAACGTCTTTACTAATGGCCATGATGTGTTTGCCCAGCAGCCGAACCAGCGGTTTATTCCTAATAATGATGCCCTGGACGAGGTTCATAAACTCTATGACAACTACAAGATCAATTCGCTGCAGTTGCAAATGCTTGATGCCCTTAAAAAGTACGCAACGGTTAACCGCCACGGGAATACCGAAACAATTACCGTTCGGCTAACAAAGAAGAACAATGCGGCCATTCAAAAAATTATGTGGGCCGGCATGGAGAAGGGGAAAACCAAACAGTTAATCATCAAGTATATGGTGGATGTTCATACCCACCAGCCGTTAACGTGCTACTGGAAAACGCAAAACTACGAGACTAAGGGTGATATGGCGAACACGATGACCTGGACAACCGCGCACGATAAATTTAGTAACCAGAATAAGCAGGGGAGTATCCCAATGCCTGCTGCGGACCAGATTGATAGTAACGATCAAAGCAGTAATTAGGGAAAGCGATAAGTTACAGGCTTTAAAAAACACCGTAATGGAAGGAAGGCATCAATTTTGATGCGAAGTTACTTTCCGTTACGGTGTTTTTGCGAATTCAAGAGAGCGGTCTTTGCCGGAACTAGAATGATCCGGTTTAACCGTGGAGAACGTACTTCTCGATTGCCTGGGCCACCCCGTCATGGTTGTTATCAGCGGTGATTGCCTGGGCCACCGCCTTTACCTGGGAATTGGCGTTGCCCATTGCGACCCCCAATCCCGCCTGGGTAATCATCGTGAGGTCGTTGTTTTCGTCGCCGAGGGTCATCACTTCAGCGGGCGTAATCCCGAGACGGTGTGCCAGGGCCATCACGGCATTGCCCTTAGTTGCCTGCTTATTGAGAAGTTCATAGAAAAACCGTTCGCTCCGGACGCAGTAAAAGTGGTCCGTAATGGTGGCGGGAAGTTGGCGGGTCACCGCATCAATTTTAGCGGGGTCGTCCGCCATCATGTACTTCGCAATCTGGATGTCAGCGGGAAGCTGCTCCAGGGGAACAACGTGCAGGTGCATCCGCGTGTGGTACGTGTCAGAAACCGTGTAGTAGCCGACATCTGGTTGGTGAACGTACACGTTCGAATCCAGGGCCACCATGTGCATGTTAACCCCCACCCGGGTAAAGTAGGACACGAGCTGCCGGTACTCGCTCAGCGGGATGGTGCTGGCAAGGAGCTGCTCTCCCGTGGCCCGCTGCACCTGGGCACCGTTGAGGGTGATTACGTAGTCAGCGTTTGTCGTCAGGCCAAGTTGTTTTAATAGGGGAAGCACCCCGGTAAGCGGCCGTCCCGTACACAGGACGACGTGAACGCCCTGTTCCTTGGCGGCTTGGATTGCCGCAATGGTTCGGGCGGTGAGCTTTTTATCGGGTGTTAACAGCGTGTTATCAATGTCAGTTGCAATTAGTTTAATCGCCATTGGGACGGCCCCCCTGGTTGATAATTTGGTCGTTGTGGATGTACCGGTTAAATTCGGCGTAAACCGGCGCAAAAATTTCGGTTTGGGCGGTCTGGGCAAGCATTTCCTTTGGGAAGAAGAAGCGCTCGTCGCCCTGAACCTTTCCCGTAATGGCGGCGACGAGGTTGCTAATCCGGGAGAGTTCGATATGACTCCCGTCCTTCTGGATCAGCTCAATCTGCGTCCGGGGTTTCTTCGCGTGCGGGTCGTACGCATCATACGGCAGGTCGTAGCTGTCGTTGGTTGCCGTGTAGTAGTCAGCGTCAAAGCCAGCATCAGCCACAAGCCGCTGCAGCTTGGGAACCAGTTTCTTCGTTGCGGGGGTGACCTGAACCGACTTAAACGGGTGCCGGTCTAGGAAACGGGTGGCCAGGTCACTCAGGATTTTATCCGGGTGGGTCCGCCACCGGGCAAAGCAGGTGTTGAGTACCCCGTCATCGAGCTGAAGGTAATCGTCCAGGGTGGCGTGGTGTTCAAAGAACGGCGCTAAGAAGCTGACCGTCAGTTCATCGGTGAGTTGGCCGGTTTCAAAGAGCCTTTGCGCCCGCATCAGGAGGTGATCAAGGATGACCTCCATGGAACGGGAAACGGGGTGGAAGTACACCTGCTGGTACATCTGGAACCGGCTGACGATGTAGTCCTCCACGGCGTGCATCCCGTGAATCTGGAAGCTCACGCCGTTTTTATCAGGGCGCATTACCCGCAGAATCCGCGTAAGGTCAAACGTCCCGTAGTTTGCCCCAGTATAGTACGAATCGCGCAGCAGGTAGTCCATCCGGTCCGCGTCAATCTGGCTGGAAATAATCTGGACGACCTGGGGGTTCGGGTACTTCTTAGCAATCACGCTGGCGACCTGGGCGGGGAAATCCGGGCTGACCCGCCGGAGAACCCGGTTAACCTCCGTCTCCGGACTCGTAATAATCGCCCGGGTCATGGCTTCGTGGTCGGTATGGAAAATGTGCTCGAAGGTGTGCGAGTAGGCTCCGTGCCCCACGTCATGCAGGAGGGCGGCGCACAGCGTCACTAGCCGCTCGTGGTCGTCCCACCCCGTAGGCCCCACCGTCTGCCGGGGATATTTCCGGGCAAAGAGGTCGCAGATCTGCCGGGCAATTTCATAAACCCCCACCGAATGGGTAAACCGGGTGTGCTCGGCTCCGTGGAAGGTCAGACTGGTGGTTCCCAGTTGCTTAATCCGCCGGAGTCGCTGAAACTCCCGGGTATTAATCAGGTCAAGAATCACCCGGTGCTGAATGTAAATGTAGTTATGAATCGGGTCACGGAGGACCTTTTCAACGGGAAGTAATTCGGCGATGATCACCGCACTCCTTTCTCAAAACAGAATTTGCCTTCATTATATCATTCCGTTTCCGGGAGTTGGTTGCTTTCGGGGAAACGGGTATAATAGCAATTAACGAATTGAAACGAGGAAGTGAGGACGATGGCAGAACGCGGAATTCCGGTTAACATTCACATTGAAACCCGGCACTGGCAGGACGGGGAGCGGGATGATTTGACCCAGGACGTTACCGGGCACTACGTTCAGATGGGCGACACCCTTTACCTGCGGTACGACGAGCAGCTTGACAACCAGCCCCCGGCAGTGGTGACGATGCGGATTAAGGCGGACGGGACGGTGCGGTTGAGCCGCAACCACGAGGAACTCCAGATGAAGCTGTTCTTTGCGGCTAATCAGCGGGTGGAAGCCACGTACCGGACCCCGTACGGGTTAATTCCGATTGATACTGAGACGACGAACCTCAACGTGGCGGTTAACCGCACCCCTCTGATGGGAACGGTGGCGATTGACTACCGGCTGTATACGGACGGCCAACCGCTGGGAAAATACCAGATTAGATTGCATTTCAATGCCTAACATTGTAAGATATGAAGTAGACTGCAGAAAGGACGTGTACCAGAGTGGAGTTGAAAAAATTCGCAGGCGCTGATAAGAGCGAACTGTCACTGATTGAAGTGGCACACGAAATTTTAAAAGAGAACGGTGAGCCGATGGCGTTCGCGGACTTGACGAACGCCATGCAGGACTACCTGGAGAAGAGCGATCAGGAAATCCGGAATCGTCTGCCGCAGTTTTATGCGGACTTGAACATTGACGGGAGCTTCATTTCCCTTGGTGAAAACATGTGGGGGCTCCGGTCGTGGTACCCATACGATTCGATTGATGAGGCCCTGGTGCACGGCGAAGACGAGGATGCACCGGCCAAGAAACGGTCCCAGGTTAATGCCCTTGCCAACAGTACGGACGAGGATGACGACGTGGTGGCCTTTAACGGTTCCGCTGATTTAAACAAGGCCTTTGCCACGAACGTCACGGATTACGATGAGGACGACGAGGAAAACCAGGAAGTTGACGATGGCCTCGAGGACGGGATCGAAGGCCAGCTGTCAGCGGTTGACCCTGATGACGAATAATTACTTGACGTGTTCGGGTAACTTATGTAGAATGATTTTCGGGCTCTCCGTGGGATTCCACGGGGCTGATGAACGGATTGCTCCCTATTCACTAGTGAATAGGGAGTTTGTTTATTTTTATTTCCCCAAATAAGACGAAGGAGCGGAAGAATGACTAAATATATTTTTGTTACTGGTGGCGTGGTCTCCTCCCTGGGAAAGGGGATTGTAGCGGCTTCCTTGGGGCGGCTGCTTAAGAACCGGGGATTAAAAATTACGGTGCAGAAGTTTGACCCGTACGTCAACGTTGATCCCGGAACGATGAGCCCGTACCAGCACGGGGAAGTTTTTGTGACGGACGACGGAACGGAAACGGACTTGGACCTCGGCCACTACGAACGGTTTATTGACGTTCGGTTAAACAGGTACTCTAACGTCACAACGGGGAAGATTTATTCGGAAGTTTTGGATAAAGAACGGCGTGGGGGCTATCTGGGCGCCACCGTTCAGGTCATTCCGCATGTCACGGACATGATTAAGGAAAAGATCATGCGGGCTGCTAAGGTGACGGACGCCGACGTTGTCATTACTGAAATTGGGGGGACGGTTGGTGATATTGAGTCCCTGCCGTTCTTAGAAGCACTCCGGCAAATGAAGTCAGAAGTCGGCGCTGATAACGTTGTGTACATTCACACGACGCTGGTTCCGTACCTGCGGGCTGCCGGGGAAATGAAGACCAAGCCAACGCAGCACAGCGTTAAGGAACTCCGGAGTTTAGGGATTCAACCGAACATCCTGGTTGTTCGGACGGAGAAGCCGATTTCCCAGTCAATGCGGAATAAGATTTCGAACTTCTGTGACGTTGAACCAGAGGCGGTCATTGAATCAATGGACGTGGATACGCTCTACCAAATTCCGCTGAACCTGCAGGCCCAAAACCTGGACCAGATTGTGTGTGACAAACTGGGACTGGATGTTCCGGCTGCCGACATGACCGAATGGCAGGCCCTGTGCGACCGTGTGCGGCACCTGCAGGGGAACGTGAAGATTGCCCTGGTCGGGAAGTACGTTGAGTTGCAGGATGCCTACATTTCTGTTAACGAAGCGCTCCGGCACGCGGGGTACGCCATCGATCGGAAGGTCACCATTGACTACATCAACGCCGAAGAAATTACGGCGGAAAACGTTGCGTCCCAGCTGAAGGGCTACGACGGCGTAATCGTTCCGGGCGGATACGGCGACCGGGGACTTGAAGGGATGATTCAGGCGATCCGCTACGTGCGGGAAAATGACATTCCGTACCTCGGGGTGTGCCTGGGAATGCAGATGGCCAGCATCGAGTTTGCTCGTGACGTGTGTGGTATCGAGGACGCCCACACGGCGGAGGTTTACCCGGACTGTAAGAACAAGATCATTGACCTGATGGCGGACCAAAACGGCATTGAGGATAAGGGGGGCACCCAGCGGTTGGGTGCATACCCGTGCAAGCTGAAGCCGGGCACGGTCGCAGCGGCGGCTTACAACAACGAAGAGGTTATTCAGGAACGGCACCGGCACCGTTACGAGTTTAACAACGAATACCGGAAAATCATGCAGGAGCACGGACTGGTCTTCTCGGGAACGTCACCGGACAACCGGCTAGTGGAAGTAATTGAGATTCCAAGCAAGCGGTTCTTCGTTGCTTCCCAGTACCACCCGGAGTTCCTCTCCCGGCCACAGCGCCCGGAAGGACTGTTTGCGGCCTTTGTTAAGGCGGCGGCTGGCAAATAGGTAATTTAATATCCAACGGTAAAAAAATATGCTATGCTGATAGCAGACATTATGTGGCAGGAGGCAACCAGATGGATATGAACAAATTGGCAAAGGCCATCATTGAATACGAGGACCAGCACCACTGGACGGATGCTGACTTCGCACTGGCAAGCCACCTTCCGGTTGAGAAGGTGCACTCCTTGAAGATGGGGCGCGGGGAACCGACGCCGGATGAGGTCAAGAGTGCGCAGGCTGTTTTGCGGAAGAAGTAGTGTGAGGTAATCCGGGGGTTCCCCGGATTATTTTTTACGTTAAAAAAGGTAACGATTTGTAAACGAATTTAACCTTTCTTTAATTTTTTCTTGACAATTTTTAATTTCGAAAACTTATGATGTGCCTTGTTTGAAAGGAGGGAAAAGCATGAAACGATTACGACACGGATGGGCCGTGTTAATGGCAGGACTGCTGCTGGTGGGAATGCTCATTCAGGTAAGGGGGAGCGTGGTAGCCAGCTCCGTTAGTGTTACCGGGCTTGGCGCCGCCGATGCGACGGTGACGGATTCGTCCGGGAAGGATGTCACGCACAACACGGATTTGGACCGGTATTCCACCTACTCGGTGAAGTACCACTTTACCATTGCGAACGGCACGCCGGTTAACAGCGGGGATACCACGACGTTTACCCTGCCGACCAACGTGTTGGTAGTGAATAACCAAACGTGTAACGTGTACGACCAGAACGGGACCGTCGCGGGGACGGCCACGATTGTTGCGGGTTCCCGGACCGGGACGATTACGTTTAACGATGATCTGCGCGGAAAATTTAACCGTCACGGAACCCTGACGGTGGGGGTAATGGGAACGGTTGACCATAACGTTCCTACCAAACCAAGCCAGGGCGGCGGCACGGTGTCCCCGGTTGATACTGCTCCGACCATTAATAAGGTGGGGTGGTATGACCAGAATAATAAGAACATCATTCACTGGGACGTAGTGATTAACATGGATAACGTTCAGCTGATTGGACCGGTTGTAACCGATAACCTTGGCCCCGGAATGGAGATTATCCCAAGTAGCGTGGTTGTTCAGCAGGGCCACTACCGGAACGGCCAGTTCATCAACGACGGGAGCATTCCGCCGGCAGACGTGATAATTGGGGATAAGCAGTTAACGGTGAACGTTCCCGGGACGTACCGGGCCATAAACATCGCCTACGAAACGCGGATTACTGACCCCGACCAGGCGAGCTATACCAACACCGCTCAGGTCACCGCGGCGAACATGTCCCAGACGGGGGTAAACTCGGCAACGCTTCCGGGGAATCTACACGGGAACGTGGTCTTTGACGAAGGAACCCTCACCGTTACGAAGGTGGACGCCCAAACCGGAAAGAAGTTATCAGGCGCTGGGTTTACGCTGTACGCCCCGGGCGGAGAGGTCGTTGCAACGGGGAAGACCGGTGCTGACGGGACGGTTTCGTTTGATAAGCTAAACGCCGGGCATTACTACCTGGAAGAAACCACGGCCCCGGCGGGTTATGCGCTGAATACGCAGCCCACTGAGGTGGTAATCCCGGATAACAAGCAGGCGGTGAAGCTGACAGTGCGGGATACCAAGAAAACGGCGGCTTCTTCAAGTTCACGGACACCGGCAAGTCCGAGCGCATCGTCGCGTTCGCCCAAACCGGCAAGTTCAAGCAAATCGGCTAAGCAGCCCTTAATGTCACTGACCCCCGCCGCGGAACAGGGGAGTTCTTCCCGTGCGGGTTCCTCGCGGAGTGTCCAGACTGAGGGGAACAGTCGGGTTACCAGCCGTTCTGCCCGGACGGTTGGGGAACATGCCAATGGCCGCACGGAAGTGGCCAAGCGGACGACCAGCGCAAAGAACGCGCACCGTGCTGGGTTACCGGACACCGGGGACCAGGCAATGCCGGTTCTAATTGTAATTGGAATGGTTGTTCTGGCGGGTGCCGGGATGATTGCTATCCGGCGGCGGTAATACCTTAATTATAAGAATATCCCGTTAGGGGAGATTGCGACAGGAGTGGCAGTCTCCCCCTTTTTGTCTCCGAACTGCCCCGGTTCCTTTTTGCGGGTGGTTCCCGTGGTTCTTAAAACAAATTAATAAAGAGGAAGGGCCTTAAAATTTGCTTATCATTTCACATTTTCATCATAATTTCCGATTACAATGAAAGCGTATCATTTTAAGGGAAGTGTGTTGAAAATGAAACGATTAAGAAAGACGTGGGCGGTCTTGGTTACGGCCCTCCTTTTCTTAGCAACGCTTGTCACCACATGGGGGGGGTCACGGCCAGTACTGTCAGCGTTAGCGGGCTAGGCGCGGGTGACGCCACCGTCTACGATGCCAACGGGAAGAACGTGACGGGACAAACCGACCTGAGCCGTTTCCGGGCATACACCGTTAAGTACCGTGGAAGTATTGCGGACTCTACCCAGATTAACAACGGCGATACCGCAACGTTCACCCTGCCGAGTGACGTCCAAATTGCGAACACGCAAACTTGCAACGTGTACGACCAAAACGGGAACGTGGCGGGGACGGCGACGATTCAACCTGGTTCCCAGACCGGGACGATTACGTTTAACAATGACCTCCACGGGAAGTTAAACCGGCAGGTTACGCTGAGTGTCGGGGTGATTGGTACGACCACAACGACTACGGATAACTCCAACGCACCGTCAACCGGTAGCGGGAACCACCCGAGTGGTGATACCAATCCGGCGACGCTTGCAACGGCGATTAACAAGGTTGGTTGGTACGACAAGGATGACAACAACTTGATCCACTGGGACATCGTCGCTAACCTGCACAACGCCAACCTAAAGGACCCGGTCATTACCGACAACATGGGACCGGGAATGGAACTCGTGCAGGGGTCAGTGAAGGTGCAGGAAGGGTACTACGACAACGGGGCCTTTACGGGCGCTATCTCCGCTCCTAACCCACAGGTCACCACGAACGGTTCCCAGATTACCATTAGCGTTCCAAGCACGAACTTAGCAATCCACGTTTCATACGAAGTGAAGATTACGAACAAGGACGAAGCTAACTACGAAAACAAGGCCACTATTTCAGCGGCCAACCTCAGCCAAACCGGAACGGACTCAGCGACCCTTCCGGGAGAACTGAAGGGAAACGTTACCTTTGACGAAGGTGGGGTCACCGTCCTGAAGGAGGATGCCACCACCAAGAAGCCGCTTGCCGGCGCGAAGTTCGGTTTGTTTACGAAGGATCACCAGATTGTTGGTGAAGAGACGACCGGAGCAGACGGGGAGGCGCACTTTGGCAACCTTAATTCCGGGGACTACGTCGTGAAGGAAATTGCGGCGCCATCCGGGTATGAGATTAACAACCAGCTGTACCCGGTCACCGTGCCGGACTCGACCACGGCGGTAAATATTACCGTGCCGGATCAGAAGAAAGCGGTTAGTTCATCGAGCTCATCCAAGAAATCCAGCTCATCAAGTTCATCTTCGCAGTCGAGCTCCAGTTCGTCTAAGGTTGTAAAATCTTCCTCTAGTTCGAGCTCATCAAAGGTGATTAGTTCTTCCAAGAGTTCCAGCTCAACAAAGGTACTGAGTTCCAGTTCATCGAAGAGCAAGTCTTCTAGTTCAAGCACGAAGGTGGTAACGCCGTCATCCAGCACGACTTCTTCTAAGAGCTCCCGGTCATCAAAGAGCGTGAAGGCGTCCCCTACGTCGTCTAGTTCGTCAAGTAGCTCCTCCACGGAAGTTACGGTCTCTTCCAGCTCCAGCGTGGTAAAGAGTGAAAAGAGTAGTAGTTCAGTGCGGAGCTTTGTGCCGGTCACTCCGGTTCAGACTACGTCCTCCAGCGCAGCAAGCACGCGGCGGACGGAGAACCGTTCCGGCGATGCTCGGCGGGTCGCCAAGAGCACAAGCAAGCACCTTCAGCGGATGGAGGGCCTGCCGGATACTGGTGACATGGTTGCCAGCGGGCTGGTGGTTGCCGGGATGATTGTCCTTGCGGGCGCAGGGTTCATTTTAGTACGGCACCATCATTAGAAAATAAGGTTAGTAATACTGTAAAGGCACCGTCTTCGGAGCGAAGGCGGTGCCTTTTTTGCCGTGAAGAAGGAGGCCGGGATGAAAATCCCAGCCTCCTCTGGAGTAATGTGTAATTCTTGTTTATTTGTTAGCCGTATGCTTGTTAACAACGCCGGCCGCTGCTAGTAGACTAAACAACCCCGGAATAATAAGCCAGGCCGTAGAAGTATCCCCCGTTGCCGGGAGCTTCTTTTTCTTCTTGTCCTTCTGGGAGGAGGACTGGTTGCTTTCACTGGACAGGTGGCTCTTCTTCGCGTGCTTGTCCTTAACAGCCTTTAGTCCCGAAATCTGGCTAGCCTTGGCCTCGTCAACCGTTGATGCTGCCGGGGTCGTAAAGTCGTAACTCGTCGTTGATGATGAGATGTACTGGACATTGGATGACCCGGTCGTTGATCCGCTTCCGCTCGAGGCGGCCGCACCGGTTCCCGTTGTGACGGAACTGCTGTCGGCTGTCGGGATAGTCGTCGAATCGGTGGAAGCATCCGTCGTTGAGTCCTGCTTCTTTGCGTTCGTAGTCCCGGGAGTGACCGTCGGGACCGGACTGTCATCCGCTCCCGGCAGGGTCGAACTGACCAGGGGGTTATTTTCCAGGGTAGATGTGTGATTAAACCCAAAAATACCAGAAAACGGGGAGAAGCTCCGCCGTTCTATTGGCCGTTGTTTAACCACCGTGCTGGTCGTTGAAACGGGTTGGGCCGTGGCGGCCGTAGCCGTTGCACTACTTCCCAGGGCTACCGTCAGGGTAACCGCTCCAACGAGGGCACAGTGCCAAAGTCGTGTTTTCATATCAGTTCTCCTTTACCATAACCAGTCTTTTTCTATTGTATTGAATTCCTTTCGGTTTGACAAATTAAATTTTAACCGGGGAATCAACGCTGGAAGTAATGGTGACGCCCATTACCCTTGCAGCCACGGTTGTTCGTGGGTGGGACGAATTACCCGGGCGGGATTCCCCGCCACGACGGTGTGGGCGGGCACGTCGTGGGTGACTACACTTCCCGCCCCGATAACGGCGTGGTCCCCGATAGTGACTCCGCCGAGAATGGTAGCACTTCCGCCAATCCACACGCCGTCACCGATTGTTACCGGCCGGGCCCGCAGAATTTCGCGGTTATGCTCGGCGGGATTTTCCGAGTGGTTAATCGTGTAGATTCCCACCTTTGGGCCGATTTCAACGTTATTCCCAATGGTAATCACCCCGCCGTCCATAAAGACCACGTCGTGGTTGACGAAGAGGTGGTCGCCGACCGAAATGTTGCAGCCCACCTCGCACATAAACGTCGGCTCGATAAACAGGTCCTCCCCGGAGTGGTGGAAGAGGTCGGCAAGGAGGTCGAAGTGGTATGTATCGTGAAGCGGGACCTCCCGGTTAAACTGCCGGCAGATCCGGTAAGCGTGGTCACGGACGGCAACAATGTCCGCGTCGTTATCATCGTACGGTTGTTCGTGGGTCATAAGCTGGCGAACCCGGTCAATATTCATGGTTTTCCCTCCTAAAAAAACAGCTACTCTCAACGTACCATACTTCAAGGAAGTGGCATAGGATCTTGCTTTAATTTTCCTGCGAAAAAGGCTATAATAATCTGTTGGTTAAAGTGTTAAAGAAAAAAAAAAAAACATATCCCACTTTGTTACCAAAGTGTGACGTCCGAACGATAAGTCTAAAGGAAATATATAGAAAACCGGGCGCAAACGGGGAAATGACGCGGGACGTGCTATAATACTTAACGAATATAAGAGATTAAATTTTACCTAGGAGAGGGATCGAAAATGAAACAAAAATCATACTTTGGAGAAAGGAAGACACGCGTCAAGATGTACAAGGCGGGTTCCCATTGGGTGAGCGCGCTGATGACACTGTGCGGTTTTGAACTGTTAATGAGCGGCGCTGCTGCTCCGGCCCATGCCGATAGTACGCCGGTGAACCCCGCATCAAACGCCAACGTTGTGCGGGTTGCAAGCAGCCAGAGTAACACGGCGAGCCAGCAACTTGCACTACGGGGGACAAGTGCGCCCCAAACGCAGGGGAGCACTTCAACCGCGGCAAAGACGACCCGGGTGGCTGGGAATAGTGCGGCTTCTACTAAGACACAGCCGTCCCAGCAGAGTTCTGCGGCTTCAAGTGCAAGCCAGTCTTCACGGCAAGCCACTCAGCCGGCTAAGCAGGCAACGACCCCGTCCCAGCAGACAAGTTCGGCTACTAGCCTGGACAACCCGGCGGCATCGTCAAGCTCAACATCAGCCGCCCAGTTACCGGACAAGCAGTCCCAGGCAACCAAGCCGGTGCAGGTGACGCCGGCAATGGCTGCGGCCATGCATAAGCAGGCCATGCAGCAGCTCGGCAAGGTGCCGGTCGTAACCAACCGGACTAAGCAAACCGATGCAGCGGCCAACCAGCAGGCGGCCGCAACGGGCGTGCAGGGCAAGGAAGCCCGTGGCATGCTCGACGACTTTGGCCACTATGGTTCATGGACGATCTACTTCGTGGACGAAAACGGGAACCCCATTTACGACGTGCAGGGGTATTCCAACGCCGGCGACGACTACGTTGACAGCCAGTTAACGCCGATCGTGGACGCCCTGCAGGAGGACGGGTACAAGTTTGACTACGTGGACCCGAACAGTTCGTACGCCTTCGATATCGGCGGTTTCTGGTGGACCTACGTTACGCTGGTATTCCAGCAGGTTCCGCGGCAAGTCGGTGGGGTCGTAAAGGTGCGGTACATGTCAACGGACGGGAAGACCCTGGGTGGGGCTACCGCGTACTACAAGACGCCCGTAGGCGCACGTGACGCGATGCCACACATTGGTGACACGTACCTAACATTTAACCGGACATTCATTGGTTACCACCTGGTGAAGGCGCCGGCTAACCCGAACGGGAAGGTCACGGCTAACGCCCAGACGATTGTTTACCTGTACGCTCCTGACCAGGAGACGCTGCACATCGACTTTATCGACCAGAACGGGAATCAGATTATCAAGGAAGTCCCGGTTACCGGAGGATACCACACGACGGTTACGTTTAACGTGCAGGACTACGTTGATAAGAACCTGCCGGGATACGAGATTGTGTCAAACAACTGGCCGGCTAACGGAGTGTACATTGAATCAACGTCTGCAACCAAGCCGTTCCAGGTTGTTTTAAAGCACAAGATGGCCACGTCAACCCAGACGAAGGTTGTTACCCAGACGATTAACTACCAGTACAGTAACGGGAAGCAGGCCTTTGCGCCGAAGGTTACTAAGATTACCTTCACGCGGACGGTCACGACTGACGAAGTTACCGGGCAGCAGACGTTCGGCGATTGGACTACGACGGACCAGACGACCTTCCCGGCGGTTCAGTCCCCGAAACTGACCGGGTACACGGCCAGCCCAACGTCAAGCACGGCAGTAACGGGCATCACGGCGGACAGTCCGGACAACGTGCAGACGGTCGTTTACGTTGCTAACAAGGAACAGATTACGGTCACCTTCTTCGATATGGACGAAGGCAAGGTGCTGCAGCAGAAGACTTTTGAAGGGGACTACGGGACTTCCCCGAACTTTGACTACCAGAGCGTCATCCAGCACTACATCAACCTCGGGTACAACGTGGCGTTGGACACGATCCCGAGTGATGGGTTGACGTTTACGGACAGTGATAACCAGAGCTACGAAGTTGACCTGACGCATACGCATACCAAGCTGCCAGCGGGAGCCAAGGGATGTGTCAAGGTAATTACGCATACCATCCACTACATTTACTCCAATGGGGGCACTGCAGAACCGGACGTTGTGCAGAATATTACCTACACCCGTGGGGCGACGCGAGACAACGTTACGGGTGAAATTACGTACACGGACTGGTCAACGAAGGATAACCCGGAGTTCCCATCCGTTAAATCACCGCAGATTAAGGGGTACACGCCAAACATGGCGGAAACCCCGGTTATTCAGGTCACTGATAACAGTACAAACGTTATCACGACGGTCATTTACGATAAGAACGCCGGAACGCAGAAGCCGCAGTCGCCAACCAAGACGACCGTGACGGAAACGATTAACTACGTAAATACTAGCGGAACGGCCCTGCTGCCGCCAACGACGGTGACGAAGACGTTTACACGGACACAGAACGCGGACGGAACGTACGGCCCGTGGACGACCACGGATGGGACGTCCTTCCCAGCAGTGACGGCTCCGCAGATTACGGGGTACACGCCGACACCGGGATCGGTCGCTGAGATTGACAACGTGACGGCAACGACGGCTAACATTTCACGGACGATCGTGTACACGCCGGTGCAGGACACGATTACGATTAACTATGTCGACCAGACCGAAAACGGGAAGTTAATCCACACTGATACGTACAGTGGAACGTACGACTCCACGACGCCGAACACGACCCAGGCGGAGATTGCGGCGTTGGAGAAGCAGGGGTACAAGCTTGTTGGAAATAACTTGCCTGACCCGAACGCAGCCAACCTGACGTTTACCAGTGACCAAACGTACACGATTACGTTTGAGCATACGTACACTCAGGGAAAGGAAGAGCAAAGTGTTTCCGAAACGATTAACTACCAGTTCCAAAACGGAACGCAGGCGGCGGATCCGTACACGAAGACGTTAACCTTTACGCGGTCAACGACGAAGGATAACGTTACCGGCCAAACAACGTACGGGGCATGGAGTCCGTCCGGTGGACAGTTCCCGGCAGTAACGAGTCCGCAGATTAAGGGGTACAACGCTAGCCAGTCAGTCGTTGATGCCATTAATGTTACCGGGGATACGACGAACATCGTTAAGACGGTTATCTACACGCCGATTCAGGAAACGGTTTCGGTCCAGTACGTTGACGACACGACGGGAAGGACGATTACGGTCATCAAGTTGACCGGTGGGTACGGGACGCACTCAAATTACTCGACAGCTGACGACATTAAGACGCTGGAGGCCGGTGGGTACGACCTGGTGTCTGACGGGTTCCCTTCAAGTGGATTTGTGTTTGGCGACAGTTCATCAACCTACACCGTTCACATGAAGGAACGGATTGTTGACGGGCAGAACACTAAGACGGTTACGCAGACGATTACCTACGTTGATCAGAACGGGAATCAGGTGGCTTCACCGCACACCGCAACGATTACGTTCACCCAGCCGACTAAGACGAACGCTGTGACAGGTGTCGTGACGACGGGGGCATGGACTCCGGCATCGCAGACGTTTGCGCCGGTGGCTTCACCGAAGGTCACGGGTTACACGCCAGGTCAGGCTGAAAGTACGGCCGTGACGGTGAACGCCCCGACGGCAACCTCAACGCCGCAGAACGTTAGCCAGCAGATTACGTATGTTCAAAACGAGGAAAAGATTGAGATTCAGTACATCGACCAGACGACTGGGCAGGTGATGTTGACCGACTACTCAACGGGGTTATACGGAACGCGGAGTGGTTACAACCCGGCCCCGAAGATGGAACAGTACATTGAAAGTGGATACAAGATTGTGTCCGACGACTTTCCGCAGACCGGTGTCATCTTTACTCAGGACGGGACGGTACCGGTGTACAAGATTGTCTTCGCTCACAACACGCGGACGGATACGGCGACGAATAACCCGGATAAGGTGGCCGACCTAACGAAGACGGTCACGGAGACGATTACGTACACGTACGCGGGAACGGGTAAGCAGGCTGCTAACCCGGTTACGGAGACGGTCACGTTTAACCGGACGGCTACAGTCGACATGGTTACGCACCAGGTGATTTCGTATTCCGACTGGACAACTACGGATAAGGGCTTCCCGGCCGTGCAGTCCCCAACCATTCCGGGGTACACGGCGAACCCAGCTACGGTGAGCGCGAACACAAACGTGACGGCTGATTCTACTGACAGTACGGTGAATGTCACGTATACGGCGAATAAGGAAAGCGCCACGGTGACGTACGTGGACGCCACGACGGGGACGACGTTACAGACGGACGACGTCACGGGGACGTACGGTTCCACGAGTGATTACAGTCCGAACGCGACGATCCAGAAGTACGAAGACGAAGGGTACAAGCTGGAGTCGAGTGACTTCCCGAGCGGGGGCATCACGTTCAACAAGGACGGGAACGGCCCGACGTACACGTACACGATCAAGCTGGTGCACAACATTACGACGGACAGTCCGGAGAGCAACCCGGACAACGTGGCTAACCTGACAAAGACGGTCACGCAGACGATCCATTACGTTTACGGCAGCAACACGGGGAAGGCCGGCCAGACGGCCGCCAAGGACGCGACGACATCGATCACGTTTGACCGGACGGCCACGTACGACCACGTTACCAAGCAGGTGACGTACGGCGCATGGAGTCCGGCAAGCGGGGACTTCCCGGCAGTGAAGAGTCCGGCAATTACGGGTTACACGCCAAGTGCCGCAACATCAACGGAAGTTGATGACGTGACGCCGACGAGTGATAACAACGTGCAAACAATTACGTACAACGCTAACGCAGAAAGCGTTCAGGTACAGTATGTTGACCAGACCGAAGGTGGTAAGGTGATGTCCACCGCCACGGTTGACGGGACATACGGCGCCACGGTTAAGTACGACCCGAGTGCAGTGATTAAGCAGTACGAAGCGAAGGGTTACAAGCTGGTGAAGAACGGGGTTCCGGCCAACGGGATTGTGTTCAACCAGGATGGCAACTACACGCCGTACCAGGTAGTCTTTGTGCACGGGACGACAACGGAAACACCGGAAAGCAACCCGGACAAGTTAACGTTGACGAAGACGGTGACGCGGACGATCACGTACACGTACGCGGGAACGGACAAGCAGGCCGCTAAGCCAGTGACCCAGACGGTCACGTTTACGCGGACGGCGACGAAGGATAACGTCACGGGTGATATTACGTACAGTGACTGGACACCAAGTGGCAGCACGACGGATGCGGCGGTGCCAAGCCCGAAGATTACGGGTTACACGCCAAGTGAGGCGGAAGTGCCGGCCGCCACGATTAGCGCCACGGACAGTAACAGTACGGTCAACGTGACCTACACGGCCAATAAGGAAAGTGCGATTGTCAACTACGTTGACGCCACCACGGGGAAGGTCTTACATTCTGACACCATCACGGGGACGTACGGTTCCGCCAGCGATTACAACCCGAATACGCTGATTAAGCAGTATGAAGGGGAAGGATACCAGCTGGAGAGCAACAACTACCCGACGAACGGGGAAGTGTTCAACGATGATGGGCATCAGAACGTATACACGATCAAGCTGGTGGAAGGAACGACGCAGTACACGCCAAGTGACAACCCGAAGGGGTTAGAGCTGACGCATACGGTCACGCAGACAATCCACTACAAGTACGCCAACGGAACGCAGGCAGAGCCGGATCATACTGCATCCATTACGTTTGACCGGACGGCGACGGAAAACAACGTCACGCACGCGATTACGTACAGCCCGTGGACGAACACGGGGACAACGGACGAGTTTGAACCGGTGACGACGCCAGCGATCACGGGGTACACGCCGAGTGCCGCCGCGAGTGCGGCGGTGGACGATGTCACGGCCACAACGCCGGACAACGTCCAGACGATTACGTACACGCCGAACCAGGAAAAGATCACGGTCACCTACGTTGACGAAACGACGGGGAAGCAGTTGCATGTTGATACGCTGAACGGCGCATACAACACGACCAGCAGCTACAGCCCGGACACGGAGATTGCGGCGTTAGAAAAGGAAGGTTACGTCTTAGATAAGAACGGCTACCCGCAAGGGGGCGCGAAGTTCGATGTTGACGGGAAGGTGTTGAACTACACCATCACGTTCAAGCACGGGACGACGACCGAGACGCCGGAAAGCAACCCGGACAAGTTAACGTTGACGAAGACGGTGACGCGGACGATCACGTACACGTACGCGGGAACGGACAAGCAGGCCGCTAAGCCAGTGACCCAGACGGTCACGTTTACGCGGACGGCGACGAAGGATAACGTCACGGGAGACATTACGTACAGTGACTGGACGCCAAGTGGCAGCACGACGGACGCGGCGGTGCCAAGCCCGAAGATTACGGGATACACGCCAAGTGAGGCGGAAGTGCCGGCCGCCACGATTAGTGCCACGGACAGTGACAGTACGGTGAATGTCACGTATACGGCGAATAAGGAAAGCGCCACAGTGACGTACGTGGACGCCACGACGGGGACGACGTTACAGACGGACGACGTCACGGGGACGTACGGTTCCACGAGTGATTACAGTCCGAACGCGACGATCCAGAAGTACGAAGACGAAGGGTACAAGCTGGAGTCGAGTGACTTCCCGAGCGGGGGCATCACGTTCAACAAGGACGGGAACGGCCCGACGTACACGTACACGATCAAGCTGGTGCACAACATTACGACGGACAGTCCGACAAGTAATGCTGATAAGATCAAGAACCTGACCGATACGGTTATCCGGAAGATCATTTACCAATACACGAACGGGAAGAAGGCGGCTAACGCCAAGACCGAAACGATTAAGTTCACGCGGACGGCATCCCTCGACCACGTAACGGGGAAGGTCACGTACAGTCCGTGGAAGGCGGTTGGTAAGGACGACTTCGCACCGGTTAAGTCGCCGAAGATTTCCGGGTACAACCCGAACGTCAGCGTTGTGCCGGAGGTTGATAACGTCGCCGCGGGGACGGCTGATAAAACGGTCACGGTCATCTATGGGGCTGATACCGAACGGGCAACGGTCACGTACGTTGATGACACAACCGGCAAGCCGTTGAAGACGGTCACGCTACACGGTAAGTTTGGGACGACGAGCGCTTACGACCCAGAAAAGCAGGTTAAGCAGTACGAAGCACAGGGTTACAAGCTGGTTAACAGCGACTACCCGACTGGCGGTGTGCGGTTCGATCAACCGAACACGGTTCAGCACTTCGTAGTGCACCTGAAAGAGGGGACGACAACGTACACGGCAACGGATAACCCGCAGCACCTTGACTTAACGCATACGGTTAAGCGGGTCATCACCTTCGTTGGACCAAACGGCCAACAGCTTGCTCCAACGGTGACCCAAACAGTTACGTTTCACCGGACGGCCACGAAGAACGACGTCACGGGCAAGATTACGTACGGTCCGTGGATTGCCGACGGAAGCGCAACGTTTGCCCCGGTAACGGTGCCAACGGTTGCCGGATACACGCCAGCCGAACTCACCGTTCCGGCAATGGCTGTGACGGCAACAACGGGTGACACGACGGTGACTGTCAAGTACAGTGCAGCGCCGGTTGCCGCTGAAACGCACCCGCAGGGACTGGCTGCCGAAGAGAATGGTTCACACGCCGCAAGTCAGGGCGCTAACAAGGGCGCCATGCAGTTGCCGGATACCGGTGACAGCCAGACGAACGGACTGTGGGGACTGGTTCTCCTGGCGGTTGCAGGGGTTCTCAGTTCGCTGGGAATTAAGTCCAACAAGCGAAACGACGGAAAGAACCGGTAAAACCGGGGGAACGGGGAGGCCGTGCCATTAGGGCGCAGCCTCCCTGTTGCTTTCGCGCCAAAGTAAGCGGACGGAGTGGGACCGTTCCCGCGAATCGATGACTTCGGTTCGTTCAGGGGGCGTCCACCCCGTTCGTTTTCTGTGGTTCAGCATTTTTCTTTGTCCGAAAGAGAAGCCGGACGATTTCTGCAAAGTAACCAGTTAAAGTTAGGGAAAAACATAAGCATTCATCTATCTTTTTAGCTGTTAATGTGGTACAATGCTCCTCGAATGGGAGTACTGGTACCCTAGTGAAAGGAGTGCACACTATAATGAAGAAAACAATGATGGCAAGTGGTATTGTTGGCTTACTAGCACCGCTCTTAGTGGGGCCGACCGTGTTCGCGGCTCAATCGACGTTAACACAGGGAAGTAGCAGTGTAGCAGCTAGTCGCCAAGTAGCGGCTTCCTCGAGTTCTGTGGCGGGGTCGGTTAGTTCCTCATCCCAGGCGACGAGCACCGCAACCACCGATAATCAGCCGGTCCAGGCGCAGTACTTTGGCCGAAATACCGCGGTTCAACCGGGAAATTCTGAGGTAATCGATGCGACAACGGGGGCGACAACCCACGCCTGGGGCTTTGACCAGGATGTCGTGAACATCCTTTCGCCGGTATACGTGAACGATAACGGCGCCGGAACGAGTGCAGCCGGGCAGGTGCCACTACCGGTCTATCAGAACGCCGGCGAACTGGTGGCTGCTTTAGAACAGCGCGGCCTCAGTCAGCAGCAGATTAGTGAAATGGTGGCAGTGATGATGTTGACGGCGCAGGGAACGTATAAGGGGGACTACACCCCGATTAAGAACGTTTCCAGCAGTGAACAGGCGGCCATCTATAACTATCAGGTGCAGTCGGTTCTGGATCTCATTGCCGGACAGAAGGACCCGCACCAGGCAGCGTTCATTAAGAGTAACTTTACCCCGTTCCAGCAAAAGCTGTACGATGCAGCGCTGGCGAACGCGAACGTGGACGTCTCGGCGATGACAACGGCGTCCCTCGTAACACCGGGGACCAACCAGCCAATCACGAAGTTGCAACTTAACCTGAAAACAAACGAAACTCCTCAGTTTGCGTTAAATTCAAGTTATCTGGGAGCACCGGTGAAGGTGAGTCAGATTCTTCCGGCGGGTTACCAGGTGATTGATGCGGCCACTAACCAACCGGTCAGCGAGTTAACCACCGGGAAGACCTACTACGTGAAGACGAGTAAGGCGGTTGCCAAGGCAACGGTTGCGATGGATTACGTTCAGGACACCTTCCACCTCTTTACCTCAAACTGCAAGCCGATCATGCTTGACGAGTGGGAGATTCAGGGCGCAACGATTACGCTGCGGGCAACCAGCCAGATTCCGGTATACTACAACAGTAACGGCGGGTACATCGGTAGTTTGCCGACCTACAACGGCTACCCGGTGATTCAGATTACGGGAATGGAAGGATACCGGAACGTTAGTGCATCGCAGCACATGTACGACCAGAACAACTACCACGCATCGCGGCAGAAGACGTACGAAGGGTTAATGACGCAAACGTCAATGCTTGCGAACCTGACCCTGGATGTGTTTGCTGACGTGCCGACCCCAACCCCGGCGCCAGAATCATCCAGTTCATCCAGTGCAGGGAGTAGTTCCCAGCAGGCAGTTTCAAGTAGTAGTAAGCGGTCAGCAACCGGTTCAACTACGGCATCGTCCCGGACGAGCAGCGTACGGGTAGCAACTGCACAACGGAAAGAACCGTTAGCCGTTCAGTCGACAACCAGCCGGTCCCAGCAGCAAGTGGTGCCGGCTAGTGCGTCATCAAAGCAGCAGCGGGTTCTTCCGGAAACGGGGAACCAGCACAGCACCGTTTTAGCGGTCATTGGAGGATTGCTTGTTGCGGTGGGGGCAGTGGTCCTTGCTGGCTGGACGAAGCAGAAGAAGGTCAAGTAGTTCATTAGGTAACCGGGACGGGGCAGTTGAATGCTTCGTCCCGGTTTTATGGTGGCCTGCTGAAATAGTAATTTGATTTTTATTAAAAACTACTAAATATCCGGCAAAACGATTGTGTTTGGCAAGAAAAGGGTGCACCATTACTACGTGAAGGTCTTTACATAGGCCGGGAAAAGTCTCTAAATAAGGAGTGTTAAGAATGCGAAAGGATGTCATTAAGTTAACGTGCCTGGCAAGTGCCGCGTTGCTTGCGCAGGGGGTGGCTGCCCCAATCATGGCGGACACCGTTGCCGGGTTAAATACCGAGGCGGGGGTTACCAGCCAGCACAGCAACGGGACGCGGAACGCGCGGACACCGTTACGGTTTGCGACGAGCTCCTCATCAGCTGTTTCGAGTAGTTCAAGTAGCAGTAGTTCGTCCAGTGCGGTGGACTGGTCATCAAAGGACCCGTATACCGTGATGGGAACCCTCCCGTTATCCCATCCGAGTGACGTATGGCAGGCGACGGGCCCGAACAACGCCACCGAAATTGTTTACAGTTACAACCCGGGCTACGCGACCCCGGCGGAGAACGATGACGGTATGGGCGATTCGGTGGTTGACGGTGAACCGGACGCAACGGTGAACTATCAGCGGATTTCTGCGTGGAATGCAACGCCGCAGGACGGTTTTAACGGCCAGAACGTCAACGAGATTGCCGCCGTCCTGTATGCGGGTTACCCGAACTGTCTGGGAAACACGCAGGACATTTACTCTGCTCCAATTAGCAACAGCCAGGTGAACCAGTGGTACCAGGCATACTTGCAAAAGACTGGGCAGAGCATTTCAGATTACTCTATTGATCAGTATGAATATGACATGACCCAGTACGCCATCTGGGGTGTTGAGGGGAACGTTGCTGGTGGCAGCAACGAGGGAACGGCCCAGTCGCAGTACAAGAACGATCCGCTTTCCCTGGCCCTGTACAACTACGGGGTGCAGCACCCGTTAAACGCCCAGCAGGTGGCCCAAAACGGGGTGCAGTTACTGAACTCCAACGGTCAGCCGATTGGCGCAAAGCAGGTCTACACGATTGACCGGTCCACCGGGCGGTCGAAGGACTTTCAAGTGACTAACGGGGACATGACCGTGCCGACGTCGAACGACTACTACGTGGCCGATGCTAACGGTAACAAGGTAAGCGTGCTGGTGCCGGGCGTGAAGTATCACCTTGTCCTTGCGGTAAACGGTAGCGACCCGACGTCGATTAGTATGCTGTGCAACTACGTGCAGACGGAGTCGGTGGACTTCTACCACTCGGACGTTCCGGCCGCTGGCACATTATCCGGCCAGCCGAACACGGTCAAGCTGCCGTGGGCTAACATGATTGGGATGGGCGTTACTACCGGGAACGTTACGTTGAACTTTGCGGTGGTTTCATCCTCCTCATCAAGTTCATCGGCGGTTAGCTCCTCATCGAGTTCGTCCGCCAGTTCGTCATCAAGCTCAGTAAGTTCGTCGAGTTCCTCATCAGCTTCGTCAAGCTCGTCCTCGTCTTCTAGCTCATTGAGCTCATCGTCAAGTTCGGTCGTTGACTCGAGCTCATCAAGCTCTTCATCAAAGTCGTCTTCATCGAGCTCTTCTAAGTCAAGCTCATCAGCGAAGACAGCCGCCAAGACGAGCTCATCATCAAAAGCAACGAATGCTAAGTCGAGCTCATCTTCAAAGGTAGCGGATAACAAGACCAGTTCGTCCTCACAGGCAAGTAATCAGTCAAGCTCATCCGTAACAGTAGACCCGAATGCCAGCTCCTCATCGAGTGCGGTGCAGCCGGCAACGAACACGTCAGTGGCAAGCAGTAGCCAGAAGCCGGCCGCAGCTGATAACAAGGTTCCAGCGGCTTCAGTTGCGGGGGGGGATGCCTCAACAACGGCTAAGCACGCCGCAACCAGTGCGCAACGGACAAACACGAACCGGCACGTGGCCCCAGCGGCCAACAAGGCGGTGCTGTCCCACGGAGCAACGGACAAGCAGGCGGCTGACGCCCAGTCAGTTGCAACGCAGCGGCACGACAAGCGTGCTTTACCAGACACTGGGGATGCGGTTGCTGCCGGGTTAACCCTGACGGGGATGGCGGCCCTGCTCGGTGGTGCTGCCCTGGTTTTAAAGAAGCGGAAAGACTAAGATAACTAAATATGCTAGTCTTCTTGGCTAGTAAAGTAAACGAAAGGTTGGGACAAGTTCGTCCCAGCCTTTTTGTTATGCCTAGCGAAGAACCGCTAACCCGATCAGCAAAGCACCCGCAAGGAAGGGGATGAAGGGGAGCGAACGGCGGGAGTGGCGGAGAAGAAACGCAAGCAGGGCCGCTCCGGCCGCACCAAATAGAACCGCACAGGCAAAGCGGGGACCGTAAAGGAGGGTTACTGCTCCGGTTAAAACGACGTCGGCACTTCCCAGTTGGCGTCGCCAGGCAAGCACGAGCAACGGTCCCAAAAGAAGGAGGATGAAGCCCGGGTGGAGCCTGATGGTGGTGAGAACAACCGGAAGGGTGAGTGTTCCCAGAAGAAGGGTTCCGCCCCAGAGCATTCCAGGACAGACTGTCTGGGTCGCCGCATCCTCGCCGGTCAGGATTGCCAGCCACGTAACCAGGATGATGAGGTGGACGGGCGGAAGCTTTGTGCACCACCATTCCGCAAGGATAATCCCAGTACAGGCTAGTTCGCTCCCGGTGGACTGCCAGCTAATGGGCTGGCGACACCACGCGCACCGCCCCCGCTGGATTAAAACGCCAACCACGGGAATTAGTTGCCACCATGTCAGCTGGTGGTGGCAGTGCTCGCAGGCTGACCGGCCCCACGGCGACTGGTGGTGAACGTACCGGGTAACCATACAGGCGGCAAATGATCCACCCGCAAGCCCGCCAACGGTAAGGATGATGAGGTTAAGAATGTTGTTCATGTCATGCGCTCCCTTCTAGTTTTTAATTAGGGCGGAATTGGGGGGATTTGGCATGCAAAATTAATTTAACCGGGGAATTGACACCCTTTCGGTTCGCATGGTATCCTAGTCGAGGTGCTGATGTGAACAGTTCTCCCGCTTTGCCGGGATCATGCTGACTGGGAGCAGGTTAGCATACATTGCTCACACACCGTTGTTTTTAACCCTTAAAAAGAAACTCCTGGATGTGTGTGCTTGAATTTTGATTAATAACAGGAAGGAGGAAGCTTTAGATGCCTACAATTAACCAATTAGTTCGGAAAGGGCGTAAGTCTAAAGGTTCAAAGTCAAAGTCCCCGGCATTAAACTACGGGTACAACAGTTACAAGAAGGTTCAGGTTGCCAACCCGTCCCCACAGAAGCGGGGCGTTGCAACGCGTGTTGGTACGATGACGCCGAAGAAGCCTAACTCAGCTTTACGGAAGTACGCACGTGTGCGGCTGTCAAACCTGATGGAAGTGACTGCCTACATTCCAGGAATCGGCCACAACCTCCAGGAACACAGTGTTGTGTTAGTTCGTGGTGGTCGTGTAAAGGACCTTCCTGGGGTTCGTTACCACATCGTTCGTGGGGCGCTCGATACTGCTGGTGTTGAAGACCGGCGTCAGGGTCGTTCCAAGTACGGTACAAAGAAGCCGAAGAAGTAAGGCGAACGAATTTAGAACTCGAGGAGGTTTTTTAAATGCCAAGAAAAGGTGGCGTACAGAAGCGTGAAGTGCTGCCAGATCCAATTTACAATTCCAAGTTGGTTACGCGGTTAATCAACCGGTTAATGTTGGACGGGAAGCGCGGTAAGGCTTCAAAGATTTTATACGAAGCATTTGACATGATTAAGGAACAGACCGGGAACGATCCGATCGAAGTGTTCGAAGAAGCCATGAAGAACGTTATGCCTGTTCTTGAAGTTAAGGCGCGGCGGATCGGTGGATCAAACTACCAGGTTCCGATTGAAGTGCGGCCAGAACGGCGGACAACGCTTGGCTTACGGTGGATTGTAAGCTACGCCCGGCTGCGTGGCGAACACACAATGTCAGAGCGGCTGGCGAAGGAAATCATCGATGCATCTAACAACACCGGTGCTTCCGTTAAGAAACGTGAAGATACGCACCGGATGGCTGAAGCTAACCGGGCATTCGCACACTACCGCTGGTAATTATTTAAGTGGCTATTATGGCTGTGACTATAATGGCCATTTTTTTGAAACTAAGCAAACGCAACGCACATATTTTGTGGAAGGAGAAGATTCTCAATGGCTAACAAACGTGAATTCCCATTGGAAAAGACGCGGAACATCGGGATCGTTGCCCACATTGATGCTGGGAAGACGACGACGACCGAACGGATTCTGTACTACACGGGAAAGATTCATAAGATTGGTGAAACGCATGATGGTGCTTCCCAAATGGACTGGATGGAGCAGGAACAGGAACGGGGGATTACGATTACGTCTGCCGCAACGACTGCTCAGTGGAAGGATCACCGGATTAACATCATTGACACGCCAGGGCACGTGGACTTTACGGCCGAAGTTGAACGGTCACTCCGTGTTCTTGACGGGGCCATCGTTGTCCTTGATGGTCAGTCTGGGGTAGAACCGCAGACCGAAAACGTATGGCGGCAGGCAACGGAATACGGGGTTCCGCGGATCGTGTTCGTTAACAAGATGGACAAGATCGGGGCAAACTTCGACTACTCCGTTGACACGATTCGGGACCGGCTGCAGGCTAACCCAGTGCCGGTTCAGATGCCAATCGGGGCCGAAGATAACTTCCAGGGGGTTATTGACCTGATTGAAATGAAGGCCGACCTTTACGATGAAGACGAACTTGGGTCAGAATGGGACGTTGTTGACATTCCGGACGACTACAAGGAAGAAGCTCAGGCCAAGCGGGACGCCATGATTGAAGCCGTTGCTGACGTTGACGACGACATCATGGAAAAGTACCTTGAAGGGGACGAAATCAGCTCTGAGGAACTGAAGAAGGCCATCCGGAAGGCAACGTTGAACCTTGACCTTTACCCGGTCTTTGCTGGTTCTGCCTTTAAGAATAAGGGTGTTCAGATGATGCTTGACGGGGTGAACGACTACCTGCCATCACCACTGGACGTTAAGCCGTACACCGCTACGAACCCGGAGACGGATGAAGAAGTTGACCTGATTGCTGATGACACCAAGCCATTTGCTGGGTTAGCCTTCAAGATTGCAACGGATCCATTTGTTGGGCGGTTAACGTACCTGCGGGTTTACACCGGAACACTGGAATCAGGGTCATACGTCCTGAACGCAACCAAGAACAAGCGTGAACGGGTTGGACGGCTGCTTCAGATGCACTCCAACCAGCGGAAGGAAATCCCAGAAGTATTCTCCGGGGACATTGCTGCCGCTATCGGATTGAAGAACACGACAACTGGGGACTCCCTGACTGATCCGGATCACCCACTGCTGCTTGAATCAATGGAATTCCCGGACCCAGTTATCCAGGTTTCCGTTGAGCCAAGTTCAAAGGCTGACCAGGACAAGATGGACATTGCCCTGCAGAAGTTGGCCGAAGAAGACCCGACCTTCAAGGCTGAAACCAACCCAGAAACGGGTGAAACGCTGATCGCCGGAATGGGTGAGCTGCACCTGGACATCATCGTTGACCGGATGAAGCGTGAATTCCACGTGGAAGCTAAGATCGGTGAACCACAGGTTGCTTACCGTGAAACATTCACCAAGCAGGTTTCCGCCCAGGGTAAGTTTGTGCGGCAGTCTGGTGGTAAAGGGCAGTACGGGGATGTTTGGATTGAATTCACCCCGAACGAAGAAGGTAAGGGCTTCGAGTTCGAAGACGCCATCGTCGGTGGGGTTGTTCCGCGTGAATACATCCCGTCAGTTGAACAGGGGTTGAAGGAAGCTATGGCCAACGGTGTGCTGGCTGGTTACCCACTGATCGACGTTAAGGCTAAGCTCTACGATGGTAGTTACCACGAAGTCGACTCAAGTGAAGCGGCCTTCAAGGTGGCTGCATCCCTGGCACTGAAGAATGCCGCTAAGGATGCCGGTGCCGTAATCCTTGAACCAATCATGAAGGTTGACATCGTTACGCCAGAAGACAACCTTGGGGACGTCATGGGACACGTTACTGCCCGGCGTGGTCGGGTTGACGGAATGGAAGCGCGGGGGAACGCTCAGTTAGTCCACGCTTACGTTCCGTTGGCTGAGATGTTCGGTTACGCTACGACGCTGCGGTCCGCTACCCAGGGACGGGGGACGTTTACGATGTCCATGGACCACTACGAGGCTGTGCCGAAGTCCATTCAGGAAGAAATCATTAAGAAGAACGGCGGCAACGCTGGCTAGTTCAGCGGAAGCCGTTAATAAAGCCCGGTTGGCAGGTTGCCAGCCGGGCTTTGTTTGCGTTTTAAATCGGCTCTTTGTCAAATCCTGTTGATGGAGAGATTGCGTCGCCTATTGTTAGGCGGCGTTTTTTGGTATCTTCGCATTCTCAAGCAACATAATGCGGCGGATAAGCTGATCGTAATTACGGAAG
>DSLMC04103__coassemble_516_pt1 | contig 29356 bp, 25 predicted proteins | sample DSLMC04103__metabat2_low_PE_018 | metagenome-assembled genome bin DSLMC04103 | reverse complement strand
GGGGTTTGGAGCTATGGCTCTTTTTTATTGGTCACAGCACCAAAAAATCCTGTTGATATAGTTTAACATTTAACCATATCAACAGGATTTAGTGTAGAGCCCGTTTTTGCTATAATAATGCGGGTAATATAAAAAATGTAAAGAGCAGTTGAAAAGGCTGTTTTTGTCCATTAATGGTCGGAAAAAAGTTATGTTTTCTACAAATGCCTACATAACAAGGTTATTGGTGATAATTGAAAGGACATAACACGAGGAGGAACACGCGTGATTAAGCAAGCGTACGAACGAATTAAGAACTTTATCGGGCGAAACTTTACGGTGATTAAGGTCCTGTTTGCCTTTTCGGTTTTCACCTTTGTTGCGTATGAAATCGGCCAGATTTTTAAAAAACTTGACTGGGCTCACGTTGGTGCCAGCCTGATGGCCAGAACGCCCCTGGAAATTATCATTATGTTGGTGGGCGGACTAATTGCGGTCGCTCCAATGTTGGGGTACGATTTCATGATCGTCAGGTTTTTGCCGGAGAACTATACCGTTCCGTACGTTGTGCGGAGTGGGTGGATTACCAACACCTTCACTAACATTGCGGGGTTTGGCGGGGTGCTTGGCGCCACGCTGCGGGCCAATTTCTACAACAAAAACGCCACGAAGAAGCAGGTACTCTACGCCATCTCAAAAATTGCGTTGTTCTTACTGGCGGGGTTATCAATTTACTGTTGGGTGGCCCTCCTGATGATGTTTGGGCTGGGGATTGGACACCACTTCCACAACTATGCCGTGTGGCTGTTAGGCGGGGGGCTGTACTTTCCCGTCCTATTTTGCGTGACGAAGTTCAAGGATAACGCCTTTTTCGGGGACCTCACCCTCAAGCGGGAAGTGGGGTTGATTGCCACATCAACGTGTGAGTGGGGGCTAGCGGCCCTGTTTTTCCTGTTAATCGGGGCCATTTTACACCCGCACGTTCACTTGGCAGCGGTCTTCCCGCTGTACATAATTGCCGAGGTCGTGGGAATTATCTCGCTAGTCCCAGGAGGGTTGGGTTCGTTTGACGTGTTCATGCTGATTGGGTTGACGGCCCTCCACGTTCCGAGCGCCGTGGCCGTGGCGTGGTTGCTTCTGTTCCGGTTGTTCTATTACATTGTGCCGTTCCTGGTCGGGTTGGTCTTCTTTGCCCATGATCTGGGCCACCGGGTCAACGAGCACTTTAACGGGTTACCGCGGGCGCTGCTTCATAAGGGGGCGCACTTCCTGGTGACGGCCTTCATGTACTTCTCAGCAATTTTCATGTTGCTGGAAGCGGCGGTGCCCAACTTTACGTTGAGTAACGGCTTACTGATGACGCTGGACACGTACACGTTCCTCTTCCTCAACCAGATTTCCAGCATTATCTTTGCGTTCATGCTGCTGGGGATGGCGCGCGGGATTCAAAATAAGGTGAAGAAGGCGTTCTGGCCGACGCTGGTGATTCTGGCGGTCGGGATTATAAACACGCTCATTCATGCGTACACGCTGAGTTTAGCGATTTTCTTGGCGGTTGTTTTCCTGGCGGTGGTGCTGTCCCGGCACGAACTGTACCGTGAACAGTTGCAGTACTCACTCGCTGAGGTGGTTGTTGATACCGCCATTGTGGTCGGGATTGCGCTCCTGTACGTGGTCGTGGGGATTATCAATGCGCCAAGCACGTTGATTCACCACCACCATCCGCACCACGTCCCGCCGCTGCTCCTCTTCCCGGCGCAGCGCGTATGGTTGTACGGGTTCATCGGGATTATTATTGCCACGGTCATTCTGGTGGCCATCATGAACTACCTGGCATCGGGGACAAACCCGTTCCAGCGGTTTGAATACGACGAAGCACGGATTAAACGCGTAATCAGTACGTACGGGGGCAACGAGGTCAGTCACCTGGTGTTCCTGCAGGATAAGCACCTGTACTATTACACGGTTAACGGGGAAGATAAGCTCTTCTTCATGTATCAGCTCAAGGCGGACAAACTCATGATTATGGGCGAGCCGGTCGGGGATCAATCCTACCTGGAAGACGCGATTAGTGCGTTAATTACGGCGGCTGACCGCTACGGTTACCAACTGGTCTTTTACGAAATCAACGCGCAGTTGACGTTACTGCTGCATGAGTACGGCTACGACTTCATCAAGACGGGCGAAGAGGGGACGGTGGACTTACCATCCTTTACCCTTGCCGGCAAAAAACAACGGGCGCAGCGGGCGCTCATGCACAAGTTTGAACGGGAGGGTTACACGTTTACGATGGAACCCGCACCTGTTTCCGACCAGTTGATGGCTGAAATGCGGGCGGTTTCTGATAGTTGGCTGGACGGTCAGGTCGAAAAGGGCTTTTCGCTGGGCTTCTTTGATCCGCACTATATAAACGAGGCGCCGGTTGCGCTTGTCCGGGCACAGGACGACACGCTGGTGGCCTTTGCGACGTTGATGCCGATGGATGACGGGACGTTATCCGTTGACCTGATGCGCCACAGTAAGGATGCGCCGTCCGGTATCATGGACATGATTTTTATCAGCCTGTTCCAGTACGGGCAGGAACACGATTACCAGCGGTTCAACATGGGGATGGCCCCCCTCTCCAACGTCGGGGAATCGAAGTTTAGTTTCCTTGAAGAAAAGGCGGCCCACTTCATTTATGAGTACGGCTACAAGCTGTACGGGTTCCAGGGGCTGCGGGCTTACAAGAATAAGTACGTTACCCAGTGGCGGCCGAAGTACACGTCGTACCGGAAACGGAGCTCGGTGGCAATCACGATGCTGCAGTTAATTGCGGTGGTTAACCGCAAGCGGCTCCAGCAGGGGGATCGTGCGCCACGGACGATTCTGGTGCCGAAGTTCTTACAACGCTAACCAGTGATTTAACAACCACGTAACCGATTACATTTATCCGGTAAATCGGGCGTGGTTTTTGTTATAATCAAGAAAAGGGTTACAGCTTAATACGGGGGTGTAAGGAATGCAATCAGTTCCGTTTCGGGCGGTCGCCGTTGATATGGACGGGACCTTTCTTGATGATTACAAGCAGTTCGATGAGGACCGGTTTACCCGGATCCTTGCGGCACTGCAAGAACATGATATCCAGTTTATTGTCGCAAGCGGGAACCAGTACGAGCGGCTGGTGAAGTACTTTGAGGCGTTTCCGGCGGTTAGTTACGTTGCGGAAAACGGGGCACACATTACCAGTCCTGGGATGGCGCCTGTCCGGCACTTTGTTCCCGCAGACGTGGCGACCACCGTTATCACCCGGTGCCTGGAGTTGGGGCTGGCACCGATGGTATGCGGGGTGCGGCACGCCTACGTTGCCCAGGATGCCCCGGCGGTTCTCCGGGAGCGGGCGCACTACTACTGTCCGAATTTGGTGGAGGTGGCTGCCCTCGTGCCCCTTCCGGAAAAAACCATTTATCAGGTAACCGTCAACGTTGCCCAGAAAGACGAGCAGCGGGTGGTTGCCACCCTCACAAAGGGGCTGAAACGGCGGGTAACGGCCCGTCCCAGTGGTAATGGCAGCATTGACCTAATTGCCCCAACGGCAACCAAGGCGCAGGGGTTGGCGACGTTACTGGCACATAGTGGCCGGCAACTGGCGGACCTGATTGCGTTTGGCGATGGGGAGAATGATTTGGAAATGCTACGGGCGGCCGGGATTAGTTATGCGATGGCCAACGGCAGCCCGGTGGTTCGGCGGACGGCGCAGCTAATTGCCCCGAGTAACAATGAAGCGGGCGTTCTTCAGGTGTTAGAGCGGTATTTGAAATTAGACTAATAAATAAATGGACTGTGACAAAAAGTCGCAGTCCATTTGTTTTGGTCCGTCCTGAAAATTAATGATCAATGTTAAACATCCGCTCGTTTTGTCCGCGGTGGCACTCCGCCTGAATGGTGACGTGGCTAATGTGGTACTTCCGGCGCAGTAGCGCGCCGATTTCCTGGTACAATTGTTCGGCTTCGCTGAGTTTAATATCGTCGCAGTTGACGTGGGCCGAAAAAATGATGCGGTGCTCGTCAACGGACCAGGCGTGGACGTGGTGGACGGCGTTGACCTGAGGCAGGGCGGTAATATCACGAATGATGGCCTGATAATCAAGCTGTGGTGCCCGCTGCATGAGAATGCTGGTGGTTTTTTTGATAATCGGCAGGGCCTCATACGCAATGTAAAGCGCTACGGCTGCCGAAACCAGCGGGTCCAGCCAGTGAACGGGCCACACCATGAGGATTAACCCCGTCACGGTGACCCCAATCGAACTCAGCCCGTCCGCTAAGACGTGCAGGTAAATGGCCTTAATGTTCAGGTTGGTGGCACTGCCCGCATGAAGAAGCGCCGCTGACAGCAAGTTCGCAACCGTACTAATGACGGCTACCCCCGTCATCACTTCACCGTTAACGGCCGTAGGATGAAACAGGCGTTGCAGGGCAGCCCCGATAATAAACAGTGCCATGACGATAAGCAATCCTGCGTTAAGAAACGCCGAAATAATTTCCGCTCGGCGGTAACCAAAGGTCTGTTCGGCAGTGCCGGGGCGCCGGGCTAAGCGGTGTGCCCCGTAGCTAATGACGATGGTGACCGTATCACTCAGGTTGTGGCCGGCGTCAGCAAGGAGTGCTAAACTGCCGGCAAACAGTCCCCCTAAAAATTCAAAAACGGTAATGAGGGCGTTAAGCAGGGTCACCCAGAAAAAACGGGCAGGATGAACATCCTGGTGCATGGTAAAACCTCTCTTCGTGTAAGTTTGTTCCATAGATTATGATACGGGGCATTAAGAGAAAGTTCAACGGTAGGATAAATGGGGTTATATGTGATGATTGTCATTAATTTATATAGTGGCCAAACGCCTTGATCATTAAGGATTAAACGTCATTTATTCGACGTTAATTAAAATATTCACAAACACAAATAAGCATGCTATACTAAACACATGGAAGCGATTTCTTGCGTCCAAATTTATAAAAGGGATAGTGGTTAATATGAGTACACGCGGAAGTTTCGCCGAGAAGGACATCACGAAGAAGAATCCGGTTTTCTCCCGGATGCGGACGACGGTGGAGAGTGCGTTTTATGAAAACAACATGCACCACGTGACCGACGTTGCCTCGGCGTACTACTTAGCGAAGAAGGCGCCCAACACGATTGTGACGGATATTCCGATTAAGCATACGGATGACCTGGGGTTACCGTCTGACGCCGTGCAGCTGGTTGATAATCACGGGGGCGTTGTCGGACGGACGGCGGCAGCCCGGCGGCTATTAAACGACCCAACGGTGGATGAAGACGAAATGATGAGTGTTCTGCGGGAGGCCATTTACAGCGGTCATGAGCACAACTTCTACAAGACCGACGTTTACGTGGGGTTGGATGAAGACTTTATGGTCGGCGCCCACCTAGCTGTGCCGGAAGGGTTTGAAATGAACCTGCTGTCATACATGCTTAACTTCCAGCCGGTGACTGAGGAATACCGCAAACGCTACGCCAACTCGCGGCAGTACGATGAGGGGGACATCTACATCTATGCTAACCCTTACTGGCACGACGAGCGCTTCCCGCAGGGGTTAGCTCTGTTTGACCCGGAGCATAATGTGGCTGCTATCCTGGGACTGCGGTACTTCGGTGAACTCAAGAAATCGACCCTAACCTTAACGTGGGCGACGGCGCACCGCCACGGCTACACCGCCTGCCACGGGGGCGAAAAGGCGTTCCATTTCAAGGACAAGGACGACCGTGTCTTTGCCGTTTACGGCCTGTCTGGTTCCGGAAAGTCTACGCTGACGCACGCAAAGCACGATGGGAAGTACGACATTACCGTGCTGCATGACGATGCCTTCGTCATTTCCCGGGAAAACGGGTCGTCGGTTGCCTTAGAACCGTCATACTTCGATAAGACCAACGACTACCTGCCGGGAACGCGGGAAACGACCTACTTCACTACGGTGATGAACTGTGGGGTAACGACGGACGCGGACGGTAAACGGGTATTGGTTACGGAAGATTTGCGGAACGGGAACGGCCGGACGATTAAGACGCGTTACGCTTCCCTGAACCGGGTGGACAAGGAACCCGCTCCGATTGACTCCATCTTCTGGATCATGAAGGATAACAGTTTACCACCGGTTGTCCGGCTGGAAGATCCGGCACTGGCCGCCACGTTTGGTGCTACGCTTGCCACTAAGCGGTCCACGGCCGAAAACGTGGCTGACCACAACGCCCTTGTGATCGAGCCGTTTGCGGACCCGTTCCGGGCATACCCACTGGCTGAAGACTACCACGACTTCAAGGAGCTGTTCGCAAAGCAGCACGTCAACTGCTACATCATCAACACGGATAACTTCATGGGCGAAGACATCAAGAAGGAAACAACGCTGGGAATTCTTGAAACCCTGGTGGATGATAAGGACCAGTGGCAGGCGTTTGGTCCGCTGCCGCACATGAGTTACATGCCACTGGAAGGTTACAACGTTGACTTTAATGATAAGGACTACGTTGAAACGCTGAAGGCCCGCCTTGAGGTGCGGTTAAACTGGCTTAAGCAGTACGAGCAGAACCACGCTGGCGAACAGCTGCCGGACGAACTACTGACGAGTTTAACGACGCTGATTGACAAGCTATAGTTTAACGCACCGGTGCCCGCGGGGGTTAATTTGACGATTAAAACGTTACTTGGAAAAAATAACGGTTAAGTTTGTAATAAGTTCGTTACAAAGTGTGCGGTTGCTTCCAGAATGGACTATAATAGAAACAGTCGATGACGGATAACGGTTTGAAAAGTAAGGAGCGGTCGTATGGTAACGTTATATGTTTCGCCAAGTTGTACGTCATGTCGGAAAGCACGGGCCTGGTTACAGGAACATGAGATTCCGTTCACTGAACGGAACATCTTCTCAGAACCGCTCACTGTTGATGAGATTAAGCAGATCCTTCAGATGACTGAAGACGGGACGGAGGAAATTATTTCGACCCGTTCAAAGGCATACAAGCAGTTGCACGTTGATTTGGACGACCTTCCAATGGGTGAGTTGTTCGATATGATTCAGAAGAATCCGGGGCTTCTGCGGCGGCCAATTATTATGGACGAAAAGCGGCTCCAGGTTGGCTACAATGAGGATGAGATTCGGCGGTTCCTGCCGCGGGAAGTGCGGGCGCTTGAATTACGGCAGGCTCAGGAACTGGCAGAATACTAGTCGATCAACGGTGATCTACCGTTCGAATGACGGGCGGACATGCAGTGATGCGTGTCTGCTCGTTTTTTAGCACTGAGTGGGGGACTTTCACCCCGACGCGAAAACGGGTATGATGGTTATTAAGGAGATTGCGGACGGAAGGTGAGTTAGATGGAAGTCGAACGGGTCAATGAGCGGACGATTCGGGTGCTTTTGGGGATGGACGACCTCGAAGCGCATGACGTTACCGTGCTCGACCTTTTGGGAAACCAGAAGGAAGTCGAACGGTTCTTTTACCAGATTTTGGCTGAGGTTGACACCAACCACGAATTTCAGGATGACGATGCGGTTACGTTTCAGATTATGCCTAACCGGCACGGATTGGAACTGTTTATTACCAAGGTGGACGTTGACGAGGATGGCAAACCGAAAGATATGCCGTTGTTAGGGGTGCCCATGGCAGCAAATGATGATCCTCATAAGGAGAATGCCACTAAGCACCCTGATGTGCGCCGAACCACAATCGCGGCCGATGAGGACGACGAACCTTCTTCCTTAACCCATGAGCCGCATCATCTGGTATATTCCTTCGCATCGTTTGCAGTACTTCAAGCCCTTGCCCAGGCCGTGGATGCAAGTGCGGTGGTGTCGCACTTGTATGCCCTGGATGACCAGTATTACCTAGACGTGGTCGTTTATGATGACGTTTTAGGAACGACCGAATTGGCAACCATGCGTGGAATGCTAACTGAGTACGGGGAACGGACTGTGCGGATGACCGGGGCCATGCTTCGGGAACGTGGCCGACTGCTCTTACAGGATTCAGCTCTTCAGCTAATTCGGCATTACTTTCCCGCCGACTAACAAAAAACGCGAAATTAACCGTCTTTTCACCTATCTATATGGTGAGGAGGCGGTTTTATGTACTGGGCATATAACGATCACCGGCAACTCGTTGCGGCTGTCCAAGCGCATCCGGATCAAAATTACTGGTGTCCGCAGTGCGGGGCCGTTGTGCAAGTTCGCCGGGGAAGGGTTAACCGGGCATACTTTGCCCATGAATCCACAGCAATTAGTGTTGACCCGAAAGAAACGGCTCAGCATGCTACTGGTAAACGGCAGCTGGTTACTTTAGTACGGCAAGCGGGGTATTCTGCGGACCTTGAACGTTCCTTACCGACTAGTCGGCAACGGCCGGATATTTTGGCGGGCCGGTGGGCGCTGGAATACCAGTGTGCGCCGCTTTCTGCGTCAGCGTACCGTCATAGGATGCACGGGTACCGGCGAGCCGGCGTAGCCGTATTATGGTTGCTGGGGTCCCGGTATGCCCTCAAGCGGACCCTCTCCCGGCAAACGGCCCAGTTTTTGCGGTGGCGGCCCCAGCTGGGGTGGCACCTGACGTATTACGATGTTTTCCAACAACGGTTGGGGGTGGCGTATGATCTGTGGCAAGCACCGTTTTTGCCACTTCGGGTCCGGTGGTTTTGGACCAGGCGGTGGGAAGAGTTTGTTGCGTTTTTGCGCACCCCGCGGATGCTCCCGGTCCCAACTATTTCAGCGGCTGTAATTCCCCACCAGCAGCGCCAACTCAACTGGCGGTGTCAGCAGCCGGTATGGTGGCTCCGACACCTCCAAGAGCAGTGTTACCGGGCGGGTGTCCCGCTGACAATGCTGGGAGATTTGGTTGGCCGAACCTATGCTGCGCCGGTGTACCAGCACGGGGGGCTGGAATGGCGGGTGGCGATGGTTCTCCGGTGGCTTGGACGAGCACGGTTGCCGGTCCAATCCCGAATATGGCCGGGGATTGTGGTGGACCAGCGAGTTAGCAGTGCCGACTACCAGCGTCTGGTATTGGCACTTTCCCGGTGTACAAACCACCCGCTAATCAGTAGAATAAAAACAAAAAAGTAAGGACGTGGTTTGATGGTTGTCGAGTTACCTTCACGGGCGGACGTCGCCCCGGAATTAAAGTGGGATTTAACGTTAATTTACGCAACGGATAGTGAGGCCCAACAGGCGCTTACGGCAATTAAGCAGCAGGCTGGGGAGTTTAAGCGGTATCAGGGGACCCTCAAGCAGGGCGGTGAAGCTCTTCTGAAGGCTCTTCAGGCCCTCCTTGCACTTAATCGCCAGGCGGAGAAGCTGTACGTGTACGCTGAAATGAAAAATGATCAGGATACCACCAACGCCCAGTATCAGGGCCTGTTTGCCCAAGCAGAGCAGCTGTTGACCACGGTGGCCCAGCAGACGGCGTGGTTCCAACCAGAACTGGTTCAGCTCACGGATGAGCAGCTTGAGCAGGCGCTGGCGGATGAACCGGGCTTGCAGGAGTACCGCCACTTGTTGGAACAATGGACGAGTGAACGGGATCACGTGTTACCGGAAGAACAGGAGCACCTCTTAGCCGGAGCGCAGTCCGTTTTTGGCGGTCCCGAACGGATTTTTGGCACGTTAAGTAACTCCGACCTTGACCTGGGAACGGTGACGGATGCGGACGGGGTAAAACGGCACCTGTCAGATGGGGTGTACGGCCAGCTGTTAGAGGCGACCGACCCGCGGGTGCGGAAAGAGGCGTTTACACAGCTTTACCGGGTATACAAGCAGTTTGCAGCAACGTTTGCGGCGACCCTGGCGACCCACGTGCAGATGCACAACTATACCGCGCAGGTCCACCACTATCCAGATGCCCGGACGGCTGCCCTGGCAGAAAACCACATTCCGGTTAGTGTATACGACCAGCTGGTTGATCAGGTAACGGCCCACCTGGACCTGTTGCACCGGTATGTACGATTGCGGAAGCGGGTACTGGATCGGCCCGTTCACATGTATGACATGTACGTGCCGCTAACGGGCGAACCATCCCTGAAATTTACTTACGATGAGGCTAAGGAGATGGCCCTCAAGGCATTAGCTGTCCTTGGCGACGACTACTGCCAGCACGTTCAGGAAGCGTTTGACCAGCGCTGGATTGACGTGGTGGAGAATAAGGGAAAACGGAGTGGCGCATATTCCAGTGGGACGTACGATACTGCACCGTACATCCTGTTAAACTGGCAGGATACGTTAGAAAACCTCTTTACGCTGGTGCATGAGATGGGCCACAGCATGCACAGCTACTACACGACCCATACCCAGCCGTACCAGTACGGCGACTACGCTATTTTTGTGGCCGAAATTGCTTCGACGACCAACGAAAACCTGCTGACCCAGTACCTGCTGAAGACCCAGAAGGATCCGGCCGTGCGGGCGTATGTCCTCAACCACTACCTGGACGGGTTTAAGGGGACGGTCTTTCGGCAAACCCAGTTTGCTCAGTTTGAACAGTGGCTGCACGAACAGGATGCGGCCGGCCAGCCCCTCACCGCGCAACGGATGGCCGAATACTACGGCCAGTTGAACCAAAAGTACTACGGGGATGCCGTCGAAAACGACCCGCAGATTGCCTACGAGTGGGCGCGGATTCCGCACTTCTACTACGACTTTTACGTGTACCAGTACGCTACCGGGTTTGCGGCGGCCACCACGTTAGCCCAAAACATTCTGGACGATGATCCGCAGCACACCGCCGCGTACTTGGACTACCTCAAGGCCGGGAGCAGCGATTACCCACTGAACGTAATGCGGCGGGCGGGGGTCGACATGACCCAGCCGGCCTACCTGGAGCGGGCGTTTGCCGTTTTTGAGAAGCGGCTTACCACCATTGAACAGTTGCTTGGGGTGAACGCCTAGTTTGGGGATGTTCTAAATTCCGCTTTTTGTTATGATTAGGATAACGGTATTTGAGAGGAAGGATCCGTTAACTTGTAGGGAGGCAAACCAATGGACCAGGTAAGTGTTGCGGAACTTGTTGAAGCAAACAACCTCATTGTGTACTATGGCAAAAAGTTCTTGAAGGAGCGCTTTGTCACAACAAGCGATATTTCCCGGCCAGGGCTCGAACTGACCGGCTACTTCGACTACTATCCGGAGGAGCGGATTCAACTCCTAGGAATGAAGGAAATTTCCTACGTGCAAAAGAAACCAGCATCCGAGCGGGCGCGTGATATCGAGCGGTTGTGTGGCCCCCACACGCCGTGCTTCGTCGTTTCCCGGATGCTGCCGGTGCCCGCGGAGCTGGAGGATACGGCCCGGCGACACCAGATTCCAATCCTGCGGACCAAACTGGGAACGTCCCGGGTGTCATCAAAAATGTCCAACTACCTCGAAGGCTGTTTGGCCGAGCGGAAGTCGATGCATGGGGTGCTGATGGACATTTATGGCCTGGGGGTGCTTATCACGGGTGATTCGGGGATTGGAAAATCTGAAACCGCCCTCGAACTAATCAAACGGGGCCACCGGCTGATTGCCGATGACCGTGTTGACGTGCACCAGCAGGATGAACAGACAATCATCGGGGAGGCGCCGAAGGTTCTCCAGCACCTCCTCGAAATCCGGGGAATCGGGATTATCGACGTGATGAACTTGTTTGGGGCCGGCGCAGTCCGGCAGTCCACGGACATTTCGCTGATCGTCCACCTGGAAAACTGGTCCAAGGACCAGCAGTATGACCGGTTGGGCATCGGCGAAAAGATGGTGCCGATTTTTGAAGTGGAAATCCCACAGATTACCATTCCGGTCAAGATTGGACGGAACGTGGGGATCATCATTGAAGCGGCGGCGATGAATTACCGCGCTAAAATGATGGGCTACGATTCCAGCAAGGCGTTTGAACGAAACCTGCGGGAATTAATCGCGCAGAATACGGCGGCTGAGAATCGGGACAACTAGCTTTATAGAAGAGAGATGGAGAGGATGTTAGCTGCACTAAACCCGAACGCTGTTCAGTTCGGACCGTTTCGGATCCGCTGGTACGGGATTATCATCGCGTCTGCGGTTCTGTTGGCGGTCTTTCTGTCGGTACGGGAAGGCCGGCGCCGGGGGATTGCGGAGGACGATATCTACGACTGCCTGTTGTGGGCCCTTCCGGTTGCCTTGGTGTGCGCCCGGGCGTATTACGTAATTTTCCAGTGGAAGTATTATTCCCAGAATCCGGCGATGATTCCGTGTATCTGGGACGGCGGAATTGCAATCTATGGCGGGCTAATCGGGGCGCTTATTACGTTAGTGGTGCTCTGTCACCGACGACACATTAACTTCTGGCTGCTGCTGGATGTGGTGGCCCCGACCGTCATCCTGGCGCAGGGAATTGGTCGCTGGGGTAATTTCATGAACCAGGAGGCCCACGGGTATGCTACTACCTTAGCGTTCCTCCAAAACACCCTGCACCTACCGCACTTTATCGTGAGTCAGATGTGCATTCACGGGGTGTACTACCAGCCCACCTTTCTGTACGAATCGGTGTGGGATGTTTTGGGATTCATTGTGTTGATCTCCCTGCGACACCGCAAACATCTTTTTAAGTGCGGCGAGGTCGTCTTAAGCTACGTGATGTGGTACTCGTTTGGCCGGTTCTTTATTGAAGGACTGCGCACGGATAGCCTAATGTTAGGCCCCATCCGGGTATCCCAGTGGTTGTCAGTGCTACTCTTTGTAGGAGCGCTAGCGTTAATTGTTTACCGGCGGTGGCGCAATCCAGACAATCCCTGGTACCTTGACCAGGGTGAGCAAAGGGCTTCCTAAAAATAAGCCTAGCCCGTATAATAAATAAGCGACTTAACAGGTAATGAGGAGGGGTTCGTAGTGACTAAGGAATATGACGTTGTAATTATTGGCGCTGGCCCGGGTGGGATGACCGCTGCCCTGTACGCATCGCGCGCGAACTTAAAGGTTTTAATGCTTGATCGGGGAGCGTACGGTGGCCAGATGAATAATACCGCTGCCGTTGAAAATTACCCGGGCTTTAAGTCTATCCTGGGACCAGATTTGGCCGAAGAAATGTACCAGAGTGCTACCCAATTTGGGGCGGAATACGCGTACGGAACGGTAACGGCGGTTAAACTGGACGGGACTGACCGGATTGTTGTAACGGACGACGGGGAGTACCGGGCCAAGGCTGTGATTGTTGCTACCGGGTCCGAAAACCGGAAACTGGGCGTTCCTGGTGAAGAAAAGTACAGCGGCCGGGGAGTTTCCTACTGTGCCGTTTGTGACGGGGCCTTCTTCCGCGATCGGGACGTAACCGTCATCGGGGGTGGTGATTCTGCCGTCGAGGAGTCAATTTACCTGACACAGATGGTCAAACACGTCAACATCGTTCACCGGCGTGACCAACTGCGGGCGCAGAAGGTGGCGCAGGAGCGGGCTTTCAAGAACGACAAGATTGACTTTACGTGGAATTCCAACGTGATTGCCATTAATGGTGACGATCAGAAGGTTACCAGCGTCACGGTGAAGAACAACCAGACCGGCGCGGAGGAGGAGGTGCCAACGGCGGGGGTCTTCATCTACGTCGGCAACGTGCCGATGACCGCCCCGTTCAAGGACCTTGGCATTACCGACGAGCACGGCTGGATGGTGACCGACAACCGGATGCGGACGAAGGTGCCGGGGATTTTTGCGATTGGTGATGTGCGCCAGCACCAGCTGCAGCAAATTACCACGGCGGTTGGCGACGGTGGCATTGCCGGCCAGGAGGTCTTCAGCTACCTGCAAGAACTAAATTAGCATGAAATTAATTAGTTAACGACAGCTCGTCGTTAACTAATTTTTTACTAAACGATTGTGTATCCGCTTAACTGTGGTAAAATAGGGGCGATGAATCGTACACCAGTATGATTTGAAAGCGAGGAGCTGAGATCTATGAGTTGGAAAGAAACATACGAAGAATGGAATAACCAAACGCTCGTGCCTGATTTACGGCAGGAGTTGGATCAGATGAAGGGTAACGATGAAGCGTTAGAAGATGCCTTCTACGCCCCGTTAGAGTTTGGGACGGCCGGCATGCGCGGGGTTCTCGGTGTCGGGATTAACCGGATGAACGTGTACACTGTGCGGCAGGCCACGGAAGGGTTAGCGACCTTCATGGATACCTTAGATAAGGAAACCAAGCAACGCGGGGTGGCAATCAGCTACGATTCTCGTCATCACTCCCAGGAGTTTGCGTTTGAATCTGCGCGGGTGCTCGGCGCTCACGGGATTCCAACGTACGTGTTCGAGAGTCTCCGGCCGACCCCGGAACTGTCGTTTACTGTCCGGCACCTTCACACGTATGCCGGCATCATGATTACGGCCAGCCATAACCCGAAGCAGTACAACGGGTACAAGATTTATGGTGAGGACGGCGCCCAGATGCCACCGAAGGAATCGGACATGATTACCAGGTACATCCGTGAGGTGACGGATCTGTTCGCTATCAAACTGGCTAACCAGGACGCCCTGATTGAGGATGGCGTGCTGAAGGTGATTGGCGATGAGGTTGATCAGGCCTACCTGGCAGAGGTTAAGCAGGTCACGATTGATCCGGAACTGGTTGCCGAAGAGGGCAAGACGATGAAGCTCATCTTCACGCCACTCCACGGGACGGGTGCCATGATTGGGGAAAAGGCGCTCCGTCAGGCCGGCTTTGAAAACTTCACGATGGTGCCGCAGCAGGCCCAGCCAGACGGGGACTTCCCGACGGTGGTTAAACCCAACCCAGAGGACCCGGAGGCCTTTAACCTGGCAATTGAATTAGGCAAGAAGGAACAGGCGGACCTGTTAATCGGGGTCGACCCGGACGCTGACCGGCTTGGTGCGGCGGTTCGGCAGCCAAACGGCGAGTATCAGCTGCTGACGGGGAACCAGATTGCGGCGGTTATGCTGAACTACATCTTAAAGGCCCGCAAGAATGCCGGAACACTACCGGCGAACGCAGTGGCCGTAAAGTCAGTGGTTTCCAGTGAGTTCGCGACGAAGGTAGCGGCCAACTACGGGGTCGGTATGATTAACGTACTGACCGGGTTTAAGTTCATTGCCGAACAGATCCATAACTTTGAACTGCACCACGACCACACGTTCATGTTTGGGTTCGAGGAAAGCTATGGTTACCTCGAGCGGCCGTTCGTGCGGGACAAGGACGCCATCCAGTCGCTGGTTATGCTGGCGGAGGTGGCTGCCCACTACAAGAAGGAGGGCAAGAACCTCTACGACGGCTTGCAGGAGCTCTTCGCTGAGTACGGTTACTTCGCTGAAAAGACGATTGCCAAGACGTTTGACGGAATTGAGGGTGCCGCAGAAATTAAGAACCTGATGACGAAGTTCCGGGAAGAAAGTCCGGTTGACTTTGCCGGTGTGAAGGTTGAGGCCGTCGAAGACATCCAGGCCGGAACCAAGAAGTACGCCGATGGCCGGGTTGAAAACATTGACCTGCCAAAGTCCAACGTCCTGAAGTACTACCTGGAGGATGAAACGTGGATTGCAGTGCGGCCGTCCGGAACGGAACCGAAGATCAAGTTCTACATCGGCACGCAGGCGGACACGCAGGCGCGGGCGCTGGAGAAACGGGACGAGTTTGAGAGTGCCATTAACGCCTTCATTGCCGGCTAGAAATAGCTGAATAGTTGAATTCGATTAAAACCTCAAAGGAGGACTTTTGGCACCTTCTTTGGGGTTTTGTTTATTATAGGCGAAAATCAATGCTGTTTGGCAAAATAATCCGAAAAAACACGAATGTTCTGGGTTATTTTGTGGCAATCGTCAGTTCGTTCTTCATATATGGTAGCTAAAACAAATACCGTATCAAGCAATGATTGCATATCAAAGTAAATGGATTTAATGCAGCATATTGACATGGAAACTATCAAAGAATACACTGCTAATAAAGTGTTGTTTTTTTATATAGATTAAGGAGGATGAAATCATGGCAATGATTAAGATGACACCTGAGCAGATGCAGCAGTACGCTACAAAGTATGGGCAGAGCTCCCAGCAGATTTCTGACATGCTGGGCCAGTTAAAGTCCCTCCAGTCACAGATCTCCGCTGACTGGCAAGGGCAAGGATTCCAGCGGTTTGACCAGGAGTTCAACCAGCTGTGCCCGAAGATCCAGCAGTTCGCTCAGCTTCTGCAGGAAATTGACCAGAAGCTGAAGCAGTCCGCACAGGCAATGAGCGATACCGACCAGCAGATTGCTTCGCAGTTTAACTAAAACGCGGGGTTATCAGTCACGCTGACTGGTAACCCTTTTTGGTGAGGTGGAAACATGAAAAAGCAGCAACAACATAATTGGCACGTGCTGATTGGGGCGGTGGCATGCCTCGCACTAATCCTCGGGATCGTCTTCGTTGGCGGCCGGGCGCTGAAACGAAATAGTAATCCCCGGACAGCGCGCGGAAGCCACCCCATCCGAATTGCGTTCGTCAATGAAGATAACGGCGTAACGTACCGGCACGTTCATTACAACCTGGGGAAGGCCTACATCCAGGGGATTGGTCACCCGCGTGGTGAACGGATCGTGGCGGTGCCGCGGGACGTTGCTGAAAGTGGCTTAAAAAATAATAGTTTCCAGCTCGCCGTTTTCGTACCGACGAACTTTTCGGCGCGGATTGTTGACGTTGACAACCCTAACCCGCATAAAGTGAAGGTACAGTACATAATTAACGCCAAGTCGGCGGGGGAGAAGGTCCGGTGTAAGGAAGTCGCCCAGCAAATCGTCACCGGGTTGAACCAGAAACTGGTCACGATTTATGATATGGGGATTTTGAGCAACCTGTACGACGCCCAGCAGCGGGTCGCCGGGATTTATTCCCGGCAAGGACGGTTGGCTCGAAACTACGACAGCCAGCTCGCTGCGCCAATTGTGGCGTTTAGCCAGGAGTTCCCGGACATTAGTGGCGGTCTCCGGCAACTTGCCCAGACCAACCAGGCGACCCAGTCCCAGTTTGCCCAGTTAGAACGGGCCCAAGCCGCGGCCCAGGCAGGCCATGCAGTCGCAGCTGGGAAAGGTCATGCAACAGCAGCAGGCCGACCAGCAAAACGCGGCGAAGCTTGCCCAGCAGGCGCTCCAATCGAATAACCAGCAAATCAAACAGCAGCTCCTGCCAATGATGCAGCAGATGACTGCCCAGGATCAGCAACTGCAGCAGACCCTCCAACAACCAACGAATGCGGGCCAGTTGTTGACGACGTTTGACCACTACACGCAGGCGTACGACCAGTTATGCCAGCAACTCATCACCAACATTAATAACCAAAAGAAGCAGGACGACACGATGGGCAAGCAGCTCCAAAACGAGGTGCAGCAGCACTACGCGCCGGGGTTGACGGTCGGGAATTTCCTGAAGAAGGAGGACCCCACGCTCTACAAGCAGTTAATGGCCCAGTCCCAGGATGTCAGCACGGTCCAATCCTTAGAAGACCAGCTCCCGTACACGAGCCTACCGAAGAGCGTTACCCAGCATTTGCCAGCCGGTGACGTCCAGCAGATGCAAACAGCCATCCAGCAGATTAAGACGGCTAACTCCCAGATGAAGGACGCCGGGTTGACGGTGAAGTTTACCGGGAACGAAAGCGCCCAGCAGGCCTTTAGTCGGGCCGTGGCGGACAGTAAACACCAGCACCCGCAACAACAGGCCGTCACGACGACCCTCGCGGTGACGGGCACCAAGAACATGAAGAACTCTGAACTGGCAGTTCAGGTCCCGGACCAGTGTCAGGTCGTGGGGACGCAGGGGCTCCAAGCCCGGGGCGGAAACCACTACCAGGTGACGGACCCGCAAAACGTTCACCTGAAGTTACGTTACAACCCGACGAAGGTTAATGGCAGCGACCAGGTTAAGCTGACGTACCACCACATGCAGGACGACCCAGCTAAGGTCACGGTGCTGGACGGCACGCAGGTAACGGGTGGGACCCAGCCGAATACGGATAATAAGCAGAATAACCAGCAGTCAAGTGACTCATCACACTCCCAGCAAAACAATGACCATGCAAATAACCAGCCAACGCAAAACGTGCAGGTAAAAACGCACACGCAGACGGTGTCAAACGACCAGGACCGGGCCATGACGGTTAGTTTCAACCTGGCGCAACTCCCACAGGTGGCTAGCACCAAGCAACTCGCCAAGATTGACGGCCAGTGGTTAAGTGCTTACCAGGATGCGGCGACGGTTGCGCAAGCCCGGGCTAAGCAGGCGGATCAGGGCGCAATCCACAAGATGATGAACGAGAACATGGGGAAGGACCTCCAACAGTTCTTACAGAAGGAAAGCCAGCAAAACGATCAGCTGCTCGACCAGGAACTCACAACGCTCCAGCAGCGCGACCAGACGGTTAAGAAGAACCAGCGGAAATACGAAAAACGGCTTGGCGGCATGGGTAAAAACTCCCAGCAACTATTGGAACAGGTCAACCAACAGCTCCAGCAGTTACAGCAGATGCAGGATAACCTTAATAAGAAGGCGGATACGACCGTGCCGGCTGCATCCACCCAGGCACCGGCAGGTGATGACGGTGGCGCTGGGGCAAGCGCCCCAAAGCAGGCCGCCGATCTCGCCCAGGCAACGGACAATACTGCCAATCGAGCGGGTAACGACGCCCAGGCGTTTAACGGCGCCTACGACGGCCTAAACGGACTTAGCCAGGAGATTGCCTTCGTCCAGGCCAACGGGAAGGGCCTGAAGGGACGGTCAATGAACCTCCAGCAGGCTTTCCGGCACGATTTAGCCCGGAGCGGCAACTTTGAGCAGGCGTTCATGCAGGTGCTGAACGCGGCCTACCAAAACGGGGTGCCGAACAGTAAGCTGATGCACTTTATTGCCAACCCGGTTGCCGGTGACGGCGACGTCGAATTGTCCGGTCACACCCAGCAGTACAACATGGGGCTCTGGACGATTATCATGGCCGTGGTGGCATGGTTCATCGCTTACGCCGGCGAAACGCTCCGCTTCCTAGCGGCCGGCAAGTACTTCTCGGCATGGCAAACCCGTCTCAGCGAACGCAGCTGGAAGTTAATCTTTATTACGGGCGCCAGTCTGATTAGCGGTGGTGTCATCGCCCTCGTGGCCGGCCCGCAGTTCCCGTTAGTGGGCGCCAACCGGCTGCCGTGGCTGCTGTCAGGAGTCATGCTAGTGGTAACACTCGCCCTGATTGCGGACGCCCTGTTACGTTACGGCGGCATGGGCGGGACTGCCTTAGGAATTGCCGCGTTGATTAACCTGATTATCAACCAGGCCCAGCTAGTGCACGGTGGCCTCCTAGCCCACCTCAACTGCCTGGCGTTAGTGGGGCACCAGCTCTTAAACGTCGTGCTGATGAATACCAGTGACGTGGTCCTTGGGCTGCTGTGTATGGTCATGGTCAGCATCGGCCTCGGCTGCGTGCTCCTGTGGGGTCCAGAAAGTGGGTGGCACCGGCGTGCGGTTACCAAGTAAACAGTTAATTGTCATTCTTTGCGGGCTGGGAATGGTCGGCAGTGGTGTTCCGGTGCGGGCAGCAACCACCAACCAGGCGCTCAACCTCCCCCTAAACCAGGTGGGGCAAAACCATCAGCGCCAGCAAACCCGCAACGAAAACACCCAGTTATTTCAGACCGATCAGGTGGGGGACCTGGTCAAAACCAGACGGGGGTTACTGCGCCAGGGCCGCCGGGCGGTCTTCACGAAAAACGGCCGGCTGCCCGACCCGGTAAACCAGGCAAACCTGTTTCGCCGGCCAGGGAAGAAAACAGCCGCACCGCACTACGCCCCGACCAGCAACCAAGCAACGCCTACGCACCGGCACCAACTGCCGTGGCTGTGGCTGGCGGCCGGCGCTGTTGTGTGTGGCGCCGCCGGAATTTCAGGACACATGATTTGGAGGGAGCAGCGTGAACAACACAGTCGCAATTAGCGTTGAATTACCAGACCAGCGGCGGGTGGACGTACAGGTTAACCCGCACATTCCGCTTAGTCAGCTGGTGGACCAGTTGGTCGCCATTTATCAGCTCCCGCCACGACCCTATACCGTGCAGGTTGTCACCCAGCAACGGTGGCTACGCGGAGACCACACACTGCAGGATGCCCAAATAACAGCGGGGGATGCCTTACGACTACGGGAGGATGAACATGCAAGCAATTGAGTACCACTTTGATCACCAGGAATACGGGTATGAGTACGACGACCACCAGATTATCCAAAGCATCAGCCGCGCCGAAGTGACGGCAAAGGATGCCGACGAACTGTTGGCAGTAGCGCCGGCACACGACCTCTTCTTACCGGGTGAGGTTGGCTGGGAGAGTGACCGGGTAACGTTGACCAGCACCCGCGTGCCGGGGCGGTTTATTCAGGACGTTCCGGCGTGGACAACCGCCATGAAACTACGGTTACTGGTTAACCTGTTGCCGGTACGGGACCTCCTGTTAACCGGTGAACTGACCACGAACCTCCACCCGCATAACATCTACCTGGATGCGAATAACGTCCCGCACCTGCTGTACCGCGGGATTCCGGGGAAGATGCCGGGCGCGGCCCTAACGGATGCAGAACTGGTGCGCCAGTTCCAGTGCTTAGCCGGAGCACTCTTTACCGGCCGGTCGTTTGACGACCTGTATAACGGGTTGCTAGCGGAGGGGGCCAAGCAAAGCCAGTTTATGACGGACCTCCTTCAGATCACGACGATGACGGACATGGCTGCCTTCCTGAAAGAGCAGGCGGCCCAGGCAGCAACGAACGAAGAAGAGACGATGGTGCGGGTGCCGCGGAAACGGTACATGGTGACGCGCCAGCTGGCCCTATGGTTAGGGGTGGCATGCGTGCTACTGCTGATTCCGCTGGGCTACCTGTTGTTGAGTAAGGTGCCAACGGATAACGCGTGCCTGGCAGCTGACCACGACTTCCAGGCGGAAAACTACGACCAGACGATTAAGGACCTCCAGCACGTTAAGCTGAAGCACCTGCCGCAAACGCAGAAGTACGAGCTGGCCCGTGCTTACATTGCGGACAAGGGGTTCAACCACACCCAGCGGACGAACATCTTAAAGAACGTAACGCTAAATGCTTCGCCGACCTACCTCAACTACTGGATTGAGGACGGGCGCGGACAACTGGATGACGCCCTGGCTACAGCAAAGCAGCTGCAGGACACCAACCTGATTATGTATGCGCTGCTCGGGAAGATTGATGCGGTCAAGCAAAACAAGCACCTGTCCGCCCAGAAGCGCGAGCAGCAGCTTGAAAGTCTTCAGAAGCAGTACACGCACTACCAGCGGTTACAGAAGAAGCACCACTAAGGAGGAAAATGGCTGATGGACATCCGGGATTTCTTTACCACCACCCACATCATAATTGCGAACCGGCCGGGCGCCGACGTGCAGGTGGCCGATGAGGTCGAACTCCAGCTGACCAAGCCGGCGGTCCAGGCGGACTGGACCCTGCATATTCTGCGCGGGGACATGATGGTGAACTACTTCGTTCCCCAGGAGCGCACGTTCGTGTTGGCTGCTGGGAGTGTGCTGGAGCTGGGCACCACCACGCTTGTGGTGTACCCAGACGAACTGCAGGTGGCGGAAGGCCAAGTTAAGAGTCACTTGACCCGGATTAAGACGTCCCACCACGCCTTACCGGCGAACTTTCCGGAATACCACCGGGCGCCGCGGCTGATTAAGCGGCCACCCACAACGAAGATTACGGTGGATAATCCCCCGGCCCCGGTAACGAAGAATAATCAGGGGTTACTGCGGTCGGTGGTCCCGGCCCTGGTCATGGTCGGCGTCAGCATCGTCATGGCGTTAATGCGGGCGAACGGGATGTTCATGATGTTCTCGGTGGCCACCACCGGGGTAACGGTGATCTTCTCGATCGTGGACTACTTCCGGAACCGCAAGGACTACAAGAAAAAGCGTCGGGCTCGCAAGACCAAGTACCTGGCGTACTATGACGGAATGGTAAAGCAGATTTACGGGGCCCAGCGGGCGCAACGGACCGCCTTAGAATACCACTACCCGGATCCAACCACCGTTTATCAGATGGCGGTTAAGTACAGTCCGCGGATCTACGAAAAACGGCCGCAGGACTTTGACTTTTTGACGTACCGCTTAGGTTCCGGAACGGTGGCGCCGTCCGCCCCGGTTGAACTGGGGAACAGCGGTACGCTCAACCTGGACGATGAACTAACGGCCAAGGCGTACCAGCTGGTGCAACGCAGCCAGCACCTAACCCAGATGCCGATTACCACGGATCTGGTGCACGGCCCCGTCGGGTACGTGGGTCCCAAGAAGATTGTGGTAGAACAGCTCCAGTGGATGTTAATGCAGATTGCCACCTTCCACAGCTACCATGACGTGCGCTTCATCGTGGTCTTTAACGAAGAGGACTACGACCAGTGGGCGCCGTTACGGTGGTTGCGGCAACTTCGCATTCCAGAACTAAACATGTGGGGGTTCGTCTTTAACCGGCAAAGCCGGGACCAACTCATGAACTTCCTGCACCAGGTAATCAAGGAACGGCAAAACGAAGTGAACACGACGGCGGAGGGCGAAAGCGCCCCAACGTTTAGCCCGCACTACGTGCTGGTCGTGGTGGACGAAGACCTTATCTTAGACCACGCCATCATGGAGTTCGTAGGTGGTGAACCCGAAAAGTACGGGGTCAGCCTGGTCTACGTTAAGGACGTTCTCAGTCAGTTACCGGAAAACATTACGACCGTCGTGGACATGCGCGACCGCCAGACCGGGGAGCTGGTGATGGAACGGGGCGAACTGAAGCAGCAACGCTTCCACCTCGACCACCTTACTCCCGCCATGCGGGACCTCATTCCACGGAAGCTGGGTGGCCTGGAACACCAGGAAACCCTGCATAGTTCGGTGCCGGACCAGGTGACCTTCCTAGGACTGTACGGGGTAACGACCATTGACGAACTGCACATTCCGCAACGGTGGCAGGAACATTCGCCGTATAAGTCACTAGCAGTGCCGCTAGGGGTGAGCGGGCCAGACGAACAGGTTGCCTTGGATCTGCATGAACGGGCGCACGGACCCCACGGGCTAATCGCCGGAACGACCGGGTCTGGGAAGTCCGAACTGATTCAGAGTTACATCCTGAGTCTGGCGGTCAACTTCCACCCGTATGACGTCGCCTTCCTGCTGATTGACTACAAGGGTGGGGGAATGGCCAACCTGTTCCGGGACCTCCCGCACCTGGTGGGAACAATTACCAACCTGGATAAGGCGCAGAGTATGCGGGCGCTGGAATCGATTAACGCCGAACTCCGCCACCGCCAGGAACTCTTCGCCAAGTACGACGTCAACCACATTAACCAGTACCAGAAACTCTTTAAGGACGGAACGGCCACCGAGCCAATGCCGCACCTGTTCATGATTTCTGACGAATTCGCTGAACTTAAGGCCGAACAACCTGAATTCATGGACGAGTTGATCTCAACGGCCCGGATTGGGCGGTCTTTGGGAGTCCACCTAATCCTGGCAACGCAGAAGCCGGCCGGGGTGGTGAACGACCAAATCTGGTCAAACTCCAACTTCAAGATTTCATTGAAGGTGTCGGATAAGGCCGATTCGCAGGAAGTCCTGCATACGCCGGATGCCGCGATGATTACGCAGCCCGGACGGGCTTACCTGGAAGTCGGGAATAACGAGCTGTACGAGCTCTTCCAGAGTGCCTGGAGTGAGGCTGATTACCGGCCGGAACAGGCGGGTCAGCAGACCGAACAATTCGTGATTAAGCGCTTGGATAAGATGGGCAAGCCGCACATTCTCAGTAACGACCTGAGTGGCTTGGACCAGCAAGAAGACGTCAGCGCAGCGCCGACCCAGCTCGAAGCAGTGGTGGCTGATGTCGCCGCCACCTTTAAGGCAACGGGTGATGCGCCACTGAAGCAGCCGTGGCTGCCGCCACTGGCAACCACAATGCATATTGGCGACATTGCCCCGTTGGATTACCACGACGAGTGGCAGGAGAATAAGCAGACGTTGGCGGCTGTACTGGGAATGGTTGATATTCCGAGCCAACAGGCTCAAAAACCGATTGAGATGGACCTGATTGAAGACGGGAACGTCGCGGTCTTCTCCAGTGCAGGAAACGGGAAGTCAACGTTCTTGCAGACCCTAACGATGCAATTAGCACGGAAGTATAACCCGGAAGACTTTAACGTCTACCTGTTGGACTTCGGGACTAACGGGCTACAAGCGCTCCGTTCACTGCCACACGTGGTGGACCTCATCACCACTGATGAAGAAGAAAAGATTGGGAAGTTTATTCAGCGAATGAACGCCCTGATTAAGGAACGGAAACGGCTCTTCAGTGAGGCCGCCGTGGCAAACGTCGCCATGTACGAACAAAAGACGGGCGAAAAGTTACCACAAATCGTAGTTGTCATTGATAACTTTGAAGGCTTTGAGGGTATGGGTTACGCTGAAGCCCTGTATAACGAGTTCGTAGCACTTACGCGGGACGGAAGCAGTATCGGACTGCATGTTGTGTTGAGTTCCGGCTCAACCCGGGGTGTTCGGTCCCGTTTATTGAACAACATCAAGCGGCGAATTCCACTCAAGCAGAACAACGAAGATGAGTTAATCGAAATCATCGGGAAGACCCGTCTCAGCATTGACGATACGCCGGGTCGGGGACTATTTAAGGATGATGACGATGTCCGGCTAATTCAGGTGGCGATGCCGGCAGCGGGTGAAACGAGTCTAGAGGTCATTAACAGCGTACAGGCAGAAGCCGAAGCGATGGATCACGCCTGGGACGGGGCCCGGCCAAAGCCGATTCCGATGGTGCCGGATGAACTCTTTGAGGATGATGTTAAGCAGTATGGCAATGTTGAGAAATTCGACCAGAATGGGATATTGCCAATTGGGCTTGACTACGACGAAGTGCAACTGGTTGGTTACGATCCCGTTGAAGATGGCAACCTAGCAGTCTTTGGTAACGGTGATCGTCTTTACCGGGCACTTCAGGTTGGATTAGCGCATGCACTGGATCTCTTTAAGCAAACCCGTGTGATTATCTTTGATACTGACTGTCGTTTAGATAGCTCTGAATATGCGAACATTAAGCGAATTGTTCAGGATGATCAGGAAATCATTGATGCGAAGGATTCATTGGCGCAGATTTTTGCCCAGCGAAAGGATACGATTAAATCCTATAAGTGGATTTACGTATATATCACTAATATCGATAAGTTTAAGAAGGTCACAGAGATTGACGACTTAAGCTTTGAACAGCTAATGACGAACGCTAACGAGCGGAAAATTGCGATTGTCTATGCGGGACTAGCTAATAAGTTCTATTCAGGCGGTCCGTACGCACAGTACGCTGAGAACGCATTGTTCACCCAGTCAATCGGTGAACAAACATTCTTTAATCTGGCAACGTACCAGAAGGAGAAGCCGTTGGAAAAGGGCCAGGCATATCTGGGAATCGATGGACAAATTGCGCGGTTTAAGCTTGTTGATTGATAAGGAGGATGATTAAAATGTCAGAAATCAAGGTAGAACCCAGTCAAGTACGGAGCGTTGCAAGTCAAATTCGTGGGGCAGCGGGATCGCTTAACAGTTCAAATAACATTTCAACGGACAGTGTTTCATCCCTAGTCGGATGTTATAAAGCAATTTCGGCGACCCAAGCCCTTGATCATATTAGTTCGCAATTAAACGCTGCAATTTCAAGTTACGCAGCCGCCTTTGATAACCTGGCGGAATCGTTCGAAGAGACCGATCGGCATATTGCGGGTGATTAGGAATGGATAAGGATGAACTTTTAAAAAAGCGACATCAAGCAGAACAAGAGTATGACGATTTACAGGTCGAGCAGCATAAAATCCGGGAAGCTGTTGATCAATTTGACTTATTGACTCAGCATCACCGTAAAAGCCGGGAACGGGAAGAAGAAATCTTTCGTGGGAGCCGGTACCAAGCTTTCTTTCAAGGTGTTGACCAGTCAATGCAGAATGAATTTAATAACATAAATGTTGGACTTGATGACGCGTTATCCAATGTCAACAAGGAGATTAAGAAGAAGCAAGATCAGATTACTGCCATGATAAAGAAGGAAGGGAAAGCTGATGGGCAAACAGTTCAGGATTAATCTATCGCAGTTACAGGCTTCAAGTTGTCAAAGTGTTTGTCAGAATTTAGAGGATTCAATCGATGGAATTAATGATGCTGTTAGTGGAGCGGCTTCCTTAGGAAGCATGAAGGGAATGGGGGCGACGCACGTACGGGCGTACGCCACGGAAGTGGTCGCTCCAATGTTGCGGGCGGCCATGATGTTGACGGTGGGCGTTAACCGGGATGTTCAGCAGCTCCCTAAGCGATACGTAGCGCAGGTTGATAGTAAAAGTCATGATGAGGATGAATTGGAACAAGAAATTCAAGACATCCAAAGAGAGATTCAAATGATGGATGAACTCACAAAAATGATTGGGAAGATTGACCAAGGCGCTGCAGATAAGCTTAAGAATTCAACGAAGGGAGTACGAAGTGATGAGGAGGCCCGCCTGAGAAAATTAAAGCGGATCTTACGGGACTTTCGGCGTTACGACCGGGAATCAGGTGGGTTATTTAGTGATTTAGATGCGTTACGCGAAGCGTTTGATACAGCAACCCGGGAAATTAAATCATGTACGATTCAGAGCGGAAGTAAAATCGGTTTTAAAATGCCGAAGGATATGGAGTGGGCGCACTATGTAAATAAAAAATGGGACCAGCAAAAAAAGAAGGAGCATGTTAAAATTCCTGCACCTTCCGATAAAGTAACAAACTTTTTGAGTGATTTAGATAGCTTAATGGTTGGTGGAATGAAAGATGTAGCGAATAGTGGGAAGATCTTAAAGGCGCGAGAACTATACAGGTATTCATCGACAGTTGGTAAATTAGCCGATTGGGGACAGTATTTAATGTCAGCAATGAATTTTACGTCTGATTATAGGAAAAATAAAGATGTCGGCGTTTCGCTTATGAAGGATGTTGCCGGTGTTGCCTTGGGAGTAGGTGCAGGAGCGGTAGTAGGATTTTTTGGTGCGCCTGAAATTGGTGTTGCATTTGCCAGCGTTGGGGCATGTGATTTCTATAATTTGCTATATGACCATAGTAAGATATTCAGACATACGATGAATGACATAGGGCATGGAATTGATTGCGTAGGGCGTAGCATAGAAAAGGGACACCGCGAAATTGAACATGGAATGGATAAGGGTGATAGGATTATCGAGCATGCGCATGTTGGCAAGTTACCTGAAAACTCGATGCCGGGGCCTAACGGATACTCAACAACACCAAGCTTTTAGCAAGTCATTCTAATATGGGAGAAGAAATGAGACAAAAAGCATACGTAAAGGGAAATAAAAGTTTTTTAGGGACGATTACTCTCGAATCGGGAGAACGGTTTAACTTTGTTAGCGGTCAACGGTTTTTATATCTGATGTTTCCGTTTCTTCAATGGTTGATGCCGGTCTATTGTTGGAAGAAAAGTGATGATGTTAATCAAGACAGTAATATTAACTGGCCGTTAGTGCTCCTACTTGTATGTCTAGGACCATTGACTAGAAATTGGGGTGCCGGATTTCCGTCACCGTTTTATATTCCTCCTGTACTGAGTTTGGTAACTGCGTTCATTGTGGGAATAGTGTTTATTAAGTATATGACACATAAATTTAGGGTTCCACGGAATGTTGCCCTGTATAAAATACAGATTCATTTGGGAATAACGGGAGTGGTTATATTATTACTTGATTTATTGTTTTTATTTATCGAAGTAGGAATTATGTGGTTAACGTTTGCTATGCCATATGATTTTAGTGGCCCGTATTTATTAGTACTATTTACGTCGTTCTATTTTTATTTAAATAATATAGCAGCGCTTAACCTTAGAAAGTGTTCTGTCGAATTTCTAGAGAAAGTTGAAAATTAATTACCTTGACCCAATGGTTATTCAACGGTACCTAGTTTTTAATGATTGATTTAGCATTGGAGAAAAGATGAAACAAAAAGCATATATAAAGGGAAATAAAAGTTTTTTGGGAACAATTACTTTAGAGTCGGGAGAGCGCTTCAATTTTATTGGTGGTCAGCGTTTCTTATATTTAATGTTCCCATTTCTTCAGTGGGTGATGCCTGTTTATTGCTGGAAAGAAAGTGATGATGTTAACCAGGATATTAATTTTAATATACCACTGGCAATTTTAATTGTTTGTTTGATTCCATTAACTAGAAATTGGGGCGTTGGATTTCCAATACTATTTCATATTCCTCTAGTCTTGAGCTTTGGAATTTCAATGATTGTTGGGATTATGTTTGTTGAATATTTGGAACGTAAGTTTAAAGTTCCACGAAATGTTACTTTGTATAAAATACGGATTCATCCAGGAATAGTAGGGATATGCGTATTATTAGTTAATGTGGTCGCTTCACTTCCTGAAGTAGTGGCCATCTGGGCAACATTGACTATGCCGCGTGATTTATTGGGCCCGTACATGTTGTTAGTATGTATGCCGTTCTATTCTTGTATGGGTAACATACTGGCATTGGGTTTACGGAAGTGTTCTGTTGAGTTCCTAGGGAAAGTTAAAAATTAATTACCTTTATCGGAATTAAGATTGAGGAGCGTAGTTAATGAAGCGGAATGCGTACGTTGAATGTGACAGTTCTTTGCGAGGAACATTAAAGCTCGGATCGGGAGAAAGATTTGTTTTTGTAAGTGGGGGAAATATCTTATTTATTTTGTTTCCGTTCTTACAATGGTTTTTCCCCGTTGCTTGTTGGCGTGATGACGATTTAGCAGAAGATATTACTAAACGTTCAGGTCATAAACGTTCTCTTATAGACGATATTGTAATTCTAGGAGTGGTTTTGGTATTAGCCAGGATTCCTTTGAATTATAGTATCCAGTTCCTATTTCAATTACCTGCAGGCATCTGGGCAGTATTGTTAATTTTAGTAGTAGTTGAAATAATTCGTTACGTTACGCGAAAAATGCGGATTCCACGCAATAAAAAGGTATATCGAGTTCGTTTTTATCCTAAGGGACACGGATTTAATCAAGGAATTCGTGGATTAATTTTGTATGTAGTGTTGTTATTTTTCGCATTTGCATGTTTCCCATATGCCGTAAATCATATAATACTCACTTTACTAGTAGTATTGTGTGGAACCGGTGGTTTGTACATGGGACTAGTTGGCTCGATGGATTTACATGAGTGTGAAGTAAGATTTGTTAGTGAGGAATAGATTCATTAATGAATAGAAATTACAAGGCGGCCTACTCCGCCTCTTTGTGTAATAGCGTAATGGTAGTAAGTCAACCATAAGCTGATTCTATTTACCACTACGATTTC
>DSLMC04103__coassemble_359_pt1 | contig 46400 bp, 46 predicted proteins | sample DSLMC04103__metabat2_low_PE_018 | metagenome-assembled genome bin DSLMC04103 | reverse complement strand
ATTTTAAGAAGTCAATCATCGCAAGATGATTACAAAACATATATTACGAGGAGGTTAACCAGATGTTATTACCATTAGGAACAGTTTTGTACTTAAAAGATGGCACGGTAAAGGTAGTTGTAATTAATCGGGCGATTGTTTTCGAAGTTGATGGTGAACAGCAGCTCTTTGAGTATGAGGGATGTCGTTTCCCGGAGGGATCTAACGGTGACGATGGCCGGTTCTACTTCAATAACAGTGATATTGAAAAGGTTGTTTATAAGGGTTATGAGGACGAGGAAGAACAACGTTTCCAGCAGGTTTATGCCGATTTGCTTAAGGAAAAGAAGATTAAGCTAGCTGACGTTGATCAGTTGCAAGAGCGCATCGAAGAGCAACAGGCTAGTCATGAAACAAAGGCAGAACAGGATTTATTTGGAGAATAGTAACGATAATGGGGGGATCAAACTATGGGGAAACGGTTTGACTTAAGTGCTTCGCAAGCGCAAGCAAGTAGTTGTCAGCAGTCATGTGCAGAGTTAGGTAACAGCATTCAACAGATTAGTGCGGCAGTTGCTCAGGCTGCGTCAAGTGATGTAAGTGGAATGGGGAGCACTCACGTTAAAGATTACGCCGAAGCTGTGGTGGTTCCAATGTTGCGGGCGGCGGTAATGCTGTCAGAAGCAGTTAAGCAGGGAACAACTCAGTTACCGCAGCAGTATATCGCTAAGGTGGATTCTAAAAGCCACAGTGAGGATGAATTGCAGGAAGAAGTTGCGAGTGCCAAAAGCGAGATTTCAATGATTGATGATGTGCAAAAAGCACTCAATAAGATCGATAAATCAGTTGGTGATAAATTCGCCAACGCTACTAAGGAGGTACTCACAGATGCGCAAGCCCGCCTTCAAAAGGCAGAACAAATTCTTCAGAACTTCCGGAATTATGACGTGGAATCAGGCGGGCTTTTTGGCGATATAGATGCGTTGGGCGCTGCTTTTGACCAAGGGGCACACGTTATGCAGTCAGCGACTGTTGTGAATGGCAGTGCTTTTGAGGTTCCAAACGTTTTAGATTGGGCAGATTACATTAACGGCAAGTGGAAGAAGTATGGAAAGTTAATAGAGAAGGTTACAGATAGTGATTTAATTCAGACGGGTAAAGAAACTATCTGGGAAAAACTAAAGGACGAAGGCGTTAGTCTCCTAAGGTCGGGAATAGAAAAGGGAACGGGCCACATAAAGGAGGGCTTGCTGGATTTACAGTTGGACTCATATCTTAACGGCGATATTGGAACTAGGAGCATGTTATACCTAACGGGCGCAAGATTTACTCCTGTAGTGGGGGATTATTTAAGTAAAGGAACTGCGGTTACTTATGCTGCATACCAATGGGGAAAAGCTCTTAATGAATTTGGTCATGATTTAAAAACAAAAATGAATCCAGGAACGGCGATTAATAAAGACCTGATGGGACCCATATTAGGAGCAGGAGCAGGTGTTATTGTTTCGTTATTTGGCGGAGAAAAGTTTGCTGGAGATGCCGATATTGCTGGTAATGAATTATGGAATTATATGTATCGGAAGCCATGGTTTAGACATCCCGCTAATCGCGTAACGAATTATATTACTGATACGTATGGCCGTAATGCACATGATATTGATCGAATTAACAAAAAGTATCACATGAATATCCCTGTATTACCGGAAATTAATTAGGGGGTAAGGAGATTGAAAAAAGGTCATATTACACCAGATACTAATCGCGGGCGAATTGCCGTCGAAGGAATGGGGAATTGGTGGTTTTTTGTTATGGACATTAAGCATATTTTGATGCCATTCTCATTTTTCAACCGACCAATTTCATTATATGAAATTGATGATAAGGGGATTCAGTTACCTGCTGACGACCCTCATCCTTTTCTGCATTCCTTGGATAGAATTGGGATATTGGGACCATTGAGCGTAGTAATCATGCCACTTTTAAGTTTAATAACATTAAAGCACGCCCACCCAATTATGAATATCATTATTATGATTTCTGTAGGATTGACAGTTACTTTATTGGTGTATCGCCGAAACGGGCTCAAAAAGGTACGGATTTTAAGAAAGAGACCAGCGATTATTCACGCCGATCGTTCTGAAGTAATTGCTCGCAGTATCATAGGACCGGCTGGTATGTGTTTTTTTATACTATTTCTTATCGTAGAAATATTTGATAATAATTTACTCGCAGAATTCTTTGCTGGATTAATATTAGCTTTTATATTTCATATGTACGATTTGTCGGCGTTTAATGTTGGTGATGTTCAGGTTGAGTTCCTCGATGAAGAGGAATCAAAAGACAAACCAGAATTGGGGGAATAGGTTATGTTATTACCATTAGGTTCGATTGTTTACTTAAAAGGAGGAACTACAAAGACGATGATTATTAATCGGGCGATTGTGGTTGAAATTAACGGTAAGGAACAGATGTTTGAATACGAGGGCTGCTTGTATCCGTTAGGCTCAGAAGAAAAGAAAAACTATCTTTTTAATTCGGAGCAAATCGACAAGGTAATTTTTAAGGGCTACGCCGATGAGGACGAAGAACGATTCCAACAGGTATTTACTGAATGGCAGGAGAAGAATCAGATTCCGCTGGCAGAAGTTGAGCATAGTGAACAAGACGAAGAGGATAGGCTTTTTGGCGGTAAATAATAGTTGTTGCATAGGGAGAGAGTAGGATTATGGGGAAACGATTTGACTTAAGTGCTTCACGGGCTCAAGCAAGTAGTTGCCGGCAATCGTGTGCAGAGTTAAGAAGCAGTATTCAGCAGATCAGTACGGCAGTTGCTCAGGCTGGTTCAAGTGATATAAGCGGAATGGGAAGCACTCATGTTAAGGAGTATGCCGAAGCCGTAGTAGTTCCGATGTTGCAGGCAGCGGTAATGTTATCAGATGCAGTTAAGCAGGGAACGACTAAGTTGCCGCAGCAGTACGTTGCTAAAGTGGATTCTAAGAGTCACAGTGAGGATGAACTGCAGGAGGAAATCAATAACGCAAAGACTGAGATGTCAATGCTTAGCGACATGGAGAAAGTATTGAGCGCGGTTAGTAAATCGTTAGGGGGAGCACCCTTAAATGCCATTAAAGGAGCGCATGCTGATGCTCAAGCGCGCTTACAAAAAGCAGAGCAAATTCTGCAGAAATTTATAGGGTATGATGGTGAATCAGCCAGTTTCTTCGATGATGTGGAGGGATTATGGGAGGCCTTTGCCCAGGGTGCAAATGTCATGCAATCGGGAGTAATTAGTAATGGTGAAGGCTTTATAATCCCGGAAGATCTAGAGTGGGCGGAATATATTTCTGATAGATGGGGAAAGTACATCAAAAATCATCGTGATGAGATAGAAGATAAAGCGGACGATGTGATTAGTCTTCTTGCAGGATTGGGAAAAGATGTTGCGAAGAAGGGAAAGGTTTTTCACGCACGGGAATTGTATCGGGTAGCTGATAAAGGAGGCAAGGGTGCCGACATATTTCAGTATATTACATCGGCATTTGATTTCCGGCGTGACTTTAAGAAGACGCACGACTTTGGTGTTTCTCTTATGAAGGATTTTGGAAGTTTAGGGGTTAGTGCTGTGACAGCTAAGCTTTTATCGGGACTTTCAGATCCAGTTGGTGCGGTTATTAGTATTGGATTGGGCGAAGTATATAATGTGGCATATAAACATTTCCCACCATTTCGACACGCGATGAACGATATAGGCCACGCAGTTGACGTTTTAGGAAGGGAAATAGAAGCCGAGCCAAAAGAGGCTAAAAAAGAGTTACACGAAGAACACCAAGTTACTAATCGTATGAGTCCTAAATTAGACAGTGGAACTGTGCACGATATAGAAGAAGAAAAGCAAATAAACAATGATATGGCAAGAGGGTTTAATTAGGATGGAGGTAGTTCGTTGAAACAAAAGGCATATGTGGAAGGAAATAAATATTTCTTAGGAAAGATTACCCTCGAATCAGGGGAACGATACAACTTTATTAGCGGTCAACGTTTCTTGTTTCTGGTTTTCCCATTTTTACAATGGTTTATGCCAATTTATTGCTGGAAAGCAATCGATGATACAAATCAAAATAGCACTATTAAGTGGCCACTTAATGTGTTATTGATTTTTACTTGCTGGACTTATTTAAAAGAACAAGGAAACACGTCCTTATCATTTCGAATCCCTCCTATGCTAAGCATCGTAACTATAACACTTTTTGGAATACTTTTTATGAAGTATTTATCACATAAGTATCAGGTTCCACGAGGGGTTACTTTATATAAAGTTCGATTTTATCCAGGTAAAGAAACATTATCCGTATTACCGGCTTTCATGATAGTTGTTTTGTTAGAGGGTGTTGCATTGGCATTTACAATAGCAATGCCTAGTAATCTTGCTGGTCCGTATTTATTAGTTATAGCCACAGTAGCTTTTTTATATGTAAGTCATTTTACAGTAATGAGTCTCAAGCATTGTCAGGTTGAATTCCTTGGTGAAGAGAAATCCGTGAAGAAACAAGAATAGTTACTATGGAATTTATTCGGAAGGGGAAAACATTGAAGCAAAAAGCATACGTGGAAGGAAATAAATATTTCTTAGGGAAGATTACCCTTGAATCAGGAGAAAAGTATAACTTTATTAGCGGTCAACGTTTCTTGTTTCTGGTTTTCCCATTTTTACAATGGTTTATGCCAATTTATTGCTGGAAGGCAACTGACGATGTTAACCAAAAAAATGATATTAAGTGGCCGCTTTATGTTTGGTTAGTGCTTGCAATAATTGGGTACTTATGGAGTTGGCAAAATAGTACGATTACATTTTACATTCCACCAGAAATTAGCATTGTTTTTAATGTGGTACTAGGAATTCTTTTTGTGAAGTATGGGTCACATAAATATACGGTTCCGCAGGGTGTTACTTTGTATAAAGTTTGGCTTTATCCGGGGAAAGGTGTTCTTCGGATACTTCTAGGGATTTTACTTTGGATAGGTATCGTTGTTGAGGGAATTTGGCTTACAATTAAGATGCCAAATGATTTAGTTGGGCCATATTTTTTATTGCAGGTTATACCAATGCTTTTTTGGATTGATAGTACCTTTACGTTATATCTTAAAAATTGTCAGATTGAGTTTCTTGGTGAAGAGAATCCTGCGGAAAGGCAAAAATAATCGTTATTGGGACTGACAGGAAAGGAAGAGACGGTGAAGCAAAAAGCATACGTTGAAGGGAACGATTCCTTCTTAGGAACAATCACTCTTGAAGCGGGAGAACGGTATAACTTTATTAGTGGGCAACGCTTCTTATTTCAGGTTTTCCCGTTTTTACAGTGGTTCATGCCAATTTACTGTTGGAAAGCAGCTGATGATGTTAACCATGAAAGTGACATTAAGTGGCCTGTTAAGGTTTTATTGGCATTTGCAGTGATTCTATATTTATGGAGTTGGCAAAATAATACGATTACATTTTACATTCCACCAATAATTACTATTACGTTCAGTGTAATACTCGGGATTATTTTTGTGAAATACAAGACACATAAATATGTGGTTCCTCAGGGGGTAACTTTGTATAAAATTCGGCTTTATCCAGGAAAAAGTGCTATTCGAGTAGTTTTAGGGCTCTGTTTACTTACGTTGGCAGAACTTGCCATGGGGTGGCTTGTGATTGCTAAACCGAGTGTTTTGATAGGACATTGTGGCCTATTAATGGTGACACCAATGTTTTTTTGGCTTAGTAATACGGCTACGCTAAATCTTCGGGATTGTCAGGTTAAGTTTTTGGGAGAAATCAATAATTAATGAGGGGGAGTTCCAATGAAACCAATTACACAACATGGTTATGTCTCCATGCAGCAAGCAATTCGTGATTTGATCCAGGGAATAATTAACTTTAGGGGCCGGACAACCCGGCGGGGGTACCTTCCGGCGTTTATTTATTACGTTGTAGTGATTTTCGTTGCCCTAATGGCACTGGGAATCGCCTTAATTTCAAGTTTAACAAATGACCCGAATATGGCATTGATGCAGCTCATTATTGCGGTAGCTTTGCAGGTGGTTACGGAGTTGGCGTTAATGGCCGTAACCGTTCGCCGCTTCCGGGATGCGGGTTTCCGGACATGGCTAAGTGTTATCTTGTTACTCTTTTCGGGACTGTTAGTTTATTTTGTGGCGTTAATGTTACCAACTGATTGTATGTTGCGGTACCGGGAGACACCGGTGGTCCGGTTGATTGTGCGGAAGAGTGAAGGGTAATTAGCGTCGGAAAGAGTGTCGTTCAGGAGGCTTTAAGCATGAACAAAATTCGGTTTATTAAGTGGGGAGAAATTCCCCGGCTTGGTTCCAACAAGAATGAACGGATGTTAATTTCGTTTGACCTTAAAGAACACAGGTTTGTAAAGATGAAGAACCACTTTAAGGGGCAACGGGTGGAAGAAATGGTCGTTGCTGCACTACTACTAACTGCGATTTTGGGACCCTTCGATCATTTTTCTGATATTCCGATGCACGTCCACTGGATAATCGGAATAATTGTGGGCCTGCTGGGCGCGTGCGCATTTCATTTTAAGCACCAGAATAATCCGGATGATTTTGAAGCTGCTCCATCCGAGGCAGTCGTAAAGAAGGCTAACCACACTTTACTTAAGGCGGCTGGAACATTGGTTGTAATTGATGTGCTGCTGATTGCGCTCTACTTCTTTCAGAAGTGTTTGGGGACGTGTTTATTGGTTTACTTTGTGATTTTTATAACGGTGATTTTCGCGTTTACCTTTATTGAAATGGGTTATGTTTGGGTGCGGTTTGTATTGCCGCATAGGTATGAAGTGTAAGAAAGACCCGGTGTTATTTTCGATAAGAAGTCAAAATTTCACATTTTATGTTCAATTTAACCTCGCATAAATTATTTGAATTGATAGACTGGTTTTGTTCGGTAACCCAAGGAGGGCCAATGAAACCAGTCCATTTTGAATACGTTTTGTCTTCGTCCCGGGAGCGGGTGATTCATGCGGTTTTGCATCGGCTTCACCTTACGCCGGGAACTCCGCTGTATGAAGATCTCTTCGTGGAGGGGCAGCTGCTTTTTGCGGCGGCCTACGCCGATTACTGTACCAGGTTTACCGCTCAGGACGAACACCAGATTATTATGTACGCTAGTCAGCGAATTCGGTGGGGATTAATCGATTATCTCCGGCGGGAACGGCGTCACCAGGCAACGGTTAATTACGGTCTAAGCCCCGCCGCAGTGGGGGGGGGGGGGGGGGTAGCGCGCACCTGGTTACCCATTCCTTGCCGGACGGGGCAATCGAAACCCAGCAACTCCTTACCCGGATTTTGCGGGAGGCTTCACCAGGGGAACGAACCTTTTTGGTTGGACGGCTGGCCCGGGACTTGTCGATCAAGGAAATTGCCCGGGAAGCCGGGGTGGCTCCTGGCACGGTTTACCGGTGGCGCCGGCAGTTGCGGGCGCGGATGATGCGGTTGCGGGAAGAACCGTAAAAGGAGTTGTGGTGGGGGGCGCGAGGCGGGTATACTGGGCGTAACTAAGAAACATAAATTCACCAAAACAAAACGGGGATGGCCGTGACCATCCCCGTTTGTTCGGTAACCAGCGTGCTTAGTGTGTCACTGGTGCTGCCTTCTCTTCCTTGAAGAGTGGCGCAGCCGTCGTATCAACGTACTCTGCGGCGACCGGATGCGCCAGCAGCTCACTGCCGTCCGCCGTCACAAAGAGTTTGAGTGCGCTCAACTGGTCCATGACCTGGTGAACGGCGTCCTTGTCGTGGGTTGTGGCGACATTGGTCAGCCGAATATGATGCGTTTTGCCCTGGCTATCCCGGAACGTGAGGTTTAAGACTTTCATTTAATTTCCCCCTTTCAGTGGTACGGTGGTGACTACTGAACCGCAATCGTGCGGTTCCCCGCCAGCGTGATTGTCTTGACCGGTTCGTCGGTCAGCTGACTAATCAGCTTGGCGAACTGCTGGATGCTTTGGTCGGTTGCCGTGGGGCTGACGTTGTTAAACGCCCGCTGCCGCAACCGGGCACTGTCCTTGACTGTGCATCCCAGCCGGATGGTGAGCTTGTTCCAATGATCGTTGTTCATGGCGTTCCCTCCTGATGATTATTTTGTAAGCTTACACTCTTAATAACGAAGGAGCCGGTGATTTTTGACGCGTTTTGGGATATTTGTCTAAAATAATCCGGCGCACCCACAAAAAGCATCATGAGCTTTTTTCTCATTAAGTGAGCTGTTTATGAGTAATTGTTGTGAGTAATCTTATTTTCCTGTATAATTGGTAATACACTTCGCTGTTTGCCGGCGGGTGAACGGCAACGTAAAACTAACGACAAAGGAGACTTGTTATGAACCAGAAAACGAATGACCATTCTTTCTTCGGCCATCCGCGCGGCCTAGCAACGCTATTCTTCACTGAAATGTGGGAACGGTTTAGTTACTACGGGATGCGGGCCATCCTGCTGTACTACATGTACTACGCTGTTTCCCAGGGCGGGCTAGGGTTTGATAAACCGACCGCAATGTCCATCATGTCGATATATGGTGCGCTGGTTTACCTTGCCGGGGTCGTCGGCGGGTTTATGAGTGACCGGGTATGGGGCAGCCGGAAAACGGTGTTTATCGGGGGTGTCCTGATTATGCTGGGACATATTGTTCTGGCAACCCCGTTTGGCCGTCTCGCGCTGTACGGCTCAATCGCCCTCATCGTGATGGGGACGGGGCTGTTAAAGCCGAACGTTTCTGACATGGTTGGGGGACTATACGCTCCTGGTGATACGCGGCGTGATTCTGGGTTTAATATCTTTGTTTTCGGGATCAACGTTGGGGCCTTTATCGCGCCGTTAATCGTGGGCTGGTTAGGACAAAAGGTGAACTTCCACCTCGGATTCTCCCTGGCCGCGATTGGAATGTTCTTTGGACTCGTTCAGTACGTGATTGACGGGCGGAAGTACCTCCCGAAGGACAGCCTTTACCCGAACGACCCAATTCAACCGGACGAGTTAAAGCGGATTTTAACTAAGGTTGGCCTGGGAGTAGTTGCTGGGGTACTGGTGCTGGTTGTTCTGGGAATCTTTGGGCAGCTGAACATCAGCAACGTTATTTCATTAATCACGCTTGTTGCCGTAATGATTCCGGTGGTCTACTTCGTGATGATGCTGAGCAGTAAAAAAGTATCCGGAACGGAGCGCTCGCGGGTGTGGGCGTACATTCCGCTGTTCATTGCGTCCATTTTATTCTGGTCAATTGAAGAACAGGGGTCCGTTGTGTTAGCGCTGTTTGCGGCCAACCAAACCCGGCTGACAATCGGTAACTTTACGATTCCGGCCAGCTTCTTCCAAAGCATGAACCCACTGTTTATCATGCTGTACGTTCCGGTCTTTGCTTGGCTGTGGACGAAGCTGGGTAAGCGACAACCATCATCACCAATGAAGTTCTCACTGGGATTGTTCTTTGCCGGGATCTCGTTCCTGTGGATGATGCTCCCGGGAATGCTTTTCGGGGTGCACGCTCAGGTTAGTCCGTTATGGCTAATTATGAGTTGGGCGCTGGTAATTATCGGAGAAATGTTGATTTCACCAATTGGGATGTCGGTGACAACTAAACTGGCACCCCGGGCTTTCCAGTCCCAGATGATGAGTATGTGGTTTCTATCAGACGCGGTGGCGCAGGCGTTTAACTCCCAGTTAGTTAAGCTGTACACCCCCCACACGGAAGTCATGTACTTCGGAATTGTGGGCGCCATTACCATCGTATTTGGGGTTATCATGGTGCTGATGGTGCCCCGGTTGAAGCGGTTGATGGCCGGAGTGCGTTAATTCAAGGTTAGTAATCAAAAAATGCGCGGAACCCCTTGCGCAAAAGAAAAAAAACGGGTATAGTAATTAGGTCGGTAACGGCAATTACTATTATGGAGGAGTAGCGAAGTCTGGCTAAACGCGGCGGACCGTAAATCCGCTCCTTCGGGTTCGGTGGTTCGAATCCACTCTCCTCCATCATATTGGGCTATGGCCAAGTGGTAAGGCATCAGGTTTTGGTCCTGACATGCGCAGGTTCGAATCCTGCTAGCCCAATCGGTAAAGAGGTTGTGATGTGAGTCCAGCCTCTTTTTTCGTTATACTAGGGCTAAGATCAGAGGAGGGGTTTTGTGTTATTACTAACAGCTTCACTCGCCATTATGGGAATCATCTTTTTGCCGGTGGCGATTTTTTATTTAATCAGTTCGTGGCGGAATTACGGAAAGTGGTTGATGCCCGTCATTACGATTGTGGTCTGCCTGGGCTGCGCGGTTGGCGGTGGCTGGGGGTTCGCCCGGGTGTGGCGTGCGAACCATGCCCCATCGACAGAAGCACCGGTGTCGGCCCCAACTACCCCCCAGTCAGCGCAGGAAAGCCAGTCGCAGCCCCTGGTAATTACGGGGATGCCTGAATTAAACGCGGCGCACGAGCAGGCGAAAACCCAGCAGCAGATTTTAGGGGACATGCAGCGGACCTTCAAGCGAATTGGAACGGTTAGTTTTGACCAGCAAACTAAAACTTACCGGATAATGCCGACTAGCAACCAGGAAGTTCAGGCGATTAACTATGTTTTGCAAAACCCGGGAATGGCCCAGAAGGTGGGGTATAACAAGTTAACCGGAGGAATTAAGCAGACGGCAAAGAACTTACAACCGACGTTGGGTCCTGGTTACACGTATCAGCTCCTTAAACCGGGCGATGCCAATACCGTGATTTACTCCGTCCGGGACGGGAAGGTCTTAGTGGACGTCGTAAACGGAATTAAGTAGTGGGATTGAAAACGCTTGTTTAGATGGTCTATACCGATTATAATAGTGGTGTTAACTGTGAAAGCGAAAGGGTGACCAAAATGAGTACAGTGTTACGGCATGCGGTAATTTATACGGGTGAGGAGCGGATCGACGACGGTTACGTGCGCTTTAACAAGCAAATTGAGGCGGTCGGGCCGATGAGTGACCTGCGAATTCAGGCGGGTGATGAACTCGTTGACCTGAACGGGCAGATTGTTGTCCCGGGATTTATTGACGTGCATACGCATGGGGGCTACGGCTTTGATGCGATGGACGGCGATCCTGACCAGATTGATGAACTAGCAACGGACATGGCCCGGAACGAAGGGGTAACGACCTACTTTGCCACGACAATGACGCAGTCGGTTGAAAACATTAACCACGCGATGAAGGGTATTCGGCAGGCGGCGGAACGAAATCCGCTGATTCAGGGGGTGCACCTTGAAGGGCCGTTTGTTTCGGTGAAGTACAAGGGGGCCCAGCCGGAGAAGTACATTCAGGCGCCGAATACTGATTTACTGGCCCATTGGAATGAGTTATCCGGTGGCCGGGTGCGGATGATTACGTACGCCCCGGAGTACCCGGAAAGCCGGGCATTCGAGGACTACTGCCTGGAAAACGGCATTGTGCCGTCTGCGGGGCATTCCAACGCTACCCGCGAACAGATGCTGCAGTCACGGGCAACCCACATTACACACCTCTACAACGCGCAGCGGGAGTTTAAGCACCGTGAGCCAGGAGTAACGGGTCATGCTGTTCTGGAAGATAACCTGTACTGTGAGATTATTTGCGACGGGTTTCATAACGTTCCGGACATGGTGCGGTTGGCATACGAGTTGAAGGGTGCAGATAAACTGGAGCTCGTAACGGACTCGATGCGGGCCAAGGGAATGCCTGAAGGGGACTACGAACTTGGTGGTCAAAAGGTCATCGTGAAGGACGGCCAGGCGCGGCTAGAAGTCGGAAACTTGGCGGGTTCCGTTTTGAAGTTTAACGTGGCATTCAAGAACATTATCAAGTTTACGGGCTGCCGGATTGAGGACGCCGTTAAGATGTCCTCGGTTAACCAGGCACGCGAATTCCACCTGGAACAGAAGGGCGGAATTGCGCCGGGGAAGGATGCCGACCTAAATGTGTTGGACCAGAACCTTGATCTTCAGCGGACATACTCCTTCGGGCGGTTGATGAAGTAACGGCTCTTTGTTAAATTTTGCGACTCTGTAGTATTTAGAGTTATGACTCTATCTTACTGGTTAATGTATCCCCAAAAATGGAATTAGTTGTGATTTCTTTTGGGAAATGCCAGCTCTTTTTGGCGTTTTCTGTCTAAAGACTTATCTCAAAGCATTTGATTATTATTTTTAATTGTGTGCAATATAATTTGTAGTTTTTAGCGGAAGAAAGTAGTTGCTTTTTTAATACGATCTGCTATCATGATAGCAGAGATGTCATTCCTGCTCGTTAAAGCACACGTTGCTAGAGCAGGCTTTTTTGTTTAATACTTACAGTTGAATGAAGAAACTAACATCGGTTTTGTTTCTCGATTAGTGACAAGGAAGCATTCTTGAAAATCAGGTATAGTTTTATCTTTTTAGTCAGCTGTAAGTTCTAAGGGTTTGCAATATGAGAAAAGAATATATTAATCTAAAATCCGAAGAGTTATTAGCGCTTTTTAGAGAACGTGGAATATCTGATGCGCGACCGACCAAAAAGAATATAAGTTCTATTAATACAATAGGATATTACAAGCTTAAACAATATGCCTATGCCTTTTGGAGTGAGGAAATTAATCAATACGTTTGTTTGAATTTTGGAGACTTGGTTAACCGGTATTATAGGGACCAGGCATTAAAACAAGTTATTTTCCAAATTATTACAGATATAGAATGTGCTTTAAATGTACAGATTGCTAATGTCTTAGGCGAAGAAGGACCATACGAATATTTAAAGTTTGGTACGTGGTGTCAGAGAAATTCAAAGAATCGTTATTTGCATGACCAAACGATGAACAAGTTTAAAGTAAAGCAAGAGGAATTGCGGTTTCTTTCTAATATTCAAAAGAAGATTCGTAACTCTTCGTTTCATGATATAGAAAAGTATAACTTTGAAAGTTCAGGTGTTTTTCCTCCGGTATGGTTAATGGTTAACGCTTTAACAATGGGGGAAAGCGTTCATTTAATAAAGTTAATGTCTCGAAAAAGACGGCAGTCAGTTGCTTCGTTTTTCAAAATGAACGAAGAAACGTTGCTTAGTTACTTAGGAATGCTAAACTTGGTTAGGAATATTTGTTGTCACAACGGGAATCTTGTTGATTTGAAAGTGAGAAGGATTCCATCCCTTCCTAATACGTACAAAAAATACTTGATATTAAATCGTCATAATTTAGCGACTGTTGTATGTGTTTTGTTAGAGTTTATGAAGGCTATAAATCCGAGACATCGAGTAAATGCGTTATATAGTAACTTAGCCAGGGTTTGTGATGGCCAACAGAGATTAGTCCGTAAATTAGGGTTTAAGGATTTTTATTCTATGAAGAAAGTGGTTTTCTCTTTTTATGAACAGCGTGTGATTGATTTTTATCCTAATGGTAATGTCTATGTTAGAGAAACGGCGAAAGACCATCCGGACCCTATTCAAACTTAATGAATTGGATAAGTTTATTTGGGAAAATATCTCCATGGATTTCGTAAGGTAATTGAGAATACAATGTCTAGTCAGGGGTAGTAGGGCTACTCCTTTTTTCAGTTATGGCGAATGGTAGCTGGCGGGGGCAAATCGGCCCGTGATTTGTGCTATCATTAAACCTAACGATAACGGTGAAAAGTGAGGCAAAATGGATGGGATCACCAATCTACATTCAAATTCATAATCAAATTCGGCAGGCGATTGAACAGGGTAAGTGGCAGGTTGGCGACCGCATTCCCGCAGAGCGGATTCTCGCGGAGCAGTTTGGGGTATCGCGGATGACGCTCCGGCAGGCCATCCAAACGCTGGTTGACGAGGGAATTCTCGACCGCCGTGTTGGGGCGGGAACGTTTGTGGCCAGCCAGAAGGTGCAGGACCGGATGGCGGGGGTGACCAGTTTCACCGAGCTGACCCGCTCGCAGGGGAAGGTTCCATCCAGTAAAACCATCTCGTACGTGATTACAACGCCAACGCTCAGTGAACGGGAACGGCTGCGCCTGAACGATAAGGCGCAGGTATTACGGATGGAGCGGATTCGGTATGCCGACCAGGTGCCGATTTGCTTTGAGGTGACGACGGTGCCGGCCGACCTGGTTGCTTCGTTTGCCAGGGAGGAGGTCACCACTTCCCTGTATGAGGCCCTGCAGGACCGGGGATACGCGATTGGGCGAGCCCAGCAGACCGTTTCGGCAACGCTTGCCTCTGAACGGATTGCGGAGTACCTGGATACTAAGCGGGGCGCGGCCCTCTTGCGGCTCCGGCAGGTCACCGAGTTGCGGGACGGGCGGCCGTTTGAATACACCCGGACCCAGTACGTAGGAGACCGGTTTGAGTTTTACTTAGAAAATAACCGGTAAAATCGTTAATAGTGAACCGGCAGGAGAACTGGGGCTGGAGCGTCCACTTTTTCTTGCCGGTTTTTTAGTTTTGTTTATTAGTAAACTTGTGCCATAGAATGAGTGCCAGGTAGTGGGGGAGGGCCATCATCCGCCCCACACGCCGGGGATCCTGAAGAAGACGGTACAGCCACTCAACGTGGTGCTCCTGCCAACTCTGCGGGGCCCGCTGAACCACGCCGGCTAACACATCGAAACTGCCACCGACTCCCATCCACAGGGCGGGCGTTTGGTCCCGAAATTGATGGATAAACATTTCCTGTTTGGGAAAGCCGAGGGCGACAAAAACAAAGGCGGGGCGGGCGGCCTTTATCTGGTTGGCAACTTCTGTAGCCTTATCAGGGGCAAAATAGCCGTCGTGACTTCCAGCGATAACCACTCCGGGATATTGTTTCCGAACGGCGGCAAGGGTTTGCCGTAGCACCGCTGGCTTGGCGCCCAGGAAAAAGACGCGGTCGTGGTGAAGGTCAGCGTGTTGGAGGAGAGTGCGCATCAGGTCAAAACCGGTCACCCGCTCCGGAACGGGATTTCCGAGCAGTGCGGCGCCCTTCACGATGCCAATCCCGTCGGCCGTCACGTAATCGGCTGTTTGGAGTACTTGCATGTAGGCCGGATCCTTGCGGGCAGCGAGGACAATTTCCGGGTTAGCCGTCACAATGAACCGGTTCAGCCCAGCCTGATGGTCAGCAATGAGCTGGGCAACAACTTCCTGCATGGTTGCCTTGACAAACGGAATGCCAAGAACGTTACTGGTACTAAAATTCACGGGGAACCTCCTCTCGTGCCGGCGAACTACTACCGGCAGTCCAAATTTAAAATAAAGTGTGGTAGAATTACCACAAACAATGCTTATTATAAGGTATTCGACGATAAAGAATAAGTGGGGAATTACAGATGCAACAACAATATCCGGATGATAGCCTGGCCCTTCATACTGATTTGTACGAAATCAATATGATTAAAACCTACTGGGAGCAGGGAATTGACCAGCGCCAGGCGGTGTTTGAGGTTTACTTCCGGTCGCTTCCATTTGAAAACGGGTATGCGATTTTTGCGGGCCTTGAACGGGTCGTAGACTATATTCGTAACCTTCGTTTCGCCGAAAGCGACCTGACGTACCTGCAACAGGTGGGTGATTATCCGGCTGCTTTTATCGACTATCTCCGGCACTTCAAGTTCCGGTCAACCGTCCGGTCCGTTGTGGAGGGGGAAGTGGTGTTTAACAATGAGCCCCTCATTGAGATTCGGGGACCGTTGGTGGATTGCCAGTTGGTTGAAACGGCGATCCTCAACGCGGTTAACTACCAAACCCTAATCGCAACGAAGGCTTCCCGGGTGCGGTCGGCGTGCGGGGATGACCTTTTGATGGAGTTCGGAACGCGCCGGGCGCAGGAGTTTGACGCGGCGCTGTGGGGGACCCGGGCCGCCTACATTGGTGGGTTTGACGCGACGAGTAACGTCCGCGCGGGGAAGCTGTTCGGGATTCCCGTTAGCGGGACCCACGCCCACGCGCTTGTCCAGGCGTACCAGAACGACTACGATGCATTTATGGCGTACGCCCAAACCCACCACGACTGTGTTTTCCTGGTGGATACCTACGATACGCTCCGGAGTGGGGTGCCTAACGCTATCCGGGTTGCGCGGGAAATGGGCGACCGGATTAACTTCCAGGGTGTTCGGATTGATTCGGGTGATATGGCTTACATTTCCAAACGGGTGCGGGAACAGCTGGATGAAGCCGGTTTTCCTAACGCACACATCTACGCGTCAAACGATCTGGATGAAAAGACGATTACCAGCCTGAAGATGCAGGGAGCCAAGATTGATGCGTGGGGTGTCGGAACGAAGTTGATCACTGCATACGACCAACCGGCGCTCGGGGCGGTTTATAAGATGGTGGCCATGGAAAATGCGAGCGGCGAGCTGGAGGATACGATTAAGATTTCCAGCAACGCCGAAAAGGTGTCCACGCCCGGGCAAAAGCAGGTGTGGCGGATTACCCGCAAGAGCGACGGAAAGTCGGAGGGAGATTACGTTGCCCTCCTAGACGAGCAACCGCAGAACCAGGATGAGTTGTACATGTTCCACCCCCAGTACACGTACATTAATAAGACGGTGCGGGATTACCAGGCCCGGCCGCTTTTGCGGGAGATTTTTGCGGATGGTAAACAGGTCTACGAGCTCCCGTCACTGGAAACGGTGCGGGACTATTCCCGGGAGCGGCTCAGTAATTTATGGAACGAGTATAAGCGAGACCTCAACCCGCAGGATTATCCGGTGGACTTGTCCCAGAAGTGTTATGACAACCGGATGAGGATGATTAAGAAGGTTCGGCAACAGGTTGCGCAGCAGGCAACCAACGGAAAGGAAGAGAAATAATGCGCCCAATGCAGCAGGAAATTATTAACGCCTTGTGCGTGCAGGCTTCAATCGACCCGCAGACGGAGATTCGGCGGTCAGTTGACTTTTTGAAGGATTACCTGAAGAAAAACACGTTTTTAAAGTCCCTTGTGCTCGGAATTTCCGGGGGCCAGGACTCAACGCTGACGGGGAAGCTGTCCCAGATGGCGATTAGTGAGCTCCGGGAGGAAACCGGCGATGATGAGTACCAGTTCATCGCTGTGCGGCTGCCGTACGGGGAACAGGCTGATGAGCAGGATGCCCTGGACGCGATCGACTTTATCGGTGCTGACCGCACGGTGCGGGTCAACATCAAGGAGGCGGCCGATGCGATGGTGGCGGCCTTGGAGAAAAACGGGTTGACCGTGAGTGACTTTAATAAGGGAAACATTAAGGCGCGGCAGCGGATGATTGCCCAGTACGGGATTGCCGGGGAATTTCACGGTGCGGTCGTGGGAACGGACCATGCGGCTGAGGCGGTCACTGGTTTCTACACCAAGTTTGGTGACGGCGGGGCCGACATTACTCCAATTTGGCGGTTGGATAAGCGCCAGGGACGGGCAATGCTGGAGTTGCTCGGTGCTCCGGCGCACCTGTACGAAAAGACCCCGACGGCTGACCTCGAGGATAACCGGCCGGCATTGCCGGATGAGGTGGCGTTGGGGGTAACGTACGATGATATCGACGATTATCTCGAAGGGAAGGACGTTGCGGCTGACGCGGCGGAGAAGATTGAGCAGTGGTACCAGAAGACGCAACATAAGCGGCACCTTCCGATTACGGTATTCGATGATTTCTGGAAATAACGCGTAGTTATATTATGGAAGTCTTTCCGGGGTTCATGAGCGAATCCCGGATTTATTATGCGGGAGGAAACGGAATGACGGATGAGGAGTTGCAACGGTTAGTGGAACAGCTTTCCCTAACGGCGTTTCAGCGGCCGTTTACCCACCAAGCGACGTTTAACCGCCGGCTGCGGACTACCGGCGGGCGGTACTTGCTTGCAACGCACAACATTGAGATTAATCCGCGGATGATTACGGCGGGCCAGGATGCGTTAGCGGGGATTATTAAGCACGAGCTGTGTCATTACCACCTCCACCTAACCGGTAAGGGGTACATGCACCGCGATCATGATTTTAAGGTATTGTTGGCGCGGGTCGACGGGTGGCGGTATGCCCCAGCCCAGAAGCGCCCGCCAAAGTACGTTTACGTGTGCCGCCAGTGCGGGGCGCAGATTTTGCGACAACGGCGAATGGATCCACGGCGGTATGTTTGCGCCCGGTGTGGGGGCCGTATTTCGCTGGCTGCAAAAAATCGTTGACATTCATCGCGGGCTTGGTATAATGGTATTGTTTCGCGGGTGTGGCGGAATTGGCAGACGCGTCAGACTAAGGATCTGGTGGTCGTTTAGACCGTGATGGTTCGAATCCATTCACCCGCATATTTTTATGTTCGTATGATTCAGGAATGTTGTTAAACCGGCATTCTTGTTTTTTATTTGTCGTAAAATTCGTTTTTTTAGTTGATTTTAAACACATAGCAAACACACAGAATAAAATGAGCTCTCTCCTAGTAATGACAATGGTTTCGGCCGTTGTCGTTTTTTATTTTGGCGAATTTCAAACACACAGAATTTATGGTGCAGGTATGGTTAATTTATTTCGCGATTTAAAGGCCTTTAAGGACGCCGATAGTTGCACGGATAAAGGGAAACGATTAAAATCGTTTATAAAAGGTTAGATTTTTACGATACTTGGAAGAAAGTAGTGGAATTATGATACACTCAAGCATGTGGTGTATGAGAAAGAACTCATATTTTTCGGGAGAGAAGTGAACAGGTTTTATGACGAAAAAGGCAATCGGTTGGGCCGCGGGGCTAATTGTCGCTCTCGGTGCGGGAGGCTATGTCCTTGCGCGCTATAATACGAATAGTATGGCGCATGTCATCTACCAGAAGGTTGCGCATACTAATTCTGTGGACACGGACTTTTTAAGGCCGAAGAAGGGGCCTGCCAAGGTGGATACGGATGCTAGTCTAAAAAGCATCCGTAAGGACTTAACGGATGAAAATTATACTGGCGCCTACGTAATTGCAAGGAATGGAAAGGTTTCTCAAACATATTTTACGGGGAAAAACGCCGGTCAGATGGACGGCAAGTTTTACCTCGCGACCGACACGGAGAATATGCTGACGGCGGCAGCGATTTTGCACCTGGTTGATCAGGGAAAGCTAAAACTTTCGACGCCGATTAACGAGTATTACAGCTCGTTGTCAACCCCGGACAGGGTGACGGTGCGGTCGCTTTTGAACATGACATCGGGACTATCAAATAATTCGGTTCCAAGTGATCAGCTATCAAACGTGTTGAACTGGAACATTGATCATGCCGAGGCAGGATCAACGGGACAATATGATTACCAAGAGGTTAATTACGTGTTGCTTGAAGGGATTATCTCCCAGGTAACAAACCAGTCGTATCGCAGCTATATTACCGATACGTTCCTCAAGCCGAACGGTCTAACCGGGGTTAAGTTTGTATCGCAGATTGATAATGATAAGCTGGCAACCCCGTACAATGACGGGCATGCGGTTTCCGATTCCACCGTGACAAAGGCAATGAACGGCCAGATGGGGCGGAATCAGCTGGTGGCCACTCCGAAGGCAATGCTCCGGCTGGCCCAGTTTTTGGTTAAAAATTATGGAAATAACCCCAACTTTACTGGGAGTCAGCCCACTGGAAGGCTGATTAAGAAGGGTACCATGTATTATGCTTCGGGGAAGGTTACCGGCTACCGGACGGCGGTTGCGGTTAGTCAGGATGGCAAGACCGGGGTTGTGTTGATGAGCAACGATTCAAACGGTAAAGACGGGTTAACGGCGCTTGTCAAAAAGTTATTTAACAATTTAAAATAATTATCAGGAGAAATAGTTATCAGGAGAAATAGTTATCAGGAGGGATATTCACATGAACGAGGCGGATAGCCAACGGGATTCATTAAAATTTAGCGACATTGGTGAAGTCTTGGGGATTTTGCGAAAGCGGAAGAATGTAATTATTTGGACAACGGTGATTTGCGCGGTCCTCACGTTATTTGTGTCACTCTTTGTTATTACTCCCAAGTATAGTTCAAGCACGGACATTCTCGTTAACCGGAAAGTCGATAATTCGCGGGAACAAATTAATGCTCAGGGGCAAATTCAAGCGGATGTCCAGATGATAAGTACGTACAAGGACATTATTACCAGCCCGACAATTCTTAATACGGTAAGTGGGCGGCTTGCTGATAAGGGTTACCACATTAGTGCGGGAGCAATCCGGAAGTGCATCAGCATTAGCAACCAGCAAAATTCACAGGTGTTCACGGTTGCCGTAAAGGCAAAGAACCCGCAACTAGCGGCGGCGATTGCTAATACCACTGCGGATGTTTTTAAGACCAAGGTCAAGAAGATTATGAGTATAAATAATGTTTCGATCTTGTCAAAGGCCGTTGCCAATTCTTCACCGGTTTCGCCGAAGGTCGGGTTGAATACGATTATCGGAATCGTTATCGGGTTGGTTTTAGGCTTGATTTTAGCATTTGTTTCCAATGAACTGGACTGGACGATTACGGATGAATCGTTTATTACGGATGACCTTGAATTGAATAACCTCGGAATTATTAGTGAAATTCCAGCAAGTAAGGTTAAGAAGTTGATTTCAACGGGCCGGATTACTTCACGTGGTTCAGGAAAACGGAGGGTTTAATTGATGGGACTTTTTGATCGGTTTAAAAAGAATAAAACAAAGCTTGACGAGGATAGTATGAAGTACGGGGTCGCGTTAATTACCCGCGACGACCCGAAGTCAGGGATTTCAGAACAGTACCGGACGATTCGGACCAACCTGAAGTTTTCGTTCCTAGACCCGAATTTTAAAATTCTAGCAATTATGTCGGCCCTGCCGTCTGAGGGAAAATCAACGGTCAGTGCCAACCTGGCAATTACCTGGGCAGAGGAAAAGAAGCGGGTACTGTTGGTTGATGCTGACTTGCGGCGGCCAACGGTTCACCGGACATTTCACGTGTCAAACCGCTATGGCCTATCGAACATCATTACTTCCTCGTCCAGGACAGTGAATATTTCTGAGATGATTGATAAAACGGAGGTCGAAAACTTAGACGTTTTAACGAGCGGCCCGATTCCACCAAACCCGGCGGAATTGCTGGGGTCCGACCGGTTAAGTCAATTATTGGATTTCTTAAAGGAGAAGTACGATTTCATTATTCTGGATGCCCCTCCGGTTGATACGGTTACTGATGGCCAGATTGTTGCTGCCCGGGCAGACGGCGTTGCGTTGGTCGTGCCCCAGGGAATCGCAACCAAGGATGCGGTGACCAGCGCCGTTAAGCTCCTCAAGCAGGTGAACGCCAACATTTTGGGGGTCATTATGAACAGGTTTACCGCCCAAAAGGCAAGCGGCTATTATGGTGGCTATTACGGGGGATATTACGCCGGCAGCTACTATGGGAGTAGCGATTCTTCAAGAAGGGGCTCGAAAAAAAGAGGGAGAAAGTAATGACACTGGTTGATTTACATTCGCACATCTTACCGGGCGTCGACGATGGCTCCCCGGACTTAGCAACTTCCCTGGAATTAGCCCAAGAAGCGGTTGCGGACGGGGTAACGCACATGTTACTCACGCCCCATCACATGGATAGCAACTATGTTAATCATAAAAAGGATGTAGTTGAAAGAACGCAGGCGTTCCAGCAGGCCCTCGAGCAGGAGCAAATTCCGCTGAAAGTTTTTCCGGGACAGGAAGTGCACTTAACGGAGCACCTGATTGAAGCAATCGACCATGACGACGTTTTATATGCTGATGCGGGGAACCGCTACCTTATGTTGGAGTTACCCCATACGCACGTTCCGGAATATTTTATGCGCAACATCTTGCCGGAGTTGCAAACCCGGGGAATTACCCCGGTAATCGTTCATCCTGAGCGGAATCAGGGGATTCAACGCAATCATCAGTTGCTCTATGACATGGTTAGGGCTGGGTGCTTGACCCAACTAACGGCAAGCAGTTACCTGGACGCCTTTGGTGAGCATGTTACCCAGTTAACACAGGAGATTATTGATGCCAACCTGGGCACAACCTTTTCTTCGGACGCCCACGCGTATAAGGGGAGAAGGAGCCGGATGAGTGCTGCTTATCAGAAACTGGCTGATAATGACCGTGACAAGGCGGTTACATATACCGGAAATGCCAAGGCGATTTTAAACGGCGAGGATGTCCCGGTGCCAGAAATTCAAGCGATTCGAACGAAGAAAAAGAGTTTATGGGATAAGCTTTTTAAGAGCAGGAAATAGAAAGGATAACTGTTTATGAGTAGCGTTTTAATTACTGGTGGTGCGGGGTTTATCGGCTCAAACCTTGCAGATCGCCTAGTCGCCCAGGGAGACAGGGTCACAATCGTTGATGATTTATCAATGGGGTTAGTTGAGAACATTCCTGATTCAGACCAGGTGACGTTTTACGAGGAGTCGATTACTAATAAGGAATTCATGGAACACTTATTAGTAAAGAACAAGTTTGATTATATTTACTTATTTGCCGGGGTTGCGAGCGTGGCGGATTCAGTTGCCCGCCCGTACGAAACCCACCAGGTCAACCAGGAGGCAAACGTTTTTCTGCTAGAGGTCATTCGGAAGCGGAAACTGCCGGTCAAGAAAATTCTGTTTGCGTCCTCGGCCGCGGTTTACGGGGACGACCCGCAGCTACCAAAGACGGAACTGTCACGGATTAAGCCGTTAACACCGTATGCAATCGACAAGTTCGCGTCGGAACGCTACATGATTGACTACGGTAATTTGTACGGTCTCCCAACGGTTGCGGTGCGGTTTTTCAATGTTTTTGGCCCCAAGCAGAACCCTGCTTCCCCGTATTCAGGAGTCATTTCGATTATTACGGACTGCATTCGCGAGGGGAAGACGTTCACCCTCTACGGTGATGGCGAACAGGTGCGGGACTTCGTTTACATTGATGATGTTATCAATGCGCTGCTTCTGTTGACTCGCGGAGATAAGGCGGCCGAAGCCCACGGTGTGTACAACATTGCTGCCGGGAAGAAGACAAGCGTTAACGATATGATTGCGGCGTACGAGGGGATTACGGGAAAGAAGCTCGCTGTCAAGCAGGAAGCTGCCCGGCAGGGTGATATTAAGTACTCATATGCTGATATTAGTAAATTAGCGGGCTTAGGCTACAAGCCGGTTTATAACATTGAAACCGGGTTAAAGAAGTACTGGGATTACGGTGACAACGAAAGAGATGCAGAGGCGTGAGAAGTAACGTACCAAAGGGGATTTCCCAAGTCCGACGGTTAAGCCGGGTTCAACCAGCTGAACGCCAGGCACTAAAACAGAAAAGGGTTGAGGCGACCGAGGAGGTGTCCACCAGCTATTCGTACGAGCGCAAGCTGAAGGCACCGCTTAAAAGCGCTTATTTACCGGTTAAACGGCTATTTGACGTTTTATCAGCGAGCGGATTAATGGTTGTAACGGGCCCAATCGTGTTACTTTTCGGGGTTTTGGTTAAGTTGGAAACCCCGGGGAGTATGTTCTACAGCCAAGAACGCGTTGGGTTAATGGGGAAACGGTTTAAGGTAACCAAGTTACGCTCAATGTATACGGATGCTGAAAAGCATAGCGGGGCTGTGTGGGCATCAAAGAACGATTCCCGGGTAACACGGGTCGGCAAGTTTATCCGCAAAACACGGATTGATGAGCTGCCCCAACTATGGAGCGTTATCAAGGGGGACATGAGTATGATTGGTCCGCGCCCGGAACGGCCCGAATTAACCGAAAAGTTCAGTGAGGAAGTTAAGGGGTTTGAGCAGCGGCTCCGGGTTCTCCCCGGGCTAAGCGGTTACGCTCAGGTTCACGGCGGGTACGACGTTACCCCTGAAGAAAAATACAAGCTCGATAAGTATTACATGGATAACATCAGTTTGAAGGAGGACCTCAAGATTATCCTCGAAACGGTGCGCGTTGTTTTAACAGGTGATGGAGCAAGGTAATGAAGATCGTATACGTAATTACTAAAGGGACATGGGGGGGCGCACAATCCCACGTGTTTAGTCTAATTAAGGACCAGGTTGCGCGGGGAAGTGTCGTTGAGCTGGTTGTCGGCGAGTGTGGCAGGCTGGTGGATGACGTGCGGCAGAACTTCCCCCAGGTCAAGGTCTACCAGGTAGCAACGCTGACCAATAGTTTAAGGCCAGATAAGGTGTTAATCACCGTGGGTAAGCTCCGGAAGATTCTCAAGCGCTCCAAGCCTGACATTGTTCACCTTCATTCGACCGTTGCGGGGACGGTGGGAAGGATTGCTTCAATTGGGCTGAACGTGAAAGTCCTTTTTACGGTTCACGGAAGCTCCTTCACCCCAGGAGTGGGGAAGAACCGGGAGCGGTTTGCCAAAATAGTCGAACGGGCCCTGATTCCCTTTACCGATAAAATAATCTTTGTTTCACGGTTTGACCGGAATTTATGGAACACCCAACTAAGGGGATTCCAAAAGAAAAATAAGGGAATCGTCATCCATAACGGGGTTGAGGATCAACAGTGGCCCTCTGAGACGCACGCCACTGACAAACTAGAACTTTGCATGGCGGCGCGGTTTGCCACGCCCAAGAACCAGGAGTTATTAATTAATACGATAAAAAATAGCGCCCTTTCAGGTAGGGTACACGTTACCTTTTTGGGGGAAGGGGAGTTTCTCGAGAAGTGCAAGCAGCTTGTTGGTTCGGCGACCGCATCGTTTTCCTTTATGGGCGCTGTCAAGAACGTAGCACAATACTATCAGCACGCCGACATTGTGGTGCTGATTTCTAACTTTGAGGGGTTGCCAATCTCACTGATAGAGGCACTTCCGCTCGGGAAGCCGATCATCGCCTCAAATGTTGGGGGGATTCCTGAAATTGTCAGTGCCGCTAATGGCTTTCGCGTGGATAATACCCAGGAGAGCATTGGCCGTTGCCTGGAAGAAGCGGTTAATAAGCCAGGGCTACTAGCCAAGATGGGCGAAAATTCCCGGCGTTTGTACGAACAGGACTTTAAAATTCAAGGGATGTTAGACAAAACCAATAACGTTTACAGGGATTTAATGGGCGAATACAGAAAGTAGAAGTAGTGTTATGGACTTTAATATAGACTTCGTGGTGACATGGGTAGATGGAAGTGATCCCCAGCTAATCTCCAAGAGGAAGCCCTTCCTCAAGGAGGAAAGTGATGAGCGCTTTCGCGACTACGGGATATTTAAGTACTGGTTTAGGGCGGTTGAAAAATACGCGCCGTGGGTGCATAAGATTTATTTAATCACCGACAATCAGCTTCCCCGCTGGTTTAATAGGGATGCCGAAAAGGTCGTGGTGGTTGACCACACGGACATCATTGCGGAAAAGTACTTACCGACCTTTAATTCGAACGTCATTGAGCTCAGTATTAACAATATTGCCGGCCTTGCGGAACATTTTGTGGTGTTTAACGACGACATCTTTTTAAATGATTACGTCAAGCCGGATGATTTCTTTGACATGCGAACGGGTCTTCCTAAGGACATTGCCGCCCAGAATGCGATTATGCCCATCGAGGACTTTGACCACATCACCGCTAACAACGTGATTACCGTCAACAGAAGGTTTAACAAGAAGCGGGTCATGCTAAAGGCCCCCTTTAAGTACTTCAATCTTAAGTATGGTTACTGGAACGTGTTAAGTCTGTGCCTCCTTCCATGGCCGCGATTTACGCGGTTTGTGGATCCGCATATTCCCTTTTCGTTTACGAGGAGCAGCTTTCAGCGGTTCATAAGTGATAATCATGACTACGTGGAACGGACGATGCGCAACCGGTTCCGGGGTACGGAGGATGTCTCCATTAACGGAATCCGGTACCAGGAATTGGCGCTAGGAAATTTCAAGCCAAGGAGTTACCGCTTTGGGAAAAAGTATGATTTAACCCAGTTGCAGAAGATCGAGAAGGACATTAAAAAGGGGACGCATAAGGTTATCTGTATCAACGATACCGCTAAGGTTGACGCGGCGACCTTTGATAGCAGCACCCGAAGGTTACGGGAGCTGTACGGGTTAAAGTTCGCGGAAAAGTCGGCCTTTGAATTGTAGATAGGAGGAGCACTATGCCACGAGTAACAAGGATGTTTGTTTTTTCTTTGAAGTATACGTTAGTATGCTTGCTGGTTGTTGCGTTCCTCCTGTTTTGTAACCGCCTTTTTAAGCACAATAAAAAGCGGGGAGCGCTGGTTAGCCTGATTGCCCTGGGCGTTGTCTCCGCGATTAGTTGTAATTTTTCATCGGACGGTGAAGTCTACTATGTCCTATATAACGAGGTTCTCAGCTACTTCAGTTCCCTGAAAGCAGTCATAACGTTCAGGTATCAGAACGCCTTTCAAGCGTTATGCTACCTGGTACAAAAGTACATCGGGGGGGCATACACCATCTTCTTTGTCACCACGGCAATGTTTGTTTTAATGCTGTGGATGATTTTTAGGAAGCATTCAGCAAACCCGCGCTACTCGGTGATAATATGGCTGTTAGCGGGCTTTTTTGCCGTGTCGTGCAACATTTTAAAGCAGTACATGGCAATGTTAATCATGTCCTTCGCATATTTTGCCTTACAGAAAAAGAGGTACCTGCTTTTTTGCGGCCTAACCTTTTTGGCGAGCCTCTTTCACGTTTCGGCCCTTATCATCGGAATAATTTTTGTCGTTGTGCGGAACGCGCGGTTCAGCGCCCGGAAGTTAGCTTATTCGGTCGGGGCGGCCTGCATGTTGGCGGTCTTTATTGTCCCGTGTATCGAACTCATAGTAAAGATTCCGGTTTTCGCAAAGTACGCAATCTACCTGGCAATTTTCCAAAAGGTCCAGCTGCGGTTGATGCTGGGACCGTTTATCAACCTGGCCTTTTACCTTCTTGTTATTGCCCTCTTTCACGGCTCAAGGGATAAAATGCCAGAGTACATGAATAAATACCTGACTTTGATAATGATCGGGATTTGTTTCTCAATTATCGGGATGCGGTTTGTGTACGTCGCCAGGTTGTCGTATTACTTTTACCAGTTCGTTCCGTTGCTATTGGCAGACGGGATTGAAGGAAAAATACTAACAGGGAATAGGAAGATTTGTTTGGGGATAGCGCTCGTTGTTTTCTGCTTCTTATTCACGATTTTCTCCGGCGAATTGAGCTATTTCAACTATTCAACGATTTACAATGATTATCCGGTTCCGTTAAGGATATTTATGAGTAGGTAATAATATTGGAAAGCAGAACAAAAAATTCAGTAAAAAATATTATATATGCCGTAGTGGGGCAGGTTTTTGGGCTATTAGCTAGTTTTATACTACGGATTGTATTCGTGCACACGCTTTCCAAGGATTATCTGGGGGTGGACAGTCTATTTACGAGTATCGTTTCGGCCCTGTCGTTAACGGAACTAGGGATCGGGTCGGCGATTAATTATAGCTTATATAGACCCCTAGCCGAAAACGATGTCGAACAGATTAAGGCGTTAATGAAGCTCTATAAGCGGGCCTATATTTCCATCGGTATTGTTGTTTTTGCTGTTGGGGTACTGCTCGTGCCGACCCTGCCCTTTTTTGTGCACCGGGGGAATATTCACCACTTAGACCTAATTTTTATCCTGTTCATCATCAATAGTTCAATCTCCTACTTTTACTCGTACAAAAAATCACTAATCGTTGCGGATCAATACAGGCACATTACCGTTGTGTATACGTATGCCTCATTTGTAATAATGAGTATCATTCAGGGGATCCTGTTGGTGGTTACCAGGAACTACGTCGTATACCTCCTGGTAATGATCTTCTTCACGTTCGTTCAGAACTTTTTGATTTCAAAAAAGGCGGATAAGATGTACCCGTATTTGTTGGAGAAGGATACGAAGAAGTTAGATTCCAAGACCCTCAAGTTAATCGCGAAGAATACGTACGCAATGAGCCTGCACAAGATTGGTGGGACGGTGGTCACGTCAACTGATAACATTGTTATCTCCAGGTTCTCTGGAATCGTTGAAGTGGGGAAGTATTCAAACTACCAGATGGTGACCAACGCACTAAACATCGTTTTTGGGCAGATTTTTAACTCGGTAATTGCCAGCGTGGGAAACTTGGGGGCGGAGACGACCGGAAAACTAAAAGACAACTTTGAAAAGGTGTTCTTTCTTAGTTTTTGGCTGATTTCGTTTGTTTCGTGTTGCCTGTATATGGTCTTTAACCCGTTCATCAGGATATGGGTCGGAAGCGTCTTCGTTCTAAAAGAGAGTGTGCTGATTGCCATTGTCCTGAACTTTTACATTTATCAGATGAGAAGGCCGGTGTTGACTTACCGGGATGCGTTGGGAATCTACTGGTATGACCGGTTTTTGCCGTTAATTGAAGCGGTGGTCAACGTTGGTTTTTCCATCATTCTGGCAAAACACCTGGGAATCCTGGGAACGTTGCTGGGGACCATCATCAGTATGACGTGTTTGAACCTCTGGATTGAACCGCTGATTTTATACAGGTATGGGCTCCGCTCAAGCGTTTTTGAGTACTATAAGGTGTTCATTAGGTATACGGTCACGGCAGTCGTGAGCGTTGCGGTAATCAGGCTTATTTCCATTTTTGTTTTGTGGAACGTATCAAACGTATTATTACAGATAGTCGTTAATATTATTCTTAGTGTGTTTCTTTATAACGTGTTGTTCATGGTGTTTTACCATAAGGACGCCGCTTTTGATTATATGATTGGGCTCTTAAAGAGAATCATTTGCGGAATGACCGCAAGAAGGGAATCATAATTTTGGTTGAGAGAATTTTACAAATTTTACCCGGGAGTATGAACATGGGCGGGATTGAGCGTTTCCTGATGGGAATGTATAAAAACCTGGATAGGACGCGTTATCAGTTTGACTTTGTGGTTCATTCACCGGAGGAAAATTACTTTGAGCCGGAGATTCAGGAGATGGGGGGAAGGGTCTACCACCTGAGTCCTAAGGCAAAACACTTTTTTAAATATAAAAAGGAATTAATGGAAGTGATGAAGAACTATCACGTCGTGCATATTCATTCTTCGTATGCTTTTTCCTACTTCGAAGCTAAGTGGGCAAAGCAGCTGGGGAAAAAGGTGATCGTTCATTCGCATAGTTCCAAGCAGCTGGGGAAAAAATTACTGGTTCATCAGCTCTTAAAAAGAGGGCTTAACAGTAATATTGACGTGAAGTGTGCTGTCAGCCGGGAAGCGGCGCAGTTTATGTTTACCAGGAATAGTACCGTTAAGTTGATTTTCGGGTTTGACATTAGAAAATTTGTTTTTTCAAAGGAAAACCGCGATGCCATTAGGAAGAAAATTAGTGTAGCCCCCAACGAGTACTTAGTGGGGTGCGTTGCGCGGATGGACGACCAGAAAGACCCGTTATACACCAACGAAATCTTCAAGCGGCTTGCAGGAGTGCGTGGGGTTAAGTGTGTTTTTATCGGGGACGGTAAGTACAAGGAAAGCATCATGCAGCAGGATCAGGGCAGTGGAATAATTTTTACGGGCAACGTCCGGGAGCCCGAGAAATACCTGAGTGCCCTGGATGCGTACGTCCTGCCGACAAGGTATGAGGGGATTGCAACCTCAATTATTGAAGCGGAGATTAACGGGCTAAGGGTGTATTCATCGCAGGAAGGCACGCCTAGTGAGGCGAAAATAAGCAATAATTTAACCGTCCTCAGCAAGCAGAACGTGAATGAATGGGGACAGCGTATTCTGGCAGACAGGGAAAAGGAACCGCACAGAACGGTTGCCCTGCAGGAGTACGCCAACTTCGATATTGTTAAGTGTACTAGGGACATGGAAGAAATATATAATCAGTGGCTCTCCTAGGGCGCGTTAGAATGGTTCCCGGATATGTTAAAATGAGGAAGACCGCTGTAATTACCTTACAGGGGTGGAGAACTGGATTCACCTTATTTTATGGAAACAGACGAAAGAGGCTAGTTACATGAATGACAATGAAAAATTATCGCGGACGCGGGATCACCATCAAGCTCCTAAAAAGAAGAAGCACGTTGTAAGAAATGTTATTTTATGGGTCGTGGCGGCCTTAGTTATTTTAACCGGTGCGGTTTCTTTAAAGGCATTCAATAACTTAAAGGGAACCACGAATAAGATGTACCAGAAGGTGGACGTGAGTGGCTCACGGAACACGGCGTCCTTACTCGCGCAGAAGAAGCCCGTTTCGATTTTAATTCTGGGAACCGACACCGGCGCCCTGGGGCGGCATTACAAGGGCCGGACTGATACGATGATGATTATGACCCTAAACCCCAAGAAGCATCAGACAACGTTGGTAAGTATTCCGCGTGACATGAAGGTTGACCTGGCTGATTTTCCGCAGTATTCGCCGGCAAAGATTAATTCGGCGTATACTTACGGTGGGCCAAAGGAAGCCATCAAGACGGTTGAAAACCACTTCAACGTCCCGATTGACTACTATGTTTTGGTTAACATGGGTGGGCTTGGGAAAGCCATTGACGATGTTGGGGGCGTCACCGTGACGTCGCCGTTGACCTTTAGTTATGGTGGCTCAAGCTTTACGGAAGGTGAAGCGGAACACATGAACGGGAAGACCGCCCTTAACTTCACGCGGATGCGGCACCAGGATCCCCGGGGTGATTACGGTCGGCAGGAACGGCAACGACTGGTAATTACCGCACTGATGAAGAAGTCAATTTCCCCGTCAACGATTCTGAACACGAATTTCCTCGATTCGATTTCGTCCCAAGTAAGGACTAACCTGACGCTTGGTGATATGAAGAAGTTAGCATCGTACCGTGGGGCGACAAAGAACGTTAAAAGTCTCTACGCTCAGGGGTCGAACCAAACCCTTGATGGGATTGACTTCCAGGTTGTTTCGGTTCAGGAACGCCAGCATATTTCCAACGTTGTTCGGAAATCGCTGGGATTAGCGCCGTCAACGATTGACACTAAGTAGAGAATACGGACACATACTAAGGTTCTGGGTGGGACCACGGAAGGCTGTGACGGGGGTCACGGCCTTCTTGCTGTTTCCGCATAGTTTGGAGTAAACGGGTTGGGTAAATGCGTCCGGGAAAGTGTGTTTTACGGGTGAAATGCGAAAGTATGTTCGGCGTGGTAGAATAGAATTACTTTAAGTTAGTACGAACGGAGGGGGAGCACGCATGATTGAACGGCAGGCGGACCGGCAGTTTGAGCTGGTGTCCAAGTATCAGCCAACGGGGGACCAACCCCAGGCCATCCAGCAGTTAACGGCCGGGCTCCAAAACGGTACGAAGGAACAAATCTTGCTGGGAGCGACCGGGACGGGGAAGACCTTCACGATTTCCAACGTGATTGCGCAGGCCAACAAGCCAACGCTGGTGCTGGCCCACAACAAGACGCTGGCCGGGCAGTTATACAGCGAGTTCAAGCAGTTCTTTCCGCACAACGCGGTTGAGTACTTTGTTAGTTACTACGATTTTTACCAGCCGGAGGCGTACGTTCCGTCCAGTGACACGTACATTGAAAAGGATTCCAGCATTAACGATGAGATTGATAAGCTCCGCCACTCCGCAACGAGTTCGTTGCTGGAGCGGAACGACGTCATCGTGGTGGCGTCGGTCTCCTCCATCTTTGGACTGGGGGATCCGGCCGAGTACCAGAAGCACGTGATTTCCCTGCGGGTTGGCCAGCAGCTTGAGCGGGACGACCTGTTGCGGGCGCTGGTTGGCATTCAATACGACCGCAACGACATCGACTTTCAGCGGGGGCGTTTCCGGGTGCACGGCGACGTTGTCGAGGTGTTCCCGGCGTCCCACGATGAGCGGGCATTGCGGATTGAATTTTTTGGCGACGAAATCGACCGGATGCGTGAGATTGACCCGCTGACCGGCGAGGTGTTCGGCGACCGTGACCACGTGGCGATCTTCCCGGCGTCGCACTTCATGATTGACGGGGTCCACCTGGATGCGGGCATCAAGGCCATCCAGCAGGAACTCGATGAGCGGGAGGCCTACTTCGAAAAGGAGGGCAAACTCCTGGAGGCCCAGCGCCTCAAGCAGCGGACCACTTACGATATTGAAATGCTGCGCGAGATGGGGTACTGTCCGGGGATTGAGAACTATTCGGCGCCACTGGAAGGGCGGAAGCACGGGCAGCCACCGCACACACTGCTGGACTTCTTTCCGGATGATTTCCTGATTGTGGTCGACGAATCCCACGTGACGATGCCGCAGGTGCGCGGGATGTACAACGGTGACCTTGCGCGCAAGCAGGTGCTGGTGGATTACGGGTTCCGCTTGCCGAGTGCGGTGGATAACCGGCCGTTGAAGCTCAACGAGTTTGAACAGCACGTCCACCAGATCATCTACATGTCCGCGACGCCCGGCCCGTACGAGTTGGACCGGACCGACCACGTGGCCGAACAGATTATCCGGCCGACGGGGCTACTGGATCCCGAGATTGAGGTGCGGCCGGTGATGGGTCAGATGGACGACCTCGTGGGCGAGATTAACAAACGCGTTGCTCAGAACGAGCGCGTGTTTGTTACGACCCTTACCAAGAAGATGGCCGAGGATTTGACGGACTACCTCAAGGACCTGGGAATCAAGGTGAAGTACCTGCACTCAGACATCAAGACGCTGGAGCGGACGAAGATTATCCGGGATCTGCGGCTGGGGAAGTTTGACGTGTTGGTCGGCATTAACCTCCTGCGGGAGGGAATTGACGTGCCGGAGGTTTCCTTGGTGGCAATATTGGATGCTGACAAGGAAGGCTTTTTGCGCAACGAACGCTCGCTGATTCAGACGATTGGGCGGGCTGCCCGGAACGAACACGGGCACGTCATCATGTACGCGGATGAGGTGACGGCTTCGATGCGGGCGGCCATTGATGAAACCAAGCGGCGGCGGACGCTCCAGCAGCAGTACAACCAGGAGTATCACATTACGCCGCACACGATTAAGAAGAAGATTAGCGCGGCGATTTCCGTAACGAGTGGTACGCCGGAGAATGCGGACGAACCCGAAAACGAGGTCGAGTTTAGTAAGATGAGTCGCGCCGAACAGCATGAACTGATTAACAACCTGGAGCAGCAGATGCAGCGGGCGGCGAAGGAATTGAACTACGAAGAAGCCGCCACGCTCCGGGATACGATTATGGAATTGAAACTACAGATTGGTGAGTAAACGGAAGGTGAAAGTGTGGGACAAAATAAGATTGTGATTCACGGAGCACGTGAACATAATTTGAAAAACATTGACGTCACGATTCCTAAAAACAAGCTGGTGGTGGTGACGGGGTTATCCGGCTCCGGGAAAAGTTCGCTGGCATTTGACACGCTGTACGCGGAGGGGCGCCGGCGGTACGTGGAGAGCCTGTCGGCATACGCCCGCCAGTTTTTAGGCCAAACCAGCAAGCCGGACGTGGATGCCATCGACGGGCTTTCGCCGGCCATCTCCATTGACCAAAAGACGACGTCCCATAATCCGCGCTCAACGGTCGGGACGGTAACGGAAATTAACGACTACCTGCGGCTGTTGTGGGCGCGGGTCGGCACACCGGTTTGCCCACACGATGGGCACGTAATTACGCGCCAGTCGCCCCAGCAGATGGTCGAACGCATTCTGCAGCTGCCGGAGCGGACCAAGCTGCAGCTGTTGGCGCCGGTGGTCCGGGATAAGAAGGGCCAGCACAAGCAGGTGTTGGCGAAAATTCGCCGGGCCGGGTTTGTCCGGGTGATGGTTGACGGCGAACGCTACGACCTGGACGAGGTGCCGGAACTGGAGAAGAACAAGAAGCACACCATTGCGGTGATTGTTGACCGGATTATCGTGAAACAGGGGATTCGCTCGCGGCTCTTTGATTCGGTGGAGGCGGCCCTCAAGCTGACCCACGGGTTCATGACGGTTGACGTGATTGGGGGTGAACCGCTGCAGTTTTCCGAGAATTTTGCCTGCCCGTACTGCGGGTTTACGATCGGCGAACTCGAGCCGCGGCTGTTTTCGTTTAACGCGCCGTACGGGGCTTGTCCGGCGTGTGACGGGTTGGGTTACAAGATTGAAGTTGATCCCGACCTGGTTGTTCCGGACAAGAGCCTGTCGATTGAAGCGGGCGCGGTGGTTCCGTGGAACTCGGCAACGACGCAGTACTACCCGACGATGTTGCGGCAGGCCTGTCAGCAGTTTGGCATTCCGCTTGACGTGCCGTTTGAAGAGCTCAGCAAGGCCGCCCAGCACACCATCCTGTATGGTGCCGGGGGGCGGGAGTTTCACTTCCGGTTCCAGGGGAGCGAAATGGGCGGCGCGCGCGACCTTGACATGCAGTTTGAGGGCGTGATTCCAAACGTTGACCGGCGGTACCACAGTAGCGGCAGCGATTTTACCCGCGAACTATTACGTAAGTACATGACGGAACTGCCGTGCCAGCAGTGTCACGGCTACCGGCTGAACGAGCGGGCGCTGGCCGTGCAGGTCGGGGGTAAAAACATCGGCGAGGCCACGGAGCTGCCGGTGGTGGATGCGGCCAAGTTCTTTAGTAAGCTGACCTTTGATGCGCAGGACGAACAGATTGCCCGGCCGATCCTCAAGGAAATTAATGACCGGTTGACGTTTTTGAACAACGTCGGGTTGGACTACCTGACGCTCAGCCGGTCAGCCCGGACACTTTCCGGGGGTGAGGCCCAGCGGATTCGGCTGGCAACCCAGATCGGATCGAATTTGTCCGGGGTAATGTACGTGCTGGACGAACCGTCGATTGGCCTCCACCAGCGGGATAACGGGCGGTTGATTAAATCGCTCCAACAGATGCGTGATCTGGGGAATACCCTGATTGTTGTGGAGCATGACGAGGAAACGATGCGGGCGGCTGATTACCTGATTGACATTGGGCCTGGTGCGGGCGCCAATGGAGGTGAGGTCATGGCGGCCGGAACGCCCAAGCAGGTGGCCCGCAGCCGGAAGTCCTTGACCGGACAGTATTTAGTTGGGAAGAAGTTTATTCCGGTGCCAGCAACCCGCCGTGAAGGAAACGGGCATGCCGTTACGGTTTACGGGGCGGCAGCCAACAACCTTAAGCAGATTGACGTGGCGTTTCCGCTCGGGAAGTTTATCGCGGTCACGGGTGTGTCGGGCTCTGGCAAGTCTACACTGGTTAACCTGATTTTAAAGCGGGCGCTGGCCCAGAAACTCAATAACAGTACGGCCAAACCGGGCGCTTACCGGAAGATTACCGGGGTGGAACACCTCGAAAAGGTCATTGATATTGACCAGACGCCGATTGGGCGGACGCCGCGGAGTAACCCGGCAACGTATACCGGCGTGTTTGACGACATCCGCGGGCTGTTTGCGACGACGAACGCTGCCAAGATGCGCGGGTACGGCAAGGGGCGCTTTAGCTTTAACGTGAAGGGCGGCCGGTGTGAGGCGTGCCATGGAGACGGGATTATTAAGATTGAAATGAATTTCCTGCCGGACGTGTACGTGCCGTGTGAAGTGTGCCACGGGACGCGGTATAACTCCGAAACGCTCGAAGTGGAGTACAAGGGCAAGAACATTGCCGAGGTGTTGGCGATGACGGTTGACGAAGCACTCGAGTTTTTCGATGCCATCCCTAAGATCCGGCGGAAGCTACAGACGATTGCCGACGTTGGGTTGGGTTACGTCCAGCTGGGCCAGCCAGCCACGACCTTATCAGGGGGTGAAGCCCAGCGGATGAAGTTAGCAAGTGAACTGCACAAGAAGAGCAACGGCAAGACGTTCTACATCCTGGACGAACCAACGACGGGGTTGCACACCGACGATATTAAGCGCTTGTTGGGCGTATTGCAGCGGCTGGTTGATAAGGGCAACACCGTGACGGTTATCGAGCACAACCTCGACGTAATTAAGGTCGCCGACCACATCATCGACCTTGGTCCGGAAGGCGGGGACGGTGGTGGCACGGTGGTGGCCACCGGAACGCCGGAGGAGATTTGTGAAGTGCCGGAAAGTTATACGGGACTGTATTTGAAGGACAAGGTGCGGAGCCGGACCACCGGGCAAATAAATTAAGGCGCGCCGGTTTTCCCAAAAGTCCTATGCTATAATGTTGAACAAACGCAAACCAGAGAGGAGGTTGCTGGGATGGCCAATGACATGGACCTGGTAATTATTACTGGAATGAGTGGTGCGGGCAAAACCGTTACCATGCAAAGCTTTGAGGACCTCGGGTACTTCTGCGTAGACAACATGCCCCCGTTGCTTTTGCCAAAGCTGATGGAGTTGTTGCATAACTCGGCGGAATACAAGCGGGTGGCGCTGGTGATGGACGCGCGGTCGCCTGAATTTTATAAGGAAATTGTGAACGTCCTGCAGGAATTGGACACTCAGGGCGGGGTGCAGCCCCGCATCGTATTCCTGGATTCGTCGGACGAGGAACTGGTGGCCCGCTATAAGGAAACGCGGCGGTCCCACCCGCTCGCAATGGGCGGCCGGGTGCTGGACGGCATTAAGAAGGAACGAGCCATGCTGGCGGAAATGCGCTCGCGGGCGTCGGTCGTAATCGACACGTCCACGATTAGTCCGCGGCAACTCCGGGAAAAGATTTTCCAGGAATTTGCTACCGCAGAAAGCGAACCGTTCCACGTGCAGGTCGTGTCGTTTGGCTTTAAGTACGGCCTCCCGATCGACGCGGACGTCGTCATGGACGTGCGTTTCTTGCCCAACCCGTACTACGTCCCGGAATTAAAGGAAAAAACAGGGATGGACAAGGACGTATACGACTACGTGATGAACTCCCCGCGGACCGAGGAGTTTTATCAGAACTACTTTAAAACGTTGCGCTGCGCCCTTCCCGGATACATCGATGAGGGGAAGACCAGCCTGACGATTGCGATTGGGTGTACCGGTGGCCAGCACCGGTCCGTGGCGATTGCCCGGCGGTTGGCAGCGGACCTCCAGCAGGATGGTCAGTACCCGGTGCGGCTTTTCCACCGGGATAGTCAACGGAGAAAGGAGACCGTGAACCGCTCATGAAACTAACAGTTCGTGGAAGAAAGCCCCGCGTTGTTGTGATCGGCGGGGGAACGGGGTTACCCGTTATTTTAAACAACCTGCGGGCCTCCGGAGCGGATATTACGGCCGTGGTGACGGTTGCGGATGACGGCGGTTCGTCGGGGATCCTGCGGAACTACGTGAACGTGGTGCCACCTGGCGATATCCGCAACGTCCTGGTGGCTCTGTCGCGGCTCAGTGACTTTGAAAAGGAGATTTTCCAGTACCGCTTCCGGTCCGACGATCACTTCTTTGCGGGGCATGCGATGGGCAACCTCATCATTGCGGCGATGACCGAAATGATGGGGGACGACATCTTCGCGACCGTTCAGAAGTTGGCGGAGCTCATGCAGGTTGATGGCCACGTTTACCCAGTTGCCAACACGGCCCTTGTCCTCAACGCTGAGTTTGCGGACGGAACTACGCTGGCCGGAGAATCCGAGATTTCCGGCGTGGGCAAGACGATTAAACGGGTGTGGGTGACAACCCTTGACGGGAGTAAACCTGCCGCCGTTCCTGAAGTAATTGATGCCATTATGCACGCCGACCAGATTGTGCTGGGGCCAGGAAGTTTGTTTACCAGCATTCTGCCGAACCTGATGATTGAAAACGTCCGGACGGCGATCCAGCAGACCCCCGCCGAAGTGGTGTACATCTGCAACATCATGACGCAGAAGGGGGAAACCGAGCACTTCACCGATGCCGACCACGTCCGGGTGCTAAACGATCACCTGGGGGGCCACTACATCGATACGGTGCTGGTTAATACCGAACGGGTGCCCGCTGATTACATGGACCGGCAGCGGTACGACGAATACCTCGACCAGGTGCGGTACGACTTTGGCGGGTTGCGCGCGCAGGGATGTCGGGTAATTTCGGATAATTTCTTGCGCCTGCGTGATCACGGGGTGTTCCACAACGGCTCGAAGGTCGTAGCTGAACTCACTAAGCTGATGGGGCGGCCCCGGTCATGGGATGCGAACGAATACAACTAAGATAAGGGAGGGGTCGGTGTGGCCTCATACGCAAGCCAGGTAAAAAAGGAACTCACGATGCTGGACGTGCACGTCGCGGCGAACGCGAAGGCGGAGCTGATGGCCCTCATCCGGATGAACGGGGCCCTCGAACTGGTAAACCACCACTTTGTGCTTAACGTGCAGACGGAGAATCCCGCGATTGCCCGGCGGATTTACCAGCTCCTTAAGCGGTTTTACCAGGTTGAAGCCGAACTGCTAGTGCGGCGGAAGATGAAGCTTAAAAAGAACAACCTGTACATCGTGCGCCTCAAGACTGGCAGCGAGCGGATCTTGCAGGACCTGGATATTTTGGACGGGTTTCAGCTCAAACCGACCGTGGATTCGCAAAACCTCCCGACCGACGCGGCGGTGCGGTCGTACCTGCGGGGAGCGTTTTTAGCGGGGGGCTCGGTCAATAACCCCGAAACGAGTCGCTACCACCTGGAAATCTACTCCCTGTATGCCGAGCACAACGACACCATTTGCGCGTTGATTAACCACTACGGGCTCAATGCGCGGAAGACCGAACGGCGGAGTGGGTACATTACGTACCTCAAGGAAGCGGAAAAGATTGCTGACTTCCTGTCGCTTATCGGAGCAACGACTTCCATGCTGAAGTTTGAGGACATCCGGATTGTGCGCGATATGCGGAACTCGGTGAACCGGATTGTTAACTGTGAGACGGCGAACCTAAATAAGGTGGCGGACGCGGCCAACCAGCAGATTGATAATATCAAGTTTCTTGAGCGGACGGTGGGGTTAAACCAGCTCCCCCCGAAGCTCCGCGAGGTGGCGGAGGTACGCCTAGCCAACCCGGAAGCCAGTTTGAAGGAACTCGGCGAGCTAATTCCCGGCGGGATCTCAAAATCGGGGGTCAACCACCGGCTGCGGAAACTGACCGCTTACGCAGAAAAGGTGCGGGCAGACGGCGCTCAGGGATAAGCCATGTTAAAACGAAAAAACGAACGGAACTGCGTTCGGATGAACCAAGAGGGTGTGTCAGTCGGCACGCCCTCTTGGTGTATATGAAGAATAATTGAAGATTCGGGGTAAATCCAATATACTGTCTCAATGGACGCGGGACGCGGATCCCGGAATTTATTAGAGCGGAGAGGAAACTATGAACCAGGTAACGGTAATTGGCAGCATTAATCTTGACCGGACGTTGCGGGTGCCGCAAATGGCTCAGTCGGGGGCCACAATGCACGTCAAGGAAGTCTTTACTGCTGGTGGCGGCAAGGGCGCCAACCAGGCAATCGCCGCGAGTCGGTTAGGAGCGACCACCCATTTTATCGGGGCGGTCGGCGAGGACCAGGAAGTCAGCAAGATGATGCTGACGCTGCTGGAAGAGGCGGACATCGACTGCACGGGGATTGCACAGCTCCCCAACCAAAACACCGGGCAGGCGTTTGTCATCGTGACCGATTCCGGGGATAACATGATCTACGTGCACGGTGGGGCTAACATGGCGTTTAAGCCGGATCACGTGACCGCCCACGCGGAAATGCTGGCGGCCAGTGATTTTGTGGTGGCCCAGTTTGAAACGCCGTTTGACTGTACCGCAGAGGCCTTCCGGATTGCCCGGGCTCACCACCGGGGGACGATTCTTAACCCGGCGCCGGCCATAACGGACGTGCCGGATGATTTGCTGGCTTTGACCGACATCATTGTACCGAACGAGACGGAAGCGGAGATTTTAACCGGAATTCCGGTTACGGACGAAGATAGTATGGCGCAAGTGGCCGCAAAGCTTCACGCCCGCGGGGTAGCGACGGTGCTGATTACCCTGGGGAGCCGGGGAACGTTTTATAGCACCCAGACGACCAGTGGTCTCATTCCCGCTCTCAAGGTTAAGGCCGTTGACCCGACGGCCGCGGGGGACACCTTCATTGGGGCCCTCAGCAGTGTGCTGCACGCCAACCAGGATAACCTGGTCGAGGCAATTAAGTTCAGTAACCGGGCGGCGGCAATTACCGTGCAGCGGTTTGGCGCCCAGCCGTCGATTCCGTATCTCCGGGAGATGTAATTTAACCATAAACAACCCGCAGAGGTCATTCAGTTGACTTCTGCGGGTTTCTTTTTGTGATAGCTATTTGAGAGACTAACGGGAATTATCCGTTGGTGCCGTAATCTCCTTGTGGTGCAGGAGGGCGTTTAACCCCACGGCACAGATGCTGGCCACAACGATTCCGTTTCCTAAGAAGAGCTGCAGGGCGTGGGGGAGTGTTTGGAAGATGTTAGGGTAAACCGCAACGCCGAGTCCTGCCCCGATTGAAATGGCCACAATCAACGGGTTGCGCTCATCAGTAAAGTCAACGTTGCCGAGCATCCGGATTCCTTGGACGCTAATCATCGCAAACATGACAAGCATCGCTCCGCCGAGGACCGGAGTTGGGATGATTGTTGCGAGTGCGCCAATCTTTGGTAAGAGGCCCATGACCATTAAAAGCCCCGCTGCCCAGTAGATGGGACGTTTGGTCCGGATTCCTGATAATTCCAAGAGGCCAACGTTTTGGGAGAACGTTGTGTACGGGAACGTATTAAAAATGCCTCCGAGAATTACGGCCAATCCTTCTGCCCGGTAGCCACGTTTAAGGTCCGCAGCGGTTGTTTCGCGGTCAAGGAGGTTGCCAAGGGCGAAGAATACGCCGGTGGATTCAACCATGGAAACCAGGGCGATGATAATCATCGTCAGACTGGGCGATAGGGCAAAGCGGGGGGTACCGAAGAAAAAGGGTTGGGGGAAGTGGAACCACGCAGCCTGAGCGACCGGTTTAAGGGATACCATCCCCATCATGCCAGCGATCAGGGTTCCCCCAATTAACCCAATCAACACGGCAATGGAACGGATGAAGCCTTTTCCCCAGAACTGAATTCCGAGAATAATCAGGATCGTAATGCCGCCGACAAACAATGCGCGGAGGTTGCCAAAGGATGCGCTGGTTGCCGTCCCGCCCCCGAGGTTTTGGACCGCAATGGGGATTAACGTGAGGCCGATGACGGTGATTAGGCTCCCGGTAACGACTGGCGGGAAGGACCGCCGAATTTTAGCGAAGACCCCGGCGATGAGGAAGACAAAGATTCCGGCGACAATGATGGAACCATACATCGTCCCGATAGAATACGTCTTACCGATCATCTTTAGGGGCGCCACTGCCTGGATCGCACATCCTAAGATAACGGGTAGACCGATTCCAAAGTACCGGTTCCGCATGAGCTGGAGAAACGTTGCCAGCCCACACATGAAAATATCAATCGAAACCAGGTAGGTCATCTGGGTGCTGGTGAAGTGCAGGGCGGTTCCGATTAGGAGGGGCACCGCGACTGCGCCGGAATACATTGCTAAAAGGTGCTGAATTCCGAGAACGAATGCTTTATGGTGGGAGACTTCGTGGGTGAGTTGTTGCATGGTGTTAATCCTCCATAAATGTTACGTGGTGGTTAGCAAGTGATTTAATCCGGACAAGGGACTTGAGTGGGTACCCCTCTGCTCTGAGTGCCTTTCCGCCCGGTTGAAAGGCCTTTTCAATCACAATCCCAATTCCATCAAGGTGGCAGTGGGCCTGGTTACAAATGTCAATAAGACCGTGGACCGCCGCTCCATTGGCTAAGAAGTCATCGATAATTAAAACGTGATCGTCTGCCGTGAGAAACTGCCGGTCAACGATAACCTGGTTGGTGGTGTGCTTGGTATAGGAAACGACGCTGGCAGCATAGTTCCCGTCAGTGAGCGTGGCACTCTTTGACTTTCGGGCAAAAACCACGGGGGCCTTGAAGGCTAGTCCGGTCATCAGTGCCGGGGCAATGCCGGATGCCTCAATTGTCAGGATTTTTGTGATGGGGTGGTTGGCAAATTTGGCATGAAAGGCTGCACCAATTTTCTGCATCAGCTGCGGATCAATTTGGTGGTTAAGAAATGAATTAACTTTGAGGACGTCGTCGTTGACCACAACGCCTTCCTGTTGAATGTGAGTAATTAGTTCGCGCATCATTTTTCCTTTCACGGTGTGATGAATCACTGGATAAAAGGATGCGGCGTTTCCGGATAAATAATGAATAAGAATGCTCATAGTCCGGGATTTACGGTCCCGGGTAGAAACTTACTAGCCGTATTCTAGTGATTATATCAGCACCAAAAAATTATTAACGGGATTAATTTTAACGCTGGAAGGCGAGCCACGTCAATTATTATTTTCGAAATTGTTCGTTATACACGAACAATATGCCTGATTCAGGCGGTTATGTTGACAATAATATTCGGATAATATACAGTAATGCCTGGTTAGAATGATAATTCCAGAAAGGAATGGTTAGATGAAAGCCTTTGATTTTGATAATGTTCAGCTCGTACCGAAGAAATGCGTTATTAAGAGCCGGAGTGAGGCCGACACCCAGGTAACGCTTGGTGATCACCAATTTCGAATTCCAGTTGTGCCAGCAAACATGGCGAGTGTAATTACCCCTGAAATCGCAGCGTGGTTGGCAGACCACGACTACTTTTATGTAATGCATCGCTTTGAACCGGAGCAGCGGTTGGCATTTGTCCAGGAAATGCACGCCAACCACCGGTATGCTTCAATTTCGATTGGAATTAAGGATCAGGAACGCGCATTTATTGACGAGTTGCGGGCGGCAGACGCCATTCCTGAATACATTACGATTGATGTTGCCCACGGGCACTCTGACTATGTAATGGAAATGATTAAGTACGTTAAGCAGCAGCTGCCAGCAACGTTTTTAATCGTCGGCAACGTTGCGACGCCGGAAGCTGTTTGCGATTTGGAAGCTGCGGGGGCAGACGCCACGAAGGTGGGAGTTGGTCCTGGCCGGGCCTGCATTACCAAACTAAAGACGGGTTTTGGCACGGCTGGGTGGCAGTTAGCGGCCATTCAGGCGTGCGCCGCCGCAGCCACTAAGCCAATTATTGCTGACGGGGGAATTCGGACTAACGGCGACATTGCCAAGGCCGTTCGCTTTGGCGCCACCATGGTAATGGTCGGCTCGCTCTTTGCTGGGCACATTGAATCACCCGGAGAAGTGGTCACCGTTGATGGGCGGAAGTACAAACGGTACTGGGGCTCAGCTTCTGCGCGGCAAAAGGGGAACCGCCACCACGTTGAGGGGAAACAGCTCCTGGTGCCGTTCCGGGGTTCGCTTGAAGCAACCTTAACGGCGATGGAAGAGGACTTACAGTCAGCCATCTCGTACGCCGGCGGCCGGGACTTGGATGCCCTGCGGCAGGTGGACTACGTGATCGTTCCGAATACGATTTATAACGGGGACCACGAAGGCGGAAGTGCCAGCTGTTAACTAATAGAAGAACATGAAAAAATAAGCGGAGTGAGAGTCCCGGGCAAACCGAATCGTGAATTCGAGGCCGGGCTTTCGCTCCGATTATTTATTCTGAATAATTATCCGCAAGGGTTATGGCTGAAACATCCCGTTATTCGTCTTCCTCCGCTGCGGCGAGGTCTTCTAGGGCAAAGGTGCTCTCGTCAAGCGGGAAGCCCTGGCGGTAGAGGGCCTGTTTGGCCTTTTGCATGCGCGTTCGCTGGTCAAAGCGGGCGTACCGCCGCCAAACCTTCGCCGCCGCTGCCTGGAGGAGTGCGGCTTCGTGTTCTTCGTCAACTTCTGGGGAAAACTGGGCGAGCGCCTGCGTAATGGTGTCACCCTCAAACCCCGCCGTCAGCAGCCCCTGTTTCACCTTGGTTTGCCGTAGCCGGGTGGGTTTATTCTGGTACCGGCGGGCGAGTTTTTGGGCCAACGTAAGGGCGTTGGCGACCTGTTGTTCCGGCGGAAACTGGGTGAGGGCCTGCTCGATTGCTGGTACGGTGATACCCCGTTGCTGTAACTTTTGGCGGATGACCCGGGGCCCCTTTAGCTCGGTGCGGGCAACCGTCCGGACGTAGCTGTTGGCGTATTCCTGGTCGTCAAGGAGGTGCTGTTCCTTGAGGCGAGTGCACACCGTTTCAATTACTTCCGGCGGAACGTCCCGTTTGCGCAGGGCGGCGCGGACTTCCTTGGTTGTGCGGAGTTGGTGACTCAGGTAATCAAGCGCCTGGGAATAGGCCCGGGATGCAGCATCTGCCGCGGTGATTTGTTTAATCTGGTTGGCATCAAGTTCCTGGCCCTTGTGCAGCGTAAAGTCGACCAACACCTGTTCGCTCACCGGAAACGCGTACTGTCTGTCCAGGTAGACGTTAAAGCGGTGGGCGTGGTGTTTTTGCACTTCAATTGCGGTGATGGTTTTCATGTCCTGGCCCCCTTTGTCAGCTTTATTATAGAAGAAGTGCGGGAGGGTGCCTAGTCCTTACGGGTGTATAATGGGAAAAGCAATTAATGAAGTGGAGCGGATGATATGGGACAAAACGTACGGGTGCACCGGAATCAGCGGGTGCTCCTGACAATCAAGCGCCTGGGGATCAACGGTGAGGGCGTCGCCTATTACAAACGAAAAATTTGCTTTGTTCCGGGTGCACTTCCGGGTGAACAGGTTATTGCGGCAATCACGGCCGTCCACTCGCGGTACCTCGAAGGCCGGCTGGTGGAAATTAAGCGTTCGAGTGCGGATCGGGTCACCCCTAAGGACCCATATCCGGTAGGCGGGATTGAACTGGAACACCTGGCATACCCGGCACAGCTTAGGTTTAAGCGGGACTTAATCAAGCAGACATTAGCCAAGTTTAAACCAGCTGGGTACGCGGACTACGATGTTCGCCCGACCATCGGGATGACTACCCCGTACGCGTACCGGAATAAAGCCCAGTTTCAGGTGCGGCGGGGGCCCAACGGCAAACTTATTGCGGGGTTGTACCGGCGGGGAAGCCACCGGTTGGTTGATTTGCCAACGTTTAGTACTCAAACCCCGGCCACAATGAAGGTGATGCGCACCGTATTGGCAGCCATCGAGGAGCTGGGGATTGCGCCGTATGATGAGCGTCACCACACGGGGGTAGTGCGGACGATCGTCGTCCGTGAGGCGTTTGCCACCCACGAGCTGCAGGTGGTACTCATCACCCGCACCCGGGTCCTTCCGCAGGCCACGGTCCTGGCCCAGACAATTATGCAGCGGTGCCCGCAGGTGGTGTCCGTCATGCACAACGTTAACCCGGAGAAAACATCCCTGGTGTGGGGCGACCAGACCACGCTGGTTGCCGGCAAACCGACAATTACGGAGCGGCTGGGAGACGTGACGTTTGACCTTTCTGCGCGCGCGTTTTTCCAATTAAACCCGCACCAAACGCTCAAGCTGTACTCCGAGGTTGGGAAGGCCTTAGACCTGCAGCTCGGCGAGGTGCTATGTGACGCGTACTGCGGGGTGGGGACCATTAGCCTCTTTGTGGCTGGCCCTGACCAGGAGGTGCGGGGGATGGACGTCATCCCCGCCGCAATTGCGGACGCCAACGAAAATGCCCGCCGGTCCGGCCGGAAGCACGCTCACTACGAGGTGGGGAAAGCCGAAGATCTTTTCCCGCAGTGGGCCCAGACGGGGTTTGCCCCGGATGCGCTAGTTGTCGATCCGCCCCGGACGGGTTTGGATGCGCAGTTAATTAAGACGATTCTTCAAGCCCGCCCGCAAAAAATGGTTTATGTTTCGTGCAACCCGGCCACCCTGGCGCGTGACCTTGTGCCATTAACCATGGCGTACCATGTTGACTACATTCAATCCGTCGACATGTTCCCGCAAACCGCGCGGTGTGAGGCGGTTGTGAAACTTAGCCTGCGGTGATTTTAAGAAACGGGAATGGTTTTCCGGCGATTATTTGGTATAATACAGAATGATATCGGTGGAGATTACCGTGTAGAAAGCAGGGTTGAGCAGATGCGTCATTCAAATGGGCCCAGAGAAGGCGACTTCATAACCATTAAGAGTTATAAACACGACGGGAGCTTACACCGGACATGGCGCGACACACTGGTTCTTAAAACAAGTGAAAATGCCATTATTGGCTGCAACGACCACACGCTGGTGACCGAAGACGACGGGCGCCGGTGGGTAACCCGCGAGCCGGCATTGGTATACTTCCATAAGCACTACTGGTTCAACATCGTCACGATGATTCGGGATAACGGGATTTCGTATTACTGTAACCTCGCATCCCCGGCAGTGCTTGACCGGGAGGCCCTCAAGTACATTGACTATGACTTGGACGTGAAGGTCTTTCCGAACGGCGAACGGCGGTTGCTGGACGTAGACGAGTACGAAGCCCACGGCGCTAAGTGGCACTATTCGGCGGAAACCGATAAGATTCTCAAGCATAACGTCCTGACCCTGGTCGATTGGATTGACCGTGGGCGGGGGCCCTTTTCGAAGGAGTACGTTGAGATTTGGTATAACCGGTACCTTGAGTTGTCACGCCGGCAGTAGCAGACCGGTTTATAACGATGCACGGGAGCATGACGTTGGGTCACGCTCCCGTGCTGTTCAGTGAGCGTAATGGTAGTAAGTCAACCATAAGCTGATTCTATTTACCACTACGATTTC
>DSLMC04103__coassemble_356_pt1 | contig 46817 bp, 54 predicted proteins | sample DSLMC04103__metabat2_low_PE_018 | metagenome-assembled genome bin DSLMC04103 | reverse complement strand
ACTTACGATTCTTCGTCCGGCTCTTCTTATAAACTGGAAGTTTTTTCCCAGCCTCAGAACGCTTTTGTGACTTTGGCATGTCACGACGTGCGCCAGCGTCTTCTTTATCATTACGCTTGTATTGTAGCATAACTTGAATAGCGAAAGGCAATTCGGTTATTCAAGGCTTTTACTGGCGTAGAGTATGCTATTATCATAGTAAGCGAAGGACATAGCTTCTTATCCCTAACCGGCTGCCTATTCGGTTAGGGTTTTTACATAATAGCAGCCATCATTCCGTTAAATGCTTCTTCAGGACGGCCTGAATCTTACTGTCAAACCCCGATAACGCAGCGTATGGAAGAAAAATTGCTGCCCGTTTTTCCTTGGGCATACGGGGATAGTGAACGTGAGCCTGATAGTCGTAATTAATTAGTTTAGCTTGGTCAGGTTTCATGCGTGATGTCCTCCAATCTGGTGATTTCTCTCTATCGTTCGCGCATGGGGCGCTAGGTCTTCGGCAACAAGCAGGGCATCTTTTCCAAAACGGGTGCGAATATCAAGGGTGGCTTGTTGCAGTTGTTGCTCCTTATGATGGTCCAAGATAACCGGATGTTCAAAGAGGTTAATTTGAACGTATTCAGGAGCGTAGTCACTATGGAGGTCGATAGCTGTAAGGCCGATTTTACGAAGAAGGTAACGGGGCTCAACCTGGTCGCAGTAGGCTTGGCGGAGGGCGGGTTGAATAATCGTAGTTAAGTTTGTCTGGCACGGAAGATTGACCGTGATGTGACGCCGGTGTTCCGTTAAGGCGACCGGTGTTTTCTTGTCGTAGCGCACGCTAAGGATAACCTGTTTCGTTTTCTGGTGGTGTTCTGTTAACCGAAAGGCGAGTTCAGCGCCCATTTCATCGATAATGGTTACCCCCTCCGAAAAAGCGTACGGGCGGGGAAGCACTTGTCCAACCGAGAGACTCTGGTGTGCTGGTTGGTACCGTTTGATGTCCTGAATGGTGATGGATTCATTTCCCCAGGCGTGGTCAATTAGGATCTCCGCCCGAGTACCAAAGGTGTGAAACAGCAAGGAAGCGTTGTATTTTTGGTCCAGCGTTCCTACCGAGCAAGCGGCGACATCGCCCATGGTGTGAAGCCCCAGCTGATTAAGTTTAGTCGCATAGCCACGGCCAATCTGCCAGAAGTCCGTGAGCGGTTGGTGGCTCCATAGTTGCTTGCGGTATTCCTCCACGGAGAGAGTGGCAACCTTATACCCCGTTTGCGTGGGCGTCATCCGTTTAGCCATAATATCCATGGCAACCTTTGCCAGGTAGAGGTTGGGGCCAATGCCCACGGTGGCAGTAATGCCGGTTGCGGTAAACACGTCACTAATAATCCGGTCGGCGAGTTCCTGGGCGGTACAGTGATACAGCGTCAGGTACGCGGTGGCATCGATGAATGCTTCGTCGATTGAGTAAATATGAATGTCTTCCGGCGCAACGTAGTTCAGATAAATTTCAAAAATTTGCGCACTAATGTCTTCATACAGTTCCATCCGGGGTTGCGCAATGACAAAGTCTAGCCCCATCGCAGGGTTGCGCAGAATATCAGGCCGGGAGGTTGACGAATAAACCAACCGGTTACCAAGAACGCGCTGGGCCCGGCGGTGGTTAAACTGCTGAACAAGTTCCTTAACCTGGAATAACCTGGGCCGGCCAGGGACGCCAAACGCTTTGAGCGCGGGGGAAACCGCCAGACAGATGGTTTTGTCAGTCCGGGTTTCGTCCGCAACGACAAGGTTCGTGGTGAGCGGGTCAAGCCCCCGTTGGCGACACTCGACGCTGGCGTAAAAGGATTTTAAGTCAATTGCAATGTAGACCTTTTTCATGTTATCTCTCCTTACGAACATGTGTTCGCATATAATAATATAATCATTTTCCCGTAGGAAAGCAACGGTTAAATTAGGAGAAAAGTGCGTAGTCGATAGCAAAAAAGCGTCAGCCCCGGCTTCCCGGAGCTGACGCTGAATCACTTTAAAATGAACTATTGAAATTCTAGAACATCCTGAACGGCGTACCGTTCCGACGTAATTTCATGGGCATTCGGGTCAGGTTTTCCAACCGCAATCCCCAGCGCCGGAACGTACCGGTTGGGGTCAAGGCCGAGCGCGGCGGCCGCCTTCTTGGCATCGTAACCGCCAAGGGGATTAGCTTCATATCCGTGTGCCCGGATGGTCAATAGGAGTTGCATGGCAGCAAGGCTACTGTCAATTAAGGCATCGGCAGTGAGGAACTGTTTGTCCGCGTGTTCGTACAGCGGGAGGAATGTTTGGAGAATTTCGTCCAGCCGTTCCTTCGTGATTTGGTGTTCGGTGTACATTTTTTGCCACAGGGCGCGGTATTTCTTAAACGCATCGGTGTCGCCGAAGACCATGATCATTGCGGAACAGGAGTCTAGCTGAGGAAGGTTGAACTTCATGAAAAAGGACCGTAACTTGTCCTTTCCTTCAGGAGTATCGACAACGACAAAGTGCCAGGCCTGCAGGTTGCAGGATGATGGTGCGGTGATTGCCTCCTGTACCATTTGCTGAAGTTCGTCCCGGGGAATCTTCACTGATGAATCAAAGTGGCGAACAGAGTGCCGGTGGAGCATAATGTCCTGAAAATCATTGTTAGTAAATTGCATGGGATAACCTCCTTAAACGTTAACCAATAAGTAACCGCTTTCGTTAATATTATAACATTCTTGCAACGGCTTAACCGGAAAATATTTTTGTTCCCTTTTGTTTTCTGCTCAAACTAAGTATAATAAGGGTGGTATTAGGGAGACGGCAATCTACTAATGGGGGATGATGAAATTGACGAGTTACTTAGCTAGTCAAAATGCAGTGCGGGGGTTTTTAGACAACCCGGACATGCGGGAAAAGGAAGGCGTGATGTTTGCCTACGCGGCGGATGCGGCGACGTTACAACGGTTGGTCCCAGCACCGCTGCGGGTGGCAGCGCCGGTCGTTGCCGGCTACGTGACGCATATGGGAAACCCTTCTTTTGCGCGGCCGTATGATGAGGCGGTGCTGTACACGATGGTGGCGTACCAGGACAAAATGGTTGGGGCGTACCCGTTTGGATTATTCTTAGCCGGCCCGGGCGCAGAAATGGCGTTGGTTGCTGGCCGGGAGGGGGCAAGTATTCCTAAGAAACTTGCTGATCAGATTCAGATTAAACACGATGATACGGGAGTGCGAGCGCAGGTCATCCGGCACGGGACCACGTTAATAGACGTCTGCGTAACGCCGGGAATGCCGAATGATCCTGAGCAGGCCCAGCAGTTGTTTGGCCCGCAGTTACGGTTAAACCACCCGGTTGAGACGGTTAATTTCTTTGTGGACTACCAGCTGGCGCAGCAGGAGGACGGGACGAACCGGTTTACGAATACCCGGTTACTGGCGACCCAGACGACAAACATCACGACCGCCTTTACTCCGGGCAAACTCGCGCTGACGCTGACGTCGAGCGCGGATGATCCGGTTGGTGAGTTAGCGGTGCAGCACTTAATTGGCGGGGGGACGTACACAATGGCTTCCGCTAAGATGCATCAAACAACGGTGTTGACGCAGTTGGACGCCGCAAAGGTGGCGCCGTACTTAATCACCGGGCGCTATGACCAAAGTATTTTAAGTAATAATTAGGGGGAATTAAGTCATGACCATTGAAAACGTAACGATTGCTGGGGCGGGAACCTTAGGGAGCCAGATTGCTTTTCAGTCTGCTCTCTGTGGCCACCAGGTGCGCATTTGGAACCCGCACCCGGAGCGGGCAGAACGGCGGCTGGAAGCCTTGCGCCCGTTTTACAAGCGGGACGTTCACCTCACGGATGAACAGTTTGATGAGGCGTTAGCCCGGATTATTTCCATCACGAACGACTGGGAGCAATCATTCCAGGATGCTGACCTGGTAATTGAGGCCGTACCGGAAAGCTTGGAGGTAAAGGAAGAGTTCTACCATCACCTGGCAGAGGTGCTTCCGTCAACAGCGCTAATTGCCAGCAATTCGTCAACGTTTGTCCCGAGTCAGCTGGTTAAGTTTGTTGACCGGCCGGAGAAGTTCCTGCACCTGCACTTTGCTAACCATATCTGGCAGTTTAATACCGCTGAAATTGTTGGCAATGCGCAGACAAAGCCGGAAGTAATTGACGCGGTGGTGGCGTTTGCCAAGAGCATTAAGATGCTTCCGATTGTTCTGAAGAAGGAGCAGCCGGGGTACATCATGAATTCCTTGTCGGTTCCGTTCTTAAACGTAGCGCTCGGGCTGTGGGTGAAGGGGGTTGCGGACCCAGTGACGATCGATAAGGACTGGATGAATTCAACGGGATCGCCGATGGGGCCGTTTATGTCAATGGATATGATTGGTCTCCGGACGGTTTGGGCGATTTACAACGCACACGCTGATGACCCGGCCTCCCAAGCGATTGCCGCAAAAATTAAGGAAATGATTGATCAGGGACACTATGGCATCGAGGCCGGACAGGGCTTCTACACGTATCCGCACCCGGCATTTGAGGATCCTGATTTTTTGAAGGGCTAGGAAACAATATGTAAGTTACGGGCAGCACCTGGAAGGGGAGCTGCCCGTTTTTTGCGTTTTAACGGGAACGTTGTGGGTTAGTTAAACGGATGATCTCCTTAATTGCAGGGATAAGTGCAACGGAAACTTTATTCAGTTCCGTAGAATTTAACTCAAAGATAATTTGAATTAGTTTTTGCGCCGCAACGGGGAGTTCGTTATACCGTTCATCATGGTAATCATCATTAAAGAGCTGCGCCATGGTGATATTAAGTGCATTGCAGATGTTGATTAGTCGGTGCAACGTAATGTTGTAATCAGGACTACTTTCGACCCGGCTAATGTATGTCGTCGGAACGTTGGATAGTTCGGCTAGTTGTTCTTGGGTGAGGTGATGTTTAAGGCGCTCTTCTTTAATGCGCGGGCCAATCGGAAAATGCTGTGAATACATAGATAATCCCTTCAATTTTAATTTGGTGTTATATCCGTAACTTAAACGAAAAGCCGAACTTTATTAATCGCATATTTAACAAATTGTATGTTAAGTATTCATATATGATAGGTTGGGTGGTAGAATAATAGCTGTAGGAACATGTTGCTATTATTTTTAGGATGTTTTGTAAGCGCTTTATAAAGTGGAGAGATGTTTGTGGTTTTAAATATAGTTTGGAGGGTTACATTATGCCAGTTGTTTTAGCACGGATTGACGAGCGATTAATTCACGGGATTACCGTGAACCAATGGAATCGCGAATTACATCCTAAGCGTTTTATGGTTGTTGATGATGAAATTAGTAAAGATGAAATGGTAAAGACTAGTATGCGGATGAGTAAGCCTGCTGGGACTGGAATGTCAATTATTAATACACAAACGGCAATTACTAACTTTAAAAAGGGGAAATACGATTCCCATACTGTATTTATTATTGTTAAAGAACCAAGTACCATTTTGCAATTATTACACGGAGGAGTATCGATTCCTGAAGTAAATGTTGGCGCACTATTTGAAGAGAATAATCGTGTTCCATATACTTCCCGAGTTGCGTTAGACAATCAGGAAATTGAAGACTTAAAAGAAATTAGCCAATTAGGGGTACCAGTATTTTTTGAATATACACCAGATGATCATGACAAGGTTATGTTAGACAAAATATTAGAAAAGGGGTCGATGTAGTATGCCGGCATTTTTACAAGATATTTTAATTATTATCCTTGCGGGGTATATGGCTTGGGATAATGGAACTGGTAATCAGATAACTGGTAATTGGCCGATTACTATTGGGCTTTTAGTTGGCTTAATTATGGGGAACATGGGTGTTGGCTTAGTAATAGGTGGAACACTTCAATTAATGTCATTAGGAGTGGCTGCTATTGGTGGGTCATCGATTCCAGAATATGGTGTAGCAACAATTGTTGGTGTTTTTCTGGCAATCAGAACTGGTGCAAGTACAGGAACCGCAATTGCCGTGGGACTACCAGTTGGAATGTTAACGTTACAATTAGATGTCTTATTAAAGATTATTAACAACTTTTTTGCTCATCAAGAACAGAAATTATTACATCAAAAGAAGTTCAAACAGATGGATCACGTTTTTTATTTTAGTGTATTTTGCTGGATGCTAAAATACGTTATCCCAACAACCATGGTTGTTTTATTCGGAACGCCGATTGTTAAGGCCGTGTTACACGTCATTCCAAAGTGGTTTACTAATGGTTTAACAATCGCAGGTGGAATGTTACCTGTTGTTGGAATTGGAATGTTACTTCGGTACATGCCGGTAAAAAAACATTTAACGTATTTGATTCTCGGATTCGTGGCGGCAGCATATTTGAAGATTCCGGTGTTAGGAATTGCCCTAATTGGATTTGCAGCGGCATATGCTTTATTTAGAAATGGATCTGAAAAATTAGATGAGAATAATCCGGATAGTGTAGCAGTTGACGAGGGGGACGATTTTGATGAGTAATGAGAAACCAAATAAGTTAACAAAGAAAGATGTAAAGAATATGTTTCATAGGTGGATTTTCTTTGCTGGTTTAGGATACAACTATGAATCACAGCAAGCCCCTGCCGTTGCATATTCAATGAGGAAGGCTTTACGGAAAATCTATCCTAATGACGATGATTACATTAGTGCTATGGACGGGCATTTTAATTACTTTAACGTTACTCCACAAATGGGGAATGTTATTTTATCCGCAACCTTAGCAATGGAAGAAAAAGATGGTTTGAAAGCAAAGGATGCTGTGCAGTCTTTTAAAACATCACTAATGGGGCCATTTTCAGGGGTTGGAGATTCGATTTTCTGGATTTTATTTCCAACAATTATGGGTTCAATTGCTGGTTATATGGGGCTTCAGAAGAATCCGATTGGCGCTATTATTTGGATGTTAATGTACATTGGAATCTATTGGGTGAAAATGTGGCTTTGTAATTTAGGGTATACCTCAGGTACCAAATTAATTACGTCACTTGGCGAAAAAATTAATGTATTTACTGATGCTATTTCAACGATGGGATTAATGGTTGTCGGCTCGTTAATTCCAACGGTTGTGAAAGTATACGTACCATTGAAATTTACTTTCGGTAAAGTTTCTTTAGCTCTACAATCGGGGATTTTTAATAAGATTATGCCAGGACTTTTACCCGTTGGATTGACGATATTGGTATATTACCTGCTTGGTAAAAAGTGGTGGACGCCAACACGGATTATTTTATTAGTAATTATTATGTGTTTAATCGGATCTGCTACGGGGCTACTAGGAGTCGTGGCGTCAAAATAAAGGAGAATATGAGATGGTACAAAGGCATATAGTGATTGCGTCGCATTCAATGCTCTCTAAGGGGATGAAAGAGACTTTATCGTTTTTTCTGGGCGATCAAGTTAACGCGGTTTCAGTAATTACTGCTTATATTGATAATCATCCAATTGAACAAGAGATTGAGCAGACTTTTAGTGGATTTTCGTCGACAGATGAAGTATTAGTGTTTACAGATATTCTGAGTGGCTCAGTTAATCAAAAACTATATAAATATATTAAGCGCGAACATACGCATATCATTGCTGGAATGAATTTGCCATTAATTATGGCGATGATGATGGAGCCAAGCGATAAGTACATTAGCAGTGAACGTGTTAAAAGTATTGTTGCTGATGCTCGTAATCAGATTCAATATGTGAATGCAATAAATTCATTGAGTAATGAGGGGGATATTGATGACGAATAGCCGGGAAAAGAGTAAGGAAATAGTTTACGAAATTTACGTACAAAGTTTTCAAGATTCCAACGGCGACGGAATTGGTGATCTCAGAGGAATAATTGAACGGCTAGATTATCTTCACGAATTAGGGGTAACAATGTTGTGGTTGACTCCTATTTATCAATCCCCAATGGTAGACAACGGATATGATATTTCGGATTACAAGAAGATTAATCCAATTTATGGGTCAATGGCTGATTTTGATTTGCTAGTTCAAGAAGCTCATCGGCGAAGAATTGGGATAATGATGGATTTAGTTGTAAACCATACATCTGATAAGCACGAGTGGTTTATAAAGTCTTGCCAATCTACTGATAATAAATATAGTGATTATTATATTTGGCGTGACCCTGTTAATGGCGGTGTACCAACCAATTTAGGATCGGTTTTTGGAGGTTCAGCTTGGGAATATGTTCCAGAGCGAAATCAATATTACCTGCACTTGTTTGCTAAGCAACAGCCAGATTTAAACTGGCAAAACCCTGAGCTTCGACAAGCAATTTACAATGTAATGAATTTTTGGATTAAGCATGGAATTGATGGCTTTAGGATGGATTCAATTAGTTTAATCGCCAAGCCTGTTCAATTTAAGAACGCACCTTTGAAATCAGGAATGGAGTACACGCCATATCATGAAGGGATTGCTAATGGGACACAACTACACGAATATCTTCATGAGATGTACACAGAGGTTTTGGATGGGAAATCGTTGCTGACTGTTGGTGAAACCCCTCACACGTCACTTGAGCAAGCGCGAAGATATTTGGATTCTAATCACCCTGAATTAGATATGATTTTTCAATTTGAGCATATGCACTGTGACTATGGCGAATACGGGCGATATTCAGACGTTGTGTTTAAACTGAGCGACTTGAAACGGTCTCTTAATCGATGGCAGACGGGGTTGCCCTGGAATTCGGTTTACCTTGGTAATCATGATCAACCTCGGATAGTTTCTAGGTTTGGCGATGAAAAATATCGTGAAAAATCCGCTAAAATGCTAGCAATGGTGGTATTTTTCCAACGTGGAACGCCTTTTATTTATCAGGGCGATGAATTGGGAATGTCAAATTGCAATTTTAATGAAATTAGTGATTACCGTGATATTGAGACTCATAATAAATACCATGAATTACTTGAAAGTGGGGTGGAAGAGCGAAAAGCATTTGAAATGATTCGAGCTAAGTCGCGCGATAATGGGCGTACACCTATGCAATGGGAGGATAACAAAGAGGCTGGGTTCACAACACAAAAACCATGGATCAAGGTTAATTCTAATTTCAAAACTGTGAATGTACAGTGTGAAAGTGGAGATCCTAAATCGATTCTTACTTTTTATAGGCAGCTCATTAATTTGCGAAAAGAGAATGAGGTGTTAGTTGATGGCGATTTTACGCCGTTTAGTGTTGATGACTCAGCAGTGTTTGCCTTTGAAAGAAAATTAAAGGATCGAGCGGTAATAGTTATTTGCTCGTTTGTTGCTCAAAAGATACGGTATATTTTGCCATCTCAATTTAAAGGGAAAAGTGCTACTAAATTAATTGGTAATTATGCATCAAGAAATTGTAAGTTAAAGCCAATAATGTACCTGGAACCATATGAATGCTTAGCATTTGATATTAAGGAAGAAGGTTATTAATTTAGTGGCAATAGGAGTTATTCCAAAGAAAGCGGGCTAGGTGGAAGCAGTAAGTCTAATGAATCATGGATATGGATTCGTTAGTTACGGGCTTCCACTTAGCCCGTTTATTTTGGTGTTAATTTATTTAGAGGTAATAAAGAAGTTGTATTTTAGTTTTTTGAGGATTACGTTTAAGCTTGATTTTCGTAAAATTCAAGGAATAATATGTAAAGCAAAGCGGATAGCTCTTAAAGAAAGAGTTATCCGTTTTGTATTTGAAACGCTAATTATTCGAGTGCTTGCTGGATAAATCTGCTACTTCTTGGATAACAGGAATAAGGTTGTTAGATAGTTTTTCAAGTTCCTGGAGGTTAATTTCTCTGAGAAGATTAATTAACTGTTTTGGGAAAACCGCTGGCGGGGCTGTTTGGCTGGATGCCAAGAAGACGTCACCGTACGAGTTTTACCAGTTCTGGTTGAACCAGGATGACCGGGATGTAGTGAAATACCTGAAGTACTTCACGTTTCTCAGTCACGCTGAAATTGATGAGCTTGCCGCAAAGGTGGCAACGCATCCTGAGCGGCGGGAAGCACAGCGGGTCCTTGCGCGGGAAGTGACGACCTTCGTTCACGGTAAGGCGGCAATGGAAGAGGCGGAAAAGATTTCGCAGATCTTCTTCAGCGGTGATATTAAGCAGCTGACGCCGGATGAAATCGAGCAGGTCTTTGGCAAGATGCCTTCCGTGAAGGTGAGCGCTGCTAAGGCGAATATCGTGGACTGGCTGGTACAAACGGGAATTGAACCGTCAAAGCGTCAGGCTCGCGAAGACGTTACGAACGGCGCCATCACAATTAACGGTGATAAGGTCCGGGACGTTGACTTCATACTTGATCCAATGGCTGCCTTTGAGGGGAGGTGCGTAGTTGTCCGGAAGGGAAAGAAGCATTACACATTGGCACACGTTGAATAGAGAAGTAAATTAGTTTGAGATGTTGCTACCAGGGAGCATCCGGGATGCTGGCCAGAGGACCACTGTTCCGGGTGTTTTCCTATTTTTGATATTAAATGTCATTATGAGTTTGAAATCGATACTAAATAGGGTATAGTAGGGGAGAACAGAATAGTCACAATAGGGGAGGAATTCTTGATGAACGGATACTCAGTTGAAAACCAACAGCAGGGCTTAAACAAGTTTCTGTCCAAGGTCTACTGGTACATGGCGGGGGCGGTGCTGGTGTCAGCCATTACGGCCCTCGGGACGGTGGTTTTGTTTGGAAACATGGTCGATGAACTGCTGGGGCAGCACCCGGTAGTGTACTTTATTTTGCTGGCAGTGCAGCTGGTGATGGTGGCCAAGATGTCGTTCAGTAAGTCGCGCTCATCAGCCATGAGTAACTTCATGCTGTTTGGCTTTGCGGCACTGGAGGGAATCATTTTTAGTTCGATTCTCCTTGAGTTCACGGCTGCGGACATCACGTTGGCCTTCGTGGCAGCGGCGGTTGACTTTGCGGTCCTGGCCCTGTACGGGACCCGGACCAAGAAGGACCTCAGTAGCTGGGGACGGCAGGCCCTTGCAGCGTTGATTGCGATTTTGATTGTCTCCGTGGTAAACATCTTCCTGCAAAGTTCGCTGGTTGAATTCGTGATTTCAATTGCCGGGGTTTTGATCTTTAGCGTGCTTTCAATGTGGGACGCTCACCGGATTAAACAGATTTACCTGCAAATGGGGGAAGCGGCCAATACCACCCCAATCGTTGTGAGTGCGGCCTTACAGCTGTACCTGGACTTCATTAACCTGTTCTTGGAATTGCTGGAGATCTTTGGTTCAAGCGACCGTAACTAAATAAACGCAGAGCAAAGGGGGGTGGGACCTACCCAGGTCCCACCCCCTTTGTGCGATTAATTATTGTTTTTGGCTAACTCAGCTTCGATGGCTTTGCCCACCCCGTCCTGGTCGTTTGGGGCGGCGATGTACCGCGCGAGGTGTTTGACTTCCGCGGACCCGTTTTGCATGGCGTAGCTAATCCCTGCCACCTTCAACATGGAAACGTCATTGTTATTATCACCGATTGCCATGACGTTGTCCAGCGGAATGTTGAGCATGTCAGCGTACTTGCTGACGGCGATTCCCTTCTGGGCGTTGATGTGGTTCACCTCGATGTTAGAGGCGGCCGACGACGTGATGGCGATGTTATCGTGGGCTGCCAGTAGCTCCTGCTTGAGGGGTGCGAGGACGGTCGGCCCCGCCGAAGAAAACGCCACAATCTTGAAGAACGTGGTGTGCGGGTTATCCAGCAGCTCCTGATAGTCGTCAACGTAATTAATATTTAGCAACTCAAGACGGGCGGAGGAGCGGATGACCGCTTCCTTAAACGGCAATCCCGGGTGAATTCTGGTCAGGAGTTCGGCGAAGTTTTGGATGCGTTGGGTTTTATCGTCCGAAAAAACGCCCTTTTCGGTAATGACCTCGATGTACAGCCCCGCCTGGTGAAACCGCGTGATGAGTTGGTCGGCCAGCATCCGCGGGAGGGGGGCGGCAAAGATTTCCCGGCCCTCTTCGTCAAACATCCGCCCGCCGTTCATCGTAATCATCGGGCAGTTAATCTGGGCGGCCTCAAGCAGGGGCTTGATTTCGGAATACGCCCGCCCCGATGAAACAACGAAGGGCACGCCTTCCCGCTGCGCCTGCTTAATCGCGGCGGCGTTGCGCGGTGAAATTACCATGTTGTTATCCAGCAACGTTCCGTCCATGTCTGAAGCAATCAGTTGCACCATTGTAAAAAACCTCACTCGTATGATAGATTCCGCTTACATTTTAGCATGAAATTGGGCGAGGTTCGGCGAAAACTATGATAAACTGGGAGTGAGGTGGACGGAATGAAGACGTTAATTCACAATGACTGGCAGGACGTATTGGCGCCTGAGTTTGAAAAGGAATACTACCAGCAGCTTCATGCGTTTTTGAAGGATGAATACCAGCATCACCGGGTTTATCCGGACATGTACCATATTTTTCAGGCCTTTGAGTGGACTCCGTTTTCCCAGGTGAAGGTGGTTATCCTGGGGCAGGACCCGTACCACGGCCCGCATCAGGCCCACGGGTTAAGCTTTTCGGTGCAGCCCGGGGTTCCAGTGCCGCCATCCCTGCAGAATATCTACAAGGAACTGCAGGACGACCTGGGGATTGCGCCGGTGGACCACGGCTACCTGAAGAAGTGGGCGGACCAGGGGGTGCTGTTGCTCAACTCGGTCCTCACTGTGCGTGACGGGCAGGCCTTCTCCCACCAGGGCCACGGCTGGGAACGGCTAACGGACGTTGCTATTCACCAACTTTCCGAACGGCCCAAGCCGGTAGTTTTTATTCTGTGGGGGCGTGCTGCCCAGAATAAAATGACGCTAATTGACCAGACCAGAAACATTGTGATTAAGTCAGCCCATCCCAGTCCGTTGTCGGCTAGTCGGGGATTTTTTGGATCCCGTCCGTTTTCAAAGGCCAACGCTGCACTGACCGCAATGGGTGAGGAGCCGATCGACTGGCAGTTGCCGGCCGATCCGACTGCAGAATAATAATAGGGGGAAATGTAAATGGACATTTTTGCAAGTTTAACCGCGAAGATTAAGGGAAAGGAACCAACGATTGTGTTTCCGGAGGGCACCGAGCCCCGGATTTTAACGGCAGCCCTGCGGTTGGCGGATGAACAGCTCGTGCGGCCGCTTTTGTTGGGAGACGAGCAGGCGGTGAAGGCCGCCGCTGCGACGGCCGGCCTGAAGTGGAACGATGCGGTAACGGTGATTAACCCGCAGACGTATCCGGCCGAGAAGTATGCCTCCATGGTGGAGGCTTTCGTTGATCGCCGCAAGGGAAAGAACACGGCGGAAGAGGCCGAGAAGATGCTGCGGGATGAAAACTACTTCGGCACGATGCTGGTGTACATGGGACTGGCGGACGGACTGGTTTCCGGCGCGGTTCATCCAACCGGGGATACGGTGCGGCCGGCCCTCCAGATTATTAAGACGAAGCCGGGCGTCCACCGGACAAGTGGCGCGTTTATCATGACCCGGAATGGTGGCGATGAGCGCTACGTCTTTGCCGACTGTGCGATTAACATCAATCCGGATGCGCCGACACTGGCTGAAATTGCCCAGGAGAGTATCAAGACGGCGCGGTTGTTTGACATTGACCCCCGGGTGGCAATGCTGAGTTTTTCAACCAGGGGTTCGGCGAAGTCAGACGAGGTTACCAAGGTGACGGAGGCAACCCGAATGGCGCAGGAGCAGGCGCCTGACGAACAGATTGACGGGGAACTGCAGTTTGACGCGGCGTTTGTCCCAACAGTTGCCGCCCAGAAGGCGCCAGACTCAGCGGTTGCGGGCCACGCGACGGTCTTTGTTTTCCCGGAACTAGAGGCGGGAAACATTGGTTACAAGATTGCCCAACGGTTTGGGGGCTTTGAAGCGATTGGACCGGTTTTGCAGGGTCTGAACAAGCCGGTTTCTGACCTGTCCCGGGGGTGCAACGCTGAGGACGTCTACAAGGTTGCAATTATCACCGCCGCACAGGCCGTTGCAACGGATTAGGAGGAAACGAGAAGAATGGAGATAACGGTAACGGACGCACAGCAGACAATTCGGGTGGGGGAGCAGTTAGCGCCGCTCCTTAAGCCCCAGGATGTTTTGTTGCTTGACGGGGACCTTGGTGCGGGGAAGACCACCTTTACTAAGGGAGTGGCCCAGGGCCTGGGAATCCACCGGCGGGTGAAGAGCCCGACGTTTACGCTCGTGCACGAGTATCACGACGGGCGGTTACCGTTATACCACATGGACGTATACCGGTTGGAGGATGCTGATCCGGGTGATTTAGGGATTGCAGAGTACTTTGATGGTGACGGGGTCAGTGTGGTGGAGTGGTCCCAGTTTATTAAGGATGAACTTCCACCCACGTACTTGCTTGTTCGTTTTATCAAGGACGAGAACGACGACAGTCGCCGCACCCTGCGGTTTGAACCCCATGGTGAACGGGCAAGGAAACTTGTGGATCAGCTAGCTTCACGGGTAAAATAATAAGACAAGCAAAGAGCGGTTGTACCTAATGCACAACCGCTCTTTTAGTTATCTGTCATGTTTATTTGGCCGGCCGGTGGGCGCCTTGGGGAAACAACGGCCAAATGGCGTAGTGATGGTGGTGCGCCGATGTTGTTACGAACTGCTGCTCGTAGCGTTCGTGGGTCGCCATAATTGCGTCCACCGGAATGTGACCGCTAATGATGTCAAGGATAATTGTGTACGATTCGCAGGCATTCAGGGCGATGCCGTAGTCAAACCCCGTCACGTTTTCCAGGACAACGGTGGGATGCCGCTGGGCGTTCATGTTAATCGCCAGCTGTTGGTCCCGTTGAAACGATTTGTGGGCCAGCTTAGAATTACGGTCATCCTTGAAGAACTCCCAGTCAAGCCCCGCTTGCTCAGCTGCTTGGTGAACCACGGCCAACGAATACGGTTGGTGGTCGATTAAGAGAAGCTGTTGAAGCGCAAAGAGGAATTTGCGTCCCCGGCGCTTTCCCTGGAAACGAGCCGCTTCGTAATCAAGCGAAACCTGGTAAACCTCGTCGGTCACCGCATGCCGCACCTGCATGTTGTCCTCTTGAAGGTGCCGCCGGTTGATGATCCCCGACACGGTATCCAACGTTACGAGCGGGTTAATTTGGAAATTGACCTTTTCGGTGGTTTGATGAATTACGGAGAGGATGTTTTGCTCAGCATCAAAGCACCGGTTTCCGAGCGGATTGATAAACAAGTAAACGTCAAGCACCGTGCGCACCTCCATCGTTAGTTAGTTGCTAGTTTTATTCTACAAAAAATGGGGGGGAATTCAATGAATCTGCTTTTAGTGGTTCCTGTAATTTTAGGGTGGGTATGGTAAACTTGAAGTGGATTTTAGTGCGAAAAGGGGCGGGCGGATTGGATCCGGATGAATGGGAATCGTTTTTAACGCCGTATCACCAGGCAGTGGGGGAGTTAAAGCTTAAGTTCCGGGAACTACGGAATCAGATGCTGGCGACGACCAAGCACGTGCCAATTGAGTTCGTCACCGGCCGGGTGAAACCAATCGAAAGTATCAAGGAAAAGATGGTGCGCCGCCACGTGACGGTGGGCCGGCTTGCAGAGGACATGGAAGACATTGCTGGGTTACGGATCATGTGCCAGTTTGTTGAGGATATTTACCAGGTGGTTGCCCTGATTAAGCAGCGCCATGACCTGACGGTGGTTCAGGAGCGGGATTATATCCAAAACGCTAAGGCAAGCGGGTACCGGTCGTACCATGTCGTCTGCACGTACCCGTTACAGTGTTATGACGGGGAGAAAAGCGTGCAGGTCGAGATCCAGGTGCGGACGTTAGCGATGAACTTCTGGGCGACCATCGAACACTCATTAAAGTACAAGTACCAGGGGAACCTTCCGGCTGAAACTAAGCAGCGGCTCCAGCGGGCGGCCGAGGCGGCGTTTTTACTTGATAATGAGATGTCGAGTATCCGGGAGGACATCCAGGAAGCCCAGCATGCGTTTGAGCACCGGCAAGACAGGAGGTAAGCCGTGAAGATTGGAATTTATGCAAATTCGGGGCGGGCATCCCGCACAGTTGCGGCGGAGCTCCGGCAAAAGTTTACTGAGCGGCGTTTTGAGCTGGACGATGATCATCCCGACGTTGTGATTAGTATTGGGGGTGACGGGACGTTGCTGTCCGCGTTCCACCACTATGAAGACCAGCTGGCGACCGTCCGGTTTATCGGGGTGCACACCGGCCACCTGGGATTTTACACCGACTGGCGGAGTGACGAACTCGACGACCTGGTAATTAGCTTGCAAAACGAAAACCAGCAGGCGGTGAGTTACCCGTTACTGGATGTGCGGGTGAAGTTTGCCGGTGACCCGCACCCGCACGACTACCTGGCGCTAAACGAAGCAACGATTCGCCGCCTGACCGCCACGATGATGACGGACGTGTACGTCGGGGGCGAGTTTTTCGAACGCTTCCGGGGTGATGGGTTGTGCGTCTCAACCCCAACTGGCTCCACGGGGTACAACAAATCCCTGGGCGGGGCCATCGTCCATCCTAACCTGGACGTTTTACAGATGTCCGAAATTAGTTCGATTAACAACCGCGTTTTCCGGACGCTGAGTGCACCAATGATCATTGCGCCGAACGACTGGATTACGCTGATTCCTTCCAAGGAAGGAGCGGTCATTATGACCGTTGATTCGGACTACTACCATGACCAGCAGATTGAACGGATGCGTTTCCGGATTGCTAAGCAGCGGATTTACTTTGCGAAGTCCCGGCATACGCGCTTCTGGCAGCGGGTTCAGGATTCATTTATTGGACCAGACTATGAAGATTAAGTGGCAGGTTGACACGCCGGCGCGGAAGTTACGGACGTTTTTACGCCAGCAGGGAGTTTCCCGGCGGTTGCTCGCTCACGTGCGCAATGCGGGCGGCGCCTTGTTGGTAAACGGGGATAACGGGCGGATGATTGACCGCGTGATACCTGGTGATCGGGTTACGCTGGTGTTACCGCCAGAAGAAAACCGAAAGACGCCGGTGATTCCATCGTACGTACCGGTAGACGTTCTTTACGAAGATGATGATTTTCTGGTGGTAAACAAACCCCCGTTTGTGGCGGCGATTCCTTCACCGCTACACCGGGATGATTCCCTGGTTAGCCGGGTGACGGGGTACTACCGGATTCGGCATTATAATGGTATTATTCCGCACCTCGTCACCCGCTTAGATCGTGATACGTCTGGGGCAGTGTTGTTTGCGAAGCACCGCTACGCCCACGCGTTGATTGATCAGGAATTGCAGACGGGGCGGATTCATAAGGAATACTGTGCGGGTGTCGAAGGCCCAATTTGGTGGCACCACCGGATGATTACCGCGCCAATTGGTCGCCAACCCGGGAGTACGATGAAACGGATGGTACGAAACGACGGGAAATGGGCGGTAACTGAGGCGTGGGTGGAGCACCACCGGCTTGCTGGGGTAACCCAACTGCGGGTGCGGTTATGGACGGGACGAACACACCAAATCAGGGTGCACTGCGCTGCGCTGGGCCATCCGTTAATCGGCGATGATATGTACGGCGGGAAATTGCTTAACGGAATGGAGCGGCAGGCCCTCCATTGTCAGCAACTGCGTTTCTGGCAGATGCGAACACAGCGGTGGGTGACCGTTACGGCCCCGCTTCCAGAGGATATGCGGCAGTTACTGAAAATGAAGTGAACGGCCGGCGGATAAGTAGTTAAAAAAGGTCCTGAAAAGAAGAAACCCTTCGAATCGTGATTCCGTGATTCGGAGGGTTTTATGGTTACGCTATTTTTCGGTGATAAACGGAACGATTCGCTGGGTCCCGTACTGTTTAACTTGTGCCAGCAAAATTTGGGCGCACGCTACGCAGTCGTCCAGGGCGTTGTGGTGATGCTCCAACGCAACGTGGAAGGCCGCACTCACCGTGTTGAGTTTATGGTTGGCAAGGTTCGGCATTAACTGGCGGCTCGTTTTAACCGTATCAATGACGAGAAAATGCGGTGGTGTAATCCCGTAGTGCGTGAGGGTGTGTTGCAGAACGCTGCAGTCAAACGGGGCGTTATGGGCAACAATGATTTGTTCGGGGCCAAACAAAGCGGCGATGTGGGGCCAGAGTTCGGCAAAGGTGGGGGCATCGGCAACGTCTGCAGCCGTGAGTCCGTGAATTTGGGTATTCCGCGCAGCAAACGGCATCTGGGGGTTAATTAATGAATAAAACCGGTCAGTGATGACGTTATTCCTAACGACTGTCAGGGCCAGTGAACATGCGCTGGCCCGCTTGGCGTTGGCCGTTTCAAAGTCGATGGCGGTAAAGTCCATGAAGTATCCCTCCTTTAAGCTGTTTTTTATTTTACCCCAATTAAACTTCGAGTGCGCGTTTTCGGTGAAAAATGGTAGAATGGAGACATGAATTTTGCCAGAGGAGGCGGGATAACGATGCTTGATCAAGCAGCGGTAACGGCCATTGTGAACAACCAGTTACAGGGGATTGAGGCCCACCCAAACGAGCCCCTTGCCCACTTTACTAATACCCGGACTGGGGGGCCAGCCGACTGGGTGCTTTTTCCGAAGTCACCGTCGGAAGCCCGTAAGGTAGTGACGATTGCCCATGAAAACGACATTCCGCTCACGGTTCTGGGAAATGCCAGTAACCTCATTGTAAGTGACAACGGGATTCGGGGAATTGTCTTAATCCTGACGAAGATGAATGAGGTGGTTGTCCGGGGCAACCGGGTGATTGCGCAGGCCGGGGCGACCATGATTGCGACGACGGAAGCGGCCTACCATGCCGGGTTGACGGGGTTAGAGTTTGCCTCGGGAATTCCAGGAAGTGTTGGCGGCGCCGTCTTCATGAACGCCGGTGCGTATGGTGGCGAGATGAAGATGGTTGTGGAACAGGTGACGGCCATTACGCGGAACGGTGCGCTGCGGGTGTACTCAAACCGGCGGATGGACTTCGGGTACCGGCACAGTCGGGTTCAGGACGCGGATGAGATTGTCCTTGACGCCACCTTTGAGTTGACGCCCGGCGATCCAGAGGAAATCCGGGCTAAGCGGGACCACCTTAACTTTTTGCGGGCGGCCAAACAGCCCCTGGAGTACCCGTCATGCGGAAGTGTCTTTAAGCGGCCAGAAGGGCATTATACCGGGAAACTGGTGCACGATGCCGGGTTGCAGGGCTACCGTGTTGGGGGCGCTGAGGTTTCAACCAAACATGCGGGGTTCATCGTGAACGTCGGTAATGCGACGGCCGCTGATTACGTAGCGGTGATTCGCCATGTTCAGCAAGTGGTCAAGGGAAAGTTTGACGTGGAACTTGAGACGGAAGTTAGAATTATTGGGGATTAAGGTATGGTGTGGAGCCGAACCATCATGCAAATAAATTAAGGCGTGACGCTGAGCGGCGGAGCCGGTCAAGGAGGGACTTATTATTTGCGTGAAGGTGGTTCGAGCGGAGCCGGATTAGAAAAAGTGCGGCGCCGTAGGACCTCGCCCATAACGGCAATCAGACGAAGGACGAAGAAGTCGTCCAAGGAAGATTGCGTTATGGGCTAAAGGGACTACGAGCGGAGCCGGATTAAAAAAGTGCGGCGCCGCAGAGCCTCGCCCATAACGGTAATCAGACGAAGGACGAATTTACTCCACAAAATAAGCAGATCACTTATCGGTGACCTGCTTATTTAATATGGCTTAGTCTGAAGTGGTCGACTCTAAAGCCATTTTAGTAATCATAATTGCGCTCCAGATAACCAGTTGAAGGATGGTCATTAGGAGAACAAACGTAACCATACGAAGGTTCCACATTGTCACCAGTTCGCTTACAACCCACCCGGGACTCACGAACAGGTAGGCGGTGTGAAGCCGGATGAAGCGGCCCACAAACACGCCGATTGAAGTAAGGAGGGTTAGCCCAACAACTAGACTGCCATGGGCAACGAATCCTTCCCAGCGCCATCGTCGTTGAAGAGCAGTGGCCATAAACTCAAGGCTCCACGTTCCGATGATGGCAAACCCAATTACCCCAGAAACGAGGGTGAAAAACGCGAGCCATAGGTGAAGGTCAAACCGCATCAGCATGGTAACGCTGTTATACGGATCAAACTTTGCGAGGTGAAACAGGTCGGTTAGCAAATACGGCGTGTTGGGATAAAAAACCAGCCATAAAAACGCTAACGGGTAAAACTGCCACGCCCGCTGGTGAGTGGGGTGTACGTGAAACGCGCATTCAATGGGAATGTATGCCAGAAAACTGTTTAGTGTTAGGAAGGACAGCGCTGAAGAGTGAATCCCCGTCTTCAGGTAGACGTACCCAAGATACAGCAGCGCGACGCCCCGAATAAGCCAGCGAAGTTTTTTTGGCATGGTGTTCCCCCCTAATAGTAATAATTGTCCCCTTTAGTTTCCCACAGAAGACGAAGTAGTGTAAAGGTTCGTGATATAATCATTAGCGAGAATTTAATAAAGGGGGTTTGGCCATGACTTTTGCGTGGAGCGACATCATCACCTGGCAGCACTTTATCAACCTGCTGGATATTGTGGTGGTGTGGTACGCAATCTATAAGCTGATGATGCTGATTCGCGGAACCAAGGCGGTGCAGCTGCTCAAGGGAATCGTGGTCATTGTGGCAATTAAGCTGGTTAGTTGGTACCTGGGGTTAGAAACCATTTCCTGGATTATGGACCAGGTGATTAACTGGGGAATCATTGCCATCATCATTATCTTCCAGCCGGAAATCCGGCGCGGGCTTGAACATCTTGGCCGGGGGCTTGTCTATAAGCGGCAGGACGAGGACCGTGAAAAGATGATTCACGAGCTTGATAAGGCAATTCAGTACATGTCCAAGCGACGCATTGGGGCGTTGATTTCCATTGAGATGAATACTGGGCTCGAGGATTATATTGAAACCGGGATTAAGATGGATGCGGACATCACGGGAGAACTGCTGATTAACACGTTCATTCCGAACACACCGTTACATGACGGGGCGGTCATCATCAAGGACAACCGGATTGCCGTGGCGGCGGCGTACCTGCCGTTATCCGATAGTAATTTAATCCCCAAGTCGCTGGGGACCCGGCACCGGGCAGCGGTCGGGATCAGTGAAGTAACCGACGCCTTGACGGTTGTTATTTCAGAAGAAACCGGGGGCGTTACGATTACGCAGAACAACGAGCTGATGCGCGACCTAACACGGGAGGATTACCTGAAGATTTTGCGGAATGAACTTCTTCCCCAGGCAGATTCGAAGTACCGGCTTTTTGGGCGGAGCGGCACCAAACACCACGCCCATACTGCTCACCGGCGGAAAAGGGGGCGGCACGTTAAATGAAACTTTCGAAGTTCTTTAATAGTAAAACGTTCTACCGGATAATCTCACTGATTTTTGCACTCATGCTGTTTTTGTACGTTAATTCGATGAAGCTGAACACGACCAGGTTTGCCCAAAACGGTGACATGGGCGTGGGCTTCGTGAATAAGACAACGACGCTGCGGGTTCCGGTGCGGATTCTGACAAACCAAAACGGGTACTTCGTGACGGGATATCCCAGCATGGTGAAGGTGCGGGTTACGGGCCCAAGTTCACTGGTAACGGCCGCCCGGAATACGCACAGCCTGCAGGTGACTGCCGATTGTACGCACCTTGGACTGGGTAACCACACCGTCAAACTGCAGCCCCGTGGGTTTAACCACGATCTCAGTGTCCAGGTTGAACCTAGCCGGGTAAACCTGACCGTCAGCCGGCGGGAAACGGCGGACTTCCCGGTTCAGGTGCGGTTTAACAGCCGGAAAATCGCAAAGGGGTATGCTGCTGGTCGGCCAACCGCAAGCGTTAACGTGGTGTCCGCAACGGGACCGGCTAAGGATATTAATCGGATTGACTGCATTGTTGCCCGGGTAAAGCTAAGTAAGCATACCCGAGAAACGGTGCACCAGCAGGTTACCCTGCAGGCGGTTGACGCAAACGGCCAACCGTTAAGTGATGTTATCCTATCGTATAAGATGGCGCGGGTGACCGTCCCAATTTTTTCGGCGAAGTCAACCAAGAGCGTTAACGTCCAGCTCGTGAAGTCCGGGAAGGGCGTTAAGGGTAACCACTATAGTTTCACGACGGACACGAAAAACGTCACGGTGCACGGGTCGAAGCAGGCCCTCGATAAGTTAACGACCCTCAAGGTGCCGGTTGCCGTTGCGGGAATCGATGGTACAATGGACAAAACAATTGCCCTGAGTCCTACCCAGTACGGGATTACGGGAATTGACCCGGCAACCATTAAGGTGCACGTCACGGTTACGAAAGATTAGCAGTTAATAACTAGAAGCGAAAGGATTGAACGAAGAATGAAGTATTTTGGAACGGACGGTGTGCGGGGCATCGCGAACCAGACCCTGACACCAGAACTAGCCTTTAAGCTCGGCCGATGTGGGGGGTATATTCTTACCAAACACGCCGAGGATAACCACACGCCACGGGTGCTGGTTGCCCGGGATACCCGGATTTCAGGGCAGATGCTCGCTGAAGCTATTACGGCAGGTTTACTTTCAGTAGGGATTGAGGTGTTCTCACTGGGTGTAATGACGACCCCCGGGGTGGCCTACCTCGTGCGGCTACAGGGGGCTGATGCGGGAATTCAGATTTCAGCGTCCCACAACCCTGTCCAGGATAACGGGATTAAGTTCTTTGGCGGCGATGGTTACAAGCTGTCAGACGAAAAGGAAGAGGAAATCGAAGCCCTCTTGGAACAGGAAGAAGACAGCCTTCCCCGGCCGAGTGCTGAGGGCTTAGGGACCCTCAGTGATTACCGGGAAGGGGTTCAGAAGTACACCCAGTTCCTGGAACAAACAATTCCGGATAACCTTGAAGGCCTCCACATTGCCGTTGACGGGGCTAACGGGGCAACGAGTGAAATTGTGTCCCGCCTGTTTGCCGACCTGGGAGTAGAGTTTGACACCATGGCAACCACGCCGAACGGATTAAACATTAACGACGGCGTTGGCTCAACGCATCCAGAAGCTCTCAGCAAGTTTGTGGTGGAAAAGGGTGCCCAGGCTGGGGTGGCCTTTGACGGTGACGGCGACCGGTGCATTGCGGTCGATGAAAACGGCCAGGTTGTCGACGGCGACAAGATCATGTACATCTGCGGGAAGTACATGAGTGACCGTGGCCGGTTAAAGAAGGATACCATTGTAACGACGGTAATGAGTAACCTGGGACTGTACAAGGCGATGGAAGCAAACGGCCTGCACTCGGTTAAGACCCAGGTGGGTGACCGGTACGTCGTTGAGGAGATGTTGAAAAACGGGTATAACCTTGGGGGCGAACAGTCCGGCCACGTTGTGTTCTTAGACTTCAACACGACGGGCGATGGAATGCTGACGGCGTTACAACTTCTGAACATTATGAAGAAGACGGGGAAGAAGCTTTCTGAACTGGCTGCGGAAGTGACGACTTACCCGCAGGAATTGGTTAACGTTAAGGTTCAGGATAAGAAGAAGGCCCTCGAAAACCAGGCCATTAAGGACGTGATTGCTAAGGTTGAGGATGAGATGGCCGGCGAAGGGCGGGTCCTGGTGCGGCCAAGTGGGACAGAAGACCTTCTCCGGGTCATGGCAGAAGCCAAAACGCCCGAACTGGTTCACCAGTACGTAATGGAAATCGTTGATGTGGTAAAAGACCAGGTCGGCGTTGAGGATTAAGGATAGAAGAATAGCCCCGGGTGGTTGGATGACCATCCGGGGCTCTTTTTAGCCGAAAAATTAGCGCCGTACAAAGTAGGAAATAACCCGAAAGATTAAGTACACCGCGCCCGTGTACATTAGAAGGAGCATTAACAGGAAGAGTCCTCCCTGCAACCACATCCGGTACGAGAAAAGGAGGGCGACCACGTTAAAGAAGTCGCCGTGCCGAACGTACGAGTACCCGAGGGTAAGGAGAACAATTAGGAGCCCACAAATAAAGCTAACTTTCATCTGGCGTTTGTTAATCACGGTTTTTCCTCCAATGAGTTCTGATAAATTACTTTTATTATAGTCAACCTGGCGGGAAAAAGATACGGAAAAACTGATAAAACGCGAATGAAAGGGTTGACATTTATTTATGTAACCGTTATCATCATAGACGTAAGGTATTTAAAAATTACCTTTTAATCAATTCTCTTTCTCTCTTATGCCAACCACTGTGAATTGCTGTTGCAGTGGTTTTCGTTTACCATAAATTGGGATGGAGGGACGAAAATGAAGAGTCATGAAACGTTAACCCTAATTGAACAGATTACCCGGAACGATGGTTCATCGTACTATGAGATTGCAAACATGGTTCAGAATGGCCGGGCGGAAAAGGCGGCAATGAAGAGGCTAATCAAAGAAGTACGGATTATTCAGCTGAATATTCCGCGGTCATCAAGCGTGATTAAGTACGAGCAGTACGTTAATGAACATTTCACGATGCCGGGGGAAGATTTTGACGAATTTCCGGAGTGGACTAAGACGCCAGAAATTCAGAAGGTCGTCGACCAGATTTTGCACGAAAATCACGTTGCGTAGTGCGGCGAGCAGTCACTAAAATTAGGGAAATCCGCCTAGCACTGATGAAAAAGTGTGGTAGAATGAACACGTACTCACAAGAGAGTAACTTTTTTTAGGAGGCTGTTTTAATGTCAGTATTTGTAAATGGTAACGCAATTTACAACGCCGCCCGGAAAGGCCACTACGCTGTTGGTGCGTTCAACACGAACAACCTTGAATGGACGCGTTCAATCCTGCGGGCTGCCCAGGAAACCAAGACCCCTGTTTTGATCCAGGCTTCAATGGGTGCCGCTAAGTACATGGGGGACTACCGGCTGGTTAAGAACCTCGTGGAAAACGAAATGCGGGTAATGAACATCACTGTTCCGGTTATCATGCACCTTGACCACGGGAACTACGAAGCTGCCAAGGAATGCATCAAGGAAGGCTACTCATCAGTTATGTTTGATGGCCACGACCTTCCGTTCGAAGAGAACCTTGAAAAGACGAAGGAAATCGTTCGTCTTGCTCACGAACGGGGCATCTCCGTTGAAGCCGAAGTTGGTTCAATCGGTGGAACGGAAGACGGTATTACCGGTGAAGGTGAACTGGCAAGCGTTGAAGAAGCTAAGACGATGGCTGCTACCGGCGTTGACTACTTAGCTTGTGGGATTGGTAATATCCACGGCAAGTACCCAGAAAACTGGAAGGGCCTGAACTTCGACCGGCTTCAGGAAATTGCTGATGTTGTTGACACACCACTTGTACTTCACGGTGGTTCAGGAATCCCTCAGGAACAGATTGAAAAGGCAATCTCAATGGGAATTTCCAAGGTTAACATCAACACCGAAAACCAGCTGGCATTTGCAGCCGCAACGCGGAAGTACATTGAAGCTGGCAAGGACCAAGAAGGTAAGGGTTACGACCCACGGAAGCTGCTGGCACCAGGGACCGAAGCAATCGTTGACACCGTTAAGGAAATCATCGGTTGGTTAGGAACACCATCAGTTAACGACTAATTAACTTGAACTTATCATTGAAGGAGTCGCTTTGGGCGGCTCTTTTTTTTGTGATTTTAAGGACTATTAAATGCAGGGAAGGCCTTGTTATAAAAACGCTTTCATGATAGATTAAATTTTAAGAGCTAGTTTGTAGGGGGAGAATAACAATGGCTAAGAAAAAGGATTATGGGGAAATTTTACCTGCTTTTCACCGCGAGGAGAAGGTGTTAAAGGCCCTCGCTAACCGTAAACGGCAGTATATCCTCACGTTGCTTTGCCATCACCGGCAGGGAATGACCGTTGGGGCGCTTACAAGACAACTGGGAATTACGCAGCCGGCGGTTTCGCATCATTTACAGATTCTGCGGAATGCGCAGCTGGTAACGTACCGCAGGAAAGGGCTTGAGAGTGAATACTACCTGACGTGGGACGTGCCGCTCCGGACGCTAATTAGTGACCTACAGGAGGTAGGAAGGACTAAGTAGGAGTTTCTTTTTAGGGACGTTCGCGGTAAAATCAAGCGGTGATTATGCAAGGAGGCGAACGTCATCGCAAAGAAGGTTTATGCGGTTCTCCGCGGGAAGGTGCCCGGAATTTATGGCACTTGGGAAGAGTGTGCCTGGCAGGTAAAGGGTTATAAAAACGCGCGCTATAAGAGCTTTTCGTCAGTCCAGGCGGCCCAAGCGTGGCTCCGGGATAAAATGACGGGGAGGAAAGCAGGGCGTTCGCAGCACGTTACCCACCAGCCGAAAGAGAGAAGGGTGGCACCAATCCCATCAACCGAAGTGGTCTTCTATTCTGATGGCGGCACCCGCAACCATGGTAACTACCGGGGCGGGCACGTCAAGGCAACGGACGTAGCGGCGTGGGCGTACCTGGTAACGGCACCAGGTTACCGGAACAGTGCGAGTGCCGGCGAGTTTGGGAGTACCAATAACCGGATGGAACTGTTAGGATTGATTAACGCGTTAAGCGACCTTAAAGATCAGGGGTTAAACCGCCAATCAGTTACGGGGGTTCTAGATTCGCAGTATGTTCTGAACGGAATTAATAAGCACTGGTTGCGAGGATGGCAACGGCGGGGCTGGAAAACGGCAAGTGGAACGCCCGTTGCCAACAAGGAGTTATGGCAACGGGTCGCGAACCTGTTACCGATGTTTCCCAAGCTGACCCTGACGTGGACGAAGGGGCACGCCCAAAATGCAGGAAATAATTTTGTCGACCGTTTGTTAAACCAGACGATGGACCGGATGCAACGGAAGTAAATCGCTGTTGGCATGGAGAAAACCATGATATAATAGAAACAGTTAAACGGGGATGTTTAGGATTCGACAGGTGTAGGTCGAGCTTAGGCTGCGTTTGGTAGGTTGCGACTACCATAAAACGCTCAGTTAAATTATAACTGCAAAAAACAATAACAATTCATACGCTCTGGCTGCCTAATCGCGCCATTGCGTGATCCACACGGCATCGTCCACGTGTCGCTGTTGGGTCTCACCAATTAGTGGACTTACGCTTTATGCCGCCACCTGAGGGATAAAGAAGAGATTATCAGGTTAGCTATTAGCGGTGGCCAGGTTATTCGGCGGAGCTGGTAGTGAAGGTTAAATAGAATGACTATGAACGTAGACGCTTAAGTGGCGATACGCTTGGACGCGGGTTCGACTCCCGCCATCTCCATTTGAATGAATCATATGTTATCACGAAATCCTGTAAAACGTTGATTTTACGGGGTTTCGTTTTTTTATGAATCATATGTTTTCGTATGTTTTCGGAATTTTGTTGCACACTTGTTGCACAAAGTGCATTGAGATACCCTTCAATCAGATTGTCAGTCTGGTTTTTGTATTCATCAATTAGGTAGGAGTATACCCGGCTGGTAGTTGTCACGTCCGAGTGACCTAATCGCTTACTGATTGCGTAAATATCCATACCACGATACAGCAGATAAGCTACGTGTGTATGACACAATGAATGGAAATGGAAACCCTGTTTATTAATTCCGCATTCGTGCAAACATTCCCGTAGTGTCTTATTAACAGCCGCCGAAGTTGGGATGGTGTTGAATTGGTTAGCGAACACCATATCCTTCCCACGTAATTCGGAAAGGACGTTGATTAGCTGTTGATTAACCCGAATGATACGTTTACTGCTTTCGTTTTTAGTGCTTTTAAAACGCCGGGCAGGTTCATACTATGCTTTGTTAATGCTGATTGTTTTGAATTGCGGGTTAATATCGTCCCACATCAGCGCTTGTAATTCGCCAAGACGTGCGCCAGTAAGCAAGGCAGTATAAATCATATACTTGGACGTATAATGCCTGTTACGTGTGTTTAGAAGGTGATTACAGAGCGTTTCCATATCACTCACCGCTAAATAGTCGACTTTCATGGTGCGACTTTTGTCATAAACAATCTGAACGCCGTCAATGAAGTCCCGTTGCACGTCACCTTCATACAGCGCTTCTTTTACGCAGGCGTGGTAAAGCGAGTTATATTTGCTTACCGATGATTTAGCCAAGCGGCTACCGAAATCACGCATAAACGTCCGGTATCTTTTCCGGTCAATATTACCGATTGGATCATTAAGAAACTGAATTAGCTGTTTGTGGGCATACTCATATGTTTTGCTGGTTCGTTCGGTGACATTATTTTCCTTGAAGTCCAGATACCACTGCCAGAAGTAGTCCGGGAAAGGCGTGCCGGTATTATCGATTGAACCGCCTGAATTAAGCGTGTTCTCCTGTTCCGTAGCCCAGACGGTCGCTTCACGTTTTGTTGTGAAACCAGATTTTGATTTTTGTTTCAATGAACCATGTTCACGCCACTGCCATTTGTTGCCACGTTTAGTTATGCTTGCCATTTTATCCCTCCCAGTCAATTCCACTGAACGTATGTTCGATTTACGTGTTAAATAAAACCCCCGAATAGGGGGAGAGCAAAACTAATTGCCTTGCTCCATACTATGTTGTAACTGCAATTCACCAGTTGTTTTCATGTTGTCCGGCGTAGCGTCCAGCGCTTGTTGCGGTGTCATGCCGTCATGCTGGACTTTGTATTCAGAGGAAGCGAAAACAGCGTTCTACGATTACGAACGGGAGCTATACGGGAAATACGGGCATGATTACGCAAAATTGCCGAATGACGACCCTGAAATTGTCAAACTGCAAACGCTGATGAACTGCTGGTGCGGTTTAATTCACAGAGAGAACAAGAAGCGAAAACCAAGACGGAAAAGCAACGAGCAGTACTGGGATAGTCTGGGCATGGTTGACGAGTGTATTAAGCGGGGTAAATTTGAAGAACCGAAATCAGCCAACAGCGCCAGCCATATTCGCCACTTGACAGATGACGAGTATCTGCAAGGACTGACTGTCTTACGGCAAGGCGGTTCGGTGAGTGCGTTAAGCCGTGCAATCAATCGAGATACAGTCACTACGCTTCATACCCTAGCGAGAGGTGAGTTCCGTATGGAAGATGTGAAGGAGTGGCGCTGGTTGATGAAGCACCGTTACCGGGTCACAAACGGCAAGACCGTAAGATCCGTGAATAGCCAGATGAAAAGTCAGAGTATCACCGGCTTGTCGTATAAAGAAACAAAAGAAGCGGTCAAAAAGCACGCCGAGTGTAAGGGCTGGACGATTACGCTGACAAACCACGAGAACATTACTGACGAGGAGCGTAAGTGTATCAACCTCTAGTATGTAGTTCGTGTAGTGTCAGGTAAAATATAGTATGTAAGACGTTCACTTTGTGTCACTGGCGCAGGGCTAAAAATACATGTTTCTTTTACTTACAAGCGCCTGCCGAACGGTTCGTGACCGTTGCCAGTGGTTCACCCGAGAAAGGGTGGCGTAATTTGGTTATCTGGTTTGCGTCTATGGTTAGCTTATCCAGGTTCAATTCCTGGAACGCAAATTCGGCACACAAGGGTGTACCGAAAATAAAAATTACAGTTCACTGTTTCAGTTGCCACAATGGTTTATGGTGGTTCGATCCCACCGGTGGCAGTTTATCGGGGTGACCCGGTAAAAATAAAAAAACGTGATTTGTGCTATCGGTAGCGGTGTAATTCCGCTGGCGATATTTACCGGGAATGCCGGTGACATTAAAACAACTTTAGTAGAGCCCGGTTCGCCGGGTTTTGTTTGATTAAAGAGGTGACAACATGCTGGATCTGTTTGATGATGTTTTGGATTATGATGCCACGGCAAAGCGAGTGGATTATTATTTATCGATAATGGTGACGAAGTTGTTACGGATTGCCAACGAAAGTCCAGCGGCATTAAAGCCACCAAGCATGGATGGAATGCCGAAAAGTCCGCACTACGAGAACGTAAACGAAACGAAAATGCAGAAGTACATTGACGCCAAGACGGAGATTAATGCGGTGGGTATGGTGATTATGTGGTATTCCAGCATGGCGCAAACCATTCTGACAAAGTTGTACATTAACCATTTGCCGAACGTAATTGTGTGTGATACTATTGGCTACTCCCGTTCGCAGTTTGCGCATTTGAAAAAAGAAGCGCTGAACGAGTTTGCTGACCGCTTCGAATGCGTCAAGGGTGGGAGAGATTTGCATGTTTACGATGAATAGGGGGTGCGAGTAATGGACGATAAGAACGCGACACGGGAAGCGTTGGCGAATTTTGATTATCAGAAGTATTTCGCTGAACATGACGGTTTAGATTTAGTTGATTACGGCGAACCAGTCGGACACGAAATGTTGTAAGGTGGTGAAAGCATGGCGGAGAAGAACGAAACAACCCTTGCGAAGATGTTTAAAAGGTACGAAAATGTACCATACCCGTTTGAGCGCAATCCGAAAGGCGAACGAGTTGGACGTGAATTGTACTGATTGCTGACTGACGCTAGTATTAAATGATTTCTCGAAATTTATGAGTTGCCTTTTTTGTTGAATGCAGGTATTATAACCACATAAAGAGTCAAACTTCCCGTTTCCACGATTGAGTGGCAGGTACGTCCTGATAACGGGATTTTTTTATACGAAAGTTGGTAAGTATTATGAGTAATAGGCTTTCTCCGATGGATTTGCGCAATCTTTTTGAAGAGAGGGGCATCATTTTCCGGAGCGGGACGGAATCCGAAGATGCCCGTAAAATTCAGGAAATAGGATATTACAAATTAAAGAGTTTTGCTTCGCCTTTTGCAAACGTTGATGGCAGCGGTAATTTGACGTATAAGGGTCTTAAATTCAAGGATCTATTAAGTCGTTATTATCAGGATAAGAAGTTAAGAATATACCTTTTTCATGCACTGGAAGATATTGAAGTGTATTTAAATAACGTGATTGCTAATGTTTTGGGCAGATACGGGGCATATGGTTATCTAGATTTTAAAAACTGGTGCGATCGTTCGCTAACACCTTTTAAGATAGAAAAGGCACAGTATTTGTTTAAGAAAGAACTTTTACGCAAAGTTGGGCGGTCAGGTCTGCCTGATTTAAAGAAACCAAGCAATATCAGTAATGATGGCTTTCCGATAGTTTGGCTAATGACAGACTGCTTAACGTTAGGGGATTCGGTTCATATCTTTTTAAGGATGTCACCGTCTAATAAACAACGGGTCGCTAACCGATTCCATTGTTCTAAAAAGGAGTTGGAATCGTGGCTTAATTGCATTAACTTTGTAAGGAATCAATGTGTACACAATGAAAATCTAATTGATTTACGGTTGAAAACCAAGCCGATTCTTCCTAATCAGTATAAGGACAAAGTGAATATATTGTCCGATGGTAAGCTGGATAATGATAAAATTGCGTCAGTTACTTTTATAATAAAATTCATGGTGCTTCAAGTTAACAGTAAATATCAGTTTAAAAACGTATACGCTGCTTTGTGTAAGCTGGTATCAAATTATTCAGCACAAAGTTTTGGATTTAAAAATGACGCTGCGCTTAAATGTTTGCAGTAATTATCTTTGAACGATAGCTTTTGAAAAGGAAGCCCTGAATGAATTTGCGGATCGGTTTGAGTGTGTTAAGGGTGGGAGAAATTTGCATGTATTTCGGAAAGACTAAAAAATCAGTATTTAGAGTGAATTTTTCAGCCTGATATAAACAGAAGAGCATCGACGTTGTGTCGGTGCTTTTCTGTGTATAGAAAGACCTGGCCATTAGGGAATATGGACAGGTCTAAGTAATGTTTGTTGGATTAATTCCTAATGAAGAAGTCAATGCGTAAGAGTATATCAAGAATTAGTTCAACAGCTAAATTATAATGCAAATAAAAGTGATTGTGTTGCTTTTTGTGAAAAATTTATAGAAAGACGATAAATGACACTGGATTTTAAGTTATGGATAGTAAAAAGAAGTAATACGAACAGTATTAGCGTTTTTCTGTTGGGAGAATATAAGTTTATATTTTCTTCTTAAGCCGGTAGGCACATGGTGATAGAGTATACAATGTATTTAATACATATTTACACTGAATTTCAGGAGGCAATTATATGTTAATTACACTTGTAAGTATGTCGTCAGATCAAGTTTATAAATTTGATCAAGGTATTTTTAATTGGGAATCGGTTGTTATCACAGTTTTAGGTGTAGTTGTCGCATTATTGGCAATAGGTGCTACACTGGTTGGTTATGTTTCTTTAAAAAAATATAAGGCACAGATGGATAATTTGAAGGAAACATTTAATTCTAAAGTAAATGAATTCAAAGAACAATCGGATAAAAACCTTAAGATGTTTAGTAGTAAATTAAATGAGCTCAAAGAACAATCAGATAAAAGTCTTAAAAAGATTAGTCGTGAATTAATTAGGACCAAAATGTATAATGCACACATGGTTTCAAATAGCGTAATAACGTTATTTTTTGATACAAAGCCAAATGTGGGTGCAATTATAAATGCACTTAGAGAATTTTATGGAACAATACCGAATACATTTGAAGAACCAGGTACCTTTGTTAGTTATCTAAATTACTTTGATGTAATTACAGATGTTGTTGCAGAAAATTTTGACAAAATTAAACACGACGGTGACAAATCAGAAGCTTATAAATTTTTAAATGCTATTGATAAAAAGTTGAGTGAAAAATACGTCAAGAATATGGAAAAAATAAGTGATAAGAATGACCGAGAAAGAGAAAAATACCACTATGGGATAAGGAAAAATATGGTTAACATTGAAAATCAGTTAAAAAACAAAAGCAATTAATTGTTGTGCTCGTTCTAAAATGTTTGACGCGTGACAGAGTACTCATTATGTAAAAAATAAGAATGTACTTACCGGAAAAAGACCGGACATCAACCGGACGAATAAGGGTGTACATTATAGAGCCGAGAGAAGGCGATAGCTTCATGCTACCGTCTTTTTTCTATTCCTTTGACTGTTTTTCAATTCACTAATCTTTATTCCGTAAAAAATAAGACCACCAGAATAAAACTCCGGTGGCGTTAAAGACGTCGGTAATCATGCGGTCGGCCAGTTCTTGGGCCGTACAGTCATACATTGTTAAGTATCCGGTGGCGTCAATAAAGGCTTCATCAATCAAATAGACGTGAATATCTTCCGGTGCAATGTAGTTAAGATAGATCCCGAAGATTTTGGCACTGACGTCTTCGTATAATTCCATTCGTGGTTTGGCGATTACAAAATCTAGTCCCATAGCGGGGTTATGTAAAATATCAGGACGGTAGATCGAGGAATAGACTAATCGTTTACCTAGAACCCGTTGAGCACGTTGGCGGTTAAACCGCTGAACAACTTCCTTGACTTGAAATAACCGTGGCCGTCCCGGAACACCAAAGGCTTTCAGAGCGGGAGAAACCGCTAAGCAAATGGTTTTATCCGTGCGCGATTCATCAGCAACGACCAAGTTAGTAGTTAAGGGTCGTAGCCTAAAGCACGGCATTCCACGCTGGCGTAAAAGGATTTCAAATCAATCGCAATGTAAACCTTAGTCATGATATTCCTCCTGTCGAACAAACGTTCGCATATACTAATATAGTCATTTGCTGGATTAAAATCAATACATTGAATGTTTATGAAGGTTGCAATTATCAAACAAAAACTAATAATACATTGTAAAGGTAACTACAATTTTTTTGACAGCCACAATAAGAAAAACGTTTACAATAATGATATGGATAGTATACAATCTAACTATCGTTGTTCGTCTAAGACTATTAATATGTTTGGGTTTATACATAAAGGAAAATGGTGGTTATGGAAATAGAAGAAATTTGTGACTTATATAATACATGTAAAAGAATTTCAGTAACGCATTATGTTAAGAGTATCCTTTACACGCCTGAAGGAAAGGGGATAAAGGTGGCAGAAACACCACTTTCAAACAAAAAAATATCGTTACCCCCTAAAACCTTTAAACATTGCCATCCGAACAATCAGGAAGAGTTATCAGTGAAGGACGAAAATGTATATGCTTCATTAATAGGAACGTGTGTTGATTACATGTCTAGATTAATTTTTTTAAAAGATAAAAATGCTTTTTTTATTTCGAAGAAAGGCGCCGAAATTTTAGGTGATGTTTCTGGATTTAATCAGCGCTCCAAGGCGATGAAGAATTCTTTAAGAATGGCTGGTAAAGTCACTGATAAGGCAATAATCAACGCTGTCCAGATGTGTGGTTATGATGTAGCATATCGTAGTAATCCAGCTGGTTATAAATCAGTGGGTACGATTGTGCCCGATCAGGCTACAATTAAACGGATTAGAGTAATGCTTGATCGTGTTAAAAATTTGTTTGATAAAATTTCAACTCCTACACAAGCTGGGTTTGAAGTTTCATCTGAACATTTATCTATTTATGGTGATGGAGATTTTATAAGTGACAATTACTTGCTTGATTTTAAGACAGTAGTAGGTAGTGTAAGTTCTGATATGGTTTTTCAGGTGTTGGTCTATTACATACTAGGAAAGCTAGAGGGTAAATATTCGGAGTTTGAAAAAATAAGATGGTTGATGATTTATAATCCAAGAAAAGATTTACTTTATTATTGTGACGTGACAGAAATATCAGATGTTATTAAGTTGTTATCTGAACGGATAGAGTACGATGATAGAAGCTATTATTCTGATAATAACGTTAGAAGATATAACCAATATGATGGAATGTACCAAAAGGCATTGCAGTTTGTTTACCCCACTTCGTCTCGTTTTCGTCCAAATATTAATAAGGACTTTTTGCCTAGTTTTTCCTACTACAAAAGGAATCTGCTTACTTTAAAGAAAAAAATTGAAAAGCGTATTGATGAATTGGAAAAGTAATATTGTTAGTGCTTTAATATGTCTGCTTTGGTGGTTAAAATCGGACGTTTATAAGACAATCACCATACATTTACCGGACACATACCGGTCATCACCAGTGGTATATTGATAACGTTAAAGAATACGGAGTGGCAACAGCCACTCCTATTTTTGTGGGGTGAATACAATGCCACGAGTAAGACGGTGCCGATACAATGGCTGCCATGCAATGTGTGAGTTGCCCTTGCATTATTGTAAGCAACATGCCGAACACGAACAGGAATACTTAGCTTCACGCCAGAAGTGGGCACGCAGTCATACGGCAACATACCAGCACAAATACAATACCCGAACCCGGATGCGGAGGGTCGGGCAGTGGTCGATAACCTGGCAACCATCTGCCGAGATTGCCACCGTACCAAGACCCGATTAGAACAGAAACTGTTTGGGACTGGGAAGGATCAACAGCTGACCGGTCGGGCTCCGATTACCACGGTTAAGGAATGGAGCGAGAAAATTTTCGTGGCTGACCGTAAGATCAGCGGCAAATGAAACACCCCCGCCCCCATGGCGCTAAAAAGGAAGAGCGCACACATTTCGATTGTCTTTTGTGGGCGATGCAGAAAAATAAATTTTTTTATTTGGGGCTGGATGGAACAAAAATTTTATTATTTTATAGATGGGAGGTGGGTAAATTTTGGGGCGCAAGTCAAAAATCACGTTAGATAAGCATGATCGCGCCGACCAACGGCAACGAACAGAAAAATTAATCGAACAAACAAAAGACGTGAGTGATCTAAACCCGGAACCACCGATGTACTTTAGTGAAACTGCTGGGTCAATGTGGCGCATTGTTGTTCCAGTGTTGAAAAAGATGCAGACCGTGAAAGAAACGGATCACGCTATCGTTGAGGCGTTTTGCATTACTTACGAGCAGCTAATTACGGCGTACAAAGACGTACAGGAACACGGTCAAGTGCAAGCAATTTGGAAAACGGTAATCCTGCCAACGGGTGATGTTCTTCGCGATGGTAAAGGTGAACCACGCCGGGACTTCCAGGGATATAAACGGAATCCGTCCACGCAGATTTTAGATGCTGCCACGATGAAATTAAAGCAGCTGGCTGATAAGACGGATGATGTGGATATTGGTGAAGCAATGCAGCAATTCTTTGGATAACAAAAAAATAACCGAAAGGAGTGGTGGCAGTGGTGAAAATCGATATTACGCAAACGCACGATATTGATGATGCTTATCAGCAAGTCGATTTCAGTGATATTCGCGCTAAATACCGTGATCCGGCCACGCAATACGCCTTTCGGGTGCTAGATGGTAAGGTGGTTGCGGGTTATTTGCTGAAATTAGCATGTTTTCGGCATCTGCGGGATCTGTAACGGCAAGGAAATGATGATTTTACTTACCATTACTCATTAAAAGAGTGCAAAAAAATCCTGAAATTCGCAGCAATTTTCCCGAACGTTGACACGGGAGAACCAACCAAGTTAATGGACTGGCAGAAGTTCATTTTTTGTCAGTTAATGGGGTGGCGGAATGATGAGGGTGGTAAGCGATTCAGCCGAGCGATTGTATCTGTTGCGCGGGGACAAGGGAAAACGTACATGATGGCAATTCTGATGGCTTACTCCTTCTTCGTGGAATCGATTGGGCTAAGCAATCAGGACTACCTGGTAGCGTCGATTAATTACAAGCAGACGCAGAAGATTTACGGCTATATTAAGAGCGGCCTAAAACAGGTTACGCAGATTTCTCCGTTTAAGCAGTTAGCGGAACAGGGGCTTTTGTCAGTGCAATCGGAACAAACCGTGATGAAGAAATCGAACAATATTTTGCGGGCGATTTCGTTTGAATCCGGACAATTCGATAGTTACCACTTTACGACGGCCATTACTGATGAAGTGGGTGAATTAACTTCCCGGGATAAGATTAGTAAAATCATTTCAGGGCAGGTTAAGGTTAAAAATCGACAATTCATCATGATTTCGACCGCTTATCCAGCGCCAAACGTACCGATGCACGAAGATGAACAGATGATCCAGCAGGCCATGGAACAGGATTGGAACCGGGATGCCGATAGTTTTCTGGGAATCATCTATGCGCAGGATAGTCTGGATGAAACGTTTAAGCCAGAAACATGGCCGAAAAGCAACCCGTTATTGTACTTAACGGAGCAAAAGGACGTGTTAATGCAGGGATTAGTCGATAAACGGGACAGTGATGCGTTGTCGAATAACATCCATGACTTCCAGAACAAAAATCTGAATATGTGGTTGGAATCATCGGTTGATTCTCCATTTGAATGAATCATATGTTATCACGAAATCCTGTAAAACGTTGATTTTACGGGGTTTCGTTTTTTAATGAATCATATGTTTTCGTATGTTTTTGCAAAAACTGAGAACAAATTGAGAACAAGCAGGAGATTTTAATTGTAATCTTGATTCACAATCAATCTTTAAGGTACTATGCTACAATGGAAATGACAAGTGGGGGTTACCCGGATAGACTGATTATAAAGTGGATTTCTGGTAAACAGCTGGGAAGTAGAGGAGTAACGGACAATGAAGATACTAATGGTGGAAGATAATCGTTCGGTTTCAGAGATGATGTCCCTCTTTTTCCAAAAGGAAGAGTGGGATGCTGATTATGCGTACGATGGAATTAGTGCCGTTAAGATGTTTAAGGAACATCCGGACGAGTATGACATTGTAATCCTTGACCTTAACCTGCCGGGAATGGGCGGGATTCAGGTGAACAGTGAAATTCGGGCGGTGTCCCCAACAATTCCGGTGATTATCGTTACGGCCCGGGACAGTGAAAGTGACGAGGTTCTCGGATTCAAGGTCGGGGCGGACGACTATGTCACCAAGCCGTTTTCACCCCTGGCGTTAATTCAGCGGATTAAGGCGGTGGTGCGACGGGCCCAGCTGGCGCGTTCGCAGGGAGCTAATCCCAAGAATAACTTTGACGTGGTCGTGGGGCCGCATTTTAAGTTAAATAGTGTTACTCACGAAGTGCGGTGGGATGATACGCCCATTGATGACCTTACGCGGAAGGAATTTGAGGTACTAAAGGTGATGGCGGAGAGTCCCGAGCAGGTTTTTACCCGGACACAGCTTTTACAGCAAATCTGGGGATATGAATTTGTCGGGGACGAACGGACCGTGGATTCCCACATCCGAAAAATTCGGCGGAAGTTAGCGGTTGCCCACCAGCAACTTATTCACACCGTCTGGGGCGTTGGTTACAAGTTTAGCGTGGAGGACGACGGGTAATGAAGCTGGTATTTAGGCAGTTCTTAAGTTCACTGGTCGTGGTGTTGGCGTTGATTGTTAGTATGGGAGCGTTTTTTGTGGGGTTCACCAAACAGGTGGCGTATACCAACACATGGAACCACCTCGAAGGGTACGCCGACAGCCTCAAGAAACAAGCGCTGGTTACCCGGAAGGTGAACGGACAACAGCAGCTAGGAATTAACATTGACAGGCTACACTCGAGCGAGGAGCTTTTGAGTAGCCAGGATGTTCGGGTGGTTATTTTTACGGCACCTAATAAGGTTGTTTACCCCGAGCACGGTTACCAGGCCCGGATTTCGGCGAATGACTGGGCAAAGTTAAAGGCGGGGAAGACGCTTCGTGAAAAGCTGGATGAACCCGCACAGCTGTTTGCCGGGCATAAGAAAAGTGTGTACTCGAAGGATACGACCGATATTTTTTCGCCGTGCTTTGATAGTAACGGCAATATGGTGGCGGTAATTTCAATTGGGGCAACAATTTCGAGTATGAAAAAAACGATGCGCGGGACGTACGAGATTTTGGGGTTGTCAACGCTCCTGGCGGTCTTATTAACGTTGTTCATCAGTTACGCCCTGGCGCATTACATGACTAAGCGAACACTGCGGCTTAAGCAGGCCGTTGAGGAGGTTGCCCAGGGGGATTACGGGCAAACGATTCCCGTTAACATGCATGATGAGCTTGGCCAGTTGACTAATAGTTTTAACCGGATGAGTACGTCACTTAAGGAATCGGCCGCAAAGATTGACAGGCAGAACCGGATGCAGCGGCAGTTTTTCTCCAACGCCGCGCACGAAATGCGAACACCGCTCACCACGATTAACGGGTTAATTGAAGGCTTGATGTACGATGCCATTCCAGCGGATAGCCGGATGAAGAGTCTGGAATTAATGCGGAATGAAACGGAACGGTTAATTCGAATTGTTAATAATAATCTGGATTACGAGAAAATCCGGACGGGGCAGATTGCCCTTAACCTGAAGGAGTTTGACGCGGCTCCGGTATTGCGTCAACTTCAGGAGCAGTTACGGGAGAAGGCCGAAGATCAGAAGGATGTACTGGCACTTCACGTTCCCGTTAAGTTAATGGTATATGCGGACCATGACCGGTTTATCCAGATTGTTATTAATATCATGCAAAACGCTATTCAATTTACGAAGGACGGAACGATCACGGTCACGGCCCATGCGGATACTGACAATAACCAGGTGATAATTAAAATTGCTGACACCGGAATTGGAATGTCCGCTGAAGAACAGGAGGGGATTTGGGACCGGTACTACAAGGCTGACCCGTCGCGGAAGAATACGAAGTACGGCGAGTCGGGCCTGGGATTGTCGATTGTGCGCCAGTTGGTTCACCTGCATCACGGGACGATTACCGTCGAAAGTGCGCCCAACGAAGGATCGACGTTTACCGTTACCTTGCCGGCTAAACCCGAGAATTAGTCAGAAAATGGTAAATAAAACGTTCCTAATCTTGGATAAAGAAATCCATGATTGGGAACGTTTTTTGAATTCAATCTCGTGGTAATTAATTATCTTGAAGAACCTTTTGGATACGGACGGCAACCCGTTCGTCCATAATGACGTCCGTGAATGCTCCCGCCCGGAGGGTTCCGACCGCCGCATTTGTTTTAAACTTGTTTTGAATCACCGCAATCCGGTGGGGAGTGGTAAGGACCTGCTCTAACGGAATCCCCAGGATTTTGTCAACGGTTGGTCGTAACCAGTGACCGTCAAGGGATACCGGCCGACCGTACACGATTCCTGCAATCCGGTCGGGGTTGATTCCCGCGAAAATTTGGCGGAAGTTATTTTTCCACGTATCAATGGCCTGGATTGCGGTAATGGTCCCGATGCCACAAATGATCGTGTCCATTTTACGGGCGAGGTCGATGGTAGGCGCAATTGAAGGTTCAGCGAGCATGGCTGCCCGGGCAGCGTCGTTTAGGACGTAGAGCGGTCCTGAAATGGTATGGTAGGTTGTATCGTACTTTTCGGCGGCCTTTTGAACCATTCGCATCGAACCAGCATACGAATTATAGCGCATGTTTTCCCCGACAAACTGAGTAAAGGTTAGGTCTGACCGGCTCACGGAGTTGAAGTGGTTGATCAACTTGTAAACCGTGTCCCCCCACGTTAACCCGATGATATGACTAGACCGAATGACCTGCTGCACTACCTTTGCGGCAAAGCTGAAGAAAACGTCGTCTGCCTGGGCGGGATTATCACCACTCTTAAGAACGTAAATGTGATTAACGGGGAAGGCGGCCTGAAGCTGTTCTTCCAGTTCCGTGTTTTGTTCTGCGGTTGAATGAATTGTAATCGTTACGAGGTGCTCCTTGAGCGCCTGATCCAGGTACTTTGAAATGTAATACCGGCTAATGCCGTACTTTTTGGCCAATTCACTGACCGACTTTTTGCCGAGATAAAAGTCCCGGGCAATATCACTGAGTAGTTCACGCTGCCCGTTTGTTGTCATTGTAATCCCTCCAAGTAAAACGGTTTCCACGCTCATTTTATCACGAAACGGGCGGAAATTAGGAATTGCTTAGGGGAATAAGCTGGTTATGGGGCAGTTCATCGTAGGGCTTATTCCTTTTAGTTCAAATTAAACTTTGCTATAATTAACCGTGAGTTGGGATGTAATGTCCCATCTTTGATTTGGTATGAATGCTAAATCAATTATCTTTATTTGGAGGTCTGTATAATGACTGTTACAAAGCGTAAGATTGCCCTCGTTGGTGTCGGAAGCGTTGGAATGGGTTGTGCTTACTCAATCCTGAACCAGGGACTAACTGATGAATTAGCCCTGATCGACGTTGCCGGTGACAAGGCTGATGGTGAAGCACGGGACTTAATGGACGGTGTTACGTTCGCCCCAGAAAACTGCAAGGTTTACCATGGTGATTACTCTGACTGCAAGGACGCTCAGATGGTAGTTATTACCGCTGGTGTTGCTCAGAAGCCTGGTCAGACACGGCTTGAACTTGTGGGCGTTAACTCCAAGATCATGCGGACAATCGTTAAGGACGTTATGGCTTCTGGCTTTGACGGCAACCTTGTGATCGTTTCAAACCCAGTTGACGTATTAACGTACGTTGCATGGGAGGAATCTGGCTTACCGAAGAACCGGGTTATCGGGACCGGAACGTCACTTGACTCCACGCGGTTACGCATGCAGTTATCAAACAAGACCGGTGTTGACCCGCACGACATTTCTGCTTACATCGTCGGGGAACACGGTGACTCAGAACAGCCATTATGGTCACAGGCAACAATCGGTGGGAAGCCGCTGATGGACTGGATTGCTGATGGCGACGAAGGGGTTATTAAGAAGGAAGACCTCGAAGACATCCGGAAGAACGTTCGGGACGCCGCTTACTACATCATTGACCGGAAGAAGATGACCAACTGGGGAATCGGTTTGAGTACCGCTCGGGTTGTTCGTGCCATCCTTGAAGACGAGCACGCTATCCTGCCAGTTTCAGCATACTTCAACGGTGAATACGGCCTGAACGACATCTTCACCGGAATCCCGACAATCGTTGGTGAAAACGGTGTTGAGCGGATCGTTGAGATGCACATCACGGACGAAGAAAAGGCTGGACTGCACAAGTCAGCTGCTGAACTGAAGGAAGTTCTTGACTCAGTGCGGAACAACTAAGCTAATTACTGATAATTAGTTAACCGGTAGGCTTTTAAGGTCTACCGGTTTTTTTATGCCTTCACCGGGTCCTCAAATCGGTATAGACATATACCAATTTGAACAATATGGTTGACATCCATCACAAGGAGCTATATATTATTGCCTGTACTCAATATTAGTTAATTGATATTGATATATACCAATTTGATAAGGATGATAATGATATGTGTGGAATTGTGGGTTACACCGGCACGGATGATGCCGTTGAAACGTTATTAAACGGATTAGAGAAGTTAGAGTACCGGGGATATGACTCCGCCGGGATTTATGTTAACGACCAGCATGGGAACGAATACCTCAAGAAGGTGAAGGGACGGATTTCCAAGTTGCGCGAAGAGCTTGGTGATGATGTTCATGGGACAACGGGGATTGCACACACCCGGTGGGCAACGCACGGAAATCCTACCGTTGCCAATGCCCACCCGCACGTGGCTGCTGATGGGCGGTTTTACCTGGTCCACAACGGAGTGATTGACAACTACGTTGAATTAAAGAAGGACTACCTGAGTGGCGTCCACTTTGCTTCAGAGACGGACTCAGAGGTAATCGTTCAGCTTGTCGGAAAGTTTGCCGACGAAGGAATGGCAACCAAGGATGCGTTGAAGAAGGCATTAAGCCTAATCGATGAAAACTCATCATACTCAGTATTGATGATTGACAACCAGCAGCCGGATACGTTATACGTGGCCAAGAACAAGTCACCGTTACTAATCGCCACGGGCGACGGGTTTAATGCGGTTTGTTCTGACGCAATGGCAATGCTGGCAAAGACACACGACTTTACCGAATTAAACGACGGCGATATTGCGATGATTACGCCGACGCAGGTCACGATTGAGGATCAAAACGGGCAGGTTGTTGACCGCAAGCATTTCCACGTGGATGAAGATGCCAGTGCATCCGAGAAGGGGCCGTACGACTACTATATGTTAAAGGAAATTGACGAACAGCCAGCCGTAATGCGGAAGCTGATGCAGGAGTACTTTAACGAAGACGGAAGCATTAAGATGGATGCACAGCTGATTGATCGTATGAAGCAGGCGGACCACCTGTACATTGTCGCTGCCGGAACGAGTTACCACGCCGGGTTAGTTGGCCGGGAACTCTTCGAACAGTTGACGGGAATCCCAACGGAAGTCTTTGTGGCATCTGAGGCTAGTTACCACATGCCGCTGTTGACGGAGCACCCGTTCTTCATTTTCTTAACCCAAAGTGGGGAAACAGCGGACAGCCGGGAAGTGTTGGTTAAGGTTAACGAAATGAACTACCCGAGCCTGACGATTACTAACGTGGCTAATTCAACGCTGGATCGGGAAGCAACGTACACGCTGTTGCTCTACGCTGGGCCAGAAATTGCGGTTGCTTCCACGAAGGCTTACACCTCCCAGATTGCGGTTGAGGCGATTCTGGCAAAGCGGTTAGGAATGGAACTGGGTAAAACAGTGGCTGCGGACTTCCCGCTGCAGCAGGAACTAACAAAGGTTGCCAACGGAATGCAGGAGCTGGTTGACGAAAAGGACCGGATCAAGGAATTATCGACGGAAGTCTTGAGTGAGACCCGGAACGCCTTTTACCTTGGCCGGTGGATTGACTATGATGTTGCCCTTGAAGCTGCCCTTAAGCTGAAGGAAGTTTCTTACGTTCAAACGGAAGGTTTTGCTTCCGGCGAATTAAAGCACGGAACCATTTCCTTGATTGAAGAGGGAACACCGGTCATCTCAATCATGACGGATAAGGTGACGGCTACCCACGCTCGGAGTAACGTTCAGGAAGTGATTGCGCGGGGGGCAAACGTGATTACTATCGTTAGTGAGAAATTAGCCTCCCTGGCAGAGGGCCACGTTGTGAAGGTACCAAACGTTCACCCACTCCTGACGCCGCTTGTTACCGTTGTTCCGGCACAGTTGCTGGCATACTACACAAGCCTGCACCGGGGATACGACGTTGATAAGCCGCGGAACCTGGCAAAGAGTGTTACTGTTGAATAATTAATAGCTAAGGAAAGTGCTCCCGTGATTTGCTCACGGGAGCACTTTTTTGGATGCAATGTTAGTTGTTTTGCTTGAGTTTCGCCTTTAACGCAGTAAAGACCGCTGGGAGCAATGAGACGATGATAATGCCGATGATAATCAGGGAGAAGTGCTCCTTGACGACCGGGAAGTTGCCGAAGAAATATCCGCTGCAGCAGCACAGAATTACCCAGCTAACGGCGCCGATTACGTTGTATTTTAGGAACGTTTTGTAGGCAACGCCACTGGCTCCCGAAACAAACGGGGACATGGTCCGGATGATTGGCATGAACCGTGCCAGCGAGATTGCGATCCCCCCGTGTTTTTCGAAAAAGGCTTCAGTCTTTCGGAGGTTTTCTTCCTTGATAAACCGTCCCCAAAACGGGCTCTGGCTGACCGAACGCCCAACCTTGCTTCCGATAAAGAAGTTGAGGGAGTCACCGGACAGACATGCCACCAAAAAGAGAAACGTGAACAGCCAGAAGCTGAGGTGATATTCGGAGTTCGCTGCAAGTGCGCATGCGGCGAAAAGTAGCGAATCACCCGGTAAAAACGGCATGATCACGGCCCCGGTTTCGATAAAAATTACCGCAAATAGGATGAGGTAGGTCCAATCTCCGAAGAGGTGAACAACCGAAACGAGGTGGTCGTTGATATGCAAAATAAAGTCAATAATAAAGTTGATAATATGCACAAGACTACTCCTTTACGTGTCAGTTATCACATAAGGTATCATCTTGAGCAGACCGTTGTAAAGTATTACTGGTTGTTTTGCGCAGCCCGGAAGTTTTTAATCAGTTGTGTACTGTGGACTGGTTGCCGTTTTTCCGGATAAATTGCCTGGAGGGCGGCATTCACGGCAACTGGTGCTTCGCCCATCCCAATCGCAATGAGTCCCTGCTTTCCCTCGTAACTAGCAACGTCGCCGATTGCGTATACCCGGGGAATGGATGTTTCCATTGTGCGGCTAACGGCGATATTGCCGTCTTCGGCAAGGGTGAGCCCCCACGAAGCGAGCTGTTTGTTATTAGAAACAAAGCCGTAGTTGACGATGAGGTCGTCAACGGTTAAGTTGCGCTTTTCAGTGGCACGTGCCCGCTGAAGGGTGATGATAACCCGCTCATCGTCAGTTGGCTGGAGCGCACTGATTAGGTACGGCGTAATAAAGTCGGTTGCAGTTTCCCGGAGCTGGGCAACGTTGCCTTCTAGTGCCCGGAACTGGTCCCGGCGATGAATAATATGGACTTGCCGGGCGATACCGTTAAGGGCGAGGGCCCAGTCGACGGCGGAATCCCCGCCACCGGCGATAGCGACATTCTTATCTTGGAAGCGGGTGAGGTCCGGGATGAAGTAGTGCAGGTGACGGTTTTCTAGTTCTGCCGCGTTCTCAACTTGAAGCCGTCGCGGTTCGAAGGAGCCAATCCCAGTAGCAATAATGATGGCCCGGGAATACGTCGTTCCGTTGGTTGTGTGAATGGCAAATCCTTCGGCCGTTTTCTCAAAAGAAGTAACGGTTTCGTTTAGGCGAATTGCCGGACCAAACTGGTGAGCCTGTTCCTGTAGGTTAGTTACCAGTTCGCTTCCGGTAATTGAAGGGTAGCCGGGGATGTCATACATTTGTTTGCTGGCAAAGAGGGCGTTTACCTGTCCGCCGAGTTCCCCCATGCTTTCGATGATTTGTGTTTTTGCGAGTTTCATGCGGGCGTACGTTGCCGCAAAGAGACCAATAGGGCCGCCGCCAATAATTGTTAGGTCGTAGTAATCCATGATTTTCCTCCCTAGTAATAATAATCTTCCTCCTTATCATAGCGGTTTCACGGGGCGGAGACAAATTGCGGAATGGGGGGATGCTTGCTATTATTAAGAGCGAAGATAAAACAGTGCGGTGAGGAGGAAGTTAGATGTATCCGCAGTTAGAATTAGAACGGGTTAGTGGCCCAACGGCGGTAATCAGTACAAACTATGGTGACATTACTGTTCAACTGTTTCCCGAACAGGCACCCAAAACGGTTGAGAATTTCGTAACACTTGCACGCCGGGGATACTACGATGGCGTGAATTTTCACCGGGCAATTGCCGACTTCATGATCCAGGGTGGTGATCCGACGGGGACCGGAGCCGGTGGCGAGAGTGCCTTTGGTGAACCGTTTGCCGATGAGTTTTCTAAGAAACTGTTTAATTTGCGGGGAGCATTGTCAATGGCAAATGCCGGCCCGAACACAAATGGTAGCCAATTCTTTATCGTACAAAACCAGCACCTTTCGCCGGAAATGAACGTGCAAATGGAAGTTGCAGGTTATCCGAAAAAGGTTATTGAGGCGTACGCTAACGGGGGCACACCGTGGCTTGATTTTCACCATACTGTTTTTGGGCAAGTAATCGCGGGAATGGGTGTTGTTGATCAAATTGCGGCGTGTGCAACCGATGCACAAGATAAACCGCAGCAGGACGTGACAATTCAAACGGTCAAGGTAACGGATTAGGGGCGATCGGGATGAATTATCGAACTGGAATGGTACTTGAAGGAAAGGTAACGGGAATCCAACCCTATGGAGCTTTCGTGGCATTGGATGATAGTACGCAAGGGTTAATTCATATTTCCGAATGCCATAACGGATACGTGGAGGATATCCACCATTACTTGAAAGTTGGGCAAAAGGTAAAGGTCATGATTATTGATATTGACGAATTTACCGGAAAAATCAGCTTATCAGTACGGTGCCTGGAACGACAGTTTGATTTTGAACGACACGGTCAAATGGGGAATCAGCGGAAACACTACTGGACAACCCGTAAAGTGACAACGGGGTTTGCGCCGATTGCGGAGCGGTTAACCGGATGGGTTGATGAAGCCCTGGATAACATTGAGCAGGGGAAGTAGTAAGGTTTGCGGGGAAGCCCTGGAATTATCACTTTAAGGCGAAAAAAGTGCTTGACAGTGAATTACTGTTTTAGTAAGATAGTAATCGCTGTTGGTTAGCAACAGTTCTGGATAGATCTTTGAAAACTGAACACAGTATCGACGAATTAAATGTGTAGGGCTCT
>DSLMC04103__coassemble_329_pt1 | contig 52339 bp, 42 predicted proteins | sample DSLMC04103__metabat2_low_PE_018 | metagenome-assembled genome bin DSLMC04103 | reverse complement strand
TTCCGTAATTACGATCAGCTTATCCGCCGCATTATGTTGCTTGAGAATGCGAAGACACAAAAAAACGCCGCCTAAAAATAGGCGACGCATTCTCTTCATCAACAGGATTTGACAAAGAGCCAAAAAAGAAGCCATGATTTAGAACAAACCGTCCCGCCTTTCCTTCCTGCAAACTCGGAACGGCTTAAAATCACAGCTTCTTATTGCTTATCCGTTTAAACTTTACACCAAAACCAGGGGGATAACTTACAATCCGCGAACCATCTGCAATAACTCACAGATTGTTCCGCTAACCTCTCAACCCATTTTCTTTTCTATTGTTCTGGCCGCCGGGTTGGGAATAACAGAACATCCCGAATCGACGGTGCGTCCGTTAACAGCATTACCAACCGGTCAATTCCGATTCCTAGACCACCCGTTGGCGGCATTCCGTATTCCATTGCTTCCAAGAAGTCCTCATCAATGCTTTCAGCCTCATCATTCCCAGCCTGCCGTTCAGCGGCCTGGGCCTCAAACCGTTCCCGCTGATCAATCGGATCATTCAATTCGGTAAAGGCGTTAGCGTATTCACCCCCTAAAATGAACAATTCAAACCGATCAGTAAACCGCGGATCACTAGCGTTCTTCTTAGCAAGTGGTGAAACCTCAACTGGATGGCCGTAAACAAACGTCGGGTCAACAATCTTATCCTCACAGAACGTTTCAAAGAATTCGTTGATAATGTGCCCGACTTGCCAATAGTCTTCGTAATGAACGTTGTGTTCATCGGCCACTTTCCGGGCTTCCTCAAGCGTCATTTCCTGCCAGAAATCAACCCCCGTCACGTCCTTGATCATGTCAACCATATGAACGCGTTTAAACGGCTTATCAAGGTTAACTTCCTTCCCCTGATACGTCACGATTCCGTTATCAGTAACAACCTTCGCGGCCGCCTTAAAGATGCCTTCAGTTTCATCCATGACATCCTTAAAGTCCCAGTAGGCCGCATACGTTTCCAAGGTGGTAAATTCTGGGTTGTGCCGGGTATCAATTCCTTCATTCCGGAAAACCCGGCCCAGTTCATAGACCCGTTCCATACCACCAACAATCAACCGTTTTAACGGTAACTCCAGGGCAATCCGCAGGTAAAGGTCAATGTCCAGCGCGTTATGGTGCGTGACAAACGGCCGGGCAGCCGCCCCACCGGCCATGTTGTTTAATACCGGTGTTTCCACTTCAATAAAGCCGTTATCATCCAAGTATTTCCGCACTGCCCGAATAATCTTACTCCGGTTAATGAACCGGTCGTAACTGTCCTTGTTGGTAATCAAATCAAGGTACCGCTGGCGGTAAACCTGCTCAATATTTTGTAATCCGTGGTACTTATCCGGAAGTGGCCGGAGCGCCTTTGACAGGTGCGTGAGTTTTGTTACACGGAGGGTCAACTCACCCATGTCAGTCTTAATCACTTCACCGGTAATTCCCAGAAAGTCCCCGAGGTCTGCCCGTTTGAAAATATGGTACTGGTCCTCGCCAACAACGTCCTTCCGCACGTACAACTGCATCTTCCCGGTCCGGTCCTGCAGGTCGGCAAAGCCAACCTTACCCTTTCCCCGTTTAGCAACCATTCGCCCAGCAATCGTCGCCGTGATTCCTGAATCGTTGAGTTCTTCCTTACTCATTTCGCCGTACTTTGCGTGCAGCTCCGCGTTCATCGCGTTCCGTTCAAACCGGTGACCAAACGGATCGATTCCTTCGTCACGCAGCTCTTGCATTTTCTGCCGCCGTACCCGCATTTGATCGTTCATTGGCTGCTGCTTCTTTGCCATCCTTAATCGTCCCTTCTTCGTCCTTAGTCCCTGTCAGTATACCATAAAACTAACGCTGCTCCCGACGCGCCTGGCGTTCTTCGTAATCTGCAAGGAACTTATCAAAAATCGCAATCATTTCTTCTTCGGTGTCAGCATCGTTTAACGCCGCCTTAGTCCGGGCAGAACGCGGAATCCCCTTTAAGTAGTATGCCGCTTGCGACCGAAATTCCTTCGGGCCAACCACTTCACCCTTAATTTTGATTAACCGGTGCAGGTGCTCCTTAGCCACCTTAATCTTCTCCGCCGGGGTTGGCTGCGCAATCTTTTCGCCCGTTTCCAGGTAGTGAGCAACCTCGCGCACAACCCACGGATTTCCGAGGGCTGCCCGCCCGATCATCACGGCAGTACAACCGACCTCATCGAGCATCTTCTTCGCGAGTTCAGGGGTCCGTACATCACCGTTTCCGATAAACGGAATCTTAGTAAGATGATCGTTTACGTCCTTTAAAATTTCCCAGTTCGCGTGGCCGGTGTACATCTGCTTCCGGGTCCGCCCGTGCATTGCTAAAGCGGCAACCCCCGCTTCTTCGGCTGCCAGGGCGTTTTCAACGGCCAAAATGTGGTCGTCATCCCACCCGGTCCGCATCTTCACCGTCACCGGAATATCTACACTGTGCACAACGGCATTCAACATGTGGTAAATCTTGTCGGGATCGAGCAACCACTTTGAACCCGCCTCGGTCTTGGTAACCTTAGGCACCGGGCATCCCATGTTAATGTCAATAATATCCGTTCCGGTATTTTCCTGGACAAACTGCGCCGCCTCAACCAGGGTATCCTCATCGCCCCCGAAAATCTGAATGCTGACCGGGTGCTCGTTCGGGTTAACAAAGAGCATGCCGAGCGTCTTCTTATTCCGAAAATGGATTCCCTTATCCGAAATCATTTCGCATTCGACCAACCCAGCACCGAATTCCCGACAAATTGTCCGGAAGGCCACGTTTGTCACCCCAGCCATCGGCGCAACAACGACCTGATTCGGAATCTCAACGTTGCCAATCTTCCACTTTGTCACGGCTACTCCTCCTTTTGCGTTGCGTTCTTCAAGATCGTGCGGAGCTCCTGTTCACTGAACCGGTATGTTTTCCCACAAAAATGGCACACTGCTTCCGCCCCGTGATCCTCATCAATCATCTGTTGAAGGTCAGCCGGAGCGACACTCGCAAGCGCCGTTGCAAACCGCTCCTTTGAACAATCACACGCGTACTTAACCGGCATCTTTTCAAGAATTTTAAGGTTATCCTGACCGCAAATGCTTGCGAGAATCTTTTCCGGTGTTTTATGCGCCCGCATTTGTTCTGAAATTGGCGCCATTGCGTTAATCTGCTTTTCCACCTTAGCGATTACGTCATCATCCGCTCCAGGCATCACCTGAAGCATGAATCCGCCGGCCGTTGCAATCGTATTATCATCGTTCACAAATACCGATAACCCCACCGCTGATGGAATTTGTTCGGATTTGGCCAGGTAGTACGTAAAGTCTTCCCCTAACTCTCCTGACACCAACGGAACTTCCCCGGTAAACGGCTCCTTCAATCCCAGGTCCTTTGTTACCGCCAGGAACCCCTTCGTCCCGACGGCCCCCTTAACGTCAATCTTGTGCTGGTCGTTAAGCGGAAGGTGGACGTGCGGGTGCTGCACGTAACCCTTCACCGTTCCGTGAGCGTTCCCGTCGACAACAATCCCGCCAACCGGACCGTCGCCGTTAACCTTAACCGTCATCCGCTCATCATCCGTCAGGGATGCGGCACTCAACATCAACGTTGCGACAATGCTCCGGCCAAGGGCAGCCGACGCCGCACTCCAGGTATCATGCAACTGCTGGGCCTGACTCACAGTGGCACTTGCATCCACTGCATATGCCCGAATTTGGCCATCAAACGCCAGGGCCTTTACTAAGTAATCACTCATTTTATGCACTCCTTTCAACCATAATTTCCAGTAGTGATTTTATCATGTTTACATGGACGACAAAAGCGGGCCGGCCGTTTGCTGCGACCATCCCGCTTTGTACTTATTTATCTGACTGGTGGTTATGCGGATAGAACGTTACCGTTTTATTGGCATCGTCAGCGTCCTTACCGTCGTAACGCTCCGCTTCCTTCTGTTCGAGGGCCCGCTTTGATTCCTCAAAGGTCGCCGCCTTCTCACTCGGAAATTCGTCCTCATCCTGTGCCGGCATCTTCCCGGTCTTGTACAGGCTAAGGATTTGCTTTTCATCCAGCGTCTCATACTTTAACAGGGCTTCGGCGATTACCCGGTGCTGCTCACGGTGCTCCTGGATAATCTTCGTGGCCGTTGCCATTCCTTCGTCAGACAACCGCTTAACCTCAGCATCAATTGTGTTGGCAGTTTGGCCAGAATAACTGTACTGCCCGGCCATCTCACCAGGATTCATGCTGGCATCACCTTCGTACTGAACCGGGCCAAGCTTTTCACTCATTCCGTACTCAGTCACCATTGCCCGGGCTAACTGCGTTGCCTGTTGGAAGTCGTTTGCCGCCCCGGAAGACTGACTGTCAAAGATGATTTGCTCAGCAGCACGACCACCCATCAACCCGGCAATCTGCTCCTTGAGGTTCTTCTTTGACATCAACATTTGATCTTCCTTCGGCAACATGATGGCGTATCCACCGGCGCGCCCCCGCGGCACAATCGTTACCTTATGAACGACCCGTGCATCGTTTAGAACCAACCCAACGATGGTGTGTCCCGCTTCGTGGAAGGCCACAGTTTCGCGTTCGTGCTTACTAATTACCCGGTCACGCTTTGCTGGCCCGGCAATTACCCGGTCCTCCGCTTCGTCAAGGTCGGACGAATCAATTTGCTTCTTGTTCCGCCGGGCAGCCAGTAAGGCCGCTTCGTTTAACAGGTTTTCGAGGTCAGCCCCCACAAACCCTGGCGTTTGCTTAGCAATCATCTTCAGGTCAACGTCATCCGCAAACGGTTTGTTCCGGGCATGAACTTTCAAGATGGCTTCCCGGCCCTTAACGTCCGGCCGGCCAACCAAAATCTTCCGGTCAAACCGTCCCGGCCGCAGTAACGCCGGATCCAACACGTCAGACCGGTTGGTAGCGGCCATCACGATGACGTTTTCGTCACCTTCAAACCCGTCCATTTCAACCAGCAACTGGTTTAACGTCTGTTCCCGTTCGTCGTGGCCACCGCCCATGCCGTTGCCCCGGCGACGACCAACCGCATCAATTTCATCGATGAAGATAATCGCCGGTGCGTTCTTCTTGGCGGTTTCGAAGAGATCCCGGACCCGGGATGCCCCGACCCCGACAAACATTTCAACGAAGTCCGAACCAGAAATTGAATAGAACGGAACACCCGCTTCGCCGGCAACCGCCTTTGCGAGCAACGTTTTCCCGGTTCCTGGCGGGCCCTCAAGTAAAACCCCGGACGGAATCTTCGCGCCAAGTGCCTTAAACTTCCGCGGATTACGGAGGAACTCAACAACCTCAACCAGTTCCTGCTTTTCCTCTTCTTCCCCCGCTACATCGGAGAACCGCACCTTGTTTTTCTTCTTGTCAATCGGTTTGGCCTTGGATTTGCCAAAACTCATCATCCGGCCGCCCTGACCACCCTGGCCAGCCTGTCCCATCATCATGTAGAAGAAGAACAGGAAGAAAATTACCGGTGCCACGTAAATCAGCAGCTGCATCCAAATACTATTTGATGAATCCGCCTTTGCATTATTCTTTACGTGGTACTTGTTAGCATACCGCTGAATCTCGCGGGCAGTCGGGTCGTTGGCAAGCACGGTGGCCGTGAAACTTGTCACCTTATTCGTACTGCTTCCCGTCCCCAGAAGACCGTTATTGGAACTATGGGTCTTCTTCGGGTGACGGTACGTCCCCGTTACCTTATAAGTTGATCCCGACGGCTGCATCGTATAACTCTTAACGTTGTTTTCCTTCAACGCCGTAATGAACTGGCTGGACTGAATTTGCTGACTAGACGAACCCGTCTTGCCACCAAAGAAGTAGTAGCCCATTCCAATTACACCAAGAATTATCACGAGGTAGAACAGCACGTTGCGGAATAACCCATTACGCTTGTTATTCATGCGTTCACTTCCTCAATTTTCAAAAATTTATCACTATTCATTAATGACTATCACGGTAAATCTTACCACATTTGACTATTATTGACTAACCCATTAATCAGAATAAACCTCTGGCTTTAAAACACCAACGTACGGGAGGTTCCGGTACTTTCCGGCATAGTCTAGCCCGTACCCAACAATAAATTCGTTGGGAACGTTAAACCCAACATAGTCTGGGGTGATTGCCTTTTCCCGCCGGTCGTGCTTATCGAATAAAGTGCATACCTTGACGGAAGCAGCGTTGCGGTGCGTCAGTAACCCCACGAGTTTATCAAGGGTCCGGCCCGTGTCAATGATATCCTCAACAATCAGCACGTTCCGGCCACTCACGGAAACGTCCAGATCCTTCAGGATGCGAACGTCCCCCGTTGATTCGGTCCCGTCACCGTAACTTGAAACGTCCATAAAATCGAGCTCCAGGTAGGTTTTAATCTCCCGGACAATGTCCGTCATAAACATTACGGCACCCTTCAAAACACAGATGACCAGGGGATTCTTCCCCGCAAAGTCCGCCGTAATCTGTTTACCCATCTTCTGGCATGCTTGCTGGATGTCTTCCCGACTGTATAGGACCTTCAAAATATCGTTATCCACCGTTCGTTCTCCTTCCCGTCGCTGACCGATAAACTACTATGTATTGCCCTATTCTAGCATCTCCACCGGTGAGTGACAAATCACTGTACTTAACGCCTAAAACGGCAATTACTTCTCCGCTTGTCGTAACGACTACCGGCCAGTTAGTCCGCTGGCCTTTCGGAATACGGGCGGCCTGCAACACCCGTTTAACCCGCTGGTGCCCAGCCCGGGTGATAAGCCGGTCACCCGGCTGCCGGGAACGGACAGTTAATGGTTCGTTAGCTACCGGAAGGGCTGGGCCTGCAACCGGACATGCCGGCCACGCAAACAATCCCACCATACCGCCAGTAGGAAGCATCACCCAGTTACCCGGAGTCAGCCGCAGCGAAAACGGCGCCGTTACTGGGAACGGATAGTGGTTTGCTTTAACCAGCCACCCCTGGCGTTTAACAAGCCAAAACGAACCACAGGCTACCATTCCGTCAGGCCGCTGCGGATTAGCTGCAAGTTGTTTCACCTGAGCCCGTTGCCGGCCGGTCATTGCCGGCGCAAACCGGTCAAGCACCCCATCCTGAATCGCGGCTGGCAACCGTTGCAGGCGCTGGCAGTTGACGCCCCGATCCGGCGAAACAACCTGATTCCACTCCCGGTCAACCGCCCACTGCACTGCAGCGAGGAGCTGCCGGACCCCACTAGCAGCCGCGTTAATGTGGGTTACTGCTACTGGATTTTCCCGTTCCAGCTGAGGAATAACGTGGTGGCGGATCCGGTTGCGTTGCACGGCGTCTTCCCCGTTTGTTTCATCGTCAAAAAAGCGGACGTGATGCCGGAGCGCATATGCCCGCAGCTCCTCCTTGCGCATTCCCAAGAGCGGGCGAATCACCTGAAGTCTTCCGCCGAACGGCCGGTACGGTTGAATTCCCTGCAGGCGATTTATCCGTCCGCCCCGAATCAGCTTCTGGACGACGGTTTCAGCCTGGTCATCAGCGTGGTGGGCCGTTATCAGGGTTGGAATTTTATTTGCCTCCATTACCCGTTTAAAAAAAGCGTACCGAAAATCCCGGGCCGCCGCTTCAATCCCCTTTTTCGGGTGCTGGGTGAAGGCCCACTGCGTCTGGTAGAGGGACAGGTGGTGCTGCTGGCAATACGCCTCTACGTACGCCGTTTCGGCCTGACTGGCTGCTCGTAGCTGATGATCAACGTATGCCACGGCAAGCTGGGGCCGCTCTTCCTGCGGCAATCGTTGGAGGAGGGTGATGAGGACCATCGAATCACTTCCAGCCGAGACAGCAACAAGAACGGGCTGCTGGGCAAGGTGAAAAGCACTCATCGCCCGCCGGAACCGTAACTCAAGTTGATCTGCCATCTCATCCACCTCCGCACAAATTGTTAAAAAATAAGGGCTGCCGACCACCTGTGATCCTCAAGCCCTTCATCATGTTTACGTTCATCCTAACTCCGGCGGCCGCCACGACCACCGCGCTTTCCCTCGGTATTATGCTTAATCGTCGCTAACCGGGATTCGCTTTCCTTCAAAAAGTTAGCCATCATTGAATCAAAATCCTTGTTACCGCCGGACCGCTTCCGGCCATGAAATGATCCCCCCCGCGGTTGACCACCGCGACCATGTTCGTGATGCTCCCGTTGCGGCCGGTCAACCGCCTTCCGGATGGATAAACCAATCTTTCCGTCATCGCCAACGCTCAGGACCTTAACGGTCACCTCATCGCCGACCGTTAACACGTCATGAATATCCTTAACGTATTTATCCGAAACCTCGCTAATGTGTACCAAGCCGGTCTGGTTATCACCAAGATCAACAAATGCTCCAAAGTTAGTAATCCCCGTAACCTTACCCGTTACCTTTTGTCCAACTTCAATCGCCATAAAAAGCTTTACTCCTCCTAAACATTCCGTCCTCCACGGGAAATCCCGCACCATTACCTAATTATTGTCCGATACATTCGTCTGCGGGAGGTTATAAACCGTCTCGCCCTTCTTAGTGTAGTTATACCGTTGGCGAATTACCTTTTGTACATAGTCGTTATTACTGAGCTGCTGGACCTGTTGGCTAAGGCTGGCATTCCGGGCCTTTGCCCGCTGAAGCTTGCGTTCGGCCACCGCCGTTTGCTTGTTCACCTGGTGGGTCTCAACCTCCGCCTGAACAATCCGGATCCCGCAAAAAAACGTGACGATTACGACAATAACCGCTAACAGTCCCATCCGGAACCGCGTTCCGCGGGACTGCCGTTCATTTGCCGCACTCTCTTGCTTTTTTTGCTGAAAATAAGCGTTATTGAGCACCTTAATTTTTGAGCGCTTTGCCACTCGTTTTCACCCCCGTAATTCCGGCTACTTCTAGTGGAAAATTATACCAAGAAGTCCTATGGTTGTCTAACTACTCCCGCCAACTATCTCCCTTAAAACGAGCCGAAATCTTCCTTGTAGTCCTCCGCTACAACACGGTACAAATCAGCCGCATCACTCTTCTTTGTCGTATCCTTAATTCCCGTTACCTCAACGGTTAACGTTTTATTTCCGAAGTTAATTACGAGTTCATCGCCGACCGCCACGTTGCTTGATGACTTCGCCTGTTTCTGGTTAATCGTAATCCGTCCCTGATCAGCAATTTCCTTTGCAACCGCCCGCCGCTTAATAATCCGGGCAACCTTTAAATATTTATCCAACCGCATTTTTAACCACTCCTTATTTAGCTAGTTGTTTTGCTTCTTATCGTCTTCATCCCGCTCCGCAGTCTGCCGGGCCGTCACCACCTGGGCGACCGCCTGCGCAAACGACTGCAACTCAGTGAGCACCTGGGCCATCTTCATCCGGGGCTGGATGACAAACCGCACCCCTAAATGCCCGTCGCGTTCGTCCAGAACCGCGTGTAGATGGGCTTGTGCCACCGCCTGCAATAACTGCTTAGCCGTCAGTAGGTGATCAACCGCCGGATCAAAGGTCACCGTAATCTGCTTGTCAGTTTGATTGATGGCCGTAACGAGGGCCGCCGCAGCGTTCATGCGGAGTACGCCAACCTCCAGTAAATTAGCAACCGCATCCGGGTATTCGCCAAAGCGGTCAATCAAATCGTCCTGAATCTCGCGGTACTCATCAATTCCCGTCAGCTGCCGGATCCGCTTATACATCTCGATTTTTTGCCGTTGGTCACTAATATAGTCTGCCGGAATGTACGCCTCGATTGCAAGGTTAATTTCCGGATTGGTCCGGCGTTTGGGCTGGTGCCCCTGCTTCCGGGCCACCGCCTCGTTTAACATCTGGGTGTAAAGGTCATATCCAACCGAATCAATGAACCCGTGCTGTTCCCGGCCCAATAGGTTACCGGCACCCCGGATTGAAAGGTCGCGCATCGCAATCTTAAAGCCCGCGCCCAGTTCGGTAAAGTCCCGGATGGCTTCAAGCCGCTTTTCGCTCACCTCTGACAGTGCCTTGTTAGGCTGATACATAAAGTACGCGTAAGCAATCCGGCTTGACCGGCCAACCCGGCCCCGGAGCTGGTAGAGCTGGGCTAACCCCATCCGGTCAGCGTCCTCAACGAATAACGTATTCACGTTGGGCATATCAATGCCGGTTTCAATGATGGTGGTTGTCACCAAAACATCGTATTCACCCGCTAAAAAGTCCATCAGTATTCGTTCGAACTGGGGTTCAGGCATCTGACCATGAATTGCGGCAATCCGCGCTTCGGGAACCAGTGCTTCGAGCTCCGTGACTACCCGGTCAATGTCATGGACCCGGTTATGCAGGTAAAAGACCTGGCCGCCCCGGGCCAGCTCCCGCCGAATCCCCGCCACAATGACGTCGTAGTTTTGTTCCAACACGTACGTCTGAATCGGGTACCGGTTCAGCGGCGCGGTCTCAATCACGGATAAATCCCGGACTCCAAGCATCGCCATGTTAAGCGTCCGCGGAATCGGGGTGGCCGTTAACGTCAAAACGTCCACGGTTGCCTTGAGCTGCTTTAACCGCTCCTTATGCTTAACGCCAAAGCGCTGCTCCTCATCAATAATTAACAGTCCCAGGTCATGGAAGTGCACGTCCTTTGACAAAAGCCGGTGAGTCCCCACGATAATGTCGAGTTTTCCGGCTTGCAGGTCAGCGAGTAGTTGCTGAGCTTCCTTGGCAGTTGTAAACCGGGACAGCACCCCAACCGAAACGGCAAAGTTCTTAAACCGCTGCTTCATCGTCTCGTAGTGTTGCTGGGCCAAAACGGTGGTCGGCACGAGAAACGCAACCTGCTTGCCGTCTAACACTGCCTTGTACGCTGCCCGGAGCGCTACTTCGGTTTTTCCGTAGCCAACGTCCCCAATCAACAGCCGGTCCATCGGCCGTTCCCGCTCCATATCACGCTTGACTTCCTTGATACTTCGGAGCTGGTCAGCCGTTTCAGCGTACGGGAAAGCATCGTCAAACTCGCGCTGGTCGGCATCATCCGGGGAAAAGGCGAAGCCCCGCTTGGCCGCCCGTTCAGCGTACAGGTCAATCAGATCATCAGCGATGTCTTCAATCTTCGCCGCAACCCGTTTTTTCGTCTTCTGCCACTCGGTTCCCCCGAGTTTATTCACGTGCGGGGGCTTCGCATCGGCCGCCACGTATTTCTGAATCCGGTCAAGCTGGGTAACGGGAATGAAGAGTTGGTCATCGCCCCGGTACATGATCGTCATGTAATCCTGATGCTTCCCGTCAACGGTCATCGTCTTCATGCCCATGTACCGCCCAATTCCGTGATTTACGTGGACGACGTAATCGCCCTTTTTCAGGTCGGTATACGACTTTAGCCGCTCCGTGTTAGCCATCGTTGTCCGTTTTGCGCGGTGATGGGTGACCTTCGCAAACAGCTCACCAGCCGTGAGCACGACCACCCCCGCAGAAAACATTTCAAACCCCGTTGCTAATCCCCCTGCGACCACCTGAACCTTGCCTGGTTGGAGGTTATCCGGCGTGGTTTCAAGGGCGGCGACTTCGAAATCAGCAAGGGTTGCCATCACCTTATCCCGCCGGTCCCGTTCAGGAACAAGCAGGATTACGGTTTGGTGCTCATGACGCCACCGGTCTAGTTCGGCCTTTAACGCCGGCATCTGCCCGTAAAACCGTTGAACTGGTCGGGTTTGGGCGTTTGCCAACTGACTAAACCGTAAGTGGCCAACGCTCCTGTCTAGGCCAGTAACAAAGAGTTCCCGGTGCCCGTTAGTTTGTTCAATATCCCGGATTGTCTTGCCGAACTGCTCACCCTGAGCGAGTAACGGGTGGCTTTCAACCCACTCTTCCTCATCAGCGACGAGTTCCTGCTCGTAATCAGTAATCCGGGCATAATCATCAAACACAACCAGCCCGTCATCGGGCAGATAATCCACTAACGTGTTGTGAGCGGGAAAAAGCTGGGGTCCAAGAACTAAATGTGCCGGAATCAGGGCATGCGCCTGCAATCCCGGAAGTAACTGGGCGACCTGCTGGGCAACCGCCTCATCTCCCGTTTCTTGCTGCTGTTTTTGCAGTTTTGCGGCCACCTGGTCCATCACCTCATCAGCAGCCAGTAACGTTGTCGCTGGTGAAATGGTCACCGTCGTGGTATTAGCGATACTCCGCTGGTTTGCCTCGTCAAACGTCCGGAGGGAGTCCACTTCAGTATCAAACAGGTCCACCCGCACTGGATGGGGTAAATTTAACGGATAGATATCCAGAATGGAACCCCGCACCGCAAAGTCCCCCGGCCGGCCAACCATTTGCTCCCGCTGGTAGCCCATTCTGGTTAACTGCGCAACCGTTGCTTCGAGGTCAAGGTCGACGCCAACGGCAATGGTAATGTGGGCATCTTTCCAGACTGCTGGCGCCGGCAGGTAGTGCCGCACCCCAGCGACCGCGGTCACAATGATTCGCGGTTCGCCGGTCATCAGCGCGTTTAACGCCTGGATGCGCTGCGTCCGGAACTCCGGCGAACTGGTTGCCATCTCAGCTGCCAGGACATCTTCAAACGGGAAGAGCAGCACGGAATCAGGCGCCACGACGTTTTGCAGGTCATCGACAAGCTGTTGGGCCCGGAAAAGCTGGTCACACATAACCACCATGGGTTGCTGTACTTGCCGAAAAACCGCTGCTAGAAGAAGTGTTTTGGCGGACCCCGTCAGGCCGGTCATCATGTGGCGGCGACCCTTATTAAGGTTTGCCACCCAGTGCCGGACATCCTTATTCTGTTCTAACAGCGTTGTGACCTTCAAAGTTCAGCCCCCTATCCGTTATACCGGTTCATTACCTGATTAAAATCATCCGTTAAAATCCATTCCTGCAATCCTTTGACGGCTTTCGTAACCGTTTCGTCAAACGTAATCCGTTCGGGCGCACTAAACTGGGAGAGCACCCAGTTAACCACGGTCATCTTTGTGGGGTGCCCAATTCCTAATTTTAAGCGTTTAAAATCCTGCCCGCCAACGTGGGCAATGACGCTTTTAATGCCGTTATGCCCACCAGCTGAACCCTTCGCCCGGAAACGCAACCGGCCGAGTTCCATATCCATGTCGTCCTGAATAATCATCAATTCATCCCGGCTTACCTTGTAGTAGTCCATCAACTGGCGGACGGCGCGGCCCGATTCGTTCATGTACGTCGTCGGCTTTACCAGCAGCACCCGTTCACCATCAATGTGGGCGGTGGCCGTCAACGCATCGCCCTGCACGTGGTTAATTGTGACGTTATTTTGCGCCGCCAATTCATCAATCACCATGAAGCCGACGTTATGCCGTGTTCCCGCGTACTCCTGGCCGATATTCCCCAGGCCGACAATCATTTTCATCCGTAACCCCTCCATTTTTACCGTTACACAAAAAGCCCAGACACAGGGGTGCCGCGGGCGCTTCGCTATTATGTATGTTTATTATACAACGGCGCACAAGACCATGAATAATTGATCAATTGCGAAATCGTTTTCTTTTTGCTTGTCCCAGAAATTAAAGCATGGTACATTGTGATTAGTGATAACAGTCACAATTACTTACTTAACAGAAGGAAGGACGCACTATGAACAAGCACCATTCAAAAATTATGCTCGTTGGGGACGGCGCGGTCGGCTCCACGATTGCTTACGCCCTCACCCTCGAAGGAATCGGGGCCGAACTCGGAATCATCGACATCAAGAAGGATCACAGCTACGGTGACGCCATTGACCTGGAAGACGCCACGGCCATTAGCGCCCCTAAAAACATCTACGCTGCTGACTATGCCGATTGTAAGGACGCTGATTTGGTGGTTATCACAGCCGGCGTTCCGCGGAAACCCGGTGAGACCCGGTTACAGCTAGTTGGGAAAAACCTCACAATTTTGAAATCAATTGTTGATCCCGTTGTCCAATCCGGGTTCAACGGTATTTTCGTCGTTGTTGCCAACCCCGTTGACGTTCTTACGTACGCAACGTGGAAGCTGTCCGGATTCCCGAAGGACCGGGTCATTGGCGCCGGCACCGCCCTCGACAGTTCCCGGATTCGGGTGGCCCTTGCAAAGGAATTAGGAATTGCGGACGCCCGGTCAGTTCACGCGTACGTCCTCGGTGAACACGGCGATTCCCAGGTAGCCGCTTACTCCGCCGCAACCGTTGGGGGCACGCCGTTGTTAACATATGCTTCAGCAAAGGGCGTTTCAACCAACCGCCTGCATGAAATCGAAGAAGACGTTAAGCACAAGGGTGGCACAATTATTGCTAAGAAGGGGGCCACCTTCTACGGCATCGGGGCGGCCACGGCCCGGCTGTGCAAGGCCATTCTGAACGATGAACAGAGCGTAATCATTACGTCTGCTTACCTGGACGGCCAGTATGGCATTCATAACGTCTTCACGGGGGTTCCGAGCGTCGTTGGTGGTGACGGGCTGAAGGAAATTATTGAAATGGACCTCAGCACCGAAGAGCGCGCCCTGCTCCAACATTCCGCAACGGTCCTTCGCGGGGTTCTGGATGACGCGCTTAAGGAAGCCGGCATTCCCGACTAATCCCTTTTAACTAAGAAACAAATAGCGCCCTGCTTATCCGGCAATTACCGGACTTACGGGGCGCTTTTTAAATTCCCCGTTTCATGGGGAAGATTTTATGGTATGGTAGACGGGAGTTAAGGTACCGGGAGGGATAGATCATGCTAATGAAGGACCTCATTAAGCCCAAAGCTGAACTTACAACTGTACGTGAGGACGCTACCCTAGAAGAAGCACTCACCGTTTTAGAAACATCCGGGTTCCGGTGCGTCCCAATCCTTGACGCGACGGGTAACATCTACCGCGGAAACATCTATAAGATGCACATCTACCGGCATAAATCCCGTGGTGGTGACATGCAGCTGCCCGTGACCCACCTGCTGAAAAACGCAACCAAGTTTGTCACGCTAAACTCCCAGTTCTTCACGGTCTTCTTCGCCATCCGGGACCTGCCGTACATTACCGTTTTAGACGAAAACAACCGGTTTTATGGGATTTTGACCCATAACCGGCTCCTTAAAATGCTCTCACAATCGTGGAACGTCGATATTGGGAGCTACGTTTTGACGGTCACCTCACCAGACGAACGGGGGGATCTTGTTAGCATCGCCAAAATTATCACGAAGTACACCGCCATTGCCAGCTGCATGACGCTTGATATCCGGACGGATGGGGAACCTCGGCGGACAATGTTCACCCTGCCAGCTGACGTGACCCCCACAAAGCTTAACAAAATTGTGGCTAACCTTAAGCGCAAACACTTTGACGTTCCTGAAATTGAAAACCTCCGGGAATAGTTTTCCTAAATCCGCGTGACCTGAAGAACCGCATCCACGTACTCCTTTTTCGGGTGGGTTGCATCGTGAACGATAATTGTCCGCTCCACCACGCGCCACTGGGCATTGTTATCGCCCACCATTAACGTGTCTCCAGGAAGCGGAAGAATTCCTAATTCAACCGTTACCGTTCCTGAATTTCCCTGAAGTGGTTGATCCGCATTGATTTGTACTCGCCACATCTTTCATCATCCTTACTATTATTAAACTCAACTTTACTTCACTGGTAAAAAAGCGCGGCCAACCACCTAGTGTTCCCGCGATTTTCCGGTATGTAACCGCACTAACCCCACGCTCACCTTTAACGCCTCATCAACGTCGTGCATCACTTGTGAATCAAGGTGGGTTACCCGGTCCGTCAACCGCTGCTTATCAATCGTCCGAATTTGCTCAAGCAACACAACGGAATCCCGCTCAAGCCCCGTTTTCTTAGCTTCCAGGGCCACGTGCGTCACCATCCGCGGCTTTGTAATCCGGGAAGTAATTGCCGCCACAATCACCGTTGGACTGTACTTATTACCAATATTATTCTGGATTACCAGTACCGGCCGGCTTCCTCCCTGCTCTGAGCCAACAACCGGTGAAAGGTTTGCGAAGAAGACATCGCCCCGCTTCACCACGCTATTCTCTGTCAATTAAAATCCCCCATTACTGTCGCCTTAATTACGGCGGGAATCCGCAGTCTCCTCCTGCTGAACACCCTCCGCAATTGGCCGGTTAATTGTTCCCATTACACCGTATCCCGTGATTAACTGTTCCAGGTACGGCTGGTACTTTAAAATGTGCGCCGCATACTCCGGATGCGTCACTAAATCTTCCCGTGTAACCTCGTAAAAAGCACAATACTCTGCTAGGTGCTTGTAACCTGTAATATCTGCTTGCTCGTTATTTCCGTATTTAGTCATGGCGCCTCTATCCCTTATTAAGTTCTCCAGTTCCATAATAAACCACGGAACGCCACACCAGTCAAGGTTCTTTTATTTACGGTATTCGCGTTTAATTCGGTCTGACAAGCAACACGTAATTTCGTAGTTAATTGTATGCGCATAATCAGCAACATCCTGCGGGGTAATCACACTACCGTTATTTTCGCCAATTAACGTGACCCGCGTCCCTTGAGGATAGGCGTGCGGGAGCCGAATCATGAACTGGTCCATGCATACACGCCCAACAATCTCACAAAAATGACCATCAACCAGAACCTGGGAACCCTGCATTCGCCGGAGCCACCCATCGGCGTACCCCATCGGCACCGTCCCAATCCATTCGGGCTTTTGCGCCGTGTAGGTCTTGCCGTATCCCACCGAGTCACCCGGGTTAATCTGCTTAACAAACACGAGCTCACTTTCAAGGGTCAAAGCTGAATGGAACCCCGCCGGCATCGCCTGGGCCGTTCCCGCCGGATTCATCCCGTACATTGCTACTCCTAACCGGATGGCGTTTCCGCCACACTCCTTGTGCCACAACGCAGCGGCAGAGTTAGCAACGTGTACAAACCGCGGTTTGGCAGTCACAGGTGCCATTAGCTCCTTAAACCGGGCCATTTGCTGCTCGTAGTAGGCCGGATCCGGATCATCGGCCGTCGCAAAGTGGGTAAAGATCCCCTCCAGATCAAACTCCTGGGGATGAGCCGTAATAAACTGCAGAGCACTTTGAAGTTCATCTGAACTGGTAAAGCCAATCCGGCCCATTCCTGAATCAAGTGCCAGGTGAACCTTTAACCGCCGGTGTTCCTGCGCTAAAAGCGGCTGGGCGGCGGTTAAAAAGGCGGTATCAGCCACCGTCACGGAGAGGTCGTGCATTGCACTGTATACCGCCGTATTGGCCGACGTTACGCCCAGAACCAGAATCGTTTTCGTGATTCCCGCGTTCCGGAGAGCAACCCCTTCGTCAATGACCGCAACACAAAAACCGTCGACGCCCGCTTCCACGGCCGCCTGAGCCACCGGCAATAACCCATAACCGTAGGCGTTGGCCTTAACGACCGCAAACAATGACTGATCGGCGGCCATCCGGGCCCGTTCCCGCCGAATGTTTTCCTTAATTGCTCCTAAATCAATGATTGCCTTGGAGTTCCGGTGCTTTCCAATAATCACTCGTCTTCCCCTCCGTTCTGTTCCAGAATCACTTCCGTCCCCGCCAACTCATCCGTATGGGTGATACTAACATGGGCGGTTAACACTCCTTTCCGGGGATGGGCGGCAAAGTATGGTTTCCCCGCCTTGTCATTTAAAACCGTGAGATCGTGGAACCCCACGCTTTTACCAATTCCCATTCCCAGTGCCTTACTGTACGATTCCTTTGCCGAGAACCGGCCCGCTAAGTATTCAACCTGGCGTTTTGGCGATGGCAACGCATCGTACTGTTCCCGCTCGCGGGGAGTTAGGACGTAGTCAATAAAGTGCTGCTTGGCTGCCGCCCGTTTTATTCGGGCTAGCGGGGCAACATCAATCCCAATCCCGTAAATCATCCGGTTCCCTCCTTAACTAAACTACTTCTTCTTGCGAATCGTGTATCCGCCTGCCCGCTTGCGGCCATCCTGCCGCGTTCTTATCCGGCGCTTAGTGGTTTTGCGGGAAGAACCTTGCTGCGTTTTCCCCCGCTGTTTACCATTCGGCCGGTGTCCCCGGTTATTCTCGTGGTGCCGCCGGGGAAGCGGGCGTTCCGCCGTGATGCGCACGGGAAGTGCCCGCTGCTGGTCCTTGGTTAATTCATCGACAAACGCTGTAACCAAATCAACCGCATCATTATGTGCTAACAATTGCCGGGCAACATCCTCGTACTTCGTATGGTCGGTTTGTGCCACTAACTCTTGAATTCGCCGTTGCGCCTGGGCAAGCTGGCCCGCAAACGCCTCGTCCTGGGTTGGGGGCTTGAGCGGCATCATTCGTTTATTAGTCAGCTGCTCAATCGCCCGAAGGTACGGGCGTTCGTTTCCAGTAACAAAGGTGACCGCCACCCCGTGTTTTCCGGCCCGGCCAGTCCGCCCAATCCGGTGAACGTAGCTCTCTGGGTCCTGGGGAATGTCGTAGTTATATACGTGGGTCACCGCAGAAATATCCAGTCCCCGCGCGGCGACATCCGTTGCGACCAGGACGGCCAACCGCCCCGCACGAAACTGGCGCATGACAAGTGTGCGTTGCTGCTGGGTCAAATCACCGTGGATTCCCCCAGCATTAAAGCCTCTGGTTTGCAATCCCCGGGTCAACTCATCCACCCGGCGCTTAGTGCGGCCAAAAATAATCGCATACTGCGGGTGTTGGACGTCCAAGAGGCGGGTAAGGGTATCAAACTTCTCCCGCTCCTGCACCCGCACAAAGTACTGGTCAACAAGGTCGGTAGTCAGTTCCTGCGTCTGCACCTTCACGATTGCCGGGTGCGTCATGAACTGCTGGCTGACCTGCATAATTGCCGGAGGCATCGTTGCGGAAAACATTAACGTCTGCCGTTTCGTAGGGGTCTGTTTAAAAATATGCCGGATATCATCCAAAAAGCCCATATCAAGCATTTCATCGGCTTCGTCCAGCACTACCGTCTGCACGTTACTTAAATCAATGGTGTGGCGGTTAAGGTGATCAAGGAGTCGTCCCGGGGTCCCCACTAAAATCTGCGGGGGACGCCGTAAGCTCCGAATCTGGCGGCGGATATCCGCCCCCCCATAAACAACCTGCACGTGGGCGTGTTTTTCCCTTCCCAGCTTAAACAACTCTTCCTGGGTCTGGCCGGCCAACTCCCGCGTTGGGGCAATGACCAGCGCCTGAATAACGTTTCTTCCCGGATTAATCCGCTGAAGAAGCCCTAACCCAAAAGCAGCCGTCTTCCCGGTTCCCGTTTGAGCCTGCCCCACAACGTCTGTCCCGGCTAATTCCAGCGGAATGGTTTTTGCCTGAATCGGGGTGGGCGTGGTGTACCCGCACCGGGCAACCGCAGCAAGTAGTTCCTGATCTAAACCTAAATCTGCAAACTGTTCCACGTTTTTCTCCTAACCAACTGACGGTGTTGTCAGCGCCGCCAAGACCTTCTCAAGGTGCATGCCGTGACTTCCCTTCAAGAGAACAATGTCATCGGCTTGCACGGTTGACAATAAATCACTAATTAACACTGGTTGTTGAGCCAACGGGTACCAGTGAACCTGGTCTTCCCCGTAGCGGTCAGCCAACGCAGCCGCGAGGTTCTTCATCAGGTCACCACACAGGTAAACCTGCTGAATCTTCCGGGGATCGAGGGCATCCGCTAACGCTGCGTGCATCGCCGCCCCCTGCTCTCCAAGCTCCAACATGTCACCCAAAACAACGATCCGCCGGCCGTCTGTTGGGGCTTTAGTAAATGCCGCTAACACTTCCCGCGCCGCCGTTGGGTTGGAGTTATACACGTCGCTTAAAATCCGCATTCCACTCGGTGCAACCCGCCATTCCGTCCGGTTCGCGGTGAGTGCAAACGTCCCTAACGCCTCCCGCATATCAGCGGCGGGCACCTTAAATAACTGTCCTACACTTAACGCTGCCAAAGCGTTCATCACGTTATACGTCCCAATCATGTTGACGGTCATTGGCTCATCCGGCCACGCACTAGCCGTAAACGTCGTGGTCGTCGCATCCCCCGTGATTTTCCGGGCGACAAGGTCATCACCCTTTTGCGTCCCAAACGTGCGGACATCCTGCGCTAAGTCAGCGGTCCGCGCCCGTAACAGCGGCTCGTCCCCGTTGTATACCAGGGTCCCGTCCGCCTTCAGCCCGTGGGTAATTTCCATCTTCGCATCCGCAATGCGTTCCCGGGTTCCAAAGAATTCGATGTGGGCTTCCCCAATCATGGTAATCACCGCAACGTCTGGCGACACCAGCTTGCTTAGTGCATCAAGTTGGCCGCTGCGATCCATGCCCATCTCGACAACCAGCACTTCGGTCCGTTCATCCATTCCCAGGACAGTAATTGGCACACCAATTTCATTATTGAAGTTGGCATTCGTCTTGTGAACGGTAAAGGTCGTTCCCAGAACCGCGGCAATCATATCCTTCGTGGTCGTTTTGCCGTTACTTCCCGTTACGGCAACCACCCGTGGATTAACCCGTTCAAGGTAGTACCGGGCAAGGCGGTGCAGTGCCGCTAAGGTATCCGGCACAACAATTGCGGGTAAGTCCGCTGGCACCGGGCCATGGTCAGCCTGCCATAGCGTTGCTACCGCACCAGCCTGCTTGGCCGCTGCGACGTACGCGTGCCCATCATGCTCGCCAATCAGCGGGATAAACAGTGCTCCTGCGGTTAACTGGCGACTATCAAATCCCACACTTGTAACCGTCACCTGACCAACGTCAACCGGTTCAGGCGCGGCAAGCGCTTGGGCAACCTCACTTAACTGCATGTTCATATTATGCTTTCCTTCCGTTTCTCAAGGGCGGTCTTCCGCCCGTTCTCCCCGTTATTGTACCATACTGTATTTCCGGTAAAGTGAACCCTAACTATATCCTCCTCATGAATAAAAGTCAATTAAAAACGGTCGTACCTAACAACAGAAACCTGGCATAAGGTAGCAACAAGGAGGTTACGCATTTTAACGCAACCTCCTTGCTGGAATAATAATTATCCTGTCATTTAATCAATCAAACTACATCGCTTCCAACCGCTTAATCCGGTCGGCCACCGGCGGGTGAGTATCAAAGAGGTGGGTCCACGACCGTTTTTTAAACGGGTTAGCAATGTATAACCCGGCGCTACTAGCATCGGCGGCCTTCATTGGTTCACTATCAGTGATTTTCTGCAACGCACTGATTAACCCATGCGGATTCCGGGTGAGCTCCACCCCCGAAGCATCGGCCAGGTATTCCCGGTTACGGGAGAGCGCCATCTGAGCAAGGGTAGCCGCCAGCGGTCCGAGCAGCAGCACTAACACCGACCCAACGGCAAACACAATTGTTAGTACGCTGTTTCCATTATCCTCATCATCCCGGTCGCCCCGGCCACCGCCCCACCAAAAGAAGCGCATCCCCATGCTTACCAGGACGGACACAACCGAAACGAGGGCAAGCGAAATGGTCTGGAGCCGAATGTCGTAATTGCGAATGTGGGAAACCTCGTGGGCAATTACCCCCTCTAGTTCTTCCCGGTTCAACCGGTCCAACAACCCCTGCGTGACCGCAACCGCTGCTTTCTCTGGCCGGTTGCCCGTTGCAAACGCGTTCGGACTAGGGTCATCAATGATAAACACCCGGGGCATGGGAACATTTGCCGCTAAAGCCATGTCCTCCACCACGTGCCAGAGCTCCGGGTACTCGGCGGCCGTGTGAATCTCCCGGGCATGATTCATGTTCATGACGATTTCAGTCGACTGACTCCAAGTCACAATGAAGTAAATAATCCCCAAAACCACCGCAGCAACCAGTCCCGCACTGATACTTCCGAAAAACAGGTCGCCCACAGCGGCGCCCACGACCGCAACCAACAAAATAAATGCCATCAGGACGTAAACCGTGCGGCGTTTATTCTGTGCAATTTGTTGAAACAACACGGTGCATCACCACCTAGAACTTTACTTCTGGGACCTGCTGGGCCTCAGCTGGAGCCTGCAGGTAACCTACCTTAGTTAAGCCGCTTAACCGGGCAATGATGTTCGTCGGGAACGTCACTAATTTCTGGTTAAAGTTGGCCGCCTGGTTATTAAAAAGCTGCCGCGAGTACGCAATCTTGTTTTCGGTGTTACTTAGCTCCTCCTGTAACTGAGAAAACTCTGTACTGGCCTTCAAATCAGGGTAATTTTCTGATAACGCAAAAATCGACTTTAAGCTATCAGTAATCTGATTAGAAAGTTCCATCTTTTGCTGGTGATCATCCGCCGGAACGTTAACCAACTGGTTCCGCAGCTGCACGACCTGTTCAAAGGTGCTCTTTTCGTGTTCGGCATACCCCTTTACCGTGTTAACCAGGTTCGGAATCAAGTCGTTCCGCCGCTGAAGCTGCACGTCAATTTGGCTCCACGCCTCTTCGGTGTATACCTTGGCCCGTTGAAGCCCGTTATACAAAACAATGTAGCCGCCGATTAAAATTACGGCCAACACAACAATAATGATGAGTAACCATTTCATTGTAGTTTCCTCCTTAAAGTTAGCTGTGAACCGAATGTAGGCCAATCATAGCATATTTACCCTGAAATCCAAATAAGAAATAACAAAAAAGGGAGCCATTAAGCTCCCCCGTGCAGAACCATCCCAAACGATAGCGGAATGCCCGCTCCACAACGGTCATTCCCTTCCCCACAATCCGGTGGTATGGAAGCCTGCAAGTGCGTGTGGTCGGTGCGCCGCAGCGCTGACCACCTCGACTCATCGCATCAAATTCATCCTAGTCCATTTTAAGAAAAAACGCAACGATCATAATTGACATGCTCCTAAAGGAGGCGTTAGTATGACATTATGTCACATGACAAATTGTCATGGAGAATTACACGTTTTAAAGGAGGAACCCATGCCAACCCAAACATTCCTAAACCTTCCCCAGGAAAAACGGCACCGTTTAGTTGATGCGGCCATTCAGGAATTTTCCCGTGTCCCCGTTAGCGATGCAACCATCAGTCACATTATTAAACAAGCGGGAATCCCCCGGGGGAGTTTTTACCAGTACTTCGAAGACAAGTTTGATCTTCACCACTACATTATCAACCAATTTCGGACATCGTGGATCAACCAGTGGCACAAATTTCAAACTGAGAGTCAGGGAAACCCGTTTGCCGCTATTCGGCAACTTTTCCCCGTTATTCTCGATGATATTACATCACCCCAGTACTACCGCTTCTGGCAAAACACCTTTATTGCCTTTCGTGACCACCAAATGCAACCGCGGAAGAAAAAGAAGCGTCCGGCTAAAAAGCCCGTGCTGACCACCCAAAACGTGGCCCTTGACCGCCTGACGCTTACCGCTGACCAACTTCCCCTACTGCAACAGGAGTTGTTTGCCACCATTTTCTTCGGGATTCGTCTCTATATCATGGCGAGTTACCGCGGGGAAGAGGATCCTCGCCAGCAGGCGCTTGACCAGTTCGATACGCTAATTTCCTGGCTGGAAAACGGTGTTGTGAAACGGGGGGATTCAGATGATTAGACTCATTCGTAAGCGTCTTCCTAAAAAGGCCGTGCTTGGATCATTTGTTTTCATGTTGATTCAGGTCATTACCTTATTGTATTTGCCAACGTTAACGGCCAACATCGTTAACGACGGAATTGCAAAGGGCAACCTGCACGCGATTGTCCGCATTGGGATAATCATGCTGTTCTTCTCCCTAATCAGTATGGGGGCAGCGGCGGCCAACGCCTTCTTCTCCGCCCAGGGTTCCCAAAAGCTCGGGCAGCGCTTACGGAGCGCCGTTTTCCGGAAGGTCATCACCGCCTCCCACGCTGAACGGGAACACTTTGGTACGTCGTCCCTCATCACCCGGACAACCAACGACATCATGCAGATTCAAAACGTTGTCTTAATGTTTTTGCGGTTAATGATGATGGCACCGTTAATGTTAATCTGTGCCAGCGTCTTAGCCTACGCCAAGAGTCCAACCCTCACGCTGGTCTTCATCATTGTTCTCCCCGCCCTCGCCCTGCTGGTCGGCATCATCGTCTACTTTGCCGGTCCGCTCTTTGCGGCCATGCAAAAAAAGCTTGATGCCGTCAACCGGGTCTTCCGGGAAGGTTTGACGGGGGTACGGGTTATCCGGGCATTCCGTCAGGACCAATTTGAACAGGACCGGTTTGATCGTGTCAACCGGGACTACACGCAAAACGCCGTGAAAGTATACAGCATTACCGCATTGATGCTCCCCATTGCAACCCTTATCATGAGTTCGACCAACGTGCTCATTACGTACTGGGGAAGCCACCTGATTGCGGTTCAGGCCACGGCAGTCGGAAACATGATGGCGTTTATCGCCTACGCTACCCAGATTTTGATTAGTTTCATGTGGCTTGCAATGGTGTTTGTGCTCGTTCCGCGGGCGCAGGCCTCCGCTAAGCGGTTAAACGCGGTTTTAGATACAACCAGCGCAATTACTGAGCCGCAGCATCCCACCCCAATTAACGCCCAACCAGCTGCCCTGGAATTTGACGCCGTGCAGTTCACCTATCCGGGCGGCGGGGCGCCGGCCCTTGACGCCGTGACCTTCTCGGCCCACGCTGGGGACACGGTGGCCGTAATCGGAAGCACTGGTTCAGGGAAAACCTCCCTGGTCAACCTTATTCCGCGCTTCTACGACCCGTCTGCCGGGGCGATCCGGGTAAACGGGGTTCTTGTCCAAGCGATTAGTCTCCACGAGCTCCGCAGTCAGGTTGCCCTGGTCCCCCAAAAAGCAACTCTTTTTAGTGGCACCATCAGAAGTAACATGCTGTGGGGAAAGAAGGACGCAACGGACGAAGAAATCTGGCACGCCCTCACCGTTGCGCAGGCCGCCGACTTTGTCCGCGCCCTCCCGGACCAACTCGATGCACCCGTTGACCAGGAAGGGGCCAACTTCTCTGGCGGCCAACGACAACGGTTGGCGATTGCCCGCGCCCTGGTGAAGGACGCCAGCATTTATGTCTTTGACGATTCGTTTTCTGCCCTCGACTTTCGGACCGATGCCCGCTTACGGACCGCCCTCAAGAATGATCCGCGCATGAAGGAGCGCGTGGTCGTCATCGTTGGGCAACGAATCGCCACCGTGGCGGATGCCGACCCGATCATTGTACTGGATCACGGAAAAATGGTCGGCCGGGGGACCCACCAACAACTCCTGGCAACCAATGCCGTTTACCAGGACATTGTTCACTCGCAGTTAAGAAAGGAGGAGGATCACCGTGCCGAAAAGAGTTCGCGGTAAGGTTCAAAAGCCCAAAAACTTCTGGAAAACAACGGGGCGGCTCCTGGTTTACATGAAAAACCGGTTGTTTGCCATCGCCGTCGTCCTCATCCTGGCGGTGGTTGGCCAGGTTTGTCAGATTCAAACACCGAAGATTCTTGGAAAAGCTACCACCACCATCTTTAAGGGCGTGATGCAGGGAACGGCCATGCAAAAGGCGGGCATTCCCATGAAACACTGGCCAATTGATTTTGCCCGGGTCGGCCATATCCTGCTAATTGTCCTTGGGCTATACGTAATCTCAGCGGTGCTGTCATTCGGGCAACGCCTGATTATGAACGTACTTGCCCAGCGCTCTGTTTACCAGATGCGCAAACAAATGAAGCATAAGATGATGACCGTCCCGGTCCACTACTACGATGACCACAACAACGGGGACATCATTAGTACCGCCATTAACGACCTGGACAACATTTCGTCGACCCTCCAACAAACCCTTACCCAGCTAGTAACGGCCATTGTTCAGCTGGTGGGGACGTTCTGGTTAATGCTGACCATCAGTTGGAAACTAACCCTCCTGATTGTCCTGGCCATTCCGGTAAGTGCCGTTTTGGTAGGAGTCATCGCCCCGCAGTCGCAAAAGAACTTCACCGCCCAGCAAAATCACCTGGGATTACTAAACAACCAGGTTGAGGAAAACTACGCTGCCCAGGAAGTTGTCAAGGCGTTTACCCGCGAAGAGGACGTGATTGCCCGCTTTGAACAGGAAAATGAGCAGGTTTACCAGGCATCATGGAAGGCCCAGCTTTTCGCAGGCATCATGCGGCCGCTAATGCGGTTTGTCAGCAACCTGAGTTACGTGGTCGTCGCGATTGTTGGGGGCATCGAGGTCACCCACGGCCAGATTTCACTGGGGAACGTTCAGGCAATGCTGCAGTACTCGACCAATTTCTCGCAACCGATTATGCAGCTGGCGAACTTAGCCAACACCATTCAGCTGACAATCGCGTCAGCCGAGCGGGTCTTTGGTGTCCTCGACGAACCAGACATGCAGGAACCACCGACCACCCTCCCCGCAGAAAAGGACCCTGCTGGGATTATTGAATTTCAGCACGTGCGCTTCCACTACCCGCACGCTGCGGACCTGATGACCGATTACAACCTGACAGTTAAGCCGGGAGAAATGACGGCCATTGTAGGGCCAACTGGTGCCGGGAAAACCACCATTATTAACCTTCTTGAACGGTTCTACGACGTTACCGGCGGGGTTATCCGGTTAAACGGCCGCGACACCCGGACGCTCAGTCGGGAAGAGGTGCGCTCCCACTTCGCAATGGTGCTTCAGGATACATGGCTCTTCACCGGAACGATCTGGGAGAACCTCAAATACGGCCGGGAAGATGCCAGCGATGAAGAAATTTACGCTGCTGCGAAGGCCGCCCATGCTGATGAATTTATCCGCCAGCTCCCTGATGGCTACCAAACGGTCCTGACGGAGGGGTCAACCAACATCTCCCAGGGGCAGCGCCAACTACTGACGATTGCCCGCGCCTTTGTGGCCGATCCGGAAATCCTGATTCTGGACGAGGCCACCTCCAGTGTCGATACCCGGACCGAACTGCAGATTCAGCACGCCATGAACCGGCTCCTGAAGAACCGGACTAGTTTTGTGGTTGCGCACCGGCTATCAACAATTCAAAGTGCGGACCAGATTATCGTAATGAACCACGGACAGATCGTGGAAACCGGAACGCATAACACACTCTTAGAACAGAACGGGTTCTACGCCGATCTGTACAATTCCCAGTTTGAAGGCAACGTCACAATGGACGAAGGAGGGTTAGCATGAAGAAACGCCTAATCACCATCGCAACGGTTCTGGGCTTTGGTGGCCTGCTTGCCGGCTGCCAGTCCCAGATTACAACCACGGCCAAAACGTACCAGCAAACGGGCATTGTCGCCACCATTAAGGGCCACGCTGCTGGCAAGACTATCAGGTACCGGATTGGGAACGGCAAACCGCACACGGCTTCCGTCCACAACCATTCGTTTGTGGTTACGGTCGCGCCAACCCTGCACGAACAAACCGTGACCCTCCTTTCTTCCCACGCACCGCGCCACCAGGTTACGGTTAAGGCGGCCACGCCCCTAGGAAGTTACCCCCAGTTTGCCCAGCGGTATAACCAAATCATTACCATGGCAAACCTGTCTCCCAAGCAGCAACGGCAACTGCAAGCGGCAACTGAGATAAAGAAAAATCCCCAGGCGGCACAAAGTAACCCGCAACTTTTGCAGCAAGCCCAGCAGGCCCAAAATATCCTCGCCCAGGCCCGCCAAAAAACACGTGCTTATCAGCTTCCTGCGTACCGCCAGGGCGTCCATCCCCTGGTTAGGACGAAGGCTTACACCCTGCGGGGAAACATGCAGGATAATCAGCTAATGGGGGTTACCATGATTATTCCGCTTCACAGCCTCAAGAATAAGCAGGCTGCCCGGCAGTTTGGGACCGCCTTTATGGCCCTGAGTCAAGCATGTGGGGCAAACGGGAAACAGGTTTTGCGGGCGTTTAAGCGGGCCACTAACCACCAAAAAACACAACAAACAACCCTCAAAACGATTACCAACCACGGCGTCCACTACCAGGTCGCCTTCTCGCCGAACGGGTTGTACGTCTACGTTACTAAGTAAGACGCCCCTCAGCGTAAGCAAAAAGGAACCAGGACTCCATTTTGGAATCCTGGTTCCTTTTTCTTATCCCCTTATTCCGTCTTATTCAACGGCGTCAGGGTGATTATCCTCATTCATCTTAAGCTGCTTTTCGACGTCGGAAATCGAGTATACGCTGTCCGTCGCAATGGCATCGGGCGTTTCCGGCTCGATGTTGCGGTACTTCGGCATTCCTGTTCCGGCTGGAATCAGCTTCCCGATAATGACGTTTTCCTTCAGTCCAACTAATGGATCGTTCTTGCCCCGAATAGCGGCATCCGTCAGAACCCGGGTTGTTTCCTGGAATGATGCGGCTGACAGGAAACTGTTGGTTTCCAGTGATGCCTTCGTAATTCCAAGAAGCACTGGCCGGGCCGTTGCTGGCGTCTTGCCGGCGTAAAGGGCCTGCTCGTTATTATCGGTGAAGTCGCCGATATCAAGCAGCGTCCCTGGGAGCATGTCGGTCTCACCTGGATCCATGACACGGACCTTGCGGAGCATCTTCCGGGCCATTACCTCAACGTGCTTGTCGGCAATGTCCACCCCTTGCATCCGGTAAACCTTCTGGATTTCAGCCAGAATGTACTTTTCGGTTGAAAGGGTGTCGCGCACCTGAATCAGTTCCTTCGGGTCGATTGAACCAACCGTCAACGGGTCACCCCGGTGAACCTCATCACCTTCAGCAACCTTTAGAACGGAAGTAAATGGCAGATCGTACGTCCGCGTATCCGTCTCACCCTTAACGGTGATCGTCTTCGTCCGTTCGGCCGGGTTCTCCTCGATTGCATCGATAACCCCCGTAACCTCAGTAATGATTGCGCGTCCTTTCGGGTTCCGGGCTTCAAAGATTTCTTCGACACGCGGTAACCCTTGGGTAATATCGTCACCGGCAACCCCACCTTGGTGGAAGTTCCGCATTGTCAGCTGCGTCCCTGGTTCACCAATTGACTGGGCAGCCACTGTTCCGACGGCTTCACCAACTTCAACGGCATCACCAGTAGCCATGTTCCGGCCGTAGCACTTCTTGCATACCCCGTGCCGGGTATTGCAGGTAAATGCTGACCGGATCGTAACCCGCTTGACTCCAGCATCAACAACCCGCTGGGCGTCATCCTCGTCCATTAAGTGGTCGGCTGGAACAAGCACTTCGCCAGATTCTGGGTCGTGGATGGACTTCATCGTGTACCGGCCAAGAATCCGGTCGTACAGTGGTTCAACGATTTCGTCGTTATCGTCCCGGATGTCCGTGACAATCAATCCGCGGTCAGTGCCACAGTCTTCTTCCCGGACAATCACGTCCTGGGCGACGTCAACCAGCCGCCGGGTCAGGTACCCAGAGTTGGCCGTCTTCAGGGCGGTATCCGTCATCCCTTTCCGGGCCCCGTGGGAGGAAATGAACATTTCCATCACGGATAACCCTTCCCGGAAGTTTGAGATAACTGGCAGTTCCATGGTCTTACCGTTCGGGGCAGCCATCAAACCACGCATCCCAGATAGCTGAGTAAAGTTGGAGATGTTCCCCCGCGCCCCGGAATCCGACATCATCTGGATTGGGTTGGACGGGTCAATGTCTTCAACCAGCCGCTGCTGGATCTGGTCCTTCGCGTCGTTCCAGATTGAAATTACCTGGTTGTACCGTTCGTCATCCGTGATAAGTCCGCGCCGGAACTGCTTGGCCACCATTGCGACCTTCTTCCGGGCTTCCGCCACAATTTCTGGCTTTTCAGGGACTTCCGTTACGTCGATAAACCCAACGGTTAACCCGGACTTCGTTGATTCGAAGTACCCGAGATCCTTCATCCGGTCCAGTAACTCGGACGTTTCCGTCACCTTGAACTTCTTGTAGACAGCAGCAATGATGTCTGACAAGAAGCCAGACTTGAACGGCGGAACAATGTCCGTCTTGTTCATGTAGTCCATGATGTCCTGGCCTGGTTCAAGGAAGTACTTGTCCGGAACTTGCCCGTACAGGTTGTCATCCGTTGGCTCGTTCAGGTACGGGAAGTCGGTTGGCAGAATCTCGTTAAAGATTGCCTTTCCGGCCGTCGTCACCATAATTCGGTCCTTCTGCCAGTCGGTAAACGGCTTCCCCTGCTTTGCGAGTGAGGCGGTTTCCAGCCCAATCCGCGTGTGCAGGTGGACATAGTTGTTCTGGTAGGCTAACCGGACTTCGTTAACGTCCTTAAAGATCATGCCTTCGCCTTCACGGCCCTTTTCTTCGGTCGTGATGTAGTAGTTCCCGATCGTCATATCCTGGGATGGTGAAATGATTGGTTTCCCATCCTTCGGTGCCAGAATATGATGGGCAGCCAGCATTAACAGCCGGGCTTCCGCTTGAGCTTCCGCTGACAACGGTACGTGGATCGCCATTTGGTCCCCGTCAAAGTCGGCGTTGTAGGCTTCACATACTAACGGGTGGAGCCGCATAGCCTTTCCGTCAACCAGCTTTGGTTCGAAGGCCTGAATCCCTAACCGGTGCAGCGTAGGTGCCCGGTTCAACAGAACAGGGTGTTCCTTGATAACGTCTTCGAGAACATCCCAAATGTCATCATCCTGCCGTTCAATCTTCCGCTTAGCGTTCTTAATGTTGGAAGCCATGTCACGCTTCTCTAATTCGTGCATCAAGAACGGCTTGAATAATTCAAGCGCCATTTCGTGCGGAATTCCCATCTGGTTTAACCGCAGGCTTGGGCCAACGTCAATAACGGAACGACCAGAGTAGTCAACCCGCTTCCCCAGCAGGTTCTGCCGGAACCGTCCCTGCTTCCCTTTCAGCATGTGGGAAAGGGACTTCAGTGGCCGGTTTCCTGGGCCGGTAACCGGCCGGCCACGCCGTCCGTTATCAATCAGGGCGTCAACGGCTTCCTGGAGCATCCGCTTTTCGTTTTGCACGATGATTCCCGGCGCATTTAAGTCCAGCAACTTCTTTAACCGGTTATTCCGGTTAATTACCCGCCGGTACAGGTCGTTAAGGTCGGACGTTGCAAACCGACCCCCTTCGAGCTGAACCATTGGCCGTAAGTCAGGCGGAATGACCGGGATGGCATCCATTACCATCCACTCCGGCCGGTTCCCCGACTTCAGGAAGGCTTCAAGGATGTCTAACCGGCGGACTGCCCGGGTCCGTTTCTGCCCCGTTGCTTCCCGCAGTTCGTCCTTTAATTCCGCGCATTCCTTTTCCAGGTCAACGTCGGCCAACAGTGCCCGAACTGCTTCGGCCCCCATGCTAGCCTGGAATTCGCTTCCGAACTCTTCGCGCTTTTCGCGGTATTCCTGCTCGGTTAACAGCTGCTTCTTTTCAAGCGGCGTTTCCCCCGGGTCCGTAACCACGTATGATGCGAAGTAGATGATTTCTTCCAATGCCCGCGGGCTCATGTCTAAGACGAGCCCCATCCGGCTTGGAATCCCCTTAAAGTACCAGATGTGGGTTACAGGTGCGGCCAACTCAATGTGGCCCATCCGCTCACGCCGCACCTTGGCGTTCGTGATTTCAACCCCACACCGGTTGCAGACGTCGCCTTTGTACCGGATGCCCTTGTACTTTCCACAGGCACATTCCCAGTCCTTAGTTGGGCCGAAAATCCGCTCGTCAAACAGCCCGTCCTTTTCGGGCTTCAACGTCCGGTAGTTAATTGTTTCAGGCTTCTTGACTTCCCCGTAAGACCAACTCCGAATCTTATCGGAGGAAGCTAAGCCAATCTGCATGCTATCGAATTTATTAACATCGATCACTGAACCAACCTCCCTTTCGTTGTGTTATTCATTATTCTGCATCGTTATCCGTTGCCGCATCGTCGTCCTTGGAAACGTCGTTTTCCTCAGCCTCCCGCTTCTTTGCAGCTTCTTCCTTTGCCTTCTTGGCAGCCTGCTCCCGGGCTACCCGGCTCAGTGCATCGACGTTAACGATGTTATCGTCCTCTTCGTCCATATCACGCAGTTCGATTTCCTTCTTGTCGGCGTCCAGAACCTGCATGTCTAACCCTAATGCTTGCAGTTCCTTAACAAGCACACGGAATGATTCTGGGACTCCTGGCTGCGGAATTGGTTCGCCCTTAACGATTGCTTCGTAAGCCTTAACCCGGCCCACAACATCATCTGACTTGTACGTCAGGATTTCTTGCAGAGTGTATGCAGCCCCGTAAGCTTCCAGGGCCCACACTTCCATTTCACCAAACCGCTGACCACCAAACTGGGCTTTCCCACCAAGTGGCTGCTGGGTAACCAGTGAGTATGGTCCGATTGACCGGGAGTGAATCTTATCTTCAACCATGTGGGCGAGTTTCATGTAGTACATGACCCCAACGGCAATCCGGTTATCAAACGCTTCTCCGGTCCGGCCATCGTACAGGACAGACTTTCCGTCATCCGGTAACCCGGCTTCCCGCAGTGCATCCCACATGTCTTCGTCGGTCGCCCCGTCAAAGACCGGTGATGCGACGTGCACGCCAAGTTCCTTTGCGGCCATCCCAAGGTGCAGGTCCAATACCTGCCCGATGTTCATCCGGGATGGAACCCCCATTGGTGACAGCATAATGTCGATTGGGGTTCCGTCTGGCATAAACGGCATGTCTTCTTCAGGGATCACGATTGAAACCGTCCCCTTGTTCCCGTGCCGACCGGCCATCTTATCACCAACCTGGAGCTTCCGCTTCTGGGCGATGTAGACCCGCACCATCATGTTGACCCCTGGTGAAAGTTCATCCCCGTTTTCACGGGTGAAGATCTTAACGTCCTGGACGATTCCGCCACCACCGTGTGGAACCCGCAGGGAGGTATCCCGGACTTCACGAACCTTTTCACCAAAGATGGCGTGCAGCAACCGCTCTTCAGCGGATAATTCCGTCATTCCCTTTGGCGTGACCTTTCCGACCAGAATATCACCATCGTGGACTTCGGCCCCAATCCGGACAATTCCGAATTCGTCAAGGTCTTTTAAGACGTCTTCCCCAACGTTTGGAATTTCACGCGTGATTTCTTCCGGCCCAAGCTTAGTGTCCCGGGCTTCGCTTTCGTGTTCTTCGATGTGGATTGACGTGTAGACGTCTTCCTTAACCAACCGCTCGTTGATGGCGATGGCATCTTCGAAGTTGTACCCGTCCCAGGTCATGAACGCAATCAGTGGGTTTTGTCCCAGCGCTAATTCACCCTGGTCCATTGCCGGCCCGTCTGCCAGTACTTCATCAGCCTCAACCTTGTCACCCACGCGAACAATCGGGGTCTGGTTGTAGTTCTTTCCCCCGTTTGACCGGCGGAACTTCATCAACTTGTACGTGTCAAGGGAACCGTCCTCCCGCCGAACGCGGATTTCCTTCGCGTCAACGTACTCAACCGTCCCGGCGTTCTTGCATAGCAGAGCAACCCCTGAGTCGTGGGCCGCCTTGTATTCAATCCCCGTTCCAACAAGCGGAGCGTGCGGATCAATCAACGGCACAGCCTGCCGCTGCATGTTAGCCCCCATCAGGGCCCGATTGGAATCGTCGTTTTCAAGGAACGGGATACATGCCGTAGCGACGGCAACAACCTGCTTCGGGGACACGTCCATGTAGTCGACCTTGTCCACGGAGATTTCGATGTTGTCATCCTTGTGCCGGGCCATAACCACCTTATCCTTAAAGGACCCGTCATCGTTTAACGGTGAGTTAGCCTGCGCAACAACGTAGTTATCTTCCTCGTCAGCCGTCAGGTAATCAATCTTATCCGTTACCTTGTGGGTATCCCATGAAACCCGGCGGTACGGCGTTTCGATGAACCCGTACTTGTTAACCCGGGCGTAGGTTGACAGACTGTTAATCAACCCGATGTTCGGTCCTTCAGGCGTTTCAATCGGGCACATCCGGCCATAGTGCGTGTAGTGCACGTCCCGGACTTCGTAGCCGGCCCGGTCACGCGTCAACCCACCCGGTCCAAGGGCAGACAGCCGCCGCTTATGCGTTAATTCGCCCAGCGGGTTTGTCTGGTCCATGAACTGGGATAACTGGGAACTACCGAAGAATTCCTTGATTGAGGCAACGACCGGCCGAATGTTAATTAACTGTTGCGGAGTGACCGTTGCGGTATCCTGGATGGACATCCGCTCACGCACAACCCGTTCCATCCGGGAAAGCCCAATCCGGAACTGGTTTTGCAGCAGTTCACCCACGGAACGAATCCGCCGGTTTCCTAAGTGGTCGATGTCGTCCGTTGTTCCAATGCCTTCCTGTAAGTTGAAGAAGTAGTTAATGGAAGCCACGATGTCGGCTGGCGTAATGTGCTTGTAGTTCAAGTCGACGTTGCCGTTCCCGATCATGTTGAGTTCCTGCTCCGGGTTCTGTTCGGAGTAAACCTTAATAATCTGCAGCTTCATTGGCTCCTGAACAACCCCATCTTCGGCCGGATGGAAGGTCACCATCTTAAAGTCATCCCGCTTCAGGTATGGCGCCAACTTGTCCATTACCCGCTTGTCCAGCAGGTCACCCTTCTTAACAAGGATTTCTCCCGTATCTGGATCTGCCAGTGTTTCAGCAATCCGCTTGTTTAACAGCCGCCGCTTGAGGTCAAGCTTCATGTTCATCTTGTAGCGGCCAACAGCTGCCAGGTCGTACCGCTTCGGGTCAAAGAACCGGGCCGTCAGTAAACTCCGGGCTGAATCAGCCGTCTTTGGTTCACCTGGCCGCAGCCGTTCGTAAATGTCTTTCAGTGATTCCTCTACCCGGGAATCTTCCGTATTCTTGTGGATATCCTTTTCCAGTGTCAGCATCAGGCTGTCGGTTTCCCCGAGCATCTCAATGATTTCACTGTCAGAACCGTATCCCAGGGCCCGAATCAGCTCGGTAATCGGGAGTTTCCGCGTCCGGTCAATCCGTACGTACCCGATGTCCTTGGTGTCCGTTTCATATTCGAGCCAAGCACCCCGGTTCGGGATTACGGTTGTTCCGTAACTCGTCCGGCCGTTCTTATCAACTTCAGAGTTGTAGTACACCCCTGGAGAACGGACCAGCTGGGAAACAATCACCCGTTCAGCTCCGTTGATAATAAACGTTCCCTGCTTGGTCATCAGTGGAAAGTCCCCGAAGAAAACGTCCTGGGACTTAATTTCACCGGTTTCCTTATTAATTAAGCGTAAGGTCACGTGTAACGGTGCTGAGTAGTTGGCATCGTGCTGCCGTGCTTCCTCCACCGTATACTTTGGTTCTAATAACTGGTAATCAACAAATTCAAGCGACAGGTTGCCGGCGAAATCTTCAATTGGCATAATGTCTTCGAACATTTCGCGTAACCCTTCATCAAGGAACCAGTTGTACGAATTCGTCTGAATTTCGATCAGATTCGGGAGGTCCAAAACCTCCTTGATCCGGGAGTAACTTCTCCGTACACGGTGCTTGCCGTATTTTACCAAGTGTCCTGCCAAGCTGTTCACCCCTCATTAAGATTCTGTGAATTCCGTAATATTACATTTTTGTTACAAATCGCTAAAACTACCCTTTCCCGGGCTTTTTTAGCAAAAAAAAACCAAAAACAGTTTCAAACGGGCTGTCCCGCCATCACTATTTTTGCTTCTTCATAACCTAGTATGGACAATAGATCACACTAGATTGCTAAATTCACAGTTTTTTCAACCACATATTCTACCTTGAATCTACTAATAAGTCAACGGCCCTCTCACTTAGGCGTCACCGTAATCCGTCCTTGCCGGGCACCAACGGTTACCGTCATTCCCGCAGTCACCGTTCCCGCTAAAATTGCGGTACTTAACCGGTCCCCAACTAGCCGCTGCAAGGCCCGCCGCAGCGGCCGGGCACCATACTCCGGCTTGTAGCCCGCAGCCACAACCGCATCAACGGCTGCCGGAGTAACCCGCAACCGGATTCCCTGGTGCTCAAGGCGCGCTGCCAACGGTTGCACCATCAGCCGGACAATCTGCCGTAGTTGTGGTTTAGTCAACGCACGGAAGACGAGCACGTCGTCAATCCGGTTAATGAATTCGGGCCGAAAATGCCGCTTCACCGCCGCGTGCACTGCCGCCGCCATTGCATCGTAATCATCTGCGGCGTTCACCGCGCCAAACCCAACACTCTTCTCGTCCCGCAGCGTGGTTGCCCCGAGGTTGGACGTCATGATAATGATCGTATTTCGAAAATCAACCTTCCGGCCCTTCGAATCGGTCAAAAAGCCGTCATCCAACACCTGCAACAGGAGGTTGAACACGTCCGGGTGGGCCTTTTCCACCTCATCAAACAGCACCACCGAGTACGGGTGTTGCCGCACTTGCTCGGTCAGCTGACCGCCCTCGTCAAACCCCACATATCCGGGCGGAGATCCGACCAACCGACTGGCATTAAAGCGTTCCATGTATTCACTCATATCGATCCGGATCAGGTTGTCTTCATCACCGAAAACGCTGGCTGCCAATGCCTTCGCCAGTTCCGTTTTCCCCACGCCGGTTGGTCCCAGGAACATAAACGAGCCAAGGGGCCGCTTGGAGGAACTAATCCCACTCCGGGCCCGGCGAATTGCCCGGGCAACCGCACTAACCGCTTCGTCCTGCCCGATTACCTGCCGGTGAAGCTCCCGTTCAAGGTGTACGAGGCGCTGCTGTTCGCTCCGGGTAATCTGCGTAACCGGAACTCCCGTCCACGCGGCGACCACCGCCGCAACATCCTCTGCCGTGACGGTCCCCTGCATCCGGTGCTGTTCCTTCCGGGGAGTGGTGTTTCTTAATTTAACCGCCCGGGAGAAATCCCCCTGTTCAAGGGCTTTCTGGAACTGCTGGGTGGTGTCATCCCGAACGGCGTCCCGGTTCTTTCGCTGGGCAACCCGCAGCTGAACGTGAGCGGCCGCCTCGTCTATCAAATCAATCGCCTTGTCCGGTAATTGCCGCGCGGGAAGGTAGCGCACGCTAAGGCGCACCGCCGCATCCAGGGCATCATCGCTAATCCTTACCCCATGGTGTTGTTCATACCGGGAGCGCAGTCCCCGTAAAATCATCCCGGTTTGCTGGGCGGTTGGTGCTGCTACCGGCACCCGGGCAAACCGGCGTTCAAGCGCCGGGTCCGCCGCCACGTACTTTTGAAACTCCGTCTGGGTAGTAGCCCCAATTACCTGAACCGTTCCCCGGGCCAGCGCAGGCTTCATGATGTTGGCCGCATCAATGGCCCCTTCTGCGCCCCCCGCACCAACGAGGGTATGGAGCTCGTCGACGAAGAGAATAACGTGTCCGTCCCGCCGAACTTCGGCCAGCACCGCTTTCAACCGGTCCTCAAATTCACCGCGGTACTTTGTTCCCGCAACAAGTGCGCCCATCTCAAGGGCCATTAACCGCACTGAGCGCAAGGATGCCGGAACCTTCCCGGCAACGATCTGCTGGGCAAGGCCCTCAACAACTGCGGTCTTTCCAACGCCGGCATTTCCCAGAAGAACCGGGTTATTCTTTGTCCGCCGGCTCAAGACCTGAATCAACCGGTCAATTTCCGTCTCCCGGCCCAAAACGGGGTCTAGCTTCCCCGCCCGGGCCTGGGCCGTCATGTCGGTGGCAAGCTTGTCCAGTGTTGGGGTGGCGGATTGCTGCGTCGCCTTATTCGCCCGCCGAAGTTCCTTTTGCAATTTACGGTAATCCGCGCCCGTCATTCCGAGCTGTTTGAGAACCCGCTGCCGTAACTGCCGCACATTAACTCCCAGGTTCACCAGAACCTGAACGCCGAGCGTCTGTTCGTTTTGCAATAATGCTAACAAGAGCAGGCCAGTATCAACCTCTTCCCGGTCCAATAACCGCGCCATTGTTTGCGCCCGGTCCCTAATCGCCTGGACCCGCGGCGATTCTGCGTGCTGGGTGCGCCGCCAGTGCTTTCCGGGGCGAATCATTCCGCCAAGCTGATCAATCACGTCAGCGGGGGTGATGATCTCCTGGCGTAAAACAAGCCCGGCGACCCCGTCTTCTTCGGTTAATAACCCCAATAACAGGTGGGGCGTTGATACGGTATCGTGGTGACACCGCCGGGTTTGATCCGCCGCCATTTTCAGGGCGTGCCGGGCACTCTCTGTATACTTAACTGCCATTCAATTACCACCTCACCGTTAATCTGCACACCGTAACCGGTTAAGCAGGGCCACCATCATTCGCGCTCGCATCGTGGCTTCAACCATCCGGTCACCGACATTTAACGCATCGTGTCCCATCACCGTTAACAGAAGGCTTCCTTCCTTCCGGGACAGCAATTTGTTTTCGTACAACGTCTGAACGATATGGAGGGCGTCCGCTGCACTCAGCTGATCGCCCACCATATCAATTAGTTGGTCAAGGATCCGGGCATCGCTTACCAGGTCGACCTTTTCAATCCGAATGTAGCCGCCCCCACCCCGTTTACTCTCAACCAGGTAACCGTCCTGCACGGTAAACCGGGTTTTAATTACGTAGTTAATCTGCGACGGGACGACATCAAAGCGTTCAGCGACTTCCGAGCGTTTAATTTCAACCTGCCGGCTTTCTGCCAAAATTTCCTTTAGGTACCGCTCGATAATGTCAGAAACGTTTCTACTCTGCACCGAAGCCACCTCCTTGTCTGACTATCTTTGACTAAATTATAGATGATTTTCAGGCGGTTGAAAAGAAGCAACTAGCTACTAAAAAAGAGGAGGCTGCGACCCCCGTCACAGTCCCCTCCTTAGGGCTTAGTAAATGGTAGTTTCCCACCACTTGCTTATTCTATTATTCGTGCCGTTTCCGGAACGCAATTACCCCGGCAACTGCAAGCACAACGACCCCAACAACTACCAGTCCACCGGCGATCATATCACCCGTGTCTGGTAATCCGTTGTTTCCGCTCCGCTTGTTTAACTGCTGCTTCCCGCCGCCGTTTTGAACGCGAGGAGCGGCAACCTTACTCCGAGAACTTGCGCTACTCGATGAGCTTACCACTGACGGTGTCGTGTTAACCGTTGATGGTGTAACCGGCGTGTTAACAACACTTGAAACCGGCGTCGTCGGGCGCGGCTGCGTTGTTGTCGCTGCCGGTGCCGGCGTGCTGGTTGACGTCGTCGTTGTCGGTGCAACCGGCGTGCTTGAGGTTGAACTCGTTACCGGAACAACCTGCCGGTGGCTAGACTGTGATGCGCTGCTGCTTGATGAACTCGAGCTTGAACTCGGGACAAGTGTTGGCACACTGCTTGATGATGACGGCGTAATCATCGAACTACTGCTGCTTGGCAAACTCTTTGATGAGCTGCTACTTGATGAGCTGCTGGAGCTTGAACTAGAGCTCGATGAGCTGCTACTTGATGAACTGCTGAAGCTTGAACTAGAGCTCGATGAGTGGCTGCTTGATGAGCTGGGACTCGATGAGCTCGAGCTTGACGTTCCAGTTCCCTGATCAACAATGACGTTGTCGGACGTTTGGTTCCCGTTAATGAGAACAACCGGTTCATCATCGACGATCTTAACCTGGATCGACTCGTTGTTAATCTTGTAGCCGTTTGGCGCCTTGATTTCCTTAACGGTGTACGTGTCGTTGTTAGTTAACCCGGTAAACTCAACTTCTCCGGCAGCGTTTGACGTTACCTTCTGGTCCTGACCGTTTCCGGTTAACTCGAAGGTTGCCCCAGGAAGGGCGTTCCCGTCGTTATCCTGCTTATCAAATATAACCCCGTCCTTTGGCTGGGTCCCCCAGATATCGTTGTGCCACGAGTTGGCAACAATTCCTTCAACCTGGCCAGTCTGAGTTCCGTCCGGGTTTTTCTGGTTAGCAGTGTTGGTCCAATTATTAACCTTTGAATTATCCGTTGGTAACTTCGTCTGGTACGTAATCGTGTACGCAATCGTTTCGAAGTTCCCGTTAGTTAAGGAACCATCCTGGTTATTTAACTTGGCGATCGTCTGCAGTTCAGCAGCGACCTTGCTGCCATCCAGACTCAGGGTAAACCCGTTGCTGGTCGTCGTGCAGGAACCAACCGCACTGACATCCGGTAGGTTAGAACCACTCAAACCATAAACAGGGTCCTCGTCCATCCAGTTCAGGTTCGGTAACTGACCGAAGAACGTGATCTTGAATGAACCCGGGACAAACTGCTGCCCGTTCTGAGCCTGGTCGGTAATAACCGCCGTCCCAGAATTGGTGAGCTGACCGTGAATCTGCCAGTTAATATTCCCGTTGTTCCCGATCGCTCCGTACTTCTTGATTGTCCCCGGAGCGGCAACAATTTGTGGTGAACCTGGCTGGGTAGTTGTTGGGGAGCTCGGGCCCACGCCTGAGCCTGAACCAGACCCCGTTGACGTCGACGGTGCTTTTGGCTCCACAACAATGTCGGGGGCGTTAACGTTCCCGGCATTTGGCCATGGGTTCGTGTTCGTCGTGGTTGAACCAGACCCCTGCTGAACAACAACCTTTCCCGTAAACGAGAAGTCTCCACCTTCAACGGTCTTTAAGCTGGCCGCCTTCTGGTTGAACGTTACGGTCACACCAGTGTTGGTAACCGTAATTGTCCCCATGTTGACCCCGTTGTCCGGATCGTTTGGGTTGTTCGGGTTGTGGTAAATCAAAGCCTGATTATGCGGAATCCCCCGAATTCCGGCCCCCGTAGACGTTGCCTGCGGGAAGTCAACATGAATCGTATCCCCGTCCTTAATCGGGTACTGCTTCTTTCCACTGAAGTGGAGATGGAATGTAACTGTCTGCCCTGGTGATGCGATATCCATGTTACTCATAACCGAGTCAACCAGCTGATTAGTAATATCATCGGCAGCAGCCGTTGGGACCTGGCCCATGAACACCGTCGCAATTACCAAAACGAACGTTGCAACCAGCGTTACTGCGCTCGTTACGAACTTCTTTAATCGAGACAAGTTTCATTCCTCCTTTCATAAGTATTAGCTGCCATCCTAACGTGTATTTCTCAGGGTGAGGCCCACGCGAATCGCTGAAACTCGTGGTAGCTTCAGACTAGCAATTCCAAATTAGAATAATGCAAACCAAGAAGTATTGTATCACTCCCCCTGCATAAAAATGTTGTCGAATTATGAATTATACATAAACTCTTATTTAACTATTATCCGTTTTTAATTTTAACGGTTGGAATGGCGTACCTTAAACCCGTATATTTTGCCCTAGTCCGGGTGAACATTTGACCCCTGTTGTTCGCCCGGTTTTTCCTGATGGGCCGCCCGTTTCACCTTCCTGGCCATCATCTGCGTCGTAATCCAGATTACCAGGATAACCGCAATGGCCGAATACAGCACCATCATACATTCCGAAACAAAAATCTTCGAATTCAGGTAGTAACCAAACGTCGCCTTTAGTTTATACAACAGGACAAATAGGGCCAGGTCGCCCCCAAACATTCCAAAGAACAGCGTGTTAAACGTCATTCCCATAATTTGAAAACCAATGTTGCGCCCACTCCGGCGGACGGCCGCCACGCTAATTCCCGGATTCTGCTCAATCACTTCCCGCAACCCACTCGCAATGGCAATTGTGGCCTCCGAAATCGCTCCAAGGGTGCTCAGCAGCGTCGTGGCAATCGTGATTGATTCGAAGTTGACTCCCACAAGGAGAGTAAACTGCTCAATTTCATCCGTTTGTTCGTTACTGAAGCCCTTAATCTGGGCAAAGTGGTCCAGCGGAACAATGAGGACAATCATCACGCACAGCACAATGAGGGTTGCAATAAAGGCAATCCGTGCCGTTTGCTCGTCGTCGTTTCCCAAATAAATCGTAATCGCAAGGATTGCAATTCCAACAAACAGGGCCACCCAGATTGGGGCAAAGCCCGCGGAGATTAAAATAATCGCAATAAACATCAAAATAAAGTTGAGGGCGACACTTCCAAAGGCAGCAATCCCCCGTTTGCCACCGACAAGGCACATCAGTACCGCCATCACAATCGTTAACGCACTAATTGATGCCATTTGACCGTTCCTTCTTTCCTAATACGACCGCTGCCAGGCAACTTGCCGACGGAATCACCAGCGCAATTCCAATGCCACTGATAAGGGCCTGAATAATTCCCAGTTCCATCGTCCACTGGAACGTGTATCCAATTGGGTTTCCCGTTCTGAAGTAAAGAACGGCTATCGCAATCGTTTCCGCAAAAAAGATCAGGAGTAAGACGTTAATCAGCGGTCCTAAAATTGACCGGCCGACTTCCTGGCCCGACTTAAACAGCTGCAGTCGGGAAACATCCGGGTCCGCCCGGTGCATTTCAAACAGGGTCGAAACAATGTCGGTCGCGGCATCCATAACCGCTCCTAAAAGGCCAATTACGGTCGCCGATAAAAATAGCTCCTGTGGCGCCTGGGTAGCATACCCTAACGCTTCGTAATGCACCCCCGCATTATGCGTAAGTTGAAGTGTTCCAATCCCAATTACAAACGCCAACGTGGTCCCGGTCACAATCGCCAAAAACGTCACCAGACACTGGCGGTTCACCCCAATGACCAGGCACAACGTTAATCCCGTAAAAAGCACCGCGCTCAACGCAAACAACCAGAAGAAGTGGGTGAGGTTTAGGGTGACGTCCAACTGAACAAAGAACAAGAACAAAATAAAGTTAATTGCCACACTCAATAACGTCCGCAACCCGTGCGCGTGCATCACCAGGTATAGAAGAACGACGACCAACCACGCTAGCATTAACAGCGTCGTATCCCGTTTAAACCGCGAAGCAGTCGCGTAATACGTTCCGTGAACCCGCCGAATATTTGTCAGAAAAATATGTTGCCCGCGGTGGAAATCCTGGTCGAGTGCACCTGACCGCGAGAACGTGTTATGGATGATAATTCGCCGTCCCCGGTGACGGCCGTTTGTTTGCACCACCGTGAGCCGTTGCCGGGTTTGGTAATCGACATTCTTGTACTGATCGGTCTGCCGGACTACCTTCCCGTCCTTTACCGCAACAACTTCCCCAATTGCTTGGTGATACATGAAATCATCGTGTGTACTAAAAAGAAATAGGGCTACCCCGCTCAGGAGAATCACCGCAATTTCAATCAATGTCCGTCGTTTTAACTTCATCAAATCCCAGCTTTCATAAAGTGTTCCGGTTCGTCATTCCCGGGCGTTTGCTGGGGCACCGAACACTCTGAGAAGGTTTCCCTTAGATTTTCGGGCCCGTCCGGTCATTTGCCGACGACACCGTTACCCCCACAAAATAACATTATCCGGTTAACTTGGAAAGGTTTAGTACCGGATTGAACTTAATTCTTACCTTTCTTATAATGTTCGTAACAGGGAGGGGTTTCGGATGAAAAGTGATCGTCAAATTCTTGAATTGCTAGCAACCACGGCCGGGTTTATTTCGGGACAAGCCATCGCTGACCAGTTAGGGTGCTCTCGCACCGCCGTATGGAAGGGAATTAACGCCCTTCGCGATGAGGGGTACACCATTGAAAGTGGCGGCAAACGCGGGTACCACCTAGCTGACAACGGCAAGCTCGCCGTGCCCCTAATCCAGCGGGCAATGCGTTCCACCACTCCCTTAGAAATTAAGGTTGTCGCCACCCTCCCGTCAACAAACGCGAAGGCCAAGGAGCTTAGCACCCAACACCCCACGACTCCCATTACCATTATCGCGGACACCCAAACAGCGGGCTACGGTCGGCAGGGTCGCACGTTCTTTTCCCCCGCAGGAACGGGAATCTACGTTACGCTTCTTTTGCCGCATCTGACAAATCCCCTTAACCCGGGACTCCTCACGACCAGTACGGCCGTCGTCCTAAGCCAAACAATTAGTCGGCTTCTTCACGTGGAACCGACAATCAAGTGGGTCAATGACGTCAACGTTAACGGGCAAAAAATTGCCGGAATCTTAACGGAGGGGATCGCTGACCTTGAAACCCACGGTCTGGGGGCGGTGATTATCGGAACGGGAATTAACTACCTCACCCCCGCGGCCGCCTTTCCCCCGGAAGTAGCTGCTCGGGGCGTTGGCACCCTGGAACCCGCCGCGAAAAAGGCGGGTATTTCCCGGAACGGTTTTATCGGCGCCTACCTTGACGGCTTGTTAGAAATGCTAAAAAGTTACATCACCGGCCAGTACATGGACGAATACCGCAAGCGGTGCGATTTAATCGGGAAAGCCGTCACCATCCAGCAGGGAACGGAAAAGGTTGTCGGAACCGTCCAAACCATCAACGATGCCGGGCAATTAGTGCTGACAACCGGTCAAACGTTTAGCGCGGGTGAAGTCACCAAGGTGCGGGCACAATAACCAAAAAATAAGCATAATTAATAGCGGGTAATTCCTCCTGGGAACTACCCGCTATTGCTTTTAGTTAAACAGTCAACGGAAAACTTTGTTAGTTATGGATTTGGAGAATGCCCCGTTTCCTGTAAATAACTTACTTTAACTTAGCTGCAGCTGCTTCATCCACAATCACCGTGACGTCTGGGTGTCGCTGCAAAATACTTGCCGGAACCTCCGGCGTTACCGGACCGTCAACCATCGCTGCGATGGCATCTGCCTTCTTATCACCAAATGCCTCCAGCAGGATCTGCTTTGCTGCCATGATCTGTCCGATTCCCATTGAGTAAGCGTACTGCGGCACGTCCGCCTCGTTATCAAAGTAGCGGGCGTTCGCCTCGATTGTTGATTCCGTCAGCTTAATCTTCCGGACCTTCCCGTCAACCGGGGATCCTGGTTCGTTGAAACCGATGTGGCCGTTTCGGCCGATTCCTAACAACTGTAAATCAACCGGATGAGCAGCAATCACTTCGTTATACCGCGCAACCTCAGCGTCTGGATCTGCCGCCAGCCCATCAGGAAGGTAGTTGGCCTTAAACGGCTTAGCGTCAAACAAGTGCGTCCGCATGTAGTAGTTGTAGCTTTGCGGGTCGTCTGGTCCCAACCCCACGTATTCGTCCAGGTTAACTGATGTGCACCGGCTAAAGTCCAAGTCACTGGCAACCAGTTCCTTGTACGTTGTCTCAGGGGTGCCACCCGTCGCTAACCCGAACGTCCACGCACCGTTTGCCAGTGCTGCTTCAAAGACCTTCAGGGCTTCCTTGCCCCCATCGTTTTCATTTGCAACCCGAATAATCTTCATGGTTCCGCTCCTTTCAAATTGGTATAGTCCTTTTTGGTATAGTCCAATTATAACCAGCCGTCCGGTGAAATGCAACCACTTTATCGCCGAAATTAAACCGGTTTCATCTTTCGCTTGGCAGTTCGCGCTAAAACGTAATATAGTAGGACTAGATGATTAACTACACGGAGGAAAGACGGATGAAACTTACAATTACTCCTGCAGCCAGCGAATGGTTCCGCACCGAACTCCACGTTCCCGCTGGCGGTGGCGTTAAACTGTTCGGTAAGGTTTACGGCAACACCAACGTTCATCAGGGCTTCTCACAGGCCTTCCAACGCTGCGATGAGCCCGTTGATCCGGTGTTTGACCAGGTCATTGATGGCATTCACTACTACGTTGAGGCCTTTGACGCATGGTTCTTCGACGGGCTTGACCTCAGCATCGACCTTGATGCGGAGTACGACGGCCCCAAGTTCACGTTTAGCCATACCGACGGAATTACCGATACGGTTGTCGGGGACGTTGATGGGGTTTCAAGCGCATCCTACCACGGCGAATAATTACGGATTACTAATAGAAGGAGGTTGGGCCATCAATCCCAGCCTCCTTCTTTACCTTAACTGGCGCTCGTAAAGCAACATTTTCGTTTTTCCGCGGACACCACCAACCAATTGCTGACGCAGGGTAAAGCCCGTATGCTGGGCAACGCGTTGGCTCCGCAGGTTATCGGCCGCTGTGATTAACTGTAACCGGGTTAAGCCTGCTTGCCGGACCCGAGGAAAAAGTTGCTGGAGAGCCGCAATCACGTAACCGTTCCCCCACGCTGTATTCTCTAACCAGTATCCCACGTCCGCCGTCGTTGCGGTCATATTTTCCAGGGTGAGCATCCCCACAACCTGCCCGTTAACCTGAATGACATACCCCGCACCCTTTCCGCGCCGCCATGCGGTAACGTACCGGTTAATAAACTGCCGGGTCGCATTAAGCGTTGTGATTGCTCGCAACGAAGGAAGCCACCGTTCCAGTTGCCCCCGGCTTTGTTCAATTAACCGGTACAAGCTTCCCGCATCGCAGGGGTGAACTAACCTAATTGTGACCGGTGTTTTCACTTCGTCCCTCCAAAAAAGAGGTTGGGACCCTACTGTCTCAACCTCTTTACTCCTGTGGTTAGCCCTTTCTTAGTGCTTAGCACTCTCAAACCGGGTGTTAAACAGTGGGCTAACTGATTCGTTTTCGTGGATCCGGTTAATGGCATCCCCAATGAGCGGGCCAACCGAAACCTGAATTAGCTTATCAATCTGCTTTTCTTCTGGCAACTGAATGGAATCCGTCACAACCAGCTGCTTAATCGGCGAGTTTTCAATTCGCTCAATTGCCGGACCGGATAAGACCGGATGCGTAGCGCAAGCGTATACGTCAGTTGCCCCCGCATCCATCAGTGCCTGCGATGCAAGCGTGATGGTCCCTGCCGTATCGATCATGTCATCGATTAGGATGCACCGCTTGCCCTTAACGGAACCAATGATGTTCATCACTTCCGCCACGTTTGCCCGCGGCCGCCGCTTGTCAATAATTGCAATCGGTGCCTTGAGGAACTCGGCAAGCTTCCGCGCCCGGGAAACCCCACCATGATCAGGAGAAACAACCACCGCATCCTTATCCAGCTTATTCGTCAGGAAGTAGTCGGCTAATAACGGTGCTCCCATCAGGTGGTCAACCGGAATATCAAAGAACCCTTGAATCTGGGCAGCGTGGAGGTCAAGGGCGATTACCCGGTTAGCTCCCGCCTTTTCAATCATATCGGCTACCAGCTTGGCGGTAATTGGTTCCCGGGAGCGCACTTTCCGGTCCTGCCGGGCGTAGCCGTAGTACGGGATCACGACGTTAATCGTTGCCGCACTGGCCCGCCGCAAAGCGTCAATCATGATCAACAGTTCCATCAGGTTATCGTTCACCGGGGCCGACGTTGACTGGACGATGAAAATTTCGTCCCCCCGAACACTTTCCTCAATGTTAATCCGAATTTCGCCGTCGCTAAACCGGTCAACCGACGTCTTGCCCAGCGGAATTCCCATCGCGTCGGCAATCTTTTGTGCTAACGGTTTGTTGGAATTCAATGCAAACAACTTAATCTTTGAGTCTGAATTATGTCCCGACATGGTAGCCTCCATATGTTTAATTCTACGGTTAATTTTAATTCATGCACCGCCATTCAGGCAAGCAGATTCCTACTTTTCGCCGTACTTTTCGGCATTTTTCTTTGCAGCCTCCGCAACAGGGTAGCGGTCGTAGTAACCTTTTTTGTTAACCTGCCGACCGCGGGCAATCCCCATGTCGTGCGGTGCAACGTCATCCGTGATCGTTGAGCCCGCCGCAACGTATGCATGGTCCCCAATTTCAACCGGGGCAATGATGTTTGAGCCGCTTCCGATAAACGAGTAGTCCCCAACATTTGTGTGGTGTTTATTCATTCCATCGTAGTTGACAAAGACGGTCCCGCAGCCAATGTTAATTTCCTTCCCTAAGGTTGCATCCCCAACGTAGGTCAGGTGCCCGACCTTGGTGTTTTGCCCAATCTGGGCGTTCTTGACCTCACAGAAGTTCCCAATATGGACGCCCACACCAATCTCTGCCTTTGGCCGCAGGTGACTGTACGGTCCAATGTTACTGTCCTTGTGCATTACCGCATTTTCAAGGAACGAAGCCGTGACCGTGACACCGTCCTCAATAACACTATCCCGAATCTCGGAGTGGGCCCCAATCACACAGTCACTCCCAATTGACGTCTTGCCCTTAAGCACAACTCCCGGTTCAATTACGGTGTCGTTGCCAATCTGAACATCCGTATCAATGTACGTGGTAGCCGGATCAATCATGGTAACCCCGTTTTGCATGTGCCGGGTATTAATTCGCTGCTGCATAACCCGCGTTGCGTTTGCCAGGGCAACCCGGTCGTTCACCCCCATTGATTCCGTGAAATCATCCATCTGAAAGGCGCCAACCTGCTTACCGGCCTGCTTGAGGATCCCGATAACATCTGTCAGGTAGTACTCCCCTTGCGCATTGTCGTTCGACAGCTGGTGAAGGGCAGCAAACAATTCCTGATTGTTAAAGCAGTACACGCCCGTGTTAATTTCCTGGACAGCTACTTCTTCTGGCGTTGCATCCTTTTGTTCAACAATCTTCGCAACCGTTCCGGTGGCATCCCGAATAATCCGACCGTAGCCAAACGGCCGGTCCGTATGAGCCGTCAGCACCGTTGCGGCTGCGCCCTGTTGCTCGTGGTAGGCGAATAGTTGCTTAAACGTTTCAGCAGTAAAGAGCGGGGTGTCACCGCACGTTACGAGGGTAATCCCGTCTTTTTGGCCCAATATATTCTCTGCTTGCATCACGGCATGCCCCGTTCCGAGCTGCTCCGCCTGCAAAGCATAGGTTGTCCGGTCACCAAGAAGCTGCTTAACCTGGTCCGCGCCGTGGCCGACAACCGTCACAATCTGGTCAATCCCGACCCGTTCCAGCTGGGTCAAGACATGATCAACCATTGCCTTCCCGCAAACCGGGTGGAGAACTTTATATAACTTTGACTTCATCCGGGTCCCCTGACCCGCCGCTAAAATTACCGCATATTTTTCTGTCATTCTTTTTCAAATCCTTTATTAAAACTAGCTAATTTCAATCCCCTTAATCTTACCCCATGTCCCGGGGAGACGCAATTTTAGCTCCCCTGGTTGCTGGGGACAATTCTAATAATTATCAAAGTAATCGCAAAAAGTGTTCGTATTTCCCTTGACGCTCCCGCACAAGCGTAGTATAAAGTTAGTAAATAAAGTAATAGAGGTCGCAACCAATAAGAGTACCTTTTCGGAGACTTCCCAAGTCGATGATGAAAAGCGAAAGGAGCGGTTGCCGAAGTGTCAGTCCCCGGGACGGGCTGGTGCTGGGACGTAGTTGAACAAACTACGGACTGTCGCAGCAATGCGGAGCGCTATTCACACGGAACGGATAAACCCCCTCCTGGTGCATGTGGTGCCCGGAAGGGGTTTTTCTTCACCAGTAGTGTTAGCCAACCTTTATTAATTATTTAATCCAATTAATTAAGGAGCGGTTACTGATGGAAAACAGTCAACGCAAAATGTCAATGTGGGGCCTGGTCTTAATGATTTTTGCCGCCATTTATGGGCTTGGTAATACGACCGTCGGCTTCTACCAGATGGGATACGGAGCAATGCTCTGGTATGTTTTAGGAGCTTTACTCTTCTTCATCCCTAGTTCACTTATGTTCGCGGAATACGGTTCCGCCCTCAAGGACAACCAGGGAGGGATTTACTCCTGGCTTCAAGCTAGTATCGGCGAAAAGCCCGCGTTTATCGGTACCTTTATCTGGTATGCAGCGTGGGTCATTTGGCTGGTAACAAACTTCTCAACCATTTCAGTTTCAATTTCCGGAGCCATTTTCGGAAAGGACACCACCCAGGCATGGCACCTTTTCGGGCTAACCTCCAACCAAACCCTTGGGTTAATTGGAATTGCCCTGCTGGTCTTTGCAACGTTCGTATCAACTCGCGGGTTTGATAAGATTGAAAAAATCGCCAGTTTCTGTGGGACGTTTATTATCGGGGTAGCCATCTTCTTTCTTATTGTTAGTGCCATCTACCTAATGGTTGTCCACGGCCACCTCGCTCAGTCCCTGACCACTCAAAGCATGGTAAAGTCCCCGAATCCTGCATTTGGTTCCCCCATTGCCTTGATGTCGTTCTTCGTTTACGCGGTTTTTGCGTACGGGGGCATGGAAACGATGGGAAGTACCATCGATAAGGTCAAGGATCCGGATAAAAACTTCCCGCGGGGGATTGTTATTGCTGCCATCGGTATGATCGTAATCTACTGTGTTGGGGTGCTTGCTTGGGGGGTAACCGCTAACTGGCACCGGGTTCTAAGCGGGAGTAACGTTGACCTCGGGAACATCACCCTGGTATTAATGAGTAACCTCGGGTATTCAATCGCCCACACCCTTCTCCACACGTCCGTTGCCACTGCCAAGGTCTGGGGACTCTGGGCCGACCGGATTATCGGGATTGAGGAAATCTTTTCAATTTTTGGGGCCATCTTCATCCTCATTTACTCACCGTTAAAAACAATGATTATCGGGACTCCTCAGCGGTTATGGCCAAGCAAGTTAACCAAGCTGAACGAGCACGGGATGCCGGCTACCGCCATGTGGTGCCAGACCGTCATGGTTGTGCTGATTATCCTCGGGGTTTCCTTTGGGGGTAAATCCGCCCAGGCGTTCTACACGGTCCTGCAGGACATGAACAACGTTACAACCTCCGTACCGTACCTCTTCTTAATTGCGGCCTTCCCGTTCTTCAAGAAGCGGCAGGATTTAGAGCGGCCGTTTGAAATTTACACCAACCGGTCACTCACCGTAGCGGTTTCGTTCATTAGCTGGATTACCATTTTCATGGGGATTGTCTTCACGGTTGTTCAACCCCTCCTCCAGCACGATTTCTACACCGCCTTCTGGACGGTCTTTGGGCCAGTCTTCTTTGGGATTGCGGGCTGGTGCTTCTACTCACTGGCTGGTTACCGGCAACGGCACCGCGTTAACGCGGGCGTCCCCGTCACGGAAGAATTAAATAATAATTAACGAGGTAAAGAGGGCGTGGCATAAGACCACCCCTCTTTACTTCTCTCACACTAATTTAAAACGGGCTGAACGGAAGCCCCGCCGCACTTACGTTTTGGCGGCCTACTGCTTCCATTCAGCCCGTTTTTTATTTAGTATTCTCGCATTATTCCCGCACGAAAATGTAGTTTGCTGCCTTATAACCAACATCAAACTGCTTCCCGTTATCCAGACGGACCACAATGGGGCCTTCAAACGGCGTATGCTGCTCAACTGTCAGCTGATCACCAATATCAAGCCCACTCCCGTCCAGGTATGTTAGGAGTTCGTGATTGTCCGTAAACCGTTCCACCGTTACGCTTACCCCGTCCGCGACACTTGCCAGCGTCCGGTGACTCTCCTCGGCATAATGGCCATCCTTATCAGGAATTACGCCGCCGTGCGGACAATGCGTGGGGTGGCCGAGGTACTCATCAAGGTGGTTCATCAAGTTTTCACTCATATCATGCTCGAGGACCTCCGCATCAGCGTGAATATCCTCTAGCTTGTAATGCAGCTTGTCGACTAAAAACGTCTCCCATAACCGGTGGCGCCGAATTAACGCCGCCGCAAGCCGTTCCCCCGTTTCCGTCAAGCGCACCCCCGCATACGGAATGTGGTGCACCAGCCCTTCTGCAGCAAGTTTATTCACCATCTCGGTCACGGAACCCGCAACAACGTTTAAGCCCATTGCAATTTGTTTATTCGTGATTTCCTTTTTGGTTCCGCCCAGCTCAAAGATAATTTTTAAATAGTCCTGTTTCTTCGGCGTCATGCTCGATCCCCCAGTATTCCGCTTTAACTGTCGCCTTCATTATAGCAATCTTTACCATTTCAGGGAAACGCTTTTTTGGGCATCCCAAAAATAATTTTTATTGCAAAGTAGCAAGTAGTTGCTGGAGATCCGGCGGAATAGGCGCACAATAAGTCACCGCCCGATCGGTAAACGGGTCAGTAAAGCCTAAGGCGCGGGCGTGGAGGGCCTGCCGTTCAATTAAGGCGGTTGGGCCGCCATATAACTCATCGCCTAAGAGCGGGTGGCCCGCTGCCGCAAAGTGGGCCCGAATCTGGTGGGTGCGGCCGGTATGCAACCGCACACGCACCTGCGTTGCCGCCGCATACCGGGCCGTTACCCAGTACTCCGTCCGGGCCGGTTTCCCGGTGGCACTCACCCACTGCCGGTTTGTCCCCGGCTGCCGTTCAAGCGGGCCAGTGAAAAAACCATGGTCCTCCGCCAAAGCGCCCCGAACCACCGCTAAGTATTCCTTCCGTAGCGTATGCTGTTCAACCTGCGGATTAATCAATCCCTGCGCAACCCGGTGACGGGCAACCAGCGTTACGCCACTCGTAAACCGGTCAAGGCGGGTAATCACGTGGGGGACAAGGTCGCGCGCCCTGCTGCATCAGGTATCCCTTCACCCGGTTTACCAGCGTATCCTCCCGGTCATGCGGCCCGGGTACACTCGTCATCCCCGCGGGCTTATCAACCACAAGCCAATTCTCGTCGGCGGCAAGAATGGCCAATGGACCCGTACTTGGAGGAACGTTCTCATCCGGATGTTCAGGCGGCAGCATCACCGTTACCGTCGCCGGTTCGTCAACCACCGCCTGCAGGCGTACTTCCCGGCCATCAACTTGCACCTGGCCCTCGTGGTGGTTAATCCTGCTCAGGACCCGGTGGCTTAATCCGCGGTCGCTCAAAAACCGGCGGATTGTAATCCCCTGGGTTGTTCCTTTTTGCCATGAAAACTTCACGGTCATTCCTCCCTCGTAATATATGTTTTGTAATCATCTTGCGATGATTGACTTCTTAAAATTAA
>DSLMC04103__coassemble_262_pt1 | contig 75655 bp, 93 predicted proteins | sample DSLMC04103__metabat2_low_PE_018 | metagenome-assembled genome bin DSLMC04103 | reverse complement strand
ATCCTGTTGATATAGTTTAACATTTAACCATATCAACAGGATTTAGTGTAGAGCCTTTAAATCACGGGGAGTCCCAGCGTGAAGTGACCCTAGCAATTCTTTAAAAGCCCGTTGATTGTGCTTGCGTCGGGTAGGGCTGTTCGCTAGAATTATAGGAGGTACACGGGTTCAAGTTTTGAACTATTGTGAATGATACGATAGATGGAGATAACGCGGAATGAAGAAGATGATTGTCAGGGGTGGCCAGCGGTTATCCGGTGAGGTAACGATTGGCGGGGCCAAGAATAGTACCGTTGCGCTAATTCCGGCGACGGTGTTGGCAGAAACGCCCGTTAAGCTTGATAGCGTTCCGGATATTCTGGACGTGCATAACCTAATGTTGATTTTAAAGTCGATGAACGTAAAATCGCAGTTTAACCACGGCGAGCTGCTGATTGACCCCACGGCGATTGTTCAGGCGCCACTTCCGGGGGATGTTATCCGGAGTCTGCGGGCGTCCTACTACTTTATGGGGGCGCTTTTGGGGCGGTTTGGCCGGGCGACGGTGAGCTTCCCGGGAGGCGACAACATCGGCCCGCGCCCGATCGACCAGCACATTAAGGGCTTTCGGGCCCTGGGGGCGACGGTGGTTGAGCAGGGCGATACCGTCCGCATTACGACCGGGCCGGAAGGACTCCACGGGGCCCACATCTTCTTTGATTTGGTATCCGTCGGGGCCACGATTAACGTACTCCTCGCAGCCGTTAAGGCGCACGGAACGACCATCATTGAAAACGCCGCGAAGGAACCAGAAATCATTGACCTGGCAACCTTTTTGAACAACATGGGAGCCCGGATTCGGGGCGCCGGAACGGGGGTCATCCGGATTGAAGGGGTGGCTCACCTGCGGGCGCAGAACACCCACACGATTATTCCGGACCGGATTGAAGCGGGCACCTACCTTGCGTTTGCGGCGGCGAACGGTGACGGGGTGCTGGTGCGCAACGTGATTAAGGAACATCTTGATCCGTTTATCGCTAAGCTGACCGAGATGGGGGTTAACCTTGAAATTGATGACGATAAGATTTACGTTCCGGGAAACGACCATCTCCGGCCGATTACCGTGACGACGGCGCCGTTCCCGGGGTTTGCAACCGACCTGCAGCAGCCGATTACGCCGTTGCTGATGTGTGCGCGGGGGACCTCGACGGTGATTGATACGCTCTACCCTAAGCGGATTCAGCACGTGAAGCCCATGCAAATGCTGGGCGGGAAGATTACAACCCATGACGGGATTATCCGGATTGACCACTCGGCCGAACTTCACGGGGCCACGATTACGGCCAACGATATTCGCGCCGGGGTGGCCCTGTTGGGGTTGGCGTTGATGGCGGACGGGACAACCGTGATCGAACACGCCGACAACATTCTTCGCGGGTATGACCGGATTATCACGAAGTTCCGCGGATTACACGTTCATATTGATGTGGTTAACGATACGACCGGGGAGGAGTAGTCGTGGGAAAAAGTCCGAAGAAGAACGGGGTAACGTTACGCGAGCTGGAGCAAAAAACGCTCCGGGAACTGTACGAGGATGCCAAACGGTATGAAATCCCGTATTACAGCAAAATGAATAAGAAGGAGCTGGCTCTTGCGGTTGTCCGGGCGGCGGCCCAGGAAGCCGGCTATTACTACATGCAGGGAATTCTCGACATCATTCCGAGTGAAGGGTACGGTTTTTTGCGCCCGTTAAACTACGGCCCGTCCCAGGAGGACATTTACGTCTCGATTTCCCAGATTCGGCGGTTCGGCCTTCGCAACGGGGATGAGGTTGCGGGGGTGGTCCGGCCGCCCCGGCATAACGACAAGTACCACGGATTGATGCGGGTGGATACGGTCAACGGCAAGGATCCGGAGCAGGCGAAGAACCGGCCGCATTTTCCGGGATTAACGCCCGTTTATCCGACCCAGCAAATGAAACTGGCGACCGGGAAAAGTCCGTTGGCTCCGCGGCTGGTGGATCTCTTTGCGCCGGTTGGGTTCGGTCAGCGGGGGCTGATCGTGGCTCCGCCTAAGGCCGGAAAGACCAGTCTTTTAAAGCGGATGGCTAAGGGAATCACCGCCAACTATCCGGATGCGCACGTAATTATTCTGCTAATTGATGAGCGGCCCGAGGAAGTAACGGACCTTGAACGGAGTGTGAGTGGCGAGGTCGTTTACTCGACGTTTGACCAGCGGCCGGAAAACCACGTTCGGGTGGCTGAGCTGGTTCTTGAACGGGCGATGCGCCTAGTGGAAGACAAGCAGGACGTTGTGATTTTGCTGGACTCCCTTACCCGCCTTGCCCGGGCATACAACCTGGTCGTGCCGCCGAGTGGCCGGACGCTTTCCGGGGGATTGGATCCGACGGCTCTCTTCAAGCCGAAACGGTTCTTTGGGGCGGCCCGGAATATTGAGGATGGCGGGAGTCTGACAATTCTTGCCACGGCACTGGTTGATACCGGAAGCCGGATGGACGACGTTATTTTTGAAGAGTTTAAGGGAACCGGCAACCAGGAATTGCAACTTTCGCGGGAACTGGCGGAAAGGCGGATTTTCCCGGCAGTGGACATTAAACGCTCGGGAACGCGCAAGGAGGAGTTACTGCTGGACAAAACAACCCTTGATGCGGCCTGGAAAGTCCGGAAGATGGTTGGAAATAACCCGGTTCAGGATACCAGCCGGGTATTAAGGATGATGCGGCAAACGAAGGACAACGCCGATTTTTGCCGCCAGATCGAAAAGGTCGATTTTCCGGGGAAAAGGTAATTGCGGTTCGCTAACATTCATGGTATGATGACTGGCGTACTATTAATTATTAATTTAACTCTGGCTCAGCAAATGACCCAGGGCAAAGGAGCGAAATACAATGAAGCAGGGGATTCATCCAGATTACCATCAGGTAGTATTCATGGACTCATCAACGGGTTACAAGTTCTTGTCAGGTTCAACGGCAACGTCAGACGAAACCGTTGAATGGGAAGACGGCAACACGTACCCACTGATTCGGGTTGAAATTTCATGTGATTCACACCCATTCTTCACCGGGAAGCAGAAGTCAGCTAAGGCTGATGGAGCGGTTGACCGGTTCAACAAGAAGTACGGGTTTACCAAGTAACCATCAAAGTGGTTATTACGGGGTTGCGGCGCAGACCGCGGCCCCGTTTTTGCGTATTTGGAGCATGTTCCCCAAATAATGAAGAAAAGAATCCAAAAAAGAGAGTGAAACCGCATAAAATCAATGGTTACCCCTTGTATTCGCGGGTTAAAAGTAATATGATAGTAAACGTGCTTGTCATGGGACAAGTATGCACATTTGAGTGATGATGTGAAAGGTTGCGACACGCCCGGATGCTTTGCCATGAGCGTGGCGGTAATTTTCACGGAGCGAGTCTTATTTTTAAAATAGACGAAGGAGGGAACTAAATGGCTAAGCAAAAGATTCGGATCCGGCTTAAGGCTTACGAGCACCGGATTCTCGACCAGTCGGCGGACAAGATCGTTGAGACTGCTAAGCGGACGGGGGCAATGATTTCAGGCCCAATTCCGCTGCCGACAGAACGAACACTGTACACGGTTATCCGTTCACCACACAAGTACAAGTATTCACGGGAGCAGTTCGAAATTCGGACGCACAAGCGGTTAATCGACATCGTGAACCCAACGCCGAAGACGGTTGATTCATTAATGAAGCTTGATCTACCGTCCGGAGTTGACATTGAAATCAAGTTATAATTAAGCATTACAAAAAATTGGAGGTGTACTCATGGCCACAAAAGGAATCTTAGGAAAGAAAGTCGGGATGACACAGGTCTTCACCGAAAAGGGTGAGCTGGTTCCGGTTACCGTTGTTGCCGTTAACCCAAACGTTGTTATGCAGGTTAAGACAATGGAAAACGACGGCTACGAAGCAATCCAGCTTGGGTTTGACGACCAGAAGGCTGTTCGTGCCACAAAGCCGGCTGAAGGTCATGCAGCAAAAGCAAAAACTGCTCCTAAGCGCTTCGTTCGTGAAATCAGGGATGTTGAGCTGGGAGACTACAACGTCGGTGATGAATTAAACGCTGACGTATTCGAAGCAGGCGACATCGTTGACGTAACGGGTACGTCCAAGGGTAAAGGCTTCCAGGGTAACATCAAGCGTTGGAACCAGCACCGCGGACCAATGGCCCACGGGTCACGTTACCACCGGCGTCCAGGTTCAATGGGGGTTATCATCAACCGGGTATTTAAGGGTAAGATGCTCCCAGGACGGATGGGTGGTAAGCAGGTTACGATCCAGCACCTTGAAATCGTTAAGGCTGATACAGAAAACGGCGTACTGTTAATTAAGGGTAACGTTCCTGGCGCAAACAAGTCATACGTTATCGTTAAGAGTACGGTTAAATAAACTGAGGAAGGGAGGATCAGTCGATGCCTAAAGTTGCATTATTTAAACAGGATGGTAGCAAGAATGGTGAAGTTGAATTAAACGACAGCATTTTTGGTATCGAACCAAACGACAACGTAATCTTTGACGCGGTAATCATGCAGCAGGCTTCCCGCCGGCAGGGAACACACGCGGTTAAGAACCGGCGTGCCGTTTCAGGTGGGGGCAAGAAGCCGTGGCGGCAAAAGGGTACCGGTCGTGCCCGGCAAGGTTCCATTCGTGCTCCACAGTGGGTTGGTGGTGGAACGGTCTTTGGCCCGCAACCACGGTCATACAGCTACAAGTTACCACGGAAGGTGCGGCGCTTAGCAATCAAGTCAGTGCTGTCACAGAAGGTTATTGACAACAGCCTTGTTGTTGTTGATTCACTTCAGTTTGACGCACCAAAGACAAAGGAATTTGCACAGGTGCTGGCTAACCTAGATGTGAAGACAAAGGTTTTAGTAGTTCTTGAAAACGATAATGAGAAAGCTGCTTTAGCTGCACGGAACCTTGCAAATGTCACGGTAATTCCGGCTAAAGGTCTGAACGTCTTAGACGTGGCTAAGAATGACAAGATGGTCATTACCAAAGAAGCTCTTTCTCAGGTAGAGGAGGTTCTTGCATAATGGATGTACGCGATGTAATTTTACGCCCGGTTGTTACGGAAGCCTCCATGGCTGAAATGGACAACAAGCGTTACCAGTTTGATGTCGATGTTCGCGCCACAAAGACCCAGGTGAAGAACGCTGTTGAAAAAGTGTTCAACGTCAAGGTTGCTAAGGTCAACATCATGAACATTAAGGGCAAGAAGAAGCGGATGGGCCGTTACGAAGGCTACACAAAGAAGCGTCGTAAGGCAATCGTTACTTTAACTGCCGATTCAGACGAAATTAAGTTATTCGCTGAAGAATAATTCTAGAGTAGGAGGGAAACAAAGTGGGAATCAAGAAATACAAACCAACCACTAACGGTCGTCGTAACATGACCAGTTCCGACTTTGCTGAAATCACAAAGACGAAGCCAGAAAAGTCACTGCTTGTATCACAAAGCAAGACTGCTGGCCGGAACTCATACGGTCACATTACTGTCCGGCACCGTGGCGGTGGCCACAAGCGCCAGTACCGGCTGGTTGACTTTAAGCGGACTAAGGATAACGTTCCTGCAACGGTTAAGGCAATTGAATACGACCCGAACCGGTCAGCAAACATTGCCTTAATTGTTTACGAAGACGGGACGAAGTCATACATCTTAGCGCCAAAGGGCTTAAAGGTTGGCATGAAGGTTGAATCAGGTGCAGATGCCGACATCAAGGTCGGGAACACCTTACCGTTAGCTAACATCCCAGTCGGAACCGTTATTCACAACATTGAATTAAAGCCGGGTAAGGGTGGCCAGTTAGTTCGGTCAGCCGGAGCATCAGCTCAGTTACTTGGTAAGGAAGGTAAGTACGCCATTGTTCGGCTGACATCTGGTGAAACCCGGATGATCCTGTTAACATGCCGGGCAACCATCGGAACGGTCGGAAACGAAGAACATTCACTTATCAACATTGGTAAGGCCGGCCGGAACCGTTGGGCAGGTAAGCGGCCAACGGTTCGTGGTTCTGTTATGAACCCGAACGACCACCCGCATGGTGGTGGTGAAGGTAAGGCCCCAATCGGACGTCCAAGCCCGTTATCACCATGGGGTAAGAAGACAATTGGTAAGAAGACGCGTTCAACGAAGGCACGGTCAAACAAGTTCATTATTCGTGGCCGGAAGCGGCGTTAATTAACGGCTAGCGGTCAAGCGAAAGGAGGAAAAACATGAGTCGGAGTTTAAAGAAGGGCCCATTTGCTGATGCGCACTTATTAAAGAAGATTGAGGCGCAGGCGGACCAGGAAAAGAAGTCTGTCATCAAGACTTGGTCACGGCGGTCAACGATTTTCCCAAGTTTCATTGGTTACACGATTGCCGTTTATGATGGTCGGAAGCACGTCCCGGTTTACATTCAGGAAGATATGGTTGGCCACAAGCTCGGTGAGTTTGTCCCAACACGGACGTTCCACGGTCACAGTGGTGACGACAAGGCAACAGGCGTTAAGTAATCGAGGGAGGATTAGGACATGGCTGAAGAAATTACATCAGCAAAGGCAACTGCTCGGATGGTTCGGATTCCGGCACGGAAGGCGCGTCTGGTCCTCGATTTGATTCGCGGCAAGAGCGTTGCTGAAGCACTTGGAATTTTAAAGTTCACACCAACAGCTGGTGCTGAAATTGTTGAAAAGGTTTTGAATTCCGCAATCGCAAACGCGGAAAACAACTTTGATCTGGATGCTGAGGACTTATACGTTAGCGAAACGTTTGCTAACGAAGGACCGACACTCAAGCGGTTCCGTCCCCGTGCTAAGGGTTCCGCTTCACCGATCAACAAGCGGACAAGCCACATCACAGTTGTTGTATCTGTTAAATAAGGAGGGATAAGCGTGGGTCAAAAAGTAAATCCAACGGGATTACGTGTCGGCATCATCCGTGACTGGGATGCAAAGTGGTACGCTGAAAAAGATTACGCTGCCAACTTACACGAAGATTTACGTATCCGGAAGTTCATTCTGAATAAGTTAGCCAACGCTTCAATCTCACAGATTGAGATTGAACGGGCTGCTAAGCGCGTTAACATTTCAATCCACACCGCTAAGCCAGGAATGGTAATCGGTAAGGGTGGTTCCGAAGTTGAAAAGCTGCGGAAGGAATTAAACAACCTGACCGGCAAGCGTGTACACATCAACATCGTTGAAATCAAGAAGCCTGACTTAGATGCTAAGCTGGTCGGCGAAGACATCGCCCAGCAGCTTGAAAACCGGATTGCTTTCCGGCGGGCAATGAAGCAGGCCATTCAACGGACAATGCGGGCTGGTGCTAAGGGAATCAAGGTTCAGGTTGCCGGCCGGCTGAACGGGGCTGACATGTCTCGGATTGAACACTTCTCAGACGGAACGGTTCCGCTGCACACATTGCGGGCTGACATTGACTACGCCTGGGTTGAAGCGCACACGACATACGGTAAGTTAGGTGTTAAGGTTTGGATTTACCGTGGTGAAATCCTGCCTACTAAGAAATCAGATCGTAAGTAAGGAGGGGAATAATCAATGTTAGTACCAAAACGGACAAAGCATCGGCGTGAGTTCCGTGGTCACATGCGTGGCGAAGCCAAGGGTGGCAAGACCGTTACGTTTGGTGAGTTCGGTTTAAAGGCGCTCGATTCACATTGGATTACCAACCGGCAGATTGAAGCTGCCCGTGTTGCCATGACGCGTTACATGAAGCGTGGTGGGAAGGTTTGGATCAAGATTTTCCCTCACAAGTCATACACGGCTAAGGCTATTGGTGTCCGGATGGGTTCCGGGAAAGGGACGCCAGAAGGATGGGTTGCACCGGTTAAGCGCGGTAAGGTAATGTTTGAAGTTGGCGGGGTTCCTGAAGAGATTGCCCGTGAAGCATTACGGTTGGCATCGCACAAGCTCCCGGTTAAGACAAAGATCGTAGCACGCGAGGAAGTAGGTGGCGAATCTAATGAAGGCTAAGGAAATTAAAGAATTAACCACTGACGAAATGCTTGAAAAGGAAAAGCAGTACAAGGAAGAGCTCTTCAACCTTCGTTTCCAGCTGGCAACGGGTCAGTTAGAGAACACCGCCCGGCTTAAGGAAGTTCGGAAGACGATTGCTCGGATTAAGACGGCACTCCGTCAACAAGAATTAAACAACTAAGAATACGAAAAGGAGGTTAACCACGCATGAGCGAAGAACGTAACCAGCGTAAGGTATACAAGGGCCGCGTTGTTTCAGACAAGATGGACAAGACGATTACCGTTGTTGTTGAGACGTACAAGAACCACAAGACGTACGGTAAGCGGGTTAAGTACTCAAAGAAGTTCATGGCCCACGATGAAAACAACGAAGCTAAGATTGGCGACATCGTCACCATCATGGAAACACGGCCGCTCTCAGCTAAGAAGCGGTTCCGCTTAGTTGAAATCAACGAAAAGGCTGTTATCATCTAACAGTTTAATTACTTTGATTCGTATTCTGACCTAATAACGAAAGGAGGACACATACTGTGATCCAACAAGAAAGTCGTTTGAAAGTCGCTGATAACTCTGGGGCGCGCGAACTCTTAGTAATTAAGATCCTTGGTGGTTCCCGCGTTAAGACCGCTAACATCGGCGATATCATTGTTGCTACTGTTAAACAAGCAACACCAGGTGGCGTTGTCAAAAAGGGTGACGTTGTCAAGGCGGTTGTTGTTCGGACGAAATCTGGTGCACACCGGGCAGACGGTTCATACATCAAGTTTGATGAGAACGCTGCTGTCATCATCGGTGATGACAAGTCACCTAAGGGTACGCGGATCTTCGGACCAGTTGCCCGTGAACTCCGTGACGGGGACTTCATGAAGATCGTCTCCTTAGCACCGGAAGTATTGTAATATGACCGACTGGCAAGGAGGTGCGAGTAAGAATGTTCGTTAAGAAGAATGATAAGGTTAAGGTTATCGCGGGGAAGGACAAGGGCACGGAAGGTGTCGTTGAACAGGTTATCCCGGCTGCTAACCGGGTGGTTGTTAAGGGTGTTAACATCGTTAAGAAGCACCAGAAGCCAAGTAACGCTAACCCAAACGGTGGGATCATTGAAGTCGAGGCTTCCATTGATGCATCAAACGTAATGCTCATCGACCCGAAGGACGGCAAACCAACCCGCGTCGGGTACAAGGTTGTCGATGGCAAGAAAGTCCGGGTTTCAAAGAAGTCCGGCGAGACGTTAGACTAGTTTGACAGGAAAGGAGGACATCGTCTTCATGGCAAATCGTTTAAAGGAAAAGTATGAAAATGAGATCGTGCCGTCAATGATGGAGAAGTTTAACTACACTTCGATCATGCAGGCACCTAAAGTTGACAAGATCGTGATCAACATGGGGGTTGGTGACGCTGTAAGCAACGCCAAGAACCTGGACGAAGCGGTTGACGAATTAACCCTGATTGCTGGGCAGAAGCCAGTGATTACGCGGGCCAAGAAGTCCATTGCCGGTTTCCGTCTGCGTGAAGGGATGCCGATTGGTTGTAAGGTAACCCTGCGGGGCCAGCGGATGTACGAATTCTTAGACAAGTTAGTTTCCGTTTCACTTCCGCGTGTGCGGGACTTCCACGGTGTTAGCAAGCGGGCCTTTGATGGCCGGGGAAACTACACTCTGGGGATTCGTGAACAGCTGATCTTCCCAGAAATTGATTTTGATAAGGTTAACAAGGTTCGTGGGATGGACATTGTCATTGTTACGACGGCCAACACCGACGAAGAATCAAAGGAACTGTTAACCCAGCTCGGAATGCCATTCGCTAAATAAGAGGAGGTTTAAACATTGGCTAAAAAGTCACAAATTGCTAAGAACAAGCGGCCAGCAAAGTTCTCAACGCAGGAATACACCCGTTGCCAACGTTGTGGTCGGCCACATTCTGTTTACCGGAAGTTTAAGTTATGCCGTGTTTGCCTGCGCGAACTTGCTCATAAGGGACAAATTCCTGGCATGAAGAAGGCTAGCTGGTAATTCAGCGACTACAAGGACGAAGGAGGCAAAAATAACATGGCTATGAGTGATCCAATTGCAGATTTCTTAACCCGGATTCGGAACGCTAACATGGCGCACCACGAATCAGTTGAAATTCCTGCATCAAAAATCAAGCATGCCATCGCTGATATCCTGAAGGACGAAGGATTTATCCGCGATGTTGAATACATTGATGATGACAAGCAGGGTATCATCCGTGTATTCCTGAAGTATGGTAAGAACAAAGAACGCGTTATTTCTGGTATTAAGCGGATTTCAAAGCCAGGATTACGTTCATACGTTAAGGCTGACGCTGTGCCGAAGGTGTTAAACGGGTTAGGGATTGCCATCCTGTCAACCTCAGAAGGGGTTATGACTGATAAGGACGCCCGTGCTAAGAACATCGGTGGCGAAGTATTAGCCTACGTTTGGTAAGATCTAATAACGACAGGAGGTGGCATACTCGTGAGTCGGATTGGTTATAAAGTAGTTGAGTTACCAGAAGGCGTTGAGGTTAAGCGCGACGGTAACATGGTAACCGTAAAGGGACCAAAGGGTGAATTAACCCGGGAATTCCCTGAAAAGATTACGATGAAGATTGATGGTTCAACGGTGTCCTTCGACCGGCCATCAGATGACAACAAGATGAAGTCACTGCACGGGACAACCCGGGCCAATTTCAACAACATGGTTGAAGGGGTAACAAACGGCTTCAAGAAGGAACTTGAGTTACGCGGGGTTGGGTACCGTGCTCAGATGAAGGGGAAGACCCTTGTATTAAACGTTGGGTACTCCCACCCAGTTAACTTTGAAGAAGAAGAGGGTATCAAGTTTGAATGCCCGTCTCAAACCCAGATTACCGTTTCCGGAATTGACAAGGAAAAGGTCGGCGACTGCGCTGCCCGGATTCGTGAGACCCGGAAGCCGGAACCATACAAGGGGAAGGGAATTCGTTACGTTGGCGAGTACGTACGGCGTAAAGAAGGTAAGACTGGTAAGTAATAAATATGCAGCATAACCGCTGTAACTAAATTAAGAGGTGAAAATTGTGATTTCGAAACCAGACAAGAACAAGACGCGGCAACGGCGTCACGCCCGTGTTCGGGGAAAGATTTCTGGTACTGCTGAGTGCCCACGCTTAAATGTTTATCGTTCAAACAAAAACATCTACGCTCAAGTAATTGATGACGTAGCGGGTGTGACGCTGGTTAGTGCCTCTACATTAGATAGTGAAATTAGCGCCGGCACCAAGACTGAACAGGCGAGTGCAGTTGGTGCGCTGGTTGCTAAGCGTGCTGCAGACAAGGGTATCAAGGAAGTTGTATTTGACCGTGGTGGATACCTGTACCATGGACGCGTTCAGGCTTTAGCTGAAGCTGCACGTGAAAATGGCTTAGACTTTTAGGAAAAGGAGGAATACCGTTTATGACTTTTATCGATCCAGCACAATTAGATTTAGAAGATCGCGTTGTAGCAATCAACCGGATTACGAAGGTTGTTAAGGGTGGTCGGCGCTTACGGTTTGCTGCGCTGGTTATCGTTGGCGACCACAACGGTCACGTTGGGTTCGGGACCGGTAAGGCGCAGGAAGTTCCTGAAGCCATCCGGAAAGCCGTTGATGCTGCACGGAAGAGCTTAATTGAAGTGCCAATCGTTGGAACAACGCTTCCTCACGAAATCATCGGTCAATACAGCGGAAGCCGGATTATGTTGAAGCCAGCAACGGCCGGTTCTGGGGTTGCTGCTGGTGGCGCCGTTCGTGCCGTTATGGAACTTGCCGGGGTTGACGATGTGACAAGTAAGTCGATTGGCTCAAACACGCCGGTTAATGTTGTACGGGCAACCTTTGATGGGTTGACCCGGATGAAGAGTGCTGAACACGTTGCCGAATTACGGGGCGTTTCAGTTCAGCACCTGGCTGAATAAGAAGGAGGACTGAATTATGGCTCAGATTAAGGTTACGTTAAAGCACTCTGTCATTGGACGTCCTCAGTCTCAGCGGAAAATCGTTAAGGGACTCGGGTTAGGCCGGATTAACAGTTCAGCCATCGTTCCGGACAATGCCGCAATGCGTGGTGCTATTCGGAAGATTAACCACTTAGTCGACGTCGAACTGGTTAAGTAATTACCATAATGATATAAGGAGGTGCCAACCCAATGAAATTAAATGAATTAAAGCCGAGCGAAGGTTCACGGAAAGCACGGATGCGTGTTGGTCGTGGGACTTCAGCAGGTAAGGGGAAGACCGCTGGCCGTGGCCAGAAGGGGCAAAAAGCTCGTAACACGATCCGGCTTGGTTTTGAAGGGGGCCAAATGCCACTCTTCCGGCGGATGCCAAAGCGGGGCTTCAACAACATTAACCGGAAGGAATACGCGATTGTTAACTTATCAATGCTGAACGACCGGTTTGAAGATGGTGCCGAGGTTTCACCAGTTATCCTGGTTGAAAAGGGCATCATTAAGAACGAAAAGGATGGAATCAAGATCCTTGGTAACGGCGAACTGAACAAGAAGCTGACCGTTAAGGCGCACAAGTTCTCCGCTTCAGCTAAGGAAGCCATTGAAGCCGCTGGTGGGAACGCTGAGGTGATTTAATGCTTAAAACAATGAAGAATGCCCTGAAGGTGAAGGAGATTCGCAAGAAGTTGCTCTTTACCCTGGGTATCTTGATTGTCTTTCGTCTAGGCACTTATATCACCGTCCCCGGGATCAACGCAAAGGCGCTAGAAACCGTTGCGTCAACGGGGTTAGTCAGTATCCTGAATACTTTCAGTGGTGGTGGGCTGACGAACTACTCCATTCTTGCGATGGGGGTTTCCCCGTACATCACCGCCCAAATTGTGGTGCAATTACTCCAGATGGACATTGTGCCGCGGTTTGTGGAGTGGAGTAAGCAGGGGGAAGTCGGTCGGCGGAAGTTAAATCAGGTAACGCGTTACCTGACGATTGTGCTTGCGTTTGTACAATCAATTGGAATTACCGCTGGGTTTAACGCACTGAGTGGACTGCACTTAATTGAGCGACCGAGCCTCTCAACGTACCTGATGATCGGGATTATCCTGACTGCCGGAACAATGTTTACGACGTGGTTGGGGGACATGATTACCGATCGTGGAATCGGAAACGGGGTATCCATTATCATTATGGCCGGGATTCTTGCCCGGACCCCGAGTGCAATCCATGAGGTTGTCAAGGAATGGTTCGGTTCAGCACCTGGAAACATCTGGGTGCCGGTGGCCGAGGTTGTTGCCCTCGTGGTAGCAGTCTTAATCATCGTGGTCTTTGTGACCTACGTTGAGGAAGCCAAGTACCGGGTGCCAATCCAGTATACCCGGCGGATGGCGGGAACGAGTGATAATTCGTTTCTCCCGTTGAAGGTGAACGTCGCTGGGGTGATCCCCGTGATCTTCGCTAGTTCGTTTATCGCAACGCCGCAGACGATTTTAATGGCCTTTACGTCGAAATTCCAAGGCGCTACGTGGTTTAAGGTCGCAACAGACGTCTTTAACATGCAGACGGTTCCAGGAATGACGTTATACACCATCCTAATCATTGTCTTCACGTTCTTCTACGCGTTTGTTCAGGTGAACCCTGAAAAACTCGCGGAGAACCTGCAAAAACAGGGAAGTTACATTCCGTCAGTTTGGCCGGGGAAGGAAACGCAGAAGTATGTTTCCCGGCTGCTGATGCGGTTGAGCTCAGTTGGGGCCCTCTTCCTTGGGTTTGTTTCACTGATCCCGCTGGTTGCATCGGTAATCTTCGGGTTGAACCAGTCAATCGGACTGGGAGGAACAAGTTTGCTGATTGTGGTCGGGGTTACGCTTGACACGGTCCGCCAGATGGAAGGCATGATGATGAAGCGGAAGTACGTCGGCTTCATCCGGGAATAGTTAACGCAAATAACAATGATTACAAGGACTATGACCAGTATGGTTGTAGTCTTTTTTTGGTGCTTGCCAATCATTAATATTAGCAACTACTCCATTTGTTTATTTTAAAAAGTAATTGACTTTAGAAAAGGCTAATTATATACTAGCGATAATCTTGTGAGGAGATGGCGAGGAGTTACTAATGGACAATCGTTTATTTCATGGGATTGACCGGACATTGATGGTTATTATTGTAATCATGTTATGCGGGATAGTCGCTGCGGGGGCAATTAGTTCTGAACGGATAGTTAGGTTTAACCACGTTGAAACGGCACCGCAGCGAACGGAATATTTAGCTACTCATTTATTAACCGGATACCCCAAAACAAACGAACAGTTAATGGAGGAGAACGGGCACTTTAAGCACGCTAAAATGAAGGGGTTAGACGTTATTTGTTTTACTTTAGCTAGCTGTCCGGGATTAATCATCAAAACGAAGGATTATACAATCCTATATATGTTAAATGACTATTGTACAGTAACAGATTCGGAAGGAACAACGTATATGTTTAATGATCAAATGACTGAGTTAGGTGGTTGTAGTAAAAAAACGCAGCGAAAGGTTATGCGCGAATGGAATGCTCGTCTTGATCAAATCGGGTACCGGATGAATTTTCAGTTTAACCTTATGCCGTGGAAGGATGTAGGGCTTTAATAAAAAGTTGAGAATGAAGGTAGTGAGTGTTGGTGAAAAAGTTTCTAAGATACGTGCTAATCATTGGAATTGGCTTGCTTATTTTAATAGGGATGATTGGCTGCATGCGGATTTTCTTCTTTAATCACGTGGAGACCGTCCAGCAACGGACTAGTTACTTATCTACTCATTTATTGACCGGTTATCCAAAAACGAATGAACAGTTGCTAGAAGAAAACGGGCACTTTAAACAGGCAGAAATGAAAGGGCTAGACGTTATTTGTCCTACTTTGGCCAGTTGCCCGGGGTTAATTATCAAAACGAAGGACTATACGATTCTGTATAAGAGAAATGGTTTTTGCGCAGTAACAGATTCAAAGGGAATGACATATACTTTTGATGATCAAATGACAGCATTGGACGGCTGCAGTAGGAGAACGACTCGTAAGATTAAACGCGAATGGAACGCGCGCCTTGATCAAATCGGACACCGGATGAATTTTCAATTTAACCTTATGCCGTGGAAGGATTTTGGGTTGTAATTAAAGGGTTAAGAAATGAAAAAGGATGGCATCGTCAAATATATGGCAATAACCGTAACTGTTTTATACCTCCTGATAGGAAGCATCGGCTGCTTTAGAATTTTCTTTTTCAATCACGTGGAGACCGCCCAGCAACGAACTATGTATTTGGCCAATCATTTACAAACGGGGTTTCCGGAAACTAATGAGCAGTTGATGAAGAAGAATGGTAACTATAAGGAGTGGATTCTGCGGGGGCTACAGGTAGTTGATATTAGTCGTGCCCGTTGGGGAGGCATAATCATTAAAACTAAGGACTTCACGATTAAGGATCAGGGAGAAGATGCGTGTCTTGTAATAACCAAAGATGGATCAACGGTACATTTTCATCGATCACATGAAGCGGTTGGAATCGTATGACGTTTCATATGATAATTCTACAAGTTATGCTAGTCAGAAAATGGTGCGGAAGGTTAAACGGGAGTGGAACGCGCAACTTGATCAAATTGGGCACCGCATGAACTTTCAGTTTAACTTTACTCCGTAGATGGACTTTATATGGTGAGGAGCTGACTAATGGACAATCGTTTATTTCATGGCATCGACCGAGCTTTAATGATTATCGTTGACTGGCCGGATTGCGTTGGCGGATTCCGGGTGATGGAACAGCCGAAGAAGACGCGCCAGTCGCTGGATGATATTCTGACGGTCATTCACTAGCACTTAAAATTCCGGGCGGCCTGCGGTATACTGGGCAGGTAGACTTATATAGTGGAAGGAATGGTACGAAATGGCATTGAACTTAATGCTGATGGGGTTACCGGGCGCCGGTAAGGGGACCCAGGCTGAGCGGATTGTTGACGAATACAAGATCCCGCACATTTCAACGGGTGATATTTTCCGCGCTGCCATGAAGAACGGAACGGAAATGGGCAAGGAAGCCAAGAAGTACATCGACAAGGGTGAACTGGTTCCGGATGAAGTCACCAACGGAATCGTCAAGGACCGGTTGGCCGAAGATGACGTCAACGACGGCTACATGCTGGACGGTTTCCCGCGGAACATGGTCCAGGCCGAAGCGCTCGACCAGTTTGGCGCAGAATTAGGTAAGCCGTTGAACTGCGTGATTAACATTGACGTTGATCCGGAGTCACTGATGGAGCGGTTAACTGGCCGGTTTGTTTGCCGTGACTGTGGGGCAACATACCATAAGGTCTTCAACCCGACAAAGGTTGAGGGAACGTGTGACCGGTGTGGCGGCCACAACTTCTTCCAGCGGGATGACGACAAGCCGGAAACGGTTAAGAACCGGCTGGACGTCAACATGAAGATGAACACGCCGCTGCTGGACTTCTACAAGCAAAAGGGAATTCTTCATAACGTGGATGGAAACCAGGACATTGATGCTGTTTTTGCGGCTATCAAGCAGGTTTTGGATTCCATTAAGTAGCGGTCAGGCCGTTAATCATCATTAACTACGAATAACCTGGATTATTATGGTACGGATGCTTGTCGAAAGCTATTTCGTGTGCTATGATAATTCAGGTTTACTTTTTCAATGGGCTTAGTTTGCACTTTTTGCGCTAGCTCGCGGAAAATGGTGGGACTCTCCCGGATGGGAAACTACTCACGTGTTCGACGACGGGTAAAGTTTCACAACCAATTTAAGGAGGTACTTTTACGTGGCGAAAGATGATGTGATTGAGATTCAAGGGACAATCAAAGAAACGTTGCCCAATGCGATGTTTAAAGTTGAACTTGAGAACGGGCACGAAATCCTTGCCCACGTTTCCGGAAAGATTCGGATGCACTACATTCGGATTCTGCCGGGTGACCGGGTAACGGTTGAAATGTCACCTTACGATTTGACTAAGGGTCGCATTACCTATCGCTTTAAATAGATTGTCCTTCGAAAAAATTTTTTAGGAGGTATGATTCATGAAAGTAAGACCATCAGTTAAACCAATGTGCGAACACTGCAAAGTAATCAAGCGCAAGGGTCGCGTTATGGTTATTTGCGATAACCCGAAGCACAAGCAACGTCAAGGATCATAAGATAAGGAGGTGTAATTGTAATGGCTCGTATTGCAGGGATTGACTTACCAAGTGACAAGCGGATTGTCATTGGGTTAACCTACATTTATGGAATCGGTAACTCACGTGCTAAGAAGATCTTAGCAGACGCAGGCGTTTCAGAAGACGTTCGCGTTCGTGACCTGACAGCCGAACAGGAAGACAAGATCCGGGTGGAAGTTAACAAGTACGACGTCGAAGGGGACCTTCGGCGGGAAGTTTCCATGAACATCAAACGTCTTTCTGAAATTGGCTCTTACCGAGGCCTTCGTCACCGGCGGCACTTACCAGTTCGTGGTCAAAACACCAAGAACAACGCCCGCACGCGGAAAGGCCCAGCGGTTTCAATTGCAGGGAAGAAGAAATAATTAAATTAAAATAAAAGGAGGTTAGATCGTTCATGGCAGTTAAGAAGTCACGGAAGCGCCGGGCAAAGAAGCACATTGAGTCCGGTGTGGCACACATTCACTCAACCTTTAACAACACCCTCGTGATGATTACGGACGTTCACGGGAACGCCGTTGCATGGTCATCAGCCGGTGCACTTGGCTTTAAGGGGAGCCGGAAGTCAACGCCGTTTGCTGCACAGATGGCTGCGGAAGCCGCTGCTAAGAGTGCAATGGATCACGGAATGAAGACCGTTGAAGTATCCGTTAAGGGCCCTGGTTCAGGGCGTGAAGCTGCTATTCGGGCACTTCAGGCTGCAGGACTTGAAGTTACATCCATTAAGGACGTAACGCCGGTTCCGCATAACGGATGCCGTCCGCCAAAGCGTCGTCGTGTTTAATAGCGACATTACCGTTGGGGACGGTCCCGAAACGGTTTTGTTGGCTGACACGATGCGTTTTGAAAGGGGTATGCATTACTAATGATCGAATTTGAAAAACCAAAAATTCATAAGATTGAAGAGACGAAGGACTACGGCCGGTTTATCGTTGAACCATTAGAGCGGGGCTACGGTACGACGCTCGGGAATTCGTTACGCCGGGTTCTGCTTTCTTCGTTACCGGGGGCAGCGATCACTGACGTTCAGATTGATGGTGTTCTGCACGAATTTTCAACCGTTGACGGGGTGTTAGAGGATGTCACCAAGATTATCCTGAACCTCAAGAAGGTTGCCTTGAAGATCAACGGTGAAGACAAGCAGGACCTTGAGATTGACGTGACCGGGCCGCTTGAAGTAACGGCTGGTGACATCCAGGGGTCAAGTGATGTTGAGATTTTGAACCCCGACCAGTACATTTGTACGGTTGCTGATGGTGCCACGTTCCACGCCCGGCTGTCTGCTAACACGGGGCGGGGATACGTTTCGGCTGATGAAAACAAGGCCAAGGCAGATGACATGCCAATTGGTGTTTTACCGATTGACTCACTTTATACCCCAATCGAGCGCGTCAATTACCAGGTTGAAAAGACGCGTGTTGGTCAAAAGGATGACTACGACAAATTAACCCTTGACGTGTGGACAAACGGTTCACTGACGCCAAGTGAGGCAATTAGCTTATCCGCTAAGATTTTAACGGAGCACCTGACCCTGTTCGTCGACCTGACAGATGAGGCAAAGAACGCCGAAATCATGGTTGAAAAGGAAGAGACGGCCAAGGAAAAGATGCTGGAAATGACCATCGAAGAGCTTGATCTTTCCGTTCGGTCATACAACTGCTTGAAGCGGGCCGGCATCAACACGGTTCAGGAACTGACCGACAAATCAGAAGCTGACATGATGAAGGTGCGGAACCTCGGACGGAAGTCCCTCGATGAGGTTGAAGGTAAGTTAGCTGAACTTGGGTTAAGTCTTCGTCAAGACGACTAATAACAACATAAAGGAGGGACTATTGATGGCTTATCGTAAATTAGGACGGACCAGCGAACACCGGAAGGCAATGCTGCGGAACCTGACTACTGACCTGATCGTTAACGGCAAGATCGTAACGACGGTTCAGAAGGCCAAGGAAGTACGGAAGATGGCTGAAAAGATGATTACCCTTGGGAAGAAGGGGGACTTATCTGCTCGGCGGAAGGCTGCTGGTTACATCATGGACGTTGTTGTTGACAACGACAACGACGAAGATGCAAGCGTTAAGACGGCACTCCAGATGCTGTTTGATGACGTTGCTCCCCGTTACGCAGAACGGAACGGTGGGTACACGCGGATTTTAAAGATGGACCGGCGGCGTGGTGATGCTGCTCAGATGGCAATCATCGAACTGGTTTAATTGAATCTGCGAATTAAATACGTAAAGGGTCACTTTTACGGTGATGGAAGGATGCTATGATGATGGCGAATGCCAAGTCTAGTCCTAAGTAGTCCGGGAGGATGAAAATTCACCGTAAAAAGTGATTTTTTATTTTATACGGAACTCTTTATGGGCGGATTCCCAGGAAATCATGGTGCTGGTTCCGGGTTCTCTGATATAATGTGGGGGAATTACACGGTTAGGGGGGATTAGTATGCCGGTCATTGATGTTCGGGACGTAACGGTGCAGTACCGCGATGAGGATCGTCCTGCGCTGCAACACGTTTCGTTGCAGGTTACGCGGGGGGAATGGATTTCCTTAATTGGGCACAACGGTAGCGGGAAGAGTACCCTTGCCCGGGCGCTTGATGGCCTGGTGCCCCTGGCAGCGGGAGCTATTCACGTTGCGGGAATTCCCGTCGACGAAGAGCATATCTGGGATGTCCGGCGCCGGGTTGGAATGGTTTTTCAAAACCCTGATAACCAGTTTGTCGGGGCGGACGTTGCGGGTGACGTGGCGTTCAGCCTTGAAAATCAAGAAGTCCCCCGTGAAGAGATGCATCAGCGCGTGGCGGCCGCGCTGAAGGCGGTGGGAATGGCAGGGTATGCCAACCACGCCCCGAGTCGTCTTTCAGGAGGGCAAAAGCAGCGGGTCGCAATTGCCGGTGTGTTGGCACTGCGTCCTGAAATTGTGATTTTTGATGAGGCGACGAGTATGCTTGATCCGGCCGGACGGGACGATGTTGTTACGCTGATGCGGACCCTTCATGAGCAGGGATTAACGATTATTACCATTACGCATGATATTGACGAAGCCGGATTGGCGGACCGGGTAATTATGCTGGATAACGGCCGGGTGGTGACGGCAGCCCCCCCGGCCACCGTTTTTGCGCAGGAGGATACGCTAGTCGCCCGGGGATTAGATGTCCCGTATTCCGCCCGGTTAAAGCAGGCGCTTGCTGCCCGCGGAGTTCGGGTACCTAAGGAGTACCTCACAAACGAAGGGATGGTGAACTGGTTATCGCAATTGAAGTCAACCATTTAAGTTACACCTACCAGGCGGGGACGCCCATGGCAGCGCCGGCCCTGCAGGATGTTTCCCTTCGGATTGAGGATGGTAGTTATACGGCCATTATTGGGCACACGGGAAGCGGGAAATCGACGCTCCTCCAGCATTTCAACGGGTTGCTTAAGCCGACATCTGGGCAACTGACGGTGAATGGGGTGACGATTACCCCCGCAACGAAAAACAAGGAACTGAGTGACCTCCGTCATCAGGTTGGATTTGTGTTCCAGTTCCCGGAGGCGCAGTTGTTTGAGGAAACGGTCCTCAAGGATATTGCCTTTGCACCCCGGAACTTTGGAAAGAGTGCGGCCGAGGCGGAGCAGATTGCCCGCAAAGTGGCGGCCATGGTGGGGTTAAGTGAAGCAACGCTCACCCAGTCACCGTTTGACCTTTCAGGCGGGCAGATGCGGCGGGCGGCCATTGCCGGCATCCTGGCAATGGAACCCCATACGCTGATTTTGGACGAACCGACGGCCGGATTGGATCCGCAGGGGCGGCGAAGCATGATGAACTTGTTTGCCCGCCTTCACCGGGAGTACCACCTCACGATTATTCTGGTGACCCACCAGATGGATGACGTGGCGGATTATGCCGATCACGTGATTGTGATGGAACACGGTCAGGTGCTGCAGACGGGGACGCCGCGGCAGGTGTTTGCGGACGCTAAATGGCTGCGGGAGCACCACCTGCGGTTACCGCAGACAGCAGCAATGGCGGAACAACTGGCGGCACGGGGCTTCTCGTTTGATCCGCTCCCGTTAACCGAACACGAACTTGCTGATCAGCTTGTTCCTCAACTACAAGGAGGTGGCCGGCATGACTAAACTGCTGTTAGGGCGGTACGTCCCCGGCAATTCGGTTCTCCACCGGATGGACGCCCGGGCTAAGTTAGCCCTTAGTTTTGCGTTTATTGCCATTATTTTCTTGGCCAATAATTGGGCCACGTACCTAATACTCAGTGCGTTTACGCTGGGGTGTGTGTTCCTTTCCCGGGTATCTGTGCGCTTCTTTATCGCTGGGGTCAGACCCCTTATTTGGCTGATTCTGCTAACGGTGACGCTTCAGATTTTTTTTGCGCGGGGAGGCACCGTTTACTGGCACTGGGGAATCTTCTCCCTGACGGCGGGGGGAATTATTAACGGGATTTTCGTGTTTTGCCGGTTTATGCTGATTATCTGCATGTCGACCCTCCTGACCCTCACCACGCCGCCACTGGCAATTGCGGATGCGATGGAGTCGCTGATGGCCCCGCTGAAGCTTTTAAAGGTCCCGGTTGCGGAAATTGCGTTGATGCTATCAATTGCATTGCGGTTTGTGCCGACACTGATGGACGAAACCCAAAAGATTATGAATGCGCAGCGGGCGCGCGGGGTCAGCTTTAGTACCGGGAAGATTCGCGACCGGATTAAGGCGATTATTCCACTCCTAGTACCGCTTTTTGTCAGTTCGTTTGAGCGGGCGGAAGACCTTGCCACCGCGATGGAGGCCCGGGGCTACCGGGATGGCGCCCACCGGACAAAATACCGGGTTCAGCAGTGGCACTTGATGGATACCATTGCAGTGGTGGTGTTCGTGTTTCTGACGGGTGCGCTGGTATGGCTGCGTGCTTAAAATCAATTCTACGAAGAAGGGATGATGGCGGATGCCACGGTATAAGGTAACGCTGGCCTACGATGGAACTAACTTTGCGGGCTACCAGGTGCAGCCCCATAAACGGACGGTCCAGGGCGTTTTAGAACGGGCCCTCAATAAGATGAGTAAACGGGATGATTACGTCCACGTGGTGGGGTCGGGGCGGACCGACGCGGGGGTGCACGCCCTCGGCCAGGTAATCCACTTTGATTTTCCCCACGACATTCCGGCGCAGGGGATGCTTCGCGGGTTGAACAGCATGCTGCCGTTAGACTGTGAAGTGGTGGCCTGTGAAGTGGTTCCGCAAAGTTTCCATGCCCGTTATACGGCCCACGCGAAAACCTACGTTTACCGGGTAAGCCGCGGGGAGTTTGTTAACCCGTTTAAACGAAACTACACCGGCCACTATAAGTTTAAGTTGGACCTTGATAAAATTAGGGCGGCCCTCCCGGACGTGGAGGGGACCCACGACTATTCGAGTTTTGTGGCCGCGGGTAGTCAAGCGACCAACCACGTGCGGACGGTGTACCGGGCCACTGTGCGGGAGGATCAGGCAAATGACGAAGTGGTTTTCTCGTTTACCGGGAATGGTTTTTTGTATAATCAGGTGCGGATTATGGTGGCCACCCTGCTTGAAATTGGCGCGGGCCGGCGACCAGTACATGATTTTCAACGGCTCTACGTGGTTAAGGACCGGAACGAATGCCGCGAAACAGCCCCGGCAAGCGGGCTCTACTTAAAGGCCGTTTACTATGATCAGCCGGGATCAGAATTAGCCCGAAAAAGCGGGGAAGACGATTGACGCGTGCGGGGCAAAAGAGTATCATATTAGCTGGTATTGTTTGCCCCACAGTAAGCCCCGTTAACCTTATTGTTTGTCAAACATACAGAAATTGGAGGATATAATCGTGCGTACAACATATATTGCAAAGCCAGGCGAAGTTGAGCGGAAATGGTATGTCGTTGACGCCACTGATGTTCCTTTGGGACGGTTATCAGCGGTTGTTGCATCTGTTCTGCGTGGTAAGAACAAGCCAACGTTTACGCCACACGTTGATACTGGTGACTTTGTCATCGTAATCAACGCCGAAAAGGTTGCGTTGACCGGAAAGAAGGCCAAGAACAAGGTCTACTACCACCACTCCAACCATCCGGGTGGATTAAAGGAACGGACAGCCGGTGATTACCGTGAAAAGGATCCCGAGAAGCTCATTGCCCTTTCAGTTAAGGGAATGCTGCCGAAGGGTACTCTTGGTCGCCAGCAGCTGAAGAAGCTCCACGTTTACCGTGGTGCTGACCACAAGCACGCTGCACAGCAGCCAGAAGTATTAGATATTACGAACTTAATCTAGATCTAGGAGGAAATCGAATTGGCTCAAGTACAATACTACGGTACAGGTCGCCGGAAGAACTCAGTTGCCCGGGTCCGGTTAGTTCCGGGAACTGGTAAGATCACGATGAACGGCAAGCCTGCAGAAGAATACATTCCATTTGCAAACTTACGTGAAGTCATGGTTCAGCCGTTTGACGTTACGGAAACGAAGGGCTCATACGACGTCCTCGTTAACGTAAACGGTGGTGGCTTCTCAGGACAGGCCGGTGCTACACGGCACGGAATTGCCCGCGCACTGCTTGAAGTTGACCCGGACTTCCGGGGCGCACTGAAGCGTGCAGGTCTCTTAACACGGGACCCACGGATGAAGGAACGGAAGAAGCCAGGTCTCAAGAAGGCCCGGAAGGCTTCCCAGTTCTCAAAGCGTTAATCGGATTTCGGTTAATGGCGATGGAAAAAAGAATCCAGGTTTTTCCTGGGTTCTTTTTTGTTTGCAAAAATAGTTTTCTCCTAATAAAGCACTTACATTTTTGTTATAATAGCTATGGAGCATTTATTCCAATTATTTTTTTAGGGGGAGATACTATGAATTGGGTAAAGCAGTTATTGGCGCCGCCACCAGCGCAACCGCTCCGGGATGATGCGACGGTGCGGCAGCTCTACCCGCGGTACCGGGTGCGCGTTTTCATCGGGATTTTCGTCGGGTACATGGGGTACTACTTTGTGCGGAATACCACGGCGGTTCTTTCCGGAATCCTGCAGATGTCGGCCACCCAAATCGGGATTATTTCGTGTGCGTCGTACGTGGCGTACGGGATTTCCAAGTTTGTGTCCGGCCACATTGCGGACAGTTCTAACGCCAAGATTTTCTTGCCGTTGGGCCTGGTTTTATCAGGAATTGTTAATATCCTTATCGGGGTGATTCCGGGAATCATTTCCACCGTTTGGATCTTTACCGTCATGTACCTGATTAACGGCTGGCTCCAAGGAATGGGGTATGGCCCGTGTTCCCGGTCACTGGTGTACTGGTTTGACGATGAAGAACGGACGTTGTGGGGTTCGATCTGGAACCTTGCCCATAATTTTGGGGGTGCCCTTGCGCCTGCTTTGGCTGGATTAGGACTGGCAATTGCGGGGAATAACGCGATGGCGCGGGCCCACGCAGCGTACTGGCTTCCAGGGATTGTTGTTATTATCATCGCGGTGTTCGTGTACTTTATCCAGGAAGACACCCCAGAATCAGTTGGGATGCCGTCCGTGGAACAGTACCACCACCTGCCGGCCAAGAAGCAGCCGGCAGCGGTACCGCCGATGAAGGCGGTTATCCGCGAGTACATTTTGCCAAATAAGAAACTACTGTGGGCGTGCATGTACGGGGCATTCGTTTACGTTCTCCGGTACGGGATTGTTGTATGGGCGCCCCGGTTCTTAGCGGCGCCCCAGAGCGTTGGTGGCAAGGCCGTGAACGCCGCCGCGGGAATGGGCGGCTTTTCGTTCTTCGAAATTGGCGGCGTGCTGGGCATGCTGTGCGCCATGATGATTTGCCGGAAGGTCTTTAACAACTCGATGCCACTAACTAACGTTGCCTTTCTGGTATTAACCATGGTTTTAGTTGTGATTTACTGGTTCATTCCGGCGGGAAACCAGTACCTGCTCGCTGATTACGCGGTCCTCATTGGTCTGGGATTTGGAATTTACGGCCCGGTAATGACAATTGGGTTGTACGCCATGGGAATTGTGCCCAAGATTGCGGCTGGGGCAGCTGCAGGGCTGTCAGGAACGTTTAGTTACGTGTTGGGGGCGGTTATTGCGACCCTGGTAATCGGAATTATCGCTGATCACATGGGCTGGCTGGCCGTCTTTGGCCTGTTTATCATTGCGGCGATTGGGGCGATTATCTGTACGTTGTTGTCCCGGGATAAGCGACTAGAAGGGTTTCACCAGTCCCAGGAAAGCTAAAATTAAGAAGCCGAAGAATTAACAAATAAAAACGTGGGGGAAGGTTGTGACTTCCACCACGTTTTTTGCGTTTTACCGGAGATTAGGTTATTGGGGCGTTTCTTCTTTGGTCAACCGCCCGTCTTCCAGGTGATAAATTTCGTCGGCAAAGTCGCGGAGCCGCAGGTCGTGGGTAACCACAATAACGGCCTTATGGTATTCGCGGGCGAGGGTGGCGAGCAGCTGCCCCACCTTAACCACCCGCGGACTGTCCAGGGCAGCGGTGGGTTCGTCGGCAAGCACGATTGCCGGGTCGGGATACAGGGCGCGGGCGATGGCAACGCGTTGCTGCTGGCCACCGGAGAGTTCCGCCGGGTACTTGTGCTGTAGTTCAGCAATCCCTAAATCCGCCAGGAGCTGGGTAAGCTGGGCGGAATTAAGGTTGCCGGTGCGTTTAACGCGGTCCACCAGGGCAAACTGTTCGGTCACTGTGAGATAAGGAACCAGGTTGTATGCCTGAAGGATAAACCCAATCTGGGTGAGCCGTAGCTGATCGCGTTGCTTTTTAGTCATCGTCGTCAGGGCCTTACCGGCCACGGTGACGGTTCCGCTTGTGGGCGTTTGTAAGCCCCCCGCAATGGTGAGAAGTGTGCTTTTTCCCGAACCGGACGGGCCAAGGATGAGGACCATTTTCCCCGCCGAGGCCGTGAAGTTAATCCCGGAGAGAACGTGGACACGGGCGGCGTCATGGCCGAAAAACTTATTAACGTTTGTAAGTTGAATTGCTGGCATGGAATTAACCTCCAATCACTGTTACGGGATCAACTTTGAGGATGGTGCGAACCGGAATTAGGGCTCCAAGGAGGGCCATTCCGATCAGCGCAACGCTCACGCCGCTAAGCAGGGGCAGGTTGACGGCTAACGGGACGGCGGCGGGAACGACCAGGAACGTGCCGGCCGTTAGTGCGGCGCCGAGGATGAGTCCGATGATCGTTAGGAGCACCGCCTGGATGAGGACGGCGCTGACCAAAACCCGGGCGGGGATTCCCTGGGCCCGCAGGACGGCATACTGGGGAAGTTTTTGCATGGTGATGATGTACAGGAAAACCGCAATCACGATCAGGGAAATCACCATTAAAAAGCCAATCATAAACTCAAAGGTCATGTTTTGGGCGGTGTATCCGGGGAGTTGCTGGATGAACTTAGCAACCGGCACCGTTGTAAGATTCCCCACTGAACCGTTAAGGGTTGCCCGCTTTGACACCACGGCACTTGCCTTGAACCCGGCGGGAATGTTTTTCAGCTGTGGCCAGCTTGCTAACCGGCCGTAAATAACCGGGGCAATGCTAAGCTTGGCGTTTTTGGTAAACCCAACGACGGTGAAACGGTGGGCGACCGTATTTAACCGAACGTGGTCGCCAAGCTTGTAGCCCGCATTTTTTAATGATGTATCCAGAACGATTTCGTGGTCTGTTTTGGGCATGTGGCCCGCCACCAGTTGGAGGTGCTGGGCGATGTACTGGTGGGGCTCCAGGCCAATGAACTGGGCGGACTGCTTGGCTCGGTGGGTACCCTTTAAGACTACCGGGGCCTGCCCCACGTACGCTTCGTTGGCGCCGAGGCGAAGCTTAGCGGCGTCCTGGGTGGTGATTAATGACTGGGCGAGGTTGGTATTGGCATCCTTATTAAGGACGATCTGGCGGGTGTGCCACGAATTAATTGCGGCCGTGTTTTGGCTGGCAAGTCCCTGGGCCAGGCTGGTTAAGATGAAAATCAAGAAACTTACCAGCGTCACCAGGGCAATGATGAGCCCGTACCGGAGCTTTTCGTGGGCGATTTCTTTAAGTGCAAGAAACATTGTTAATCCTCCTTCAGGTGCTTGATTGCGGTGGCGTAACGGTGGATTAGTGCTTTTTGGGCGGCGGGGGTAACCAGGATTGCCCGCACTGTTTCGTGGGCAAGGACGGTGGCCGCCCATGCGACTGGCGTCAGGTCCGTTAAGGCGGGGTGGACGGCGATAATCCCTTCATCGACCGTGAAGTACAACCGTAAAAACGCAGCGTACGGGGAGTGCAGGATGGCCGTTACGAACTGGTCGAGATCATCCGGAGCGGTCACCGCGTGCTTAACGGGGGCGTGGACGGCAGTCATGGCAGCCTGAAACACGCTTTGGTAGGCGTCTTTGAGGCCGGTAAAGTACTTATAAAACGCACCGCGTGAAATCTGGGCGTCCTTGATGATCCGGGCGACCTGCGCTTTGGCAAGACTGTAGTGGGAAAATTCGGTCCGCGCCGCTGCGAGGATTCGTTCCCGTTTAGCGGCGGGTAAGTGATGAAACGTTGGTGTTGCCATTATAATGTTCCTCTCTGGTGACACCGTGTCACCGATTGATATTCACACCCTATCACGTTAGGTGACACCGTGTCAACATTAACGAACCATTGGAAAATACCGTGTGGGAGTGCGGCTTCTGGCCTGAAAGCCGTGGTTGGTGGGTCTTCGTTAGTATGAAGCAGGGGTAAATCCGGGAAAGGTGGATCGTTGCTTTTATGAAACCACAGCGGTTTAATGGTGGTAAACGGACAACCGTTGAGTCTATTAGTGGGGTGAGTGCGATGTTATATGGAAAAGAAGACCGGGAAGCCGGCGACCTGGAGCCAATCTTCGGTTCGATTGGTGAGGGACACGATTTGCCCAAGTACCGGTTAGCCAAGAAGCCGGTTGAACCACGGGTGGCTTATCAGTTGGTTCACGACGAATTACTGGATGAGGGAAACGCCCGCTTAAACCTGGCAACGTTTTGCCAAACGTACATGGAGCCAGAAGCGGTGAAGTTAATGACCGAGACGCTTGAAAAGAACGCCATTGATAAGTCGGAGTATCCCCGGACCACGGAGATTGAAAACCGGTGCGTCAACATGATCGCTACTTTGTGGCATGCCGATGAGGAGCACGAAAAGTTCATGGGAACCTCGACTGTGGGGTCATCAGAGGCCTGTATGCTGGGTGGCATGGCCATGAAGTTTGCGTGGCGTAAGCGGGCCGAAGAAAAGGACCTTGATTTAACCGCCAAGAAGCCTAACCTGGTTATTTCAGCCGGGTATCAGGTCTGCTGGGAGAAATTTTGTAAGTACTGGGACGTGGAGCTGCGGGCGGTTCCACTTGACAAGGACCACCTGCGCCTGGATGTTGACCACGTAATGGATTACGTTGACGAGTATACGATCGGAATCGTGGGGATCATGGGGATTACCTACACCGGCCAGTATGACGATATTAAGCGGCTGGATGAAAAGGTGACGGAGCATAATAAGCACTCCGAGTACCCGGTCTACATTCACGTGGACGGAGCGTCGGGCGGGTTATTTGCGCCGTTCACCGAACCAGAATTAGAGTGGGATTTTCGGTTAAAGAACGTTGTATCAATTAACGCCTCGGGTCATAAGTACGGGTTGGTTTATCCGGGGGTCGGTTGGGTTGTTTGGCGCGACCAACGCTTCCTGCCGCAGGACTTGATTTTTAATGTGAGTTATTTGGGCGGTGAATTGCCAACGATGGCGATTAACTTTTCCCACAGTGCCGCCCAGATTATCGGCCAGTACTATAACTTTATCCGGTTTGGGTTTGAAGGATACCGGGATATTCACCGGCGGACAAATAACGTGGCGGTCTACCTGGCCCGTGAGTTGAAAAAGACCGGTTTCTTTGAGATTTTAAACGACGGCAGCCACCTCCCAATTGTGTGCTACAAGGAAAACCCGGGTAAGCAACACGAGTGGACGCTGTATGACTTGGCGGACCGGCTGCTAATGAAGGGGTGGCAGGTTCCGGCCTACCCGCTCCCGGAAAACTTGCAGCAAACCGTTATCCAGCGGTTGGTTGTGCGGGCGGACTTTGGGATGAACATGGCCCATGACTTTGTGCAAGACCTCCATGCTGCTCTGGATGAGTTGGAACACAGCCACCTGGTCTTTCATGAAAAGAAGACCCCTAAGACGTACGGGTTTACCCACTGATCATTAGACGGCGCTTTCCTCCGGTTTGTGACGGTAGCCGGGAGGGGAGCGCCGTTTTTAGAACGTGTTGGGCTGAGAAAACCGTTAACGGATTTAGTGGAAAATGGTAAGCTAGTGGTACTAACCTACCGGAGGAGGGGAATGATGAAGCAGGTTGAAATCAGTAATGCGGAGTGGGAAGTCATGCGCTTGTTGTGGTCGCTAGGTGAAGCTTCCAGTAAGCAGTTAGCGGATTTGCTGGTCAAGAAGCAGGGCTGGAAGGCCGCGACCGTTAAAACCCTCCTAGGGCGGTTGGTGAATAAGGAATACGTTGTAGCGAAGAAGAGCGGCCGGCGGTACCTGTACCGGGCAGCGGTGGGGGAACAAGCGACGATTGATGCCCAGTTGAAGATGAGCTTTGATAAGATTTGCCAGCGCCATGTTGGGCGGGCGTTGGCCCATGTAGTGCAGGACGTTCCCCTTACAACGACGGATATTGACCGGCTCGTCGCCCTTCTTGAGGCCAAACGAACAACTGCGCCGGTGACATTATCATGTGATTGTCTGTTTCCACCCCAGGAATGTCAGCGCGAGAAATAAAAATTTGTAAAATAGTTTTGTAGTTAGAACTAAAGTGTAATATACTGAGAAATAGTTAAGAGGTTATTGGAGGTTATTGATAATGGCAGCATTTGAAAAGTTAATGTTGGACTTAAGTCAGCAATTACATTTACACCAGGTAATTAGTGGCAACGATGATAGTGAAATGGAGCGTCTTGGAGCGTTCGATATTTGTTACCTTGAGGCCATTAACCAACTGGGAAAGCCAACGATTGGGACGGTTTCTCACCTGTTGAACCAGTCGACCCCGAACACCAACTACCACGTTAAGAAGTTGATTAGCCTGGGGTTAATCGACCGGGTAATGGACAAGAAGGACCGGCGGGTTGCCCACCTGTTTGTTACGGACAAGTACCGCTCAATGATGCGGGCTGGGGGCGATGATTTCTGGAAGAATCTTCAGGAGGATCTGGGAGAAAAGGTTTCGTCCGATGACATCGCTACTTTCCAGCGGGTGTTGAAGGAGACGATCGCACTTTTGCGGAAGTCTGGTCTTGATAAGAAGGTTGAGGAAAACAAGAACAAGAAGCGGAAGGAGTAATGCGTCTTCCGGTTTGTTAGGCGGCGGCCCGGATGATTTTGGGTCGCCGTTTTTCTAGGAACTAAATTCAAAATAATAAATGTATATTTTCACAATCTAGGAATTGTAGAATGTAAATCCCGTCCTCTTTTTAAAAGAACGCTGCGCTAAAAATGGCGGCGTTAAGCTAATGTAAGGGTTGACACAAATCTGGCAATTCTGTATTATTTTTGATGTAGGATAGGTAACAATTAACTCACTTTAAGGAGGAAGTACAATGACTGAATACCGGATTGAAGAGGACACACTAGGTCCAGTTAAGATTCCCGCCGAAGCACTGTGGGGGCCACAGACTGAGCGGAGCCGGAACAATTTCCCAACGGGCGAGTTGATGCCAATTGTCATTATTCGGGCAATGTTAAACATCAAGAAGGCCGCCGCTGAGTCCAACCTGGAACTAAAGAACATCGACCAGGCAAAGGGTGAGCTCATTATTCGGGCAGTCGACAGTCTGCTTGCCCTTAGTGATGATGAGTTACGGGCAGATTTCCCGCTGCACGTTTACCAGACAGGTTCGGGAACGCAAACAAACATGAACGTGAACGAAGTGGTGGCAAACAAGGCGATGCAGCTGGATCCGTCCATCGAGATTCTGCCAAACGACGACGTTAACCGGGGGCAGAGTTCTAACGATACCTTCCCGACGGCGATGAACGTGGCCGCGGTTGAGGCGGTTGCTCAGCTGGAAGAGGCTGCGCAACACCTGATTAACGAGCTGACCAAGAAACAAAAACAGTACTGGAAGACCGTTAAGATTGGCCGGACCCACTTACAGGACGCGACACCGCTGACGTTTGGTCAGGAAGTGAGTGGCTGGGTCAGCATGGTTCAGCACGATCTGGACTACTTAAAAGAACTAGACGATACGTTGCTTGAACTGGCAATCGGGGGAACGGCCGTTGGGACCGGGTTAAACGCCGTACCAGGCTTTGCCGACATGATTGCCGCTAAGTTTAAGGAGTACTACGGGTTTGACTTTACCGCGAAGAGCAACAAGTTCTACGGGTTAGCCGCTCATTCCGGAATTAACGTGGTTCACGGGGCCATTAAGTCCCTGGCTGCTGACCTGATGAAGATTGCAAACGACGTGCGGTTCTTAGCATCTGGTCCGCGGGCCGCATACAACGAGTTAAACATTCCGGCGAACGAACCAGGTTCTTCCATCATGCCTGGGAAGGTTAACCCGACGCAGGCGGAAGCCATTACGATGGCGGCCACCCGTGTAATGGGGAACGACGTAACGATTGACGTGGCTTGCTCCCAGGGGAACTTTGAAATGAACGTTTACAAGCCGGTGATGATTGCGGCCTTCCTGGAATCAGCTGACCTGTTACGGGGAACGATGATGGGCTTTGCTGACAAGATGATTGCCGGAATGACGGTTAACGAGGAACGGATGAAGGAACTCGTTGGTAATTCCCTGATGACCGTAACGGCCCTGTCACCGCACATCGGCTACCACGACAGCGCAAAGATTGCCCAGCAGGCCGACAAGGAAGGGACGACCCTGCGGGAAGCAGCCCTGAAGTCCGGAAAGCTGACGGCCGAACAGTTTGACGAGTGGGTTGATCCGCTGAAGATGACAAACATTGATCAGGATAACTAACGGAGGTAAGTGAAATGGCGAAGTTTTGGTACCAACCATGGGGCGCAAACATGCTGAAAGACCAGTACGACGTGGTAATTGTCGGGTCCGGGGCAACTGGGCTGGTGGCCGCAATTCAGGCTAAGGAACTCGGGCTGAAGCCGGCGGTCTTTGAAAAGATGGAGAAGTTAGGGGGGAACTCCAACCGGGCTTCTTCGGGAATGAACGCGGCGGAAACGAACGTGCAGTTACGCCACGGCATCGTCGACAGTATCGACGACTTCTACAACGAAACGTACCAGGGCGGCGGTAAGCTCAACGACCAGGACCTGTTACACTACTTCACATCACACGCCGCCCTTGCGGTTGACTGGCTCTTTGACCACGGAATTAAGCTCGAAGACGTCACGATTACCGGGGGGATGAGCCGGAAGCGGGCGCACCGGCCGGCCAGCACGGCGCCAATCGGGGCGTTCCTTATCAAGCACCTGTTGCAGGTAGTGCAAGAAGATAACGTGCCGGTCTTTAACAACACGAAGGTTACGCAGCTGTTGCACGACGATGCTAATCAGGTTACCGGGGTAAAGCTTACCGATGAAAACGGCCAGGAACGGACCGTGAAGTCCCAGGCGGTACTTCTCGCTACCGGTGGGTTTGGCGCTGCAAAGGATCTCATTAAGAAATACCGGCCGGACCTGGTTAACTACAAGACGACCAACCAGGAAGGGGCTACTGGAGACGGTTTGAAACTGGCAGAAGAGGTTGACGGCCAGCTCGTTGACATGAACTTCATCCAGATTCACCCGACCGTTCAGCAGGATAACCCGCACGTATACCTGATTGGGGAAGCCGTTCGGGGCGAAGGGGCCATCCTGGTTAACGGCCAGGGAGAACGGTTCATTAACGAACTGGAAACGCGGAAGGTGGTTTCCGCGGCGATTACGGCCCTGCCGGAAAAGAGCGCCTACCTGATCTTCAACCAGGACGTGCGGGACCACGCGAAGGCCATCGACTTCTACGACAGCGTGGGGTTAGTTGAACACGGGGAAACCCTTGAAGCCCTGGCCAAGAAGATTGGTGTTCCGGCTGATAAGCTGACGGCCACGGTTGACCGGTGGAACACGGTGGTGGCCGACCAGTACGACGCGGACTTTGGCCGGACAACCGGGTTGAACCACCAGTTCACGGCCGGCCCGTTCTTCGCCATCCACATTGCCCCGGCCATCCATTACTCCATGGGAGGCCTGCACATCGATCCGCAAACCCGCGTGTACGACACGAATGGGCGGATTATTCCGGGACTATACGCCGCTGGGGAAGTAGCCGGTGGATTGCACGGGAACAACCGGATTGGGGGGAACTCCATTGCCGACACCGTAATCTTCGGCCAGCAGGCTGGTAAGCAGATTACCCGGTTTGTTCGGGAGCACCAGGGTAAATAGGCGCTTAGCGGAATTAACCAACAAAAACTAGTAGTCATTAACGGGGATGACCGCACGGGGTTTAAGGAACCCTAGCGGTGATCCCCGTTTTGGGGTATAAATGTAGTACAATAGGGGCCAATGAGGAGGGTGAATTGATGAAGCCAAAGAAGCGGTTGCGCCGGATGGTTGTGTTGACACTGTTGGCGGCAATTATTGTCATTCAAAACGTTGTGCCTTTTTTGGGGTACATTCCAATTGGCCCTTTAAGTATTACGGTCATTCCCGTCACGGTGGCCGTGGCGGCAGTGATTCTTGGCCCCCGGGCTGGTGCGTTAATCGGGGGGATTTGGGGAGTAATTGACTGGATCCGGGCGTTTTGCTGGCCAACAAGTCCGTTGGCAGCCCTGGTAATGGTTAATCCGCTCGTTTCGGTGCTCCCGCGGATCTTAGTTGGGGTGGTTGCAGGACTAGTATTTCGGCGGTTCCGTAACCAGCACCGCCAGCTCGGTGCGGCCATCGCGGCGGGCTGTGGTTCTTTGACGAACACCGTGCTTGTGCTGGGGTTGATCTACCTGCTCTACCGGGGGCACGCCCATGCATTGTATGGGGTGGCCGTTCATGCGTTGTTACCGTATCTATTAACGGTGGTGGCAACCAACGGGATTCCTGAGATGGTTCTGGCAATGGTGGTCGTTCCCCCGATTACCTGGGCGTTGGCCCGGCGGGGATTTGAAAACGGGAGTGATTAAATGCGCCGGTGGTGGCGAAAAGTAAAGCGAATAGTCCGGCAGCACCGGCGGGGCGTGAGCGTGACGGCAATCGTGTTCCTGCTTCTGTGTGGTTTGGTCGGTTGGGGCGTTCACCGCGCAGCCCCACCCACGCCGGTTACGCCAGCTGACCGGCAACGGCAGGTGTTTATCAAACAGGTAGCGCCCGTTGCCCAGCGCGCTCAGCGGGTTACCGGAGTTCCGGCTAGCATTACCCTGGCCCAAGCGGCGTTGGAGTCGGACTGGGGCCAGAGTGAGCTTGCGCGAAAGTATAATAACTTATTTGGTGTTAAGGGGACCGGAACGGACTCGGCGATGATGTTAACTAAGGAATACGTTAACGGTCAGTGGATTACGGTGCGGGCCAGTTTTGTGGTGTATCCTACGTGGCAGGCGGCTGTGATGGCGCACGACGAGTTACTTGCGGGAAATCAGCGGTATGCGGGGGTCCTGCGGGCGCCAAATTACGTTGCGGCGGCGCGTGCCCTGCAGAACGGGGGGTATGCGAGTGATCCGGACTATGCGGCGAAACTAATCCGGTTGATTCGGCAGTACCACCTTGACCGGTATGATTAATAAGATCAACACTCTTTTGTAGGATGTTTGTGGTAAAATAACGTGAAACAAGCACGTTTTGCGGATGAAAGGATCGTTGTGTGGATGGCGGATGAGGTTTTATTTCCGGGCAGCACGGTCGGGATTATTGGTGATAGCCCGAACGGAATCATGCTGACCCGGGCAGCAAAGAAATTAGGGTTTAAGGTCGTCGTGTACTGTACGCAGGAGGGCAATCCCGCCCTTGCGGAAGCGGACGTTCCAATGGTGGGACGGATGGACGATTACCAACGCCTGCAGGACTTTGCCCAGAGGTGTGATGCGGTTACCTACGAATCAGAGGCGGTTCCGCTGGAAGCCGTTGAGGTGGTCAGCAAGTACACGCAGGTTCCCCAGGGGACGGAGTTACTGGAAATCACTCAGGACCGGTTGCTTGAGCGGGCCTTTTACGACCAGTTGAACGTCAACATTGCGCCGTATGCGACGATTATCACGTTGGATGATGTGTACCAGGCGGTTACTTCGATTGGGTATCCGTGCGTGCTGAAACCCGTCCAAAAGCGGCCGGGAGATGACCGGTTTATGATAATTAAGCGGCAGACGGACATCACCAAGTGTGCGGGTCTCCTGGAACAGGGCGGCACGTTTATCCTGGAAACCTGGGTGCCGTTTGCGAAGGAATTGTCCGTCATTGTTACCCGCGATGGGAAAAAGGCGCAGAACTACTTCCCGATTGTCGAAAACATTTACCACGACGGGCGGTTACACGAAACGCTTGTGCCCGCGCAGATTGACCGCGACGTTGAAAAGGAAATTCAGCGGTTATCAATGCAGATTGTTCAGCAGTTTAAGGCCCGCGGGACGTTTGAGATTAGCTACTTTATGACGACGGACGGAATGCTGTACGTCAAGCGGATTGCGCCGGCACCGTCCATGCCGGGATACGTTTTTGATGCGGCAATGAACATCAGTATGTTTGCCCAGCATATCCGGGCGATTGCGAACATGCCATTGGCGCGGACGGAAATTCTCGAGCCAACGGCCATGGTAATCGTGGAGCAGGAGGACATGCCTGCATTGCGGACGCAGTGGGTGTTGAAGAGTAACTGGCGGTATAACTTCTTCCGTTACCCGCAATCACTGCAGGGACACCGGCCCCTCGGATACCTGTTGGTAATGGCACCAACCATTAAGGATGCCCGGGATCAGATTGATTCAACGGCGATCTGGGATGCAATGACAAAACAAGCTGAATAAGAACGTGGGTTGGCAGGAGCCATCATGAGGTGATGAGCGGCTGCCAGCCCGCTTTTTTGTTATAATGGGGGTTAGCTAATTAAGGAGAAAGAAGTGGAACTTGTGGCAGTAAACGACCTGTTAGCGGGATTGAACCCGCAGCAACGCCAAGCGGTCCAGACGACGGAGGGGCCACTCTTAGTAATTGCCGGAGCGGGAAGTGGGAAAACCCGGGTCCTCACGCACCGGGTGGCGTACCTGATTGCTGAAAAAAACGTTAATCCGTGGAATATTTTGGCCATTACGTTCACCAACAAGGCCGCAACGGAAATGCGGACGCGGGTAAACCAGATTGTCGGGGAAGATGCTGCCGAGATCTGGGTGTCAACGTTCCATGCCCTGTGCATGCGGATTTTACGGCGGAATGCCGGGGAAATTGGGTACGACCGGTCCTTCACGGTTGCGGGGGCCAGTGAACAACGCACCCTTATTAAGCACATAATGAGTGACCTCAACATTGACCCTAAGCGGTACGATCCGCGGGGCGTTCTGGGGGCCATTTCAAACGCCAAGAATGACATGCTAACACCGGAAGAATATGCTGCTAAGGCGGTCGGCCCGTTCCAGGACGTGGTTGCCAAGGTTTACCGCGAGTACCAGGAGGGGTTGCGTACTAACCAGGCGATGGACTTTGACGACCTGATCATGAAAACCATTCAGCTGTTTAAGCAGTCGCCTGATACCCTGGCTTACTACCAGCGAAAATTCCAGTACATTCACGTCGACGAATACCAGGATACCAACCAGGCCCAGTACGAGCTGGTTGCCATGTTAGCGAAGGCCAACCGGAACCTGTGCGTGGTCGGGGATGCCGACCAGAGTATTTACGGCTGGCGGGGAGCCAACATGCAAAACATCCTGGACTTTGAGGCGGATTACCCGGACGCGACGACCATTAAGTTGGAGCAAAACTACCGCTCAACCAAGACCATCCTTGCGGCGGCGAACGCGGTGATTAAGAATAACACCAACCGGAAGGAGAAGGCGCTGTGGACGGATAACGCTTCCGGGGACAAGATTAAGTATTACCGGGCGGATAACGCTAACGATGAAGCGTACTATGTTATCAAAAACATTAACCGTGAACGGCAGGAGCACGGGCGGCACTACCGTGATTTTGCCGTGTTATACCGGACAAACGCCCAGTCCCGGACGATGGAAGAAGCGCTGATGAAGGCGAACGTCCCGTACAAGATCGTTGGGGCGCACAAGTTCTATGAACGGAAAGAAATTGCGGACGTCCTGGCGTACCTCCGGTTGGCGACCAACCCGGACGATTCCCTCAGCTTTGAACGGGTGGTTAACGAACCTAAGCGGGGAATTGGGGCCGGCACCCTCGATAAGTTACAGGCTTTTGCGGAAACCAACCAGCTGTCGTTGTTGGCAGCGGCTGAAAGTGCGCCGTTAATTGAAGGGATTACATCGCGGATTGCCAATCGGCTGTTGGCCTTTGCCCGGATGATGCGGGCGTTTAAGGACGCGGAGCAAACCACCACCGTTACGGAACTGACAAAGCGGATCCTTGATGAGACGGGCTACATGGATGCTTTGCGGGCTAACAAGGAACTAAACGAAAGCCGGATTGAAAACGTCAATGAATTTTTAACCGTTACGCAGGACTTTGACCGCCAGTGGCAACCGGAAGACGAGGACGCCGACCGGTTCGTGGACTTCCTGGCCGACCTGGCGTTGGTTTCAGCCCAGGATGAAATTGAGGACGCCGACGAGGTCACGCTGATGACGCTCCATGCGGCTAAGGGACTGGAATACCCGGTGGTCTTCATGATTGGCATGGAAGAGGGCCTCTTCCCGTTATCCCGGGCAGCCGAGGACCACGATGAGTTGGAAGAAGAACGCCGGTTAGCCTACGTGGGAATTACCCGGGCGCAGGAAGAACTTTTCCTCACCAACGCCTTTTCCCGGATGCTTTACGGGCGGCGGCAGGCCAACATTCCATCCCGCTTCATTGAAGAAATTGATGACGATCTGGTACAACCGGCTAACCCGACCCTTACCCAGCGGAGCCAGCAACTGGATGAAGCCCACCTGCCGTTTGGCAACCGGCCGCACCCGGCCCCGTACAAGAAACCGGCATATAAACAGCCGGCCGGAACGGTGGAACGGCCCCAGGGTACTGGGGCGGACAAGCAGGCCTGGAAGGTTGGCGACCTCGTGATGCATAAGAAGTGGGGTCAGGGGGCCGTTGTAAAGGTTAACGGCAGCGGTGAAGACCTTGAGCTCGACATTGCGTTTAAGGAACAGGGGATTAAGCGGCTGTTAGCTGCGTTTGCCCCGATTACCAAGCTTTCCTAGGAGGAATTGAAATGACAGTTCCAGCAGAAATTCAACAGCATGCTGCCCAGCTTCGGAAGCAGCTCAATCAGTGGGGCCGGGAATACTACGGGGCCGACCAACCGAGTGTTCCGGACCACGTGTACGATGCGGCGTACCGGGAATTACAGGATATTGAAAAACAGTACCCGGAACTGGTAGTGCCCACCTCACCAACGCAGCGGGTGGGGGGCGCGGTGCTCGACCAGTTTACCAAGGTGACCCACGCTATCCCGATGCTGTCTTTGGGAGACGTGTTTTCCAAGGATGAACTGGCCGCCTTTATCACTAACCTAAATGAAACGGTGGGTCAGGAGCTGGCGTATAACTGTGAGCTGAAAATTGACGGGTTGGCCATTTCCGTAACCTATGAAAACGGGCATTTCGTGAAGGGATCAACCCGGGGCAACGGAACGATTGGGGAAGACATTACCGCTAACCTGAAGACAATCAAGGCTATTCCGATGGAACTAACCGAACCAGTTTCAATCGAGGTGCGCGGGGAGTGTTACATGCCCAAGAAGGCGTTTGTGGCCCTTAATCAGGAACGGGAGGCTGCCGGCGAGCCGGTGTTTGCCAACCCGCGGAATGCGGCAGCAGGGTCGCTCCGCCAGCTTGACTCACGCGTCACGGCTGCCCGGCAGCTCAGCACGTTCATGTACTACCTAATGGAGCCGGAAAAACTGGGGGTTACCACCCAGAGTGGGGCACTGGCAAAGTTGCGGGAACTCGGCTTCAAGGTTAACCCCGACTACCGGACCGTGACGACCCGGGCGGAGTTTGACGAGTATATCGACGAGTACACCGCTAAGCGGGCAAGTCTGCCGTATGAGATTGACGGGATTGTGTTAAAGGCCGACCAGTTAGCGGTGCACGCTGAGGTGGGGAACACGGTAAAGGTCCCGAAGTGGGCGATTGCCTATAAGTTCCCGCCGGACGAGCAGGAAACCGTCGTGCGGGCCATCGAGTGGACGGTGGGCCGGACCGGGGTAGTGACCCCAACGGCTGTTATGGATCCCGTGCAGCTTGCTGGGACCACCGTTTCTCGGGCCTCCCTGCATAACCCCGACTACCTTCAAGCCAAGGACATCCGGGTAGGCGATACCGTGACGCTGCATAAGGCCGGGGATATTATTCCCGAGGTCAACCGGGTGCTGGTTGCTAAACGCCCGGCGGATAGTCACCCGTACGTTATTCCGTCGACCTGTCCGGAGTGTGGCGCGCCGTTGGTTCACCTCGATGATGAGGTGGCCCTGCGGTGTGTGAACCCAGCGTGTCCGGCACTTGTGAAGGAGAGCTTGACCCATTTCTGTTCCCGGAACGCGATGGATATTACGGGCGTTGGTCCCCGGATTATTAACCAGCTCTTTGCGCGGGGATTAGTGCATGACGTAGCGGACCTATACACCCTGACGTTTGATCAGCTGGTGCAATTGGATAAAATTAAGGACAAATCAGCAACAAACCTATTGACAGCAATTGATAAAAGCCGCGATAATTCTATTGAACGTCTATTATTTGGCCTGGGAATCCGGCACGTTGGCGCGAAGGCGGCCCAGCTAATTGCGGCGCACTTTAAGACGATGACTGCCATTCAGGATGCCCAGGCGGAGACGGTTGCGGCCATCCCGACAATCGGGCCGACAATTGCGGATAGCGTGGTGAAATACTTCGCCAACCCAGCAGTGGCAACGTTGCTTGACAAGCTTGCCGCTGCGGGGGTGAACATGACGTACCATGAGCCCCAGCAGGCGCCGGTTACGACTGGTTTCTTTAGTGGAAAGCGGGTCGTGTTGACCGGGACGCTCACGGCAATGAAACGAGCGGATGCCAAAAAATGGCTTGAAGCCCACGGTGCGACCGTGACGGGCAGCGTTTCCGGGAAGACCGACCTGTTGATTGCGGGAACGGCCGCCGGAAGCAAGTTGACGCGGGCCCAGCAACTGGGAGTCACTGTAATGGACGAAGATGCGTTTCGCGCACAAATGGAGGAAGAACGGTGAAGAAGAGAGTAGTAGTCGTGGGGACGATTCTTGCGAGTGCATTACTGTTTGCAGCCTGCGGGCGGGATAGCAGCTCGCGGGGTTCAAACGATAAGATTCAGGTCACTGGGCAGGCGAATGACCACCAGTACCAGGGGGTTATTCAAAACGGGCGCTATAAGACCGCTAAGGCCCGGGGCGTTGACCTTAGTCAGGATTCCGGGAACCAGCTCAACCTCAAGAGTTTTGAGGACGGAATGACGGAGCTGTCACAGCAGCAGTTTTCACCAAAGAGTTACGTTTTTCAGGAGGGCCAGTACCTAACTAAGAAAACCGTAACGAAGTGGCTGGGCCGGAAGTCCAAGGATAATCCGGATGGGTTAAACCCAGCGGATAACGGTCAAAAGGATGCTAACAAGCGGAATCCAATGTACGTTCAGCAGATTGGTGAGCAGGACTACATGAAACAGGATGGCAACAAGCTAACCCTGCGCGGGATGACGATTGGGATTGGCATGAACCAGAAGGATTACTACGAAAAGGAGCAGTACGGGCCGACGTTTACGACGAACATCCCGACATCAACAATGGAAGCCAAGGGGCGGGAAGCGGCGCAAACCGTGCTTGCCCGGGTGCGGAAACTGCCCGGGGTCGGCAACGACGTTCCAATTCTGATTGGAATGTACAAGCAGGCACCCAACGATAGCTTAGTTGGTGGGGTGTTTTACGAGTACGCGGTTAGCTACCACGGAACAGACCTTGGTGACTGGAAGCAAACCGACTTCCAAAACGTGGTTTTCCCGGCAACCGTGAACCACTCGGTGCCAAATTCTAACGATGAGCAGTCGTTCGAGAACTTTAAGAATAAGATCCAGAACTTCTTCCCGAACCTGGCGGGGGTTACCGCTCAGGCTCGGTACAAGGGAAAGCAAATTCAGGGAATGAAGGTTACCATTACGACCCAGTTCTACAGTGAAACGGAAATCACCCACTTTAGCCAGTATGTTGCGCAGGCAGCGAAGACGTACTTGCCGGCGCAGATTCCGATTGACATTACGGTGAACGGCGCCAACGGGCAAACACAGAGCGTGATTACCCGGCCGGCTGATGGTGGGAAGTTCACCGCACAGGTATTGAATAGTTACTAAGATTACAAGACGGGGGACGATAGCATGGCAATTTCGGCAGAAGAAGTGCGCCACGTGGCAGCACTAGCAAAGATGGCCGTCACTGACGAAGAATTAACGAAGTTTACCGCTCAGATGGATGACATTCTGGGAATGGTCGAACAGTTACAGGAAGTCGATACGACCGATGTTCCGATGACGTATAACGTTACGGATGCCCGTAACGTGATGCGGCCGGATGAAGCGGTTCCGGGAACGGACCGGGCGGAACTTATGAAGAACGTTCCGGAAAGCGAAGACGGCTACATTAAGGTGCCAGCGATTATTGATGAAAGCGAGGAAGGCTAGATGAACTACTTTGAAAACGACCTGACAACCCTCCACGCGGGGCTCGTTAACAAGCAGTTTAGCGTGGTTGAGCTGGTTAAAAAAACGTTTGCGACGATTAAACAGCGCGAACCGCAGTTTGAGGCTTTCCTGGTCCTCAACGAAGAAGCGGCCTTAAAGCAGGCGGCGACGTTAGACGAACAGGGAATTGCCCCGGATCAGCTCCTTGCGGGGATTCCCGTAGGCATTAAGGATAACATCGTAACGAAGGGACTGACGACCACGGCCGCCAGCAAGATTCTGAAAAACTTTAACCCAATTTACGATGCGACGGTCATGAAAAAACTGGCAGAAGCCGGGATGATCAACGTCGGGAAGTTAAACCTGGACGAGTTTGCGATGGGAAGTTCTTCAGAAACCTCCGCGTTTAAGCAGACCAAGAATGCCTGGGACCAAACAAAGGTGCCGGGTGGATCATCTGGTGGCCCGGCCGTGGCGGTCGCTGCCGGTGAAATCCCGGTGGCCCTCGGGTCAGATACCGGTGGTTCGGTGCGGCAACCAGCAACGTTTAACGGCGTTGTCGGGACCAAGCCAACGTATGGGCGGGTTTCCCGTTACGGGCTGATTGCCTTTTCTTCTAGCCTGGATGAAATCGGACCGATTACGCGGACGGTTAAGGATAACGCCCTGGTACTGGGTGCCATTGCCGGTCATGACGATCATGATTTGACAACTTCCAGCAAGGAAGTGCCAGACTTTACGGCCGGAATTGAGGATGGTGTTAAGGGCCTCCGGATTGCGGTGCCGAAGGAATACTTCGCTGCGGGTGTTGCTGATGGGGTCAAGGACGCCATCAAGCAGGCCCTTGCTGAAATGGAAAAACTGGGAGCAGTTGTGGACGAAGTTTCCCTGCCGTACAGCAAGTACGGGGTGCCGATTTACTACGTTCAGGCGTGTGCTGAGGCATCGTCTAACCTGCAGCGGTACGACGGCATTCGGTACGGTTTTCGGGCAAAGGACGTTAAGAACCTGGAGGATGTATACGTCCGGACGCGGACGGAAGGCTTTGGGCCGGAAGTTAAGCGGCGGATTATGCTCGGGACCTACGTCCTCGCGGCGGGTTCGTACGATAAGTTCTTTAAGAAGGCTGCGCAGGTCCGGACGCTGGTTTGCCGTGACTTTGCGCGGGTCTTTAAGGACCACGACGTTATCATGGCACCAACGACGGCTACTCCGGCCTTCTCATTCGGAGCAAAGGTCGATGATCCCGTTGCAATGTACATGAATGACGTGCTGACGATTCCAAGTAACCTGGCTGGGTTACCGGGGATGTCGGTTCCGGCCGGCTTCGTGGACGGCATGCCGGTGGGACTCCACATTATCGCCAACTCCTTTGATGAACAGACCATGTACCGGGCGGCATACGCCTACGAACAGGCGACCCGGTTCTTTGAGAACGTACCAGCGATTGGGGGGCAGAACTAATGAACTTTGAAACAACGATTGGGCTTGAAGTCCACATTGAAATGAAGACGAAGTCAAAGGCCTTCTCACCGGCGCCGGTCCGATTTGGACAGCCCCAAAACACGGACACGAACGTGATTGACTGGGGTTATCCGGGGGTTCTTCCCCAGCTAAACCGGGGAATCCTTGAGTACGGAATGCGGGCAGCACTGGCCCTCAACTGTGAGATCACCAAGGACATCCACTTTGACCGGAAGAACTACTTCTACCCGGACAACCCGAAGGCGTACCAGATTACCCAATCGGATACGCCACTTGGTCGGAACGGGTGGCTGGAAATTACCGCTGAAGACGGCAGTAAGAAACGGATTGGAATCCACGAAATGCACGTGGAAGAAGATGCCGGGAAAAACACCCACAACCCGAATGGTTACTCGTACGTTGACTTAAACCGGCAGGGGACGCCGCTGATTGAAATCGTGTCGGAGCCGGACATTGCTTCGCCGGAGGAAGCCTACCGCTACCTAACGCGGTTACGGCAGATTATCATGTTCTCCGGGGTTTCTGACGTAAAACTTGAACAGGGATCCATGCGGACGGACGTAAACATCTCAATCCGGCCGTATGGGGCCACTGAGTATGGTACCAAGACCGAAATGAAGAACTTAAACTCGTTTGACCATGTTCGTAAAGGGCTTGAATACGAGGCCAACCGGCAGGCGCAGGTGCTGATGAGCGGGGGAACCATCCAGTCCGAAACGCGGCGGTACGATGTGCCAACCGGGAAGACAATCCTGATGCGGGTGAAGGAGGGTAAGGACGACTACCGTTACTTCCCTGAACCGGATATTCCGCCGGTGCACATTTCTGACGAGTGGATTGAAGAGGTGCGCAACTCAATTCCGGAAATGCCGGATGAGCGGCGGAAGCGGTACGAAAACGAGTTCGGCCTGTCCGAGTACGATACGGATGTTCTGACACAAACGAAGGAAATGTCCGACTTCTTCGACGCCACGGTTGCGCACGGGGCGGACCCGAAGCTAGCGGCAAACTGGCTGATGGTGGAGGTGAACTCCTACCTAAACGCCCAGCAGGTTGAGCTGGCTGATACGGCGCTGACACCGGAGCACCTGGCAACGATGATTAAGATGATTCAGGACGAAACGATTTCCGGGAAGATTGGGAAGAAGGTCTTCAAGGAAATCATCAAGAACGATACGGAACCACAGGCTTGGGTTGAGCAGAAGGGCATGGTTCAGCTATCAGACCCGGCTAAACTGCAGCCGATTATCGACGATGTACTCGATAATAACGAACAGTCCATCACCGACTTTAAGAACGGGAAGGACCGGGCTGTTGGTTTCTTAGTGGGCCAGATTATGAAGCAAACGCGCGGCCAAGCCAACCCGAAGGTGGTTAACAAGCTGTTGATGAAGAGCTTAAATGCGCGGTAAGAGTGATTAGGAAGGACCGAGGAAGATGCAAAAACGGTGTCGCATTATCTATAACCCTACATCTGGGCGGGAGGCAATGAGGAACGACCTCGTTGATATTCTGACCATCATGGAACGGGCGGGATATGAGACGAGCGCGTACGCAACGACCCCGGAGCCCGATTCGGCAAAGAACGAAGCAATTCGGGCGGCGAAGAGCGGGTTTGCGTTAATTATTGCGGCCGGCGGGGACGGAACAATTAACGAGGTTGTCAACGGCTTAGCTCCCCTGAAAAAGCGGCCGAAGCTGGGAATTATCCCAGCCGGAACGACGAACGACTATGCTCGGGCACTCCACATCCCGTTGGAGAGTCCGGTCGAAGCGGCGCGGGTAATTGCGCGCGGAAAAACGATTAAGATTGACATCGGCCAAGCGGGTGATCACTACTTCGCCAACATTGCGGCGGGGGGGCTGCTGACCGAACTAACGTACAGTGTCCCGTCTGAGTTGAAGTCGATGTTTGGGTACATGGCGTACCTGGTGAAGGGCGCCGAACTTCTGCCGAAGATTAAGCCGGTTGACATGCACCTGGAATACGACGGCGGCACGTACGACGGGAAGGCGTCAATGTTCTTCCTGGCGCTGACCAATTCAGTTGGTGGGTTTGAACAGATTGCGCCCGATGCGTCGCTTGACGACGGGAAGTTCACCCTGATTGTGGTTAAGACGGGCAACCTGTTGGACCTGATGAAGCTGGCGGTTAAGGTATTTGCTGGCGGGAATCACATTGATGACCCGTCCATTCTGTACGTAAAGACGTCAAAGCTGGTCGCTAAGACCGCAAGCGAGCGGATGATGATCAACATTGACGGTGAGTATGGTGGCGATGCGCCAATGACGTTCAGGAACCTCAAGCAGCACCTGGAAATCTGTGCGAATACGGACCAGTTACCGGAAACGGCGGTAACGGCCCGCACGGAGGTTGAACAGGCCACCCGGGACGAACTGATGCACGAGATTGCTGACCTGGATCAGGATGAAGCCACCCGCCTGCAGCAGGAACTTGACGCCAAGGAGCAGGCGCAAGAAAAGAAGAATTAAGCAGGGATAACTAACCCTAATAAACGAGCTAGAAGTTAGCCAGCTGTCTTATCAATGCTTCGTGTAATTGGTTCGGCTTGGGACTTCCACGATGCTCGTTTTCTTTGTTTTGTCACACCTGTACTTTTAGGAGGAAAAAACGGTGAAGCAGCACGCGCCAGTAAAGAAAAACGATGAACTTACCGTGACCATTACCGACCTGACGTACCAGGGGCTGGGGGTTGCTAAGGTGGATGGTTACCCGCTCTTTGTGACGGGGGCGCTTCCCGCAGAACGGGTGGTCATCCATGTCACGAAGGTGCAAAAAAACTTTGGGTACGCCCGGGTGGTCCGGTGGGAAACCACCAGCCCAGACCGGACGGCTGCGCCTAATAAGGTCCTTACCCAGACTGGAATTGCGCCGTTAGCTCATCTTAGTTATGCTGCGCAGCTCCGGTTTAAGCGGAAGCTCATCACGGACTTGTTGCAGAAGGCCCACCTAGAAATTGAAGTCGCCCCCGTAATGGGGATGGATGATCCGTGGCACTACCGCAACAAGGCTCAGGTTCCGGTGCGGGAGGTGGACGGCCACCTCCGGACGGGCTTTTACCGCCAACGGAGTCATCAGTTTGTGCCGGTCACGGACTACGGGATTCAGGATGAGCGGATTGATGCGATTTTGCAGGTGGGATGCACGGTGTGTGACCTGTACAAGGTTCCAGCGTACGACGAAGAGCACCACCGCGGGGTTCTGCGGCACATCATGGTACGGCGGGGATACTACTCGCACGAAGTAATGGTAGTGCTGGTGACGCGTACCCGGAAACTGCCCCACGCCCAGGAGATTGCTGCTCAGATTATGCAGCGGTGCCCGGACGTTGTGGGGGTCATGCAAAACGTTAACTCAAAGCGCACAAACGTCATTATGGGCGAAACGACGACGGTGCTGGCTGGACAACCAACGATTACCGATGAGTTAAACGGGGTCCGGTTTGCGGTGTCCGCCCAGTCGTTTTACCAGGTCAACCCGCAGCAAACCGAGCGCCTTTACGCAACGGCCGTTGAACGGGCGCACCTTACGCCAGAAATGACGGCGGTCGATGCCTACTGCGGCATCGGGACAATTACCCTGACGGTAGCCCGTCACGTCAAGCACGTCTACGGGGTGGAGGTTGTCCCGGAAGCGATTAAGGATGCCCGGCAGAATGCAGCGTTAAACGGAGTTACCAACGCGACGTTTACCGTGGGAACCGCCCAGGAATGGATGGCCAAGTGGGCGGACCAGGGAATTCGCCCGGACGTGGTCTTCGTGGACCCACCGCGAAAGGGCCTGACGCCGGACTTGATCGCAAGCATTGCCCAAATGGCCCCGCAGCGGGTAGTGTACGTCAGCTGTAACCCGGCGACGCTGGTGCGTGACTTACAGCAGTTCATGCAGGCAGGGTACCGGGTGAGTGCACCAATTCAGCCGGTCGACCAGTTCCCGCAGACGGTCCACGTTGAAAGCGTGACGGTGCTAGAACGGAATTAAAACTGATATGAGAGAATCCCCCTAAGTCTGGGATGAGAGGTCCGAGACTTAGGGGGATTATCAGTAGTATTGTCGAGAACCCGATCTACGGCGGCCGCCCCAATCTACGTAAGTATACAAGGATTATTAGGCTCAGTCTCTTCGTGGTATAATTATCGTAGAATTGTTGCATTATAATTGCATCGTAATAAATGAGGGTGACAAAATGATTATTAAATCTTCAACTGCTTTGAGAAACAATTACAATGATTTGTCAGAACTAGCAAAGCAAACGGGCGAACCAATCTACATCACTAAGAATGGTGAGGGGGATACCGTTATCATGAACATTGATGATTTTGAAAAAAAAGAAGAAGAATTAAAACTGAGGGCGAAAGTTTTGCATGCTGAGCAGCAACGTTTAAATGGAGAAACAGAGTCATTCGATGAAGCAATGAAGGAAGTATTGGGTAGGTTAAATCAACATGCATAAGTTCAAAATAATTATGACCAGGGATGCGATTGATGATCTGAATAATATTCGTGATTATTATTTATTGCATTCTACGACTAGGTCAGCGGAAAAAGTGATAAGAGCAATTCAGAAGCGAATTGCCCAGTTATCAGATTTTCCTAATTCGGGATCAATCCCACCTAGTGACTGGCTAACCGCGCACGGTTATAAAATGGTTATTAGTGGCAAGTACGCAGCCATCTACCGTTTATATGGCGATGAGGTGTATATTCTTTCTGTTGTTAATACGCAACAAGATTATTCAAAATTATTTGAAAAACGGACGGAAAAGTAAAGGTCGGGGTTTATAGCGTGCACCCCGACTTTTTTGTTTTACGGAATAGTTAGCATTATCGCTTATAAACATCGACCTTTATCAAATCCTGGTAATAAACGGAAATTCGTTGTCTAATTAGGCAGCGGATTTTTGTATTTTAGCTGCTTGCATGACGCCGTGGGTTTCCGTTAGTCGGATCGTCGTTGTGCAATTACTTAATCCGTTTGACGCTTTCCCTGGGGGTAATTACCGTTGGGATATCAGTAACCGCGGTGTGGTTGAGAACCCGACCTACGGCGGCTGCCCCAATTTGCGCAAAATTTTGGGTTACGCTCGTGAGTTGGGGGAGAGTTAACTCGCAAATGTAGGTTCCGTCAATGCAGACGATGGACAGGTCATCGGGGAGGTGCAGGCCTTCGTGATGGGCTGCCTGGATGAGTCCCGCACCAACCATGTCACTTCCGGCCACAACGGCAGAAACACCCTTCTTTTTAAGGGTTGATAGGGCGGTAATTCCCGCTTTTCGCCCATAATCACCGTTTATGATTACCGGAGGGGTATCAATGCCCGCATTAGTAAGTGCACTTTGAAAGCCAGCTTGACGGCGGGTTCCCGTTGGCCCCTGGTCGATTCCTACAAGGGCTAAGTGTTGGTGACCGTGCTCAATAAGGTAGTTGGCTGCCTGGTAGGCGATCCAGTAGTCATCGGAACTTACGAATGGGTATTCAGGCATCCTGGTGGCTGCAAAGCAAAGCGGAACGTGGGCAGCCGTGAGAAGTGCCGTACTTTGATTATCTGGAAACACACCGACGAGAATAATGGCGGCGACGGTGCGCTGCAGTGCGGTTTGAATTGCCTGGTGCTGCAGACGGGCGTCGTTATCGCCGGCCGAGAGCATGATAATTCGCTTTCCGGCGGCGTTTGCCTGCTGCTGGATACCGTGAATAACCTGGGCTGCAAACGGAGTAGGGGTGTTATTGATGATAACGGCAATTACGTTTGATTGCTGGCGTACTAGGGTCGCAGCTGTTTCGTTTCGTTGGTAGCCCATTTCTTGGGCAATTTTTCGGACACGTTCGCCTGTTTTAGCGTTAAATGAACCGGTTTTATTGGCAAGAATACGGGATACTGATGCGATCGAAACGCCTGCCCGGGCGGCGATGTCTTTAATTGTCGGTTTCATAACCATGTTCCTCCGTGGTAAGTCTAAAGGTTATTATAACGCGAAAAATGCCGATTTCGCCCCAAAATGAGTAAACGTTTACTTTTTTGTAAAAACAATATTGTAAACGTTTACGAAAAGAGTTATATTAAGGACGAAGCGGACGTAGTCAGTAGGAGGGTGATGAACATGTTAGATTGGCAACAACAGCAAACCTTTTCTATTAATGGAATGACCATTACGGTGATTTCACCCGGAATAATCCGTGTTTTTCAGGACCGGGGATATTCCGTTCGTTCCAAGGCGATCGCGGCCTTGCCGTGGGAGAAAACAGTGGTGAACGTAACCCGCGGTAAGGAAGTAACGGAATTACGGACGGATACGTTGGTGCTTAAGCTGGACGAAGAAGGACATGTTGATGTGTACGATGTTGCGGGAAATCCCCTTGCCGTTGATTACCGGGGCAAACGGGCGCCGCAGGGGTTGGATAAGGTCGATCAGGAACACCGGAAACTTGTTGCTGGTGAGGGCCATTCACTCGGTGCCCAGGCTCCGCAGGAAGCAGCGATTACCGTCATCAAGCAATTAACCCCCACAGCTCATTTTTACGGACTTGGTGATAAAACGGGTTACCTAGATAAACGGGGGTACGCATATGATAACTGGAACGTTGATTTTTCCGCCCCTCAACTGGAAATCCAACCTAACCTGTACAAGTCTATTCCAGTGATGTTTAGCCTGGATCACGGGCATCCGGTAGGCCTCTTCTTTGATAATCCGAGTCGAAGCCACTTTGACTTTGGGCGGGAAAACCCGGCGTACTACTATTACTCCGCGGACGAAGGTAACCTCGACTATTACATCTTAGGGGGAGCAACGTTAAAGGAAGTCGTCGCAAACTACACCCGGCTAACCGGGTATACACCACTTCCCCAAAAGTGGACGTTGGGGTATCAGCAATCACGGTGGGGATATAGCCGGAGCGCAACGGAAATGATGGCTGTTGCGGACGGGTTAACCAAACATAAAATTCCGTGTGACGCCATTCATCTTGATATTGATTACATGGACGGGTACAGGGACTTTACGTGGGATCAAGAAAAGTACCCTGAAGGTCCCAGGAAATTTGTGGCGGCTATGAAACGAAAGGGATACCGGCTTGTTACGATTATTGACGCGGGCGTTAAGAAGGATGAACAGTATTCGGTCTATAAAGAAGGGGAGGAACACCACTACTTTATCCGGAATCATGACGGTAGTCCGTACGTAAACACCGTTTGGCCGGGAGATGCGGTCTTTCCGGACTTTGGGAACCCCGTTGTCCGTCAGTGGTGGGGGCGTAAACAGCGGTTTCTTACGGACCTGGGAATTGCCGGAACATGGAACGACATGAACGAACCTGCATCGTTTAATGGCCCCCTACCACTTGATCTGGAATGTACGGATGAAGATACGACTGTCCCACAACGGCAGGTGCATAACGTGTACGGTCACAATATGTCACGGGCAACCTATGAAGGGATAAAGGATGCCACTGGACTCCGACCGTTTGTCATCACGCGGGCAGCCTACGCTGGAACCCAGAAATATTCAACGGTGTGGACTGGTGATAACCGGAGTATCTGGCCGCACCTGCAGTGGGCAATTCCGCAGTTATGCAATTTAGGACTCAGTGGTTTTCCATTTTGTGGAACGGATATTGGGGGCTTTGCTTCTGATACGACGCCTGAACTTCTGGTGCGGTGGATTGAAGCTGCGTTGTTTAGCCCGTTATACCGTAATCACAGTGAATTAGGAACGCGTCACCAGGAGCCGTGGGCGTTTGACGACCAGACGCTTCGGATATACCGGCAGTATGTTCGGTTACGGTACCGGTTTATTCCGTACCTGTACGACCTCTTTGCGCAGCACCAGAAAACCGGGTTACCGGTAATGCGGCCAGTGATTTTAAACTATCCGGATGATGAGCGGGCGGCCAACCTTAATGATGAGTACATGGTTGGTGACGACTTGTTGGTTGCGCCGGTTGTAGTTAAGGCGCAGCGCCGCCGGTTAGTTTACTTGCCAGCGGGGGAGTGGGTTGATTTTTGGAATAACCGCGAATATGCCGGTAACCAGGACATCGTGGTGGATGCACCGCTGGAGCGGTTACCATTATTTGTCCGGAAGAACGCCGTTATTCCGTGGGGGCGGGTCACGATGCACGTTGCCGCTACCCCTGATAAGCAAATGAGGTTCAGGGTTTTTGGAAATAATGGAACGACGGTTCATTATCAGGATAATGGCCGTGATTTCAAGTACCAGAAGGGTGAATATAACCTGTATCAGGTTACGGTAACGGCCGGCCAGGCAACGGTTAAACTTAAGCACCACGGGTATGCGCCGTGTTATCAGGAAGTCGCCGTTGAAACGATGATGGGTGTCCAGCGGTTCCGGTACGCCGGGCAGGAACAGTACGTTGCTGTAAAGGAGGAAGTTGAAAATGAAGAATAATCATTGGTGGAAAAATGCGGTCGTTTACCAGATTTACCCGAAGAGTTTTCAGGATAGTAACGGGGATGGAATCGGGGATCTTCAGGGAATTATCCACCGGTTGGATTACCTCCAGAAACTGGGGGTAGATATTGTGTGGCTTAACCCAATATATCCGTCCCCACAGGTTGATAACGGGTACGATATTAGCAATTACCAGGCAATCAACCCTGATTTTGGGACGATGGCTGATTTTGAAGAATTAGTAACCGCACTTCACGCGCGGGGAATGAAGCTGGTAATGGACCTGGTGGTTAACCACACGTCCGATCAGCATGAATGGTTTAAGCAGGCCCGGCAGAGTAAAACCAATAAGTACCGGGATTACTATGTGTGGCGGCCCGGAAAAAACGGACACGCCCCGAATAATTGGGGATCGTATTTCTCGGGTTCAGCATGGAAGTACGACCAGCAGACCGATGAATATTACCTCCACCTGTTTGCCCCGGAACAGCCAGACTTGAACTGGGAAAATCCGTCCGTGCGGCATTCGGTTTATGACATGATGAACTGGTGGGCTGCTAAGGGAGTTGATGGGTTTCGCATGGACGTGATTAACCTCATTTCTAAGCCGAACGGACTTCCAGACGGTCCGCGGAGTGCAAATGCACTGTACGGAGATTCTAGCGTGGCAAACGGTCCGCGGGTGCACGAATTTCTTCAGGAAATGCACGCAAACGTAATGGGAAAGCACCGGATGGTTACGGTCGGAGAGACGCCTGATGTGACGCCGGATGACGCACGGGGGTACGCCAACCTTGATGACCGGGAACTTAACATGGTATTTCAGTTTGAACACATGGGGTTGGATGCGAATGAGGATCCCGCCTTAGGAAAATGGAGTCTCCGAAAGGTCCCGCTTAGTGCGCTCCGGGACAACCTAAGTAAGTGGCAGACTGAGTTGATGGGGACGGCGTGGAATTCACTGTACTGGAACAATCATGACCAACCACGGGTAGTTTCGCGGTTTGGAAATGACCAGACCGAAGAGTTTCGGGTACGGTCAGCAAAAATGTTGGCAACCATGCTTCACATGATGCAGGGAACCCCGTACATTTTTGAAGGGGAAGAACTGGGAATGACAAATGTTCGGTTTAATAGGTTGGAGGAGTACAACGATCTGGAATCGGTTAACGCTTATCACCAACTGGTTGACGAACAGCATCTCGTTGATGGTGCCACGATGATGCGGTACCTGCAGGAACATTCACGGGATAATGCCCGGACACCGATGCAGTGGAATGATGGACCAAATGCTGGTTTTAGTTCGCATACGCCGTGGTTAGCAGTTAACCCTAATTACCCGCAGATTAATGCGGAGGCGGCCCTTGCCGATCAAGATTCAATTTTTTACTACTACCAGCAGTTAATAAAGTTGCGACACACCCTTCCGGTTATTACGGATGGTGATTATGCGTTGGTTGCGGGAAACGAAGCGGACGAGGAGGTCTTTGCCTATACCCGGGATGACGGGCACACACGGTTACTGGTGGTTACGAACTACACATCAAAGGAGGTGACCCGTAGTTACGCTGGCCCGCAGGGAGCGGAACTACTGATTAGTAATTATAACGATGATCAGGGGGAAGTTCTGCGGCCGTACGAAGCAAAGGTTTACCGGTTATAAAAAAGGAGGCTGGGGATAATGAGTAGTAAGGGAACAAAGACGGTAAATGTTGATACGAACATGCCGGATTTACCGAAGCGGACAATTTTGGCGATGACGTTTGGCTTTATGGGAATTAACATGGCGTTTTCGCTGCAAAGCTCTCAGATGAGCCGAATTTGTCAAACAATCGGGGCAAACCCGAATAATTTGGGGTTCTTCTTTATTTTTCCACCCCTGATGGGGATGATTGTGCAACCGTTACTCGGGAAGTATTCTGACCGGACGTGGAACCGGTTTGGGCGGCGGATGCCGTACCTTCTGTTTGGGGCACCACTGGCTGCGTTGGTACTAATCATGTTGCCATTTTCAGGGTCGTTTGGCTTTGGCTATGGCTCATTACTGGCAATGATTTATGCAATGTTTGCGATTTGCTTTATGGATTTATTCTCAAATGTTTGCATGCAGCCATTCCGGATGATCGTCGGTGACATGGTTAATAATAAGCAGAAGAACTTTGCGTGGTCGTGGCAGCAGGTGTTTTCAAATGCCGGGGGAATTTTAGCAACGCTGTTGCCATTCATCTTTACAATGTTTGGAATGTCTAATACAGCCAAAAAAGGGGTTGTTCCTAATTCAGTTATTTGGGCGTACCTGGTATCAGCGGCGCTTTTACTGGTAACGTGCTTTGCAACGGTCTTTAGCGTGCACGAGTATGATCCAGCTACGTATGCCAAGTACCATGGCATTGATATTCAAAAGAAACAAAACAGTGTTAGTTTATGGCACCTGGTAAAGACGGCGCCCAAGGCTTTTTGGACGATTAACCTGGTTCAGCTGTTTTCGTGGTTCGCGACGATGTACACCTGGACCTACACAACGGGAACGATTGCCCGGCGGGTATGGCATACGGCTAACCCCGTAACGGCTTCCTACCAGGCCGCTGGGAACTGGTACGGGGTAATGACCGCCGTATCCAGCATTGCCGGCGTAGTTTACGGGATTTTCTATGCGAAGACCAAACCAAACCACCGGAAACAGTGGTATGCGTTTGGAACAATTTTAGGCGCAATTGCTTTGATTGCCGAAGCGGTGGTGACCAACAAGTGGCTTGATATTGGAGCGGCGGTCTTGTCAGGAATATGGGGCTTTACGCTAAGCACTGTTCCATTTACCCTCTTAACATCATCGCTAAACGGTGAGAACGAGGGGGCATACTTAGGATTATTTAATGTTGGAATTTGTGTACCACAGATTTTAGCCTCAGTACTGAGTTTCGCTATTTTCCCACTAGTACGGCATTACCAACCAGCGATGTTAATAATTGGGGGAGTTGCCCTGATCATCGGCGCTGCCTGTGTGTTCCTGATTCACGAAGGAGTCGACGTACAGAAAGCGGAACGGAATTCGGCTGGAACGGCTAAGTAGGATAATACAGCCTAATAGCAGAATGGTTTGATTAAAAGTAGAGACCTAGGTGTGAATTACACTTAGGCCTCTTTATGATGTAATTGAAATAGTGGTTATTGTTTTTCTGTTCCATCCGGATTAAATAGTGGTTGGAGAAACCGCAAATCCCAATCCCATTGCCATAATCCCTTGGGGAATTCCGTTAAGGACAACACCAATGGCAGCCATTAAGTCAGTTAACCAGTGCATGAGCAATCCTCCATAAACATTCTACGCTGAATACAAACTATACCGGACATTTTATTCTCTAATTCAATTTTAATCAATGCAAATACGTACATTTTATGGGATTTTGTTGTCTAAATCACTGATTTTTAAAACTAACCACGAACAATATGGGGATATTGAATTCGACGGGCATTAAGTGTTAGAGTTGGGTATCATTGAGTATCAAATACCGTAAAGAAACACTAATAATACTTTCTTTACGTTTAAGAAGGAGCAAATAATATGACAAAGGCATTGTTGATTATTGATTATACAAACGATTTTGTAGCATCCAACGGGGCGTTAACGTGCGGGACGTCCGCTCAAAAAATTGAATCGACGATTGTTCGGTTGGCGGACCAGTTCTTAGAGGCGGATGACTATGTTTTACTTCCGACGGACACGCACCAGCCAAACGATCAGTTTCACCCTGAACATAAGCTGTTTCCTGAGCATAACCTCGCAGGAAGTTGGGGGCATGAATTATATGGAAAGCTGGCATCATGGTATACGACGAATAAAGAAAACAAACGGGTGTGGCAGTTTGCGAAGAACCGGTATTCAGCCTTTCAAAACACAAACCTCGATAATTACTTACGAGAACGAGGGATCGAGGAATTATGGTTGACGGGGGTTTGTACGGATATTTGTGTATTGCACACTGCAATTTATGCGTATAACCTAAACTACAAGCTAACTGTTCCCGAAGCGGGCGTAGCAACCTTTACACCGCAAGGCCAGGAATGGGCGCTGGCACATTTTAAGGATTGTTTGGGAGCAACGGTGATTCCGGTAAATTAGGTGAAAAGTGTATTAATCTCCATTTTGGATGGTAGGGCTCAGGTTTCAAGGATTTTATTAACTGCAGCCTTAACTTCATTAACAATGGTGGGGTCTAACCGGCCAAGTCGTTTTAGGTTGACGTTAAAAGCTGCTCAAGGTCTATACTTTACTCGTTTCATTTGAATTGCTCCCAGTAGTCGTTGTCGGTCGTAATAATCGGATTATCAGGTAAAACATGACGCCGAATTAGCTGGTCCCGCGCTACTGCATAGTTCAACGAATCCTCCTTTGCTTGAAGGGCCTTTTCCATCCAGTACATTTTTTCCTGAGAGATTACCACAACGCTGCGGCTATTTGCCCGTGCAATATATATGGTTTCGTCCTCATTGTTAACTCGATCTAAATATTTTTTTATGTGCGCTCTAAAATCGCTTTGGGTTAATGCCACTACCATGTTATTCGCCCCCGTGTACTTTATTTCGTTATCGTCAGCAATTACTGCACAGGAACTTTGCTGATGTCCCATAGTTGATTCCTTGGGTTTTACATGTTCAAGTGATAAGGATTACTCATAATTAACAGATTAGCGCTTATAAACATCATTCCGTTTTCCTGCTTTGACTACGACGACGGTAAAGACGTTATCCCGAATATCCGCAATAATCCGGTAGCTTCCTACCCGATAGCGCCACAGTGTTCCGAGTTTGCCCTCTAACGCTTTTCCCCAGAGGTGGGGATTATCGCTTCCTTCAATGTGTGAATCAAGCCACGCAATAATTCGCCGTTGAACGGGTTTATCTAGTTCCTTCTGGAAGTCTTTAAGGGCTTTTCGGTCAAATTCCTATGTGAATTTCATTGTTACAATCCTAGTTGTTTTTTCACGTCATCCCGGGGAACGGTTTCTCCGTGGGATGCCTGCATATTACGGACAGCGTCCTGATAGTCCAAACTATCCGCAAGTTTTTCTAAAACTGCATCCCGCATGTATTCGGTGGGTGATTCACCGTCTAAAGCGGCTTGCTTATGAATTAGGTCCAAAACGCTTTTGTCAAAGCGAATGGTCGTGGATTTGGTAGAAGTTGTCATTCTTAGCGCCTCCTCAAAGTTACTAACAGTATTCTATCATATTAGAATGCAAGTGCGTTCTTTAACCATGTCTTTCACGTGAATGGTAGGAGAGAGATGCTAACTTATTTTAAGGATTGTTTGGGAATAGTAGGAGATTGTTCGCATGTAGCTAATGTATTATTTCTTATCAATAATAGATAATATGTATTAATAGCAAATGTTATATTGATAAACCCATTTCTCAAGAGTACAATAAGCATAACTATTGTTGGTTGGAAGGGTTATCTTATGAAAAAGAAATACAAATGGATTTTCATTGCATTAATTATCACGTGTGGCGTGTTAATAGTCGGTGATTTGGGGATTAAACATATGAAACGAGTAAATGAACAAGCGAATTTAGAAGAGAATCCACCAGTAACTCACGAAAATATGGTGCGGATTGTTAAAAAACATAGGCAAGATATCTATCAGGCAGTTAAAGCTGATGACAAATATCATCGTATTCAAAAAATAACATTACGTTATGATACTGTTCAACATAACCCGATGGGTGGAATTATGATTCAAGGATATGTGAACGATAATAAGAAATTTGATTTCCAGGTTTCTCTTGAGAAAGACAATGGGAAAATTGAGTGTTATGAAAACATGGAAGACGAAGGATTGTCCGATTTTCTTTGCCATAAAAATTGAAAAAGGGTGAAATACTATGTGGGGGCATTTAACGGATAAAGAACGTATGGAATTTGCACGTAACGAATATGGAAATTACAGTGTAGGAAAAAGGTGGAAGATACATGGTAAATCCGTTGGCTACGTCCAACAACGGATTGGCTTCAACAAAGACGGTTCACCCAATATTAACCATGCAGGAGAACAGGCCTATGTTGTAACGAATACAAGGAATCCGCACAAAGCAACGGAGGTTGCCGTGGTATACCGTGGGTCAGATACCGATTTTAAGCATAGTCCTAAGGATGTATGTGCCGATTGGGGAAATGATATTGTTGCTGGTATCAGAATTTTCTTTGGCTCACACAATAAAACAGTTTTGCCACAGTTTAAAGCAGCTGCTAAAACGTTGGACAATGTATGTCGCAAATATCCTCACGCATCGGTTTATGTTTTTGGTCAATCCTTGGGTTCAATGGATGGTCAGTACGGGGTATGCAGGACAAAGTATCCTCAACGGATTAAGGGAGGATACTTTTATGAAGGACCAAATATTTACGACGCGTTAACTTTTTCTGAAAAGTTACAGGCGTTTAAACTTCGTCATCGGATACACAATTACCAAGATGGGAAAGACATTGTTTCGATGGGTTACGGTCTTTTAAAGCCTAGTATCGGTCAGGTCATTTATATTGACAGTACGGAAACTGGTAATGTTCCTGATCAACATATGTGGGGCGGATACCGGTTTAATCGTAATGATAGCCTGAAAACATTATCAGTTGAACAGGAACAATTACTTTATGCCGAAAATGACTACGACAGATTAATTAATTTAACGAATTTTATTTTTGGCAATAAGGAGGTTAAAGTTGACCCCGGTGATGTCGTTTCAATTGCGAACGTATTGACCGCCGCTGTTGAAGAAGCACTTACCATGGCAACAAGTGAAGTTAAACGTGAGGAGTCGTTCTTTGAGGAAAATTGGCAGCACGTCCAGCAGATGGCCCGTGCGATCGGGACTGATTTGAGCATGGGTGAAATTATGGATGCTTTAGCAGCTGGTGGAGCGACGCAGGCCAGCATGGTTGCCCAACCGCAGGAAATCTGTGAACAAGAGCTTCATCAACTAGTATCAGCTGCAGAACGCCTTACTTCTCTGGGGAGCGGGATGCGTTCCGCGGCGGGGAATTTTGAAGCTACGGACAGTAAGATTAGCCAAATGATTGGGGAATAACGATGGATGAACGAACATGCGAAAGAATGCTTGATGATTTACGGCAGGAATACCAGTATCAGGAGCGGCAGTTTGACCGGCAGTTAGACCAACTTCAGCAACAGCGGGCAATGATGCGACGCTCTTTAACTACTATCCAGCAGACGACCTACCAGCTTGTGGGCCGGTACAGCGATGATCGGCGCTATTTAATGGGGGCAATGGGCGCCCTTGATCGTGGAATTGACGAAGCGGATAACTTTTTTCGGCGGCAAATGCAAAGGATTGAAGATGCACGGGAAGATAATACCGTTGAATATCATCGTCAGCGGAGAAGGGTGGTTGATGCACAGTGAGTGATTTAGCAGAAATGATTAGTCAGGCGTTATCGTCTTGTGGTCACGAACTAGATTCGGTAACGATGCAAAAAATTAAGAAAACCGTGGAAAAAGAAATGATTACCACGGCGGTTGCGATGACTGGACGGGCGAAGGTTGAAGCTCGCGTTAATGCGTTTCGTGGGAAAATGAAGCAGCAGGCTAGTCAGTTAGGCGGGAAGGTTGAAGGTGTTGGTAAACAGGTCAGTGCTGTTAGTTTAGGAAACTGGGCCGACGCTCTCACCGAAAAGATTCATACTGAGGCATCTCGGTTAAAATAATAAAACAACGCAGCGAACCATTTGGTTCGCTGCGTTGTTTAGTATCGTATTAATCAGGCTGCTATGCCAATGAGCCCATCGGGTCCCACGGCTTCAGCATCGTTGGTTCTTCGTTGAGAACCTGCTTGAGTTCATCCGGCAGGTACTTCTTGTTAACAACCACCTGGTAGCAGTATTCTTCCATCCAGTCGTTGCTCATGACGAAGAAGCCCTTTGTCCCGACCTTGTCACCCCAGGAGTTTTCAACCTTCCACTTGGTTGGTTCGCCGTCGACCAGGTCCACGCCGGTCAGCACCATGGCGTGGGTCATGAGGCTCTGGCAGTAGTCCAGCCGGTCCGCTTTAGACATGGAGAAGTCCACGTCGAAGAGTTCGTCCTGGTGGTAGAGATTGGTGTCCATGATTCCCTTCTTGCGGTCGGATTCCTTACCAACGTCACAACCGAACCAAACACTTTCGCCGGCTTCGAGCTGCTTGATGGCCACTTTCCGGAATTCGTTCATGTCCACGTTGAGGTGCCGCACTTCCCGGCCGCCAACCACGTTACCAAGCATTTCAACCGTGTACATGTGGTTGTACGGCTTGTCCTTGGTTGGCCCGTTAATGATGGAAACGTAGTCGCTCAGGTTCCAGCCGACGTACTTGTCAAAGAACTTCTTTGGCGTCAGGTTGGTGTCGCGGTGGAAGTTGTTATCCTTGTCGCGGTATTCGAAGTCAAACGTTGTCGGTGGTTCGCCGAAGCTGTATGCCAGCATCCGGTAAACTTCCGTCAGCATCTTTTCCTTGCGGGTGGCAATGTCGTCATCCGTGGCGTTGGCGGCAACCATTTCCCGCAGTTCAACGGCGTCCTTCCGTAACTTCAGGTTCAACATGTCGTTGATTTCCGTTGAGTTGGATGAGTTGACCGTTTCCGGCATTACGCTCTGCGGCACAACCCCGTACTTTTCGATGATGGCCATAATCATGTCCCACTGGCCACCGTCCTGCTGGGGCGTGGTCATCAGCCAGGCCACTTTGCGGTCGCTGGTCGGGAGGTCCGCCGTCTTCAGCACGTTTTCGTAGAAGTAGTTGGCCTTTTCCAGCTTGTCCCAGAAGAACGTGTAGTTCTGGGAAAGTTCAAAGTCATCAGCTACCTTGTACTCTTCGCGGATGGCGTGCCGCATCGTGTTGAGGCAGGCAAACATCCAGCACCGGCCAGAACGCTTCTGGTCCGCCACCTTTCCGGTATCCAGGTCAATTGAGAAGACCGGCTCCATCTTAGTGGCAGCCTTGTAGTCCGTTGCGGAAGCGAGGATCCCGTTTTTTGCTACGCTACGGGCGATTACCGCAGCGTCTTTTCGGCCCTGGAGGTTATCCCGGAACCGACCTAATTCATCAGCACTAATCGATTTACTCATGAGAATTCTACTCCTTTTCTAATGATATTCTCATTATACTCCTTTTACTTCCGGGCGTGAATAATTTCTGGGCCGTCCGGGTGGCCCACAATAACCGTGTTTACAACGTCCAGGAAGAGTCCCTGTTCAACCACCCCGACCTGATTAATCAGGTAGTCCTGCAGGCCGTACGGGTCGGTGATTGGGTCAACGTGCAGGTCAATAATCCAGTTGTTTGAATCGGTCCGGGCAAAATCGCCGGCTTTGTCCCGCCGGAAAACAGGGTTTAATCCCCGGGCGCTAAACTTATCAAAGAGCTGCTGGCTTCCGTATGGAATTACCTCAATTGCCAGCGGGAAGCTACCTAGTTGTTCGTGCATTTTGCCCTCGTCGACAATCCAGATGTTGCGGTCTGAATTGGTGGCCACAATCTTTTCGAAGAGGAGGGAGGCGCCGCCGCCCTTAATCCCCTGGAAATCCTTGTCAATTTCATCGGCCCCGTCAATGGTGAGGTCGATGTGGTCAACGTCATTGATGGACTTTAGCGGAATCCCGAGCTGCTTGGCCTGGTCCGCCGTCCGCTTCGATGTTGTGACCCCCGTAATGTGGAGGCCTTCTTCGGCCAGCCGTTTGCCGAGGGCATCCACCATGTATGTAGAGGTCGTTCCGGTTCCCAGCCCGACAATCATCCCGTCCTCAATGAATTCGACGGACTTTTGCCCGACCATCTGCTTTAACTCATCCTGCGTCATCTAAAATTCCTCCTCGTCGTGTGGATAATAGGCCGCTTTCCGATACTGCGGTGCCTTATCCAAGAAGTGCTCCGTAAAACTGCACAGCGGAATAAACTTTTTGTTTTCCGTGGTAATTTTGTCAAGCAGCTTCTTGGTCATTTCAGCGGCGATGGCCGTTCCCCGGTGGTTGGGGTCGACCCACGTTCGTTCAATCACGTAGGTCTGGTCATCATCAATCATGTGCCAGCCGATTTCGCCGATCCGCTGTCCCTGGTCGTCCAGGCACCGCACCCGCGTACTGCGCCATTCATACTTCAAATTTACCGCCTCCGTTTCATGCGTTATTATACCATTTTTTACGGGGATTCCCCCGCAAGGAATACTATTCGGAACCGGGACTTAGTGGTAAGATGAATGTACTTATATAAAACGGAGGGAAACCATGAAACGAGGATTTGAACGGGTCAGTTCGTACGACCCAGAAGACGTTCATTTACCGGTGCGGGCAACGCAGCACGCAGCGGGGTATGATCTGTTTGCGGTCCGGGACTTTACGCTGCCAAGTATTTGGCGCGGGCCCTTCTTAAAGGTGCTCCGCGCATTGCGGCGGGAAGAGAATGTGACGGATGCCGCCTTGGATGACGCGTGGGCGGTTCTCAAACCGTACCTGGTGCCCACTGGCGTAAAGGCGTACATGCAGGAGGATGAATTCGTTCTTATTGCTGACCGGTCAAGTGGCCCGTTAAAGCGGGGGCTGATTCTCCCCAACGGAATTGGGGTCGTGGATGCGGACTACTACAATAACCCGAATAACGAGGGGGAGTTGTTTGTCCAGCTATTAAACTTTGGGATTCGCGATTATCACGTGAAGCAGGGGGAGCGGATTGCCCAGGCAATCTTCATGCCATACCTCCGGGCGGATAACGAACAAACGCCGTTAGCTAAGCGAACGGGCGGTTTTGGAAGTAGTGGAAAGTAGTTAAGTTGTAAAGCCTAGAGGGGAGGCGGTCTGGTGGCCAAGGCAAAAACGAAGTATGTTTGTCAAAAGTGCGGGTACGTGTCGCCGCGGTATCTTGGGCGGTGTCCGAACTGTGGCGAGTGGAATACCCTGGTTGAAGAGGTGGATCACCCGGCAGCCCACCAGGCAGCGGCACCGCACCGGACGATGGCGGGGCGGACGATCAAACCCGAACTGATTGGGCAGGTGACAACGGAAGAAACCCCGCGGATTGAAACGCAGTTGGCAGAACTTAACCGGGTGCTCGGGGGTGGCATCGTTCCGGGGTCCCTCGTCCTCATTGGGGGCGATCCCGGCATCGGGAAATCCACCCTCCTGTTGCAGGTGTCCGGACAACTTGCGGAAACCGGCCAGAAGGTGCTGTATGTTTCCGGGGAAGAGAGTGCCGTGCAGATTAAGATGCGTGCTGACCGCTTGGGGGTTGGCGGTGACCAGTTTTACCTGTACCCTGAAACGGACATGGGCGCAATCAAGGAAAACATCGCCAGCCTGCACCCGGACTTTGTGGTAATTGACTCCGTGCAAACGATGCAGGAGCCGGACATGACCGCGGCGGTCGGAAGCGTTTCCCAGATTCGGGAGGTTACCGCTGACCTGATGCGGATTGCGAAGGAAAACGGGATTACGATTTTCATTGTCGGCCACGTGACTAAAGAAGGCGCGCTTGCCGGGCCGAAGATTCTAGAACACATGGTTGACACCGTTCTGTACTTTGAGGGCGACCTGCACCGGAGTTACCGGATTCTCCGGGCGGTTAAGAACCGCTTCGGGTCGACTAACGAAATCGGGATCTTTGAAATGCGGACCGGTGGCCTGCGGGAGGTGGCCAACCCCTCCGAAATCTTCCTGGAGGAACGTTTGCGCGGAGCGACCGGTTCGGCCGTGGTGGTTTCCTTAGAGGGGACCCGGCCAATCCTGGTTGAACTGCAGGCACTGGTAACCCCGACGGCTTTTGGCAATGCCAAGCGAACCACAACGGGGCTCAACCACAACCGGGTCGCCCTTATTATGGCTGTTCTGGAGAAACGGGCGGGAATGCTGCTCCAAAACCAGGACGCTTACCTGAAAGCGGCCGGTGGGGTGAAGCTGGACGAACCAGCGATTGACTTGGCCCTTGCTGTCAGCATTGCGTCCAGTTACCGCGACGTTGAAACGGCGCCGACCGACTGTTTTATCGGGGAGGTCGGGTTAACCGGGGAGATCCGCCGGGTTAACCGGATTGAGGAACGGGTTAACGAGGCGGCCAAGCTCGGTTTTAAACGGGTGATTCTTCCGCAAAATAACCTGCGGGACTGGACACCATCCACCAAAATTGAGTGTGTTGGGGTGACAACAATTAACGATGCGCTCCGGATTGTTTTTAATAAGTAGGAATTGAGGTGCGTTAACGTGCGCAAGAAAATCATTATGATTGTATTTGCCCTCCTTGGTTTGGGCGGCGGGTACACGTTTTTACCATATTTATGGCAACTTGGGGGGATTTACCAGCCCGTGCTTAATAACCCCCTGACGGACATGCTGATTGGGTTGGTTGTGATGGGGTTGATGATGCTGGTATTTGGTAACCTGGTTGACCGGATGCTGGCGCGGATTGAAAAACGCCTTACCCAGCAGAACCCAGCAGCCATTGCGGCCATTTCCCTGTCCGTGATTGTGGGGATGCTGATTGCAGCGTTGGTTTCCAGCTTATTTTCCCACTCCCACCTGTTCTTCTTGAACACGGTGCTGCCGGTGATCCTGATGCTTTTGTTCGGGTATGCCGGGTACGTGTTTGGCCGGAATAAGTTTGGCGACCTTGACCCGACCTTCTTCAAGCGGCTAATGCACCGTGACCGGCCGGCAGGGGATGTCCTCGAACGGAAGGTAGATGACCACTTCCACAAGTACAAGCTCTTAGATACCAACATTCTGATTGACGGGCGCATTTACGACCTCGTGAAGACCGGTTTTATCGAGGGTGTTCTCGTGGTGCCAAACTTTGTGCTGTACGAGTTGCAGTACATTGCGGATGCGGGCGATAGTATCAAGCGGGTTCGGGGCCGGCGCGGACTGGATATTTTAAACAAGCTCCGGAAGGAAAACGATGTCCCGGTAAAGATGTACGAGGGTGATTTTCCGGATATTCAGGAAGTTGATAGCAAATTAATCAAATTAGCGAAGATGATGGATGCAGTGATCGTCACAAACGACTATAATCTCAATAAGGTCTGTGAGTTCCAAAACGTTGAGGTGCTTAACATTAACGCCCTGGCCAAGGCGCTTAAGCCGCGGGTAATTCCGGGGGAGAAGTTAAACGTGATGGTCATTAAGAACGGAACCGAGCGCCATCAGGGAGTTGCGTACCTGGATGACGGAACGATGATCGTGGTCGAAGACGGCCGGTACTACATGAACAAGACCATTGAAGTGGAGGTCACGAGTGCCTTGCAGACCGATGCCGGCCGGATGATTTTTGCTAAACCAACGCACTCGAAGCGGGAGCTCCGGGAGAAGAACTAGGAGGATTAACATGAAATTAAACAAGTTAATGACAACAAGCATGGTGGGGCTGGCGCTCCTAGCCGCAACGCCGGTGGCATGTGCTGACGACGTGGCGGGGGACAACGCCAACACTCCAGCTACGACCCAGCAGTCAAGCCAGAGTACGCCAACCTTTAATAACGGGGGCCAATCCGTTCAAACTAAGCAGCTTAGCAAGCCGTACATGGTCTTTGGCGCGGGTTTATCCGACAGTGAACGGCAGCAGGTCGCCCAGGTGCTGGCGGGTAACAGTAGCGCCGCCAACTTCACGAACCTGACAGCAACGGGACGGGACTACGGCCAGTACGTGGGCAACGGGCAGGCGACAACCGACTCAGCTATGATTAGCTCGGTGGCCCTGCAACCAGCCGACCCGGGAACGGGGATTAACGTTTCCATCAAGGACTTCGATGGGAAGGACAACATCACTCAGGTTACCCCGCAGCAGTACGCCATGGCAGCAGCCTGTGCTGGGGTAAAGGACATGAACATCGTGGTAACGGCCAACACACCGGTTTCCGGGACGTCTGCCCTGACCGGGGTGTACAAGGCCCTTGCAGTTGACGGAATTCAACTGAACAGTAAGAACACGGCGGCCGCCAACGGGCTGTTACAGGCTACCCAGTCGGCCGTTCAGGCTAACCAGGGTGACTCCCAGTACGCCGGGAAATTAGTTCAAGCGGTCTTAGCCGTTGCCCAGCAGGTCGCCCAGGACCGGCAGAACGGCAAAATGGATTCTGTTTCCGAGATTCAAAGCATGTTGATGAAGCAGTTACAAAAGCAGGGGATTGCCAGCGAAACGCCGCAGTCAGCCATCAACCAGATTGTCCAAGCGCTGGTTAACTTCGAACACGCTCCGGTTGCCAAGACCAGCACGGTAGTTAATACGATTAAGAACGTGCAGCACAACGTGGCCAACAATAAGAACGGCAACATGATTAACGCCAACGACTGGAAGGATGCTCACATGAACTTCTTCGAACGGCTCTGGAAGATGATTGTGCACGCCGTGAACGTCTACATTCTGCGGCACGACCCGACGAAGGACGCTTCCGCCGAAAAGAGTCAGGAAGCCCAAAACAGCGGCGTGAGCGCGGCAAGTTCAGCGTCAGGTTCATCCGCAACGCAGAGCTCATCGGCGGCAAAGGATCAGTCGGCGGCCGGTGACGAACAGTCCAGTGAAGTTACTCCGAAGCAGCCGGCCCAAAAGCAGGACGAAAAGGCGCCCGCAGCGCAGAATAACGCCCAGCAGGCAAGCGGCGCTGCTGACCAGCAGTAGTTGCGGAACGCAGGGGAGCATTGTAGAATTGAGAAGACTGGTAGGTGGGGCTTGCCGCCTACTGTGAGATTATTACGAAGAAAGAGGCGCTCATTTTGGCAGAAGCGGAACAACCACAAAAGATTCGGGTACGGTACGCACCAAGTCCGACGGGGCATCTTCACATCGGGAATGCCCGGACGGCCCTGTTTAACTACCTGTTTGCCCGGCATAACAACGGGACGTTTGTGATTCGGATCGAGGATACTGATACGAAGCGGAACGTGCAGGACGGGGAAAAGAGCCAGCTGGATAACTTAAAGTGGCTGGGAATTGACTGGGACGAAGGTCCGGATAAGCCGGGCGCTTTTGGCCCATACCGGCAGTCCGAACGGCGGGAGATTTACCAGCCGCTGATTCAGGAACTACTGGACAAGGGAATTGCCTACAAGTCATACATGACCGAAGAAGAGCTGCAGGCTCAGCGGGAACAGCAGAAGGCCAACGGCGAAGCCCCGCGCTACGTGTACGAGTATGCTGGGATGAGTGATGACGAAATTAAGGCTAAGCAGGAGGAGTGCGAGGCCAAGGGATTGAAGCCGGTTGTTCGGATTCACGTTCCGGCCAACAAGGTCTACGAGTGGGACGACATGGTGAAGGGCCACGTCAGCTTTAAGTCTGAAACCATCGGGGGTGACTTTGTCATCCAGAAGCGGGATGGTATGCCGACGTACAACTTCGCCGTTGTTGTTGACGATCACATGATGGAGATTACCCACGTGCTGCGGGGCGACGACCACGTTGCTAACACCCCCAAGCAGTTGGTAGTTTACGAGGCCTTCGGGTGGCAGCCACCGCAGTTCGGCCACATGTCCCTGATTATTAACGCTGAAACGGGCAAGAAGCTCAGTAAGCGGGACGAAACGGTGCTTCAGTTTATCGAACAGTACCGTTCCCTCGGATATATGCCAGACGCGATGTTTAACTTCATCACGCTGCTGGGTTGGTCACCAAAGGGTGAGTCAGAAATCTTTACGCGCAAGCAGTTCATTAAGATGTTTGACTACAAGCGACTGAGCAAGTCACCAGCAGCCTTTGACATTAAGAAGCTTGAGTGGGTCAACAACCGCTACGTTAAGCTCGGAAACGAGGATACGGTGGTTGACCTGGCGCTCAAGCAGCTGATTAAGGCTGGGCTAATCAAGGAAGATCCGGACGTTGCAACGATTGAGTGGGCGCGGAAGCTCATTAACCTGTACAAGCGGCAGATGTCCTACATGGGCCAGATTGTGGAAATGGCGGATATCTTCTTCAATATTCCGGATGAGTTAAGCGCTGTTGACCGGGCAGAACTGGCGGATGAAAACGCGGTGCCGGTCATCGAGGCGTTCAAGAAGCGCGTTGAGACGATGCCGTTGTTTGACGCAACGGAGATTCAAAACGCTATCTGGGACGTTCAGCATGAAACCGGTATGCGGGGACGGAAGCTCTACATGCCGATTCGGATTGCGGCGACCCGGTCCATGCACGGCCCGGAAATTGGCCCAACCATTGAGTTGTTTGGCCGGGACAACGTCTTAAAGTACATTGACCAGACGCTTGCTGAAATTAACTAGGCGTGGCGCGGAACCACGGAGAGGGTATGGCAAAAATCCCGGTTAATTCCGGTTAACCGGATTCCCAATTAAACGAACAGAATGGAAGTGCGCAAGCCTCCGAATTGCTGCTGCGTGATTCGTTTGCCTTCCTGCTTTCACTCCGCTCGTTTTCTTGGTTTTGCCACGCCTTCTTTTTGTTAGGGGGAATTCCAGTGATTCAAATTTATAACACGCTCACAAACGAGAAGGAGCCGTTTACACCGCAAAAGCCCAATGAGGTCCTAATGTACGTCTGTGGGCCGACGGTGTACAACTACATTCATATTGGGAACGCCCGGAGCGTTGTGGCGTTTGATACGATTCGGCGCTACCTGGAATATCGCGGGTACACCGTTAAGTTCGTTTCCAACTTTACCGACGTTGACGATAAGATTATTAAGGCCAGCCAGGAAACGGGAATGGCGGTTGATGAGTTGACGGACAAGTATATTAACGCTTTTTATGAGGACACAGCCGCCCTCAACGTCAAGCGGGCCACGGTTAACCCACGGGTCCGGGAAAACATTCCCGCCATCATTGACTTTATCCAGCAGCTCATTGATAAGGGGTACGCCTATGTCAGTGCGGGCGATGTCTACTACCGCACCCGTAAGTTTGCCCACTACGGGGAACTTTCCGGGCAAACAATCGATGACCTTGAGCAGGGGGCAAGTGCCCGGACGGATGCGCGCGATCAAGATAAGAAGGAAGATCCGCTCGACTTTGCTCTCTGGAAGGCGGCCAAGCCCGGTGAAATCAGCTGGGATGCTCCGTGGGGGAGTGGCCGTCCGGGATGGCACATCGAGTGTTCGGTGATGGCGACCAAGTATCTGGAAGCGACGGTCGACATTCACGGCGGCGGCCAGGACCTTGAATTTCCGCATCACGAGAATGAAATTGCGCAGAGTGAAGCGGTCACCGGCCAGCCGTTTGCGCGCTACTGGATGCACAACGGGTTTGTGACGGTCGGGACGGAAAACGAGAAGATGAGTAAGTCGGCCGGCAACTTCGTGACGGTGCACGAACTGCTTAAGCAGGTGGACCCGCAGGTGCTGCGGTTCCTCATTGCCACCGTTCAGTACCGGCACCCAATCCAGTACAGCGACGCCAGTCTCCAAGAAGCAGAAGCTAACCTGACAAAGTTGCGCACGGCGGTGGCAAACGCCCGCTTCCGGTTAGCGGATGCCCGTTCAGGCCACGATGCGGCGGTTGAGAAGCAGTTCGCCACCCTGGAAGCGCAGTTTAAGGACGCGATGGACGATGATTTCAACGCGCAAAACGGGATTGCGGTTGCGTATGAGATGGCGAAGGTGCTGAACACATACAGCGCCCAGGACACCGTTTCCTGTGAGACACTGACGCAGTTATTGGACCGGTTTACTACGATGATGGCAATTTTTGGGATTACTTTCCCGGCGGAAACAAAGGAAACGGATGATGCCTGGATTGACGCCCTGATTGCCAAGCGGGAAGCGGCCCGGAAACAGCGTGACTTTGCAACAAGCGATCAGATTCGGGATGAGTTGAAGGAACAGGGGATTATTCTCGAAGATACCCCCCAAGGAACGAGGTGGAAACGCGCATGAGTGACGTTGATTATCAGCAGCTAAACGGAATTGCCCTGGCCTACATTGGAGACGCCATCTACGAGGTGTACATCCGGCGGCACTTACTAGCCAGTGGGATTAGTAAACCAACGAAGCTTCATCACCGGGCAACCCACTATGTTTCGGCTAAGGCCCAGGCGTTTTTAATCGATAAGATGGAAGAAGAAAACCTCATGACGCCAACCGAGCAGGAGTTTTATAAGCGGGGGCGGAACGCTAAGAGCCACACCTCCGCGAAGAACACGAACGTGGTGACTTACCGGATTTCAACCGGATTTGAAGCGTTATTCGGGTACCTCTTTTTGAGTGGCCAGCAGGACCGGCTAACCAAACTGGCAAACTGGTGCATCCAAACGGTTGAACGGGAGGGAAAGTAATGGCAGCAGACTTTATTATCGGGCGGCATCCCGTCATGGCAGCGCTGAAAGCCCACCAGGAAGCCAACAAGCTGTTTGTCCAGGCGGACCTAAAGGCGGATGCGGTGCACACGATGGTGCAGCTAGCCAAGCAGCAGCACATCATTGTTAGTTCCGTGCCGAAGCAGAAGCTCGACCGGTTAGTCGCGGGGCAAAACCACCAGGGCGTGGTGCTGGCGATTGCGGCGTACGAGTACGCCACGGTCGATGACCTGTTTGCCCGGGCAGAGGAGCAGGGCGAAGCACCGTACTTGTTGATGCTGGATGGAATCGTTGACCCGCATAACCTGGGATCGATTCTGCGGACGGCTGATGCAACCGGGGTGCACGGAATCATCATTCCTAAGCGGCGGGCTGTTCAACTCACGGCGACGGTTGCCAAAACGTCTACCGGAGCCATCGAACACGTTCCGGTTGCCCGGGTTACTAACATGGTGCAGACGGCCAAGGAGCTTAAGAAGCGGGGATGTTGGTTGTTTGGGACTGACATGGAAGGAACTGATTTTCGTCAGTGGCAGGCTACGGGACCAACGGTTGTGGTAATTGGGAACGAAGGCCGGGGAATTACCCCCCTCCTTAAAAAAACGTGTGATGAAATGCTCACCATCCCGATGACCGGGCATGTCCAAAGCCTCAACGCTAGCGTGGCGGCAAGCCTCATTATGTATCAGGGCTTTACGTCCCGCGGCTAGCGGCGGAAATTGACACGCTTCCCGCGTTTATGATAGGGTAGCTAAGGATAACGTGTAAGGAGTGATCAGCATGGCACAAAAGCGCGTGGCACTTGCATGTTCCGTGTGTGGTTCACGGAATTATACGATTGCAGCGAATCCCCAGCGGGTTGAGCGGCTTGAAGTTAAGAAATTTTGCCGGTACTGCGGAAAGCACACGCTGCACCGGGAAACCAAGTAACGGAGGAACGGCAGGAATGAAGTTTATTAAGGGTGTTATTCAGACCATGAAGGACACGACATGGCTGAACTTCCGGCAGACGATGCACTCAACCGACATCGTGGTAATGTCATCGATTCTGTTTATCATTTTTTTTGCGCTCGTTGACTGGGCGGCCCAGATGATCATCGGTGCGCTTTAAGTAGCGCTGGTTGCGGGGACCCGGAAGGTTTTGTATAATACAACCGAAGCGAAAAATCTTGTTGCGGCAAGGTTTTTTTATTTTACCCTAATGACAAAGAGGAGTTTACTTATGACGACGACAGAAAACGAAAAGAAATGGTATGTGCTGCACACGTACTCTGGTTACGAAAACAAAGTGAAAAATAACCTGGAGTCCCGGACGACCTCAATGGGTATGCAGGACTACATCTTCCGGGTAATCGTGCCGGAAGAAGAGGAGCACCATCAGCTGAAAGACGGGAAGGATAAGGTGGAAATGGAGAAGACCTTCCCGGGCTACGTTTTAGTAGAAATGGTTATGACGGACCAGTCCTGGTACGTTGTGCGGAACACCCCGGGGGTAACCGGATTTGTTGGGTCGCACGGCTCCGGAAGCAAGCCGGCCCCGCTGTTGGATGATGAAATTCAGCTGATTCTGCGGCGGCTCGGAATGTCAACGCGGCACGTTGACTTCAAGGCGGACGTTGGTGACACCGTGCGGATCATCAACGGAGCGTTCAGTGGCCTGGAAGGTAAGATTACGGCCATCGACCACGAAAAGATGAAGCTGAAGGTTAACATCGACATGTTTGGCCGGGAAACAGCCACGGAGCTTGACTTCGACCAGGTAGACAAGGTCAACTAATTTAATGTACGGGAAAAAGAGGTGGTTACCATGACACGACGGAAATGGGGTCAGGTACTAATCGGCGCGGGCATTCTTGCCGGCGGGGGTTACTGGCTCGCCCACCATTCTTCCCACCATCCGGGGACAAGCAATTGGCGGGTCCCCGTTTTATTTATTCCGGGGTATAACGGCAACCGGTTTTCGCTAGGCCCGATGATTAGGCGGTTTGTAAGGCACGGCTGGGGCGCACAGGTTGCGACGGTGTGGCTTGACCAGGGGCGAATCACGCGGGTGCAGGGTGAGTTGGCAACCAGCGACCTGATTCAGGTCCTGTTTGTTCAAAACCGGGGGCCCGTGGAGGTGCAGGTCCCGGGATTGCGGGTGTTGTTACGGACCCTCTACCAGCTTGGGCGGAAGGAAGTCAAGGTGGTTGCGCATTCAATGGGGGGAGTTGCCCTGTTGCATTACCTGGTAACCCATGATGTTCACCAGGAGCCGGCAATCAAACAAGCGGTAACGATTGCCGCCCCGTTTAACGATACCGACCCGGGGAAGACGGACTGGGCACATATCGAGGATTACGCGCTGACCTCAACGGGCCCCACGCACCAGACGCCCCGGTACCGCCACCTGCACCGCAATCAGGCGGCGATTCCGGCGACTACCCGCTTTTTGAATGTCTACGGTGAGCTACATGCGCATACTGATGGCTCGGTGGGGGTTAACTCCGCCCGGGCCCTCCGGCACCTGGTTGCGGCTTCCCGGTACCAGGAACACCGGTTTACTGGCGTGGGCGCCCAGCATAGTTTATTGCACCAGAATGCGGCAGTTGACCGGTTAGTTGCCACGTTTCTCGGCCGCAGGGACTTGTCGGGCAAGGACTAACATGGTAGACTATTCAAGTATGCATGGCGTTGCCGTGCATTCAGTGGGAGGCTGAATTCGACGCAGCCATCCGACCACACACGGATTTTAAGGAGGTATTACCGTGGCTAAAAAAGTAGTTAACGTTGTTAAATTACAAATTCCTGCTGGTAAAGCAACTCCAGCTCCGCCAGTAGGTCCTGCCCTTGGACAGGCCGGAATCAACATCATGGGCTTCACGAAGGAGTTCAACGCCCGGACACAGGATCAGGCGGGCATGCTGATTCCAGTTGTTATTAGTGTTTATGAAGACCGGTCATTCGACTTCATTACTAAGACTCCGCCGGCATCCGTCTTACTCAAGAAGGCTGCTGGTGTTCAGAAGGGTTCCGGTGAACCAAACACCAAGAAGGTCGCTACGGTGACGAAGGACCAGGTGAAGGAAATCGCCGAAACAAAGATGCAAGATCTAAACGCTGCGGATGTCGAAGCCGCAATGCGCATGATTGAAGGTACTGCACGAAGCATGGGCTTCACCGTCGAAGGCTAATCCCATACTTCTCAGTCGGATTTCGGGACGAAAGCCCGAAAATCAGGTGGGAGGTATATCCGATTGACCACAGATTGCAAGGAGGATAATCACTAATGGCTAAGAAAAAGAGTAAGAAGTACTTAGAAGCTGCTAAGCAGGTCGAAGCAGGCAAGTCATACACGGCTGCTGAAGCGATCGAACTGGTTAAGAAGATTGACTTTGCTGGCTTTGATGCCACCATGGAAGTTGCTTTCAAGCTGAACTTGGACACCAAGCAGGCTGACCAACAGCTCCGGGGCGCCGTTGTGCTGCCAAACGGAACTGGGAAAGACCAGAAGGTTGTTGCGTTTGCTAAGGGACCAAAGGCCAAGGAAGCTGAAGAAGCCGGCGCCGACTTTGTTGGTGACGACGACTTAGTTAAGAAGATCCAGGATGGCTGGCTTGACTTTGACGTTGCCATTGCCACACCAGACATGATGGCCCAGGTTGGTCGTCTTGGACGGGTCTTAGGGCCAAAGGGCTTAATGCCAAACCCGAAGACTGGTACGGTGACGATGGACGTTAAGAAGGCCGTTGAGGAATCCAAGGCCGGGAAGGTAACGTACCGGACAGACCGTGACGGGAACGTGCACGTTCCGTTTGGGAAGGTTTCATTCGATGCTAAGGCCCTGGAAGAAAACTTCCAGACGATTTACGACATCATTTTGAAGCTGCGGCCGGCAAGTGTTAAGGGGACGTACGTTCAGCACCTATCAGTTGCTTCAACGTTTGGCCCGAGTGTCACGATTGACACGGCCACGATGTAAGCGGCAGCGAATTAGCGATTAAGAGTCCGGGCGACCGGGCTCTTTTTGTTATTCCTTTATTGCCCGTTGACGCAGTAAATAAAGCATGGTAACCTAAGAGAGGTCAATTTAATATGATTCTACCTAAGACTCAGGTGGCATGCGCCTTAATATCCTGCCGAGGAGATAATTATTTATCGGAACTCTCTATGTCTTAGTGGATGGAGGGCTTTTTTATTGCCCGTTGACACACTGACTGGGAGGTGAATCAATTGAGTAAGGAAGTTATCGCAAAGAAGGCCGCAGTCGTCGACGAAGTTGCTAAGAAGTTCGAGGATTGCGTTGCAAACGTTGTTGTGGACTACCGGGGCTTAACCGTTGAGGAAGTCACGGATCTGCGGAAGCAGCTGCGGGAAGCCGGCGTTGAGATGCGCGTTATCAAGAACACGTACCTGAAGCGAGCCGTTAAGCAGGCTGGCATCGAAGGGTTAGACGACATGTTCGTTGGCCCGACAGCCGTTGCTTTCGCTAACGACGACGTTACGGCACCAGCACGGATTCTGGCTAAGTTTGCTGAGGATCATGAAAACCTTGAATTACGGGGTGGCATGATCGAAGGGAAGGTTGCTTCACTCGAAGAAATCCAGGCCCTCTCCAAGCTGCCGAACCGCGAAGGGCTGCTTTCAATGTTACTGTCTGTTCTGCAGGCACCAGTCCGGAACGTCGCATACGCCGTCAAGGCCGTTGCCGACAGCAAGGACGAAGATGCTGCATAGTTGTGCGGCTTAAACCACGACATTTCATAATAAACGGAGGTAAATAAAATGGCTTTAGATACAGATAAGATCATTGCTGACTTAAAGGAAGCCAGCATCCTTGAATTAAACGACTTAGTTAAGGCAATCGAAGACGAATTCGGCGTTTCAGCCGCTGCTCCGGTTGCAGCTGCAGGTGCTGCAGGTGCTGACGGCGCTGCTGAGAAGTCAGAGTTTGACATCGAATTGACGGCTGCCGGCGACGCTAAGGTTAAGACGATCAAGGTGGTTAAGGAAATCACTGGTCTTGGTCTTAAGGACGCTAAGGGTCTTGTTGACAACGCTCCTTCAGTTATCAAGGAAGGCGTTGCTAAGGACGAAGCCGAAGACATCAAGAGCAAGATCGAAGAAACGGGTGCTACGGTTACGCTTAAGTAATCGCCAGGTTAATCGGTTAATTCAAACAGCGGTGGTTTTCCACTGCTGTTTTTTTATAGCATGGCATGTGGTAAGATTTAGCGTTTTATTAAGCGAAGCCATTGAACTTTAGGCATTGGTAGTATATTATGATGTTGTTGATGAAAAACATACCAGCAGGATAGCTACCTGCAGTTGCGTCTGCGTTGTGCTCGTCACAACGCGCGTACATAAAATGACCTCTTGTCGTAGTGGCAAGAGGTCGTTTTTGGGTTCTTTGTCAAATCCTGTTGATGGAGAGATTGCGTCGCCTATTGTTAGGCGGCGTTTTTTGGTACCTTCGCATTCTCAAGCAACATAATGCGGCGGATAAGCTGATC
>DSLMC04103__coassemble_256_pt1 | contig 79380 bp, 80 predicted proteins | sample DSLMC04103__metabat2_low_PE_018 | metagenome-assembled genome bin DSLMC04103 | reverse complement strand
CTGTTGATATAGTTTAACATTTAACCATATCAACAGGATTTAGTGTAGAGCCCTTTTTAATTATTATAGTGAGTGATTAATCACTCACTAATCATAAAGGGGGGACTTCTAATGGAAGTCGTTAAGATGACTGGTGTTACCAAATTCTTTGGAAAACAGCAAGTTCTTCAGAACGTGGCGTTGACTGTTTCTGAGGGAGAGATTGTAGGGTTGTTAGGTCCTTCGGGAGCTGGAAAATCAACAATGATTATGATTATTTTAGGAATGCTTCGAGGAGATAAAGGGACAGTCAGGGTGTTTAACCAGCCAATGCCCAATAGAAAACTACTTAACAAAATTGGTTATATGGCACAGTCAGATGCACTTTACGAACAACTTAGTGGCAAGGAAAATTTGGCTTTTTTTGCCGAACTTAAGGGGATAAGCCGGCACGAACGGGGGGGAACGATTAGTCATGTTGCGACGATTGTGGGATTAACCGACCAGCTTGAAAAACGGGTAAAGGATTATTCTGGTGGGATGAAACGGCGATTATCATTAGCGATTGCCATGCTGGGGAACCCGGCGCTCCTTGTCCTTGATGAACCAACGGTGGGAATTGATCCAATTTTGAGTCAAAGTATTTGGAAGGAATTAAGGAGGTTACAAAAGCAGGGAACAGCAATTTTAATTACAACTCATATTATGGCTGAAGCCGAATTAGTTGATCGTGTGGCGTTGTTACGGGATGGCTGGGTGATTGCCAACGATACTCCGAGTAGATTGATGACGAGGTATCATGCTAATTCAATTGAGGCTGTGTTTATGAAAGCAGAGGTGAAGTAGAATGCGGATAGTAGCGTTGGCTAAACGAATTTTACTGGAGTTAAGCCGGGATGTGCGTACTTTACTCCTGGTAATAATTGTTCCTGTAATTGTCCTTTCGTTGTTAAAATTTACGTTTACGGTTAATACTGATGTCACGGCCCGTGTTGGGGTCATTAATTTACCGGAGAAGGTTGAAAAAAAGATTAGTCAGAATGACAAAATCACTGTGGTAAAAATGAATGACTGGCACGTGGCTAAAAAGGAATTACAAAAGCAACAAGTAGCTGGAGTTGTTACGTATAATGCACGACATCGTCAATACCATGCAACTTATACGAACGAAAATGTTGCTCGGACACATCTTTTGCAGGAAACATTGCAAAAAGCTTTGACCCAGACATCTATTGAAGGAATGAAAACAAAATTAAGAACAGTCTTCTTGGCTAATAAACGGTTGCTACCAAGTAGCCAGGTTTCTTTAAACCGAAATTCAGTTCAGAATTATTATTTATACGGAAATAGTTCGACAACGTATTTTGACACTCTTGTGCCCACCTTATTAAACGTTTTTGTATTTTTATTTGTCTTTTTGACTTCCGGGATGGCACTGTTAAATGAAAGAACCCAGGGGACGTTAGCTAGGATGCTAGCAACCCCGATTCGGCGCTTCGAGGTTGTTGGTGGCTATATCCTTAGTTACGGGGTAATTGCCGTAATTCAAACAATCGTGACTGTTTTCTTTAGTCTTAAGATCTTGGACGTTCAAATCCGTGGAAACGTAGTGACGCTAATGATAGTGAACATTATGGTAGCATTCGTCGCATTATCGTTAGGGTTGTTATTATCAACAATGGCAGAGTCACAGTTTCAAATGATGCAGTTTATTCCGTTGGCAATTGTTCCCCAGTTTTTCTTTTGTGGAGTGGTTCCATTGACCTCAATGCCCCCTTGGGTTCAACTTATTGGAAGAATTATGCCCTTAGAGTATTCGGGAATTGCATCGAAAGCGGTGGTGATTGCCGGTGCCCATATTAGTCAAATTATTCCCGAATTAATGGTATTGTTTGGCTTTTTTTGTGTAATTGTTATGGTTAATGTTTGGGGATTGAGAAGGTACCGGGAGGTATGATTTATGGACCAATTAATGACGTTTGAGGAATGTTATCGGATGACTGATATGCCTGCGGGAAAACGAAAAGTATTACTTGCAGCCCTTAGGCTTTTTGCGGCCAACGGGGTATCAGGTACGAGTACCGCTCAAATTGCCCGTGCTGCTGCAACGAGTCAGGCAACAATCTTCAAATATTATAAAACGAAGCAAGATCTGGTTAACGCAGTCCTCGCGCCTGTTTTTAATATGTTAGGTCCTGATTATCAGGCTGATTTTACGCGTGAAATTACTAATTTTTCACCACGGCGACATCTTGACGAAATCATTGCAGCGATTATCCACCGACGTTATGAACTGATGGAACGAAACCATGATGCGTTCATTATTCTAGTGGGTGAGCTGATGGGAAACCGGCGGATTATTCGGCAAGCCCGGCGGTTATTCATAAGAGGCGCACGGTTATTTGGTCCGCGGTTAGCGAACCTATTACAGGAATTTCCTGAGTATAACCGAAATATTTCAGTTTATGAAGTAATGCGGATTATGATGAGTCAGCTTTTAGGGTATTTCATGGTGCAACACCGGTTAGCTCCGGGAATTCCACGGAATACCGAGCAGGATTTGGATATGATTGCCCATGAAATTTACCGGGCAATTACTAATTAGCGAGGCATACGAATCACGAGTAGTTAAATAAAGCACACATGGTAAAAGTATTCATTCCGTTAATTTAAGCGATTTAAATGGAATCCTATCTTTATCGTGTGTGTATTTATTTTACAGTTATTGTTTGTCAGTTAACTCTGATATTGAAAGCGGGATTTGTTTGAGGTGCTTGATTTCCCGGTCGACCTTATGAATTTCCTTATCGGGAGTCTTTTGCGTGGTCTTCCGGAAGGCGTGCATGAGAGTGTAATCCCCATCCTGTGCTAAAAACATTAACCGGTACTTTCCGAGCCGGATTTTGTAGAGGTGCCGGTAGGGGAGCCGGAGGATCATCCGTTTTACTGTCGGCCGGGTAAGCGGCAGTGTTTGAGCTTCCATTTGCTTAAGCATGGAATTCACTTTCCGGTAAATGCTGGGGTCCTTTTCCCTGATTTTCTTGTACCATGTAGTGAAGGGGATGTCTCCCCGGTTATCCTGGTAAACATAGATTGCCATTGCGGTGTTACTCCGTTTCTCAATTGTTTTCTCTAAACATCAATTGTACCATTTGTTTGTTAAAAGAACGGCGGGAGTGCTTGCTGGTTATGAATGAATCATGGATAATGGAAGGCGACATGAAAATTAACGATAATTCCGGGATTGTTAGTTAAAGATGACGGTCCCTGACGTATTTATTAATTGGAGGGCGTAACGTGGAAAGTTGGTTATTTTTATTAGTAATTCTGGCAGTTGCCTTTTTTGGAAAAAACACGTCGTTAACGGTGGCAGCGTTGGTTGTTTTGGCGTTAAAGGCCATTCCAATGAGCGGCCGGTTAATGCAGGTAATTGATGCCCGGGGAATTAACTGGGGGGTCACGGTGATTTCCATTGCTATTCTGGTGCCGATCGCAACGGGGCGGATTACCTTTGAGGACCTCTTCCGGGTAATGAAGTCCCCGGTGGGGTGGATCGCTGTAGGGTGTGGTGCGCTGGTAGCCATTCTGTCTAAGCACGGGGTGGGGTTACTAGCTGCCTCACCGGAAATTACGGTTGCGTTGGTATTCGGAACGATTATTGGGGTGGTGTTCATGCGCGGAATTGCCGCCGGACCAGTGATTGCCAGTGGAATTACCTACTGCATTATCACACTGCTCCACCTTGCAGTTTAACGGGGAGATGATGAGATGTTAGCTGATTTAATTGGCCGGACGATTCAGGCAAAGGTGACGGATGAAAACGACCGCTTTGTTTTTGCCCAGGCAGACGGGGAGACGTTTCGGCTTGCTAAGGATGAATTACGTTCAGTTCCCCGGATGGGAGCACTGATTACGGGGTTTGCGTATGAAAATGCAGATCACCAGCTTCAGTTAACGAAGACGGCCCCTAAAAGTGGGATTGACCGGTACGCGTGGGGAACGGTGGTTGCTAGCCGCCACGACCTGGGCGTTTTTGTGGATGTGGGGTTACCGAATAAGGACGTGGTGGTTTCCCTTGACGACTTACCAACAGTTTCGCGGTTATGGCCGCGCCAGGGGGACCGGTTACTTGTGGCTTTGCGCGTTGATGCAAAGGCGCGGATGTGGGCGGTCTTGGCAAACGCCGACCAGATTCGCCAGGTGAGTGTTTTAGGAAATCAGCGGATGATGAACCACAACGTTACCGTGACGGTTTACCAGCCGAAGTTAGTGGGCTCATACGTGTTGACGCAGGATTATGTCCGCGGGTTTATCCATCCTTCCGAGTGGGATGAAGAACCCCGCCTCGGTGTAACCATGCAGGCCCGGGTGATTGGGGTGCGGCCCGACGGTATTCTTAATTTATCAGTCAAACCCCGGGCATACGAAGCCATCGCGCCCGATGCGGCGATGCTGAAAGCGGCCCTAGAACACACGCCGGGCCATACCTTACCGTACTCTGATAAGAGCTCCCCCGCAGCTATTCGTTCCTACTTTGGTATTAGTAAGGGCCAGTTTAAACGGGCTTTAGGCCACCTTCTTAAGGCTGGAATTGTTGAACAGGACAACGGTCAGATTCGGCTCCGGGCGCCTTTTGACGATTAGGGCGCAGGTGTGCTACCCTAGCATATGTGTTTAGGAGGATTAGGGGGAGACTAGGATGCTGTACAAGTATAAGGATGATTACAGGAAAGTTGCGATGGGCCTGTTATCATTTATTCCGGAATTAAAGGAGATTCCGCACTTAAAAAAGGAATTGGCGTGGTACGATGCTGATGAACACCGGAACCTGTTTTTGTGGAAAAATGACAATGGTAATTTTAGTGCGGTAATTGGTACCGAAACTAATCCTGATAACCGGACAATCATGGTGCGCCGGGTTGCAGTTACGCCCAACGAGCCCCAGAGCGTTCAGTTTCAGATGTTAACGGCGTTGGCAAACCGGTTCCCTGAGTATAAGGTGATGGGAAACTTTGCAACGTCGGGATTGATTACCGCATGGGAAAAGCAAACGAATGAATAAGAAGAATGATAATCCGCAGCAGGCCCCAGCGGCGCTAACCCTTAAGCTTGAGCAATTTGAGGGGCCGCTTGACCTGCTGCTTCATCTTATTAAAAAGAATAAAGTGGATATATATGATATTCCCGTTGCTAAAATTACTTCCCAGTATGTCGCTTACTTGCACCAGATGCGCGAGTTGCGGCTTGATATTGCTGGGGAGTATTTAGTTATGGCGGCCACCCTCGTTAATATAAAAAGCCGGATGCTTCTTCCCCAGCAACAGCCGCAGGATGAACCAGAAGAAGTAGAGGATCCGCGGGCAGAGTTAGTGAACCAGTTAGTTGTTCACCAACAGTTTCAGCGGGCAGCGGCTGAATTAGGGGAATTGGCTGAAAAACGGAGTTGGGAGTATGGCCGCCCAGAAGCCGCACTCCCAGCGGATGCCCACTTAGGACAACTGGCACCGGCAGGGGATAATATCCTTACTCAAATGCAGCAGGCGATGCTCAAGATGACGCAGCGGGCGGTTAACCAGCGGCTTAGCCGGCGCCCCCGCCAGGTAAAGCGGGAGCACTACACCGTTAAGCACCAGATGACCTATTTACGGCACCGGGTTAAGCATCATTATAAAGTGGAATTTATGACGCTCTTTTCCCCAACGGCGGCCCCGGAACAGTACGTAACAACGTTCATGGCACTCCTTGAGTTGATGAAACGGCAGGACGTGGTGGCTGAACAGGCGGAAAACTACGGGCCAATTATGATAAGTGAGGGACGGCATGGCAACAAACCAAGCAAAGATTGAAGCATTGCTCTTTGTGAGCGGCGATGACGGGATTACGGTCACGGAACTGGCCCAGCTGGTTGGAATTTTAAAGCCAGCGGTTTTGGAACAGCTAACGCGCCTGGAACAGAAGTACGCTGCGGACCGGAACGGGAGTTTCACCTTGATACATGCGGATGAACGCTACCGGTTGGTTACTAAACCGGGGGTCGCCGGCGTTGTTCGGCGTTACTTTGAAGCACCGGCGATGGCGACCCTTTCGCCGGCCGCCCTCGAAACCCTGGCAATTATTGCGTACCGCCAGCCCGTTACGCGGGTCGAGATTGAGGAGGTCCGGGGAGTGCGGGCCAGCGCAATGTTGCAGAAGCTTCAAGCGTGGGGGCTAATCACAGTTACCGGGCGACTTGATGCGCCGGGACGGCCTGCCCAATATGGGACAACACCCGCGTTTTTAAACTATGTGGGGGTTACGAGCCTTAAAGACTTACCACCCCTTCCCGCTGAGGAGGATGCGGCGAACGATGAGGACTCCAACCAGTACATGGCCCTCTTTGATGCAGCGCTAACAGATGAGGAGGATGATCAGAATGCCTGAACGGTTGCAAAAAGTAATGGCTGCTGCCGGGGTCGCCTCCCGGCGGGCGAGTGAACGGTTAATTCAGGCGGGCCGGGTGACGGTTAATGGTCACCAGGTGACGACGTTGGGAACCAAGGTCACTCTTAGTGATGTAATTACGGTTGATGGCAAGGCAATTGACCAGGAAAAAAAGGTGTACTACGTGTTCAATAAACCGCGGGGGGTCATTACCGCCGCGAAGGATGACCGTAACCGGCGGGTGGTGACCGACTACTTTACTGCGGTGAAGGAGCGGGTGTATCCGGTGGGACGGCTCGATTACGATACGACGGGCATTCTGATTATGACAAATGACGGGACGCTCGCCAATCAGTTGATGCACCCCCGTTATGGGGTGAATAAAACGTACGTAGCGAAGGTTTTAGGGGTGCCCACTAATGCGGAACTAGAACGGCTCCGGCACGGGGTCCGGATTGATGACCGCCATCCTGCCAAGGCCCGGGTACACGTGGTGAACTATGATCCTGACCAGCAGCATGCCGTCGTTAGCATGACAATTCACGAGGGCCGGTATCACCAGGTGAAGCGCATGCTGGAGGCGGTGGGGCATCCGGTGGTCAAGTTGCGGCGAACGGCGTACGGTCCCCTTACCGACCAGGGGTTAGCTCCGGGGCAGTACCGGCCTTTGACCCACCGTGAGTTACAAGCCCTTAAAAAGAATGCCCATTAATTCACAAATTAGTGCTGACAGCGGTTTCTTAATGTGGTAAATTGTGAATAGAATATTAGAATGTTTATTCTCGAGACAGGGTGAAAATCCCGACCGGTGGTAATAGTCCACAAGCCGTCATGGTGACGACAAGACTGGTGGAATTCCAGTATCGACAGTATAGTCTGGATGGGAGAGAATTCACAAGTTCGAATTCAACGGGGATAAGCACTTCCGATATTAAATAATTAATATGGAGGGATGCGCAGTGCGTCATCATCGCTACTTGCAGCGCTTCACGCTGACCGCGTGCCTAGCGTGCATCGCTTATCTGCTGTTGTTTTTTGCGTTTGCGGTTATTCCGGTTGTTCCGTACCTTAAGGTTGACCTGGCATTGATTCCCATTTTATTTGGGTTCTTTGTTTTGGGACCGCAGTGGGGATGCGGGGTAATTGCCCTGCAAGCGGCCGTATATTTTGTTCTAACGGGACCATCCGTTGGCCATCTAATCGGGGTTTTGAGTAACGTGTTAGCAGCCTTAGCATTTTGCTTGCCGTTTTATTGGATAATGCGGCCGTGTGCCCAACGGGGGAAGCCATTCTGGATGCGCGAAGGAATGGCCCTTGTAGCCGGGACAGTGGTAATGACCGGCGTAATGTCATTAGCCAATTGGCTGGTGTTGACACCGTTGTACATTAACGTGATTGGAATGCGGCTTGCCTTGCCACTTCCTAAGCTAGTATTGTTCGGAATCATTCCGTTTAACCTGATTAAGGGAGTAATTGTGGGCGGTTGCTTCGTCGTTTTATACCACTACACTGCCCGGTGGGTTTTGCGGGAACGCCAGCGGCTAGAAAAATAGTGAAATATTAGGTTGTGACCGGTGATGGCTGTGTTTCCATCACCGGTTTTTGTGAACGAGTGCCGTTATTAGGAAATTTGCGCTAAAATAAAAACAATTATAGTAATCGATGGAGTGATTAAGATGGATCGTTTTGCGAAATCAGCATGTACTTCCGTAATGGTAGGGAAGAAGGCAAGTCTTGACGGGTCAACAATCATTTCCCGGAACGAAGACCGGCTGGTGGCCATTTACCCGAAGAAGTTTATGGTCCAACCTGCCGTCCGGAACCGGCACGCAACGTATAAGTCAACGTATAATGGACTGACCGTTCCGCTTCCGGCAACGGGAATGCGGTACACAGCAACCCCGAATATTGACCTTAAAGAGGGAATTAACGAGGAAGATGGGATTAACGCCGCGCGCGTGGGCGAAAGTGCTACCGAAAGCGTGTATGCCAATGACCGGGTGCTGGCGTGTGATCCGTACGTTCCCAACGGCTTAGCGGAGGATTCCATGACGACTTTGGTGCTCCCGTACATTCATTCGGCGCGTGAGGGAGTGCAGTACCTGGGAAAACTGGTCGCTAAGTACGGCGCGGCTGAGGGCAACGGGGTCCAGTTTAACGACCAGGATGAGGTGTGGTACATGGAAATTGCCACCGGTCACCACTGGGTTGCGGTCCGGATTCCGGATGACTGCTATGCGGTGGCAGCGAACCAGATTGCAATCGAACAAATTGACTTCAACGATCCGGATAATTTTATGTGGTCCGAAGGGATTCAGCGCTTTGTTACTGATAATCAGCTTAACCCGGATTATGACCAGTGGAATTTCCGCCATATTTTTGGAACCAATACGGTTAAGGATCACCACTACAATACACCGCGGGTTTGGTTTGCTCAGCGGTACTTTAATCCTGAGGTGGAACAGGAGCCGGAGTCACCGGACATGCCGTTTATCCGGAAACCCGCGCGGAAGATTAGCGTCGAGGACGTTCAGTTTATCCTTAAGTCCCACTTTGATGAGACCCCGTACGATCCGTTAGGAAGTGGCAGTGCACGTGACCGGAAGAGGTACCGGGCAATTTCCCTGTCCCGGACGGCGAACTCGCATATTTTGCAGGTACGGCCTACCGCGCAGGCGCACGGGGTTCAGTGGCTGGCTTACGGAATCCCAACGTTTTGTCCCCACGTGCCGTTCTTTACCAATGCTGCGGATACGGACGCATCGTACCGGGAGACACCGGCAAAGATTGATCTCAACAGCGCGTACTGGTTGTACGAAACCCTGACAATGCTGGTCGAAGCGCACTACGACGAATTTATTCAGGATGACTTGGATTACCAGAACGAACTGATGCAGTGGGCACACGCTAAGATTCACCAGGTTGATAAGGAGGCTGCCGGATTAACGGGGGCGGAATTAACAACGTATCTGACCAAACAGAACCACGCCATTGCGGCACACTTTAACGAACGGACGTTGGACTTTATCTTGGAATTAATCGCACGGGGTACGGAGCTTTCGCGGTTGACGTTTAAGATGGACCCGAACTTATAGGAGGATGAACGATGGTTAGTATGCGGCAGCTTGCCCGGTTGGCCGGCGTTTCCCCGGGACTTGTTTCGCGGGTGTTGAATCACGACCCGACACTGGCGGTTACCCCGGCAACCAGGCAGCGCATTCAGGCTCTCGCCGCGCAGTACCACTACGTCCCCGGTAAACGGGGCCCCGGAAAGAAGTGGATCAATTCACTGTGCGTGATTACGGCCGTGGCGGAAAAGGATGAGGTTTATGATGATTACTTTAAGGTCATTATGACTGGCATTACCGCAGCCGCCCGGGAAAACGGACTAAACGTTAAGACCATTTACCGTTTGCCAGAAGGGCCGGCGATGCCCGACATTGAAAAGTATGCGGGAATTGTCATGATTGGGTCGATTACCCCGAAAGCAGTCGCATCCATTGCGGCGCGGAACGCCCACGTTGTTCTGATTGATAACCAGGTGGTGACATCGGGGTATCCGGTCGTAGGAGTCGACCTGGCAGCAATGGCCCGGGATGCGCTCATGGTGTTTACAACCCGCAACGTGGCGCCAATCGGTTTTATCGGTAATACGGTGCGGGGAATGACGCTTACGGGTAAATTAGACGCTGAGGTTGCAGGCGGCCGGTTGGCGGAGTACCGCCGGTTTTGTCGGCAAACCCACCAGCCCGACTACAGCGTTTTGGGGGCGTGGGACCCTGCGTTTGGTTACAGGGCAACCCGGCAACTGTTGACCGCCCACCCTGAAATTCAAGCGCTTCTAATTGCGTCTGATCCGTTGGCATTAGGGGCGTTGCGGGCGGTGGCGGACCTCAATCTGCAAATTCCCGCTGAGCTGGAGGTCTTAAGTTTTGATGACCTCGATTACGCCCAGTACCTGATTCCGCGGCTTTCGACGGCTAAGCTTCCGACGCAGGAGTTGGGCCGGCGGGCGGTTCAGCTGCTTTACCAGCAACTCACAACGGCGCAGGTGACCCCCGAGCAGATTACGCTGCGGGGGGAGTTAAGGATGCGGGAAACAACGAAAAAAGCATAGGTTCATTAAGGAACGGAGGGGAACGAATGATGGTTCTCCTCTTTTGTTATTGCAGATTTAAATGAAAGCGTTATATTAAACATAAACAGATGTTTAATAAGGAGTGGTTGCTGTGAAAATGGAAAACAAGGCGATGCTAATTACGTATCCGAACCGGATGGGGACCAACCTTGCCGAATTAAGGCAGTTGATGACGGGACCGTTCACCAAGGCGTTTGGGGGCGTGCATATCCTGCCGTTTTACTATTCAAGTGGGGATGCGGGGTTTGCGCCGTACCAATATGAAGTGGACCCGCAGTTCGGCTCGTGGGCAGACGTGGAGCAATTAGCAAAGACGCACTACCTGATGTTTGATTTCATGGTGAACCACCTTTCGCCGAAGTCACCCGAGTTCCAGGACTTTGTGGCCTATCACCGCGATTCTAAGTTTGCGGACCTATTTTTGAGTTGGGATCAGTTTTGGCCAGCGGGGCGGCCGACAAAGGAAGACGTGGACCTGATTTATAAGCGGAAGGATAAGGCGCCGTTTATGCCGGTGCGGTTTGCGGATGGAACCACCGAAAAAATCTGGAACACGTTTGGTGACCAGCAGATGGACCTGGATGTTCGGACAGAAACGACGATGCGCTTTATTGAGCAGAACCTAACGCACCTTGCCCAGCATGGCGCCAGCATCATTCGGCTTGATGCCTTTGCGTACGCCGTTAAGAAACTGGGAACCAGCGACTTCTTCGTGGAACCGGAGACGTGGCACTTATTAGACCGAATTAAGGAGATGCTTGCCGGAACCGACGTCACCTTATTACCAGAAATTCATGAGAACTACACGTACAACGAGAAGATGCACGCGCACGGTTACTTTAGCTACGATTTTGTGCTGCCGATCATCACGCTCCACGCCCTGTACTCGCACAGGGTAAAAACGATGGTTGACTGGTTTAACCAGGCGGACATGCACCAGTTTACGACCCTGGACACGCACGATGGCATTGGGGTTGTTGACGGTAAGGACATCTTAACTGATGAAGAACTCGACTACACCGTGGATCAGTTATACAAGGTGGGGGCCAACGTTAAGCGGGCTTACTCGAGTGCGAAGTACCACAACCTTGATATTTACCAGTTAAACACGACGTACTACTCGGCAACGGGGAACAACGACGCGGCGTACCTGTGTGCGCGGGCCCTGCAAATGTTTGCGCCGGGAATTCCGCAGGTGTACTACGTGGGATTATTAGCCGGAAAGAACGATACGACCCTCGTTGAGCAAACCCGGGAAGGCCGGGACATCAACCGCCACTTCTACACGCTTGATGAGGTGCATGCGGAATTACAGCGGCCGGTTGTCCAGAAAGTGCTCCAGCTGTTGGAATTCCGAAACAGCTGCCCGGCGTTTGATTTGGAAGGGACGATTAAGGCGGAAGCGTTAGACGACCACACGATGCGGGTAACGCGGACGGACCGGGAGCAGACGTCCCAGGCAGTTCTGACCGTTGATTTAGCGCAAATGCACTATACCATTGAGGTGAAGGGATAGTTTTTAAAATTGCCGTTCAGATTGTGTAAACAATGGTATAATACGGGTGATTAAGTTAAGGAGGAATTTCACATGAAGATTATTGCCTATGGTATTCGTGACGACGAAATGCCGTACGTTGACGAATGGAAGCAGGCACACAGTGACGTTGAGGTTAAGGTTGTTCAGGAGTTATTAACGATGGACACCGTTGACCAGTGCAAGGGCTTTGACGGGTTAGTTTCATACCAGCAGAAGCCGTACACGGCAGAACTGATTGATGCAATGGGGGCAAACGGCATCAAGTTCTGGTCATTACGGAACGTTGGGATTGACAACATCGACTTTGATGCTGTTAAGCGGAACAACATCGTGCTGACAAACGTTCCGGGATACTCACCGGAAGCCATTGCTGAATTCTCAGTTACGCAGACGCTGCGGTTACTGCGGAACACGAAGCAGTACGAAGCTAAGATGCGTAACGGGAACTTTATGTGGGCTCCGGAAATTGCCGGCGAGCTGAACGAAAAGACCGTTGGGGTGGTTGCTACGGGCCGGATTGGGCGGTTTGCAATCCAGTACTTCCAGGGCTTTGGCTGCAAGGTAATTGCCTACGATCTGTTCCACAACCCGGACATTGAAAAGCAGGGATTATACGTTGACACGCTGGACGAATTATTCGCTCAGGCTGACGTAATCGACCTGCACGCTCCGGCTACCAAGGACAACTATCACATGATTAACGCTGACTCCATCGCTAAGATGAAGGACGGCGCCATCATCATCAACACGGCTCGGGGTGAGCTGGTTGATACCGAAGCACTGCTGAAGGCCGTTCACGACGGTAAGCTGAGCGGGGCTGCTTTGGACACGTACGAAGACGAAGTTGGCAAGTTCAACAACGACTTCGGTAGCTTCGACGCTATTCCGGACGACGTGCTGAAGGGCATGGTTGAAGACGGCCGGATTCTTGTTTCACCACACATCGCCTTCTACACAACGACGGCTGTGCGGAACATGGTTCAGATTGCCTTAAACAACAACAAGCAGTTAATCGAAAGCAATGGGGCAAAGGCTGACTTCATCGTTAAGTACTAAACACCATTGTTAATTTAGAAATAAACAGGAAAGAAGCTTTGACGAATCGAAGCTTCTTTTTTTGCGCTTTTCCCCCGAAGAAACCGGTGGTATGGTGGTACTAGCAACGCGCAGTAATTGAATGGGGGTGAAGTGATGGCGTCAGCATGGTTGTTTTTCTTTAGTGCTGATCAGGGAAGACGGCCGGCGGTGATCCGGAAACTGGTGCGCAACCAGGCAACGAGTTCAACGTTGTTTTGGGCAATGGTTTACGGGCTGCTTGACTGGGAAAATACCATTCCCCACCTGAATGAGCCCCAGTTCACTGCGGCCCTTCAGCAGGACCAGCAGGAGGGCTTGGTGCGTTCCCAGGACGGTGAGCTCTTCTTGACCCCGGAAGGTGCGCGGCAGCGGCAGGAAATGGTCGCCCACCGGCTTGCCTTAACAACGCCGCGGTTATTCCGTCAGGTGGCGGTGGCCGACTGGGTTCAGATGGTGCGCTTTTTGGTACAGGTGGCTTCTGAAGCAAGCTACCATAACGCCAAATACGTTGTGGCGACCGAGCGGCTGCAGTTTAAGGTGACGCTGAAACGGTGGTTGCGCGCCGGTCATTCCCTTGCAGAGTTACGGGATGCATTATCCGGGTCCCTTGCAGCCGTTTTAAAGGCCATGCCTGCCAACCAGGCTGACTGTTACGCTCAGGGATTAGTGGGCCACGGGTACTACGGGCACACGACGGCTCAGCGGGCGACGGGGCAGTTAACCGTCCAGGACGTGCAGGTGAACGACCAAAACGTTGCCCTTGCGGTATGGCAAAAGTGGCAACGTTGGCCGGCGGGAGCAGCGTTAATGACCCCGTTTCGGCGGCCAGAACTAGCCCCGTCACTGGTCACGACGGGAAAGATGATTGCCGCCGGGATGGCGCTCCCAACGATTGCCCAACGGCGGCACTTAAAGCTAAGTACGGTGGCTGACCACGCCGTTATGCTTGCGTTGTACCGACCAGAATTTCCGGTGGCGCGGTTACTAAGCCCAGCACGGATTGCCCAGTTAGACCAGCTAGCGCCCACCGACTACGTTCACTGGGCCTACCGGGACGTGGTGGCGACGGATGCGGCCATCACCTTCCCGGAATTTCGGCTGTACCAGATTAGGAGGTGGCGGCATGAACACGAGTGAAGCAGCGCTGACGACGCAGTTACACCAGCTGTTTGGGTTTGATAAGTTTCGGCCGGGCCAGTTAGCGGTGATTCAAGCCGTGTTGCGGGGGAAGGACACCCTGGCAGTTCTCCCAACCGGGACGGGAAAGTCGCTGTGTTACCAGTTCGCCGGCCGGGCTCTGGGACGACCAGTTATTATCGTTTCGCCACTTCTATCACTGATGCAGGATCAGGTCGAACAGCTCCGTGCTGCCGGTGAAAAACGGGTGGTGGCCCTGACTTCGACGCTTACCCGCCAGGAACGGACGCTGGCACTGCAGACGCTTGCGGCGAACCGGTTTATTTACCTTGCGCCGGAAATGGCGGTCCAGCCAGCAATTATCAGCCGGCTTAAGGAGTTACGGCCAGCCCTTTTTGTGGTGGATGAAGCCCACTGTATTTCACAGTGGGGGCCCGACTTCCGGCCGGATTATCGGCGGTTAGGACAGGTCCGGCATGCACTGGGAGATCCGGTTACCCTTGCGTTGACAGCCACCGCTTCGCCCCGGGTGCAGCGGGATATTGTGAAGACCCTCCGGTTAAACCAGCCAAGCATTCAGGTTCATTCCGTGGACCGGCCGAACATTTTTCTTACGGTTGAGGCGGTTGAAAACGAACGGCTCAAGGACGAGCGGTTGGTTGATTTGGTGCGGACGTTTCAGGGCCCGGGCTTGGTCTACTTTGCTAGCAAGCAACGGGCAAACGAGGTCGCCCGCATGCTGGAGCAGCAGGCGGGGGTGCGGGCAGCTGCGTACCATGCCGACCGGACGAGCGCTGACCGGGCGGTTATTCAGCAGCAGTTTTTACACCACCAGCTTGATGTTGTGTGTGCGACGAGTGCGTTTGGGATGGGGGTGAATAAGGCGGACATTCGGTACGTTATTCACTACCATCTGCCCGCTGACCTTGAAAGCTACGTGCAGGAGATTGGCCGGGCTGGCCGGGATGGGAAACAAAGCCTGGCGGTGCTGTTATACCAGCCGGGTGATGAAACCATCCAACACCGGTTGGGAACGGCCAACCTGCTTCCTGCGGCTGAGGTGCAGTTCTTAGCTGCGCACCGTCATGAGAAGCGGTTTTTCCAGGACGAACGAACGGCGTTGGTGCAAACACTGGTGGATGCCGGGATGAAGCCAGCGACAATTACGAGTTACTTTGACCACCGGCGGCGGGAAAAGCAGCGCGCGCTCCAGGCAATGATGGATTACGTGCAAACCACCGCGTGCCGCCACCAGTTCATTACGGATTATTTCGGGGAACAAACTAGGATTACGCACACTGAGCGGTGTTGTGCAGCGGTGAACACTTCACTAACCCCGGAACAGCTGGGAATGGCTAGGAGACATGCGCCGGCGGAATCCGGGACACAACCGGGGTATGTGGCAATCCTGCAACAGTTATTTAATCTTTAAGAAATCAGGCGCGTATTCTATGGTAGAATATCAATTAGCATAGCTGAGGAGGCATTGTTGATGGCGCAGAATGATCAACACCAGCATGAGAAAAAACCGTGGGAAAATAACTTTGAGGAAAACCGGGACGAGGAAGGCAACTACTCCCGGACGGCAAGCCGACGAAATACACGGAATAACACGATGATTACGACGTCGCTATTAGTGATTTTTGTTGTGATTATCATCGGGACCATCGCCCTGTACTTCGTTTCGCAGCATTCGGCGGCCGCTCAGAAGCAGGCCCCGCGGGTGGCAGCAAGTTCTCGCGTTGTGAAGAAGCCGGCGAGCAAACCTAAAAGCGTAAGACGTCACCGGAAAGCAACGAAGAAAAGTGCGCAGTCAGTTGCCGTTAGTTCCCAGCAACAGTCGCAAAATAGCCAGCAGGGTGGCGAGTATGCTACCGTTCAACCGGGGCAGGGACTGTACCGGGTGGCGGTTAACCATGGCTTGACGGTTGCTCAGTTAAGGCAGCTTAATCCGGGATTAACGACCCTGAGCCCTGGTCAGCAGGTTCGGGTCCGGGAATAACCGGGAAACTAAAAGTAAATCAACGATGGATTGAGGCTGGGGTGTCCAGAACACCGCAACCTTTTATTATTGAACGGAGGAAACAATGAAAAAGATTCAGATTGCAATTGATGGGCCGGCATCGGCCGGAAAGAGTACGGTCGCCAAGATTATTGCTCGTAAATTGGGGTACGTGTACTGTGATACGGGGGCGATGTACCGGGCAACGACCTATGCGGCCCAGCAAGCGGGAATTGCGCTTGATGATGATGCTGCCCTGAAGGAGATGCTTCCTACGATGAAGTTGGAGTTTGTTCCGGACGAGCCAGAGCAGCGGGTAATCGTTAACGGGACGGATGTGACGCGCACAATTCGCCTCCCAGAAATTACCAATAACGTATCAGTGGTTGCGGCTCAGCCGAGTGTGCGGGCCGACCTCACCAAGCGGCAGCAAGACATTGCCGCTGCTGGTGGCATCGTCATGGACGGGCGCGATATTGGAACGACGGTTCTCCCGAATGCTCCGGTGAAGATTTTTCTCGAAGCCAGCGTTCATGAGCGGGCGCTGCGGCGGTTTAAGGAAAACCAGGAAAAGGGAATCGATACGCCGCTTGAAGTGCTCGAACAGGAGATTGCGGCCCGGGATAAGAAGGATTCAACGCGCAAGATTTCCCCGTTAACCAAGGCGCCGGATGCGATTACGGTGGATACGACTTCCATGGGAATTGAGCAGGTGGTTACCCGGATATTGGAGATTGTTCAGGAAGCGACCGCTTAACAAATTTGTAAATTATGTTTGAAGTGTGGCGTGAAATAAGATAAGATATAGTCTAGAGTTAGTCGTTAAGGAGGACACAGTCCATGAGTGAGACAGAAGCAAACAAGGATTTGTTAGAAGCTTTGAATAGCGTACATGAAGTTAAGGTTGGTGAAGTTGTTAAGGGTGAAGTGCTTGCCTTTGACGATGCAAACCAGGCAATTGTTGGAATCGAAAACACCGGTGTTGAGGGCGTTGTTCCTGCTAAGGAGTTCAACCTTAAGCCGGATGAGATTCAGGATAAGATCAAGGTAGGGGATGTTTACGACCTCGTTGTCATCTCCAAGATCGGTTCCGACAAGGAAGGCGGCAGCTACTTGCTGTCACAGCGGCGTCTCGAAGCCCGGAAGGTATGGGACGAAATCGAAAAGAAGTTCGAAGCTGGCGAAATCATCAAGGCTCCTGTTACACAGGTTGTTAAGGGTGGTTTAGTTGTTGATGCTGGTGTGCGTGGTTTCATCCCGGCATCAATGGTGTCAGACCACTACGTTGCTGACCTGAACCAGTTCAAAGGTCAGGAACTCGAACTGAAGATTATTGAAATTGAGCCGAGCGAAAACCGGCTAATCCTTTCCCACAAGGAAATTGCTCACGAAGAGCGGGAAGCCCAGAAGAAGGAAACACTCAGCAAGTTAGTTGCCGGTGACATCGTTGAGGGTAAGGTTGCCCGGTTAACCAACTTCGGGGCCTTCATTGACCTTGGTGGGGTTGACGGTTTAGTCCACGTTTCAGAGATTGCTTTTGAACGGGTTGACAAGCCGTCAGACGTACTGAAGGTTGGTCAGGACGTTAAGGTTAAGGTTCTTTCAGTTGACCCAGAAAAGGAACGGGTTTCACTGTCAATCAAGCAGACGCTGCCGCAGCCATGGGATGACATTGACCAGAAGGTTGCTGAGGGCGACGTCCTTGACGGAACCGTTAAGCGCCTGACGAGCTTTGGGGCCTTCGTTGAAGTCTTCCCTGGAGTTGAAGGGTTAGTTCACATTTCCCAGATTTCTCACAAGCACATCGCAACACCAAACGAAGTACTGACTTCAGGTGAGAAGGTTAAGGTGAAGGTTCTCAGCGTAAACGCTGCAGACCACCGGTTAGCCCTGTCAATCAAGGCGCTTCAAGAGAAGCCTGCTTCTGAAGAAGATGACAGTAACAACAACCGTGGGAGCCGCCGGTCATACCGGAACGAACACGTTGATCTTCCAGAAGAAAGCACTGGCTTTACGCTTGGTGACTTAATCGGCGACGAGTTAAAGAAGAACAACTAAGCGCATTTCAGCGTAAATTCAGGCTGGTTCAGGAGCGGTTGCTGTTGAACCAGCTTTTTTATTGCACCATATCAAGTAGTGAAGGAGGGATTCTGATGGCAAACCCAATACTCGCAATTGTTGGTCGGCCTAATGTTGGAAAGTCAACGATTTTTAACCGCATTGCCGGTGAACGGATTGCAATTGTGGAGGATACTCCCGGAGTTACCCGGGACCGGATCTATGCCCACGGCGAATGGTTAGGGCGGAAATTCAATATTATTGATACCGGTGGGATTGACATCGGCGACGAACCGTTTTTAACCCAGATTACCGAGCAGGCCAAGATTGCGATTGACGAGGCGGACGTAATTGTGTTCGTGACGAGTATTAAAGAAGGTGTCACTGACGCTGACGAACGCGTTGCGAAGATTCTCTATCAGGCTGATAAACCAGTAATCCTGGCTGTTAACAAGGTTGACAATCCGGAACTGCGAAACGAAATTTACGACTTTTATTCGCTGGGATTTGGGGACCCCATTCCGGTGGCTGGAACCCACGGCATCGGCATTGGAGACCTACTGGATAAGGTTTGTCAGGCCTTTCCGGACGACCAGAAACAGGTTGACGACCAGTCAATCAAGTTCAGTTTGATTGGGCGGCCGAATGTCGGGAAATCGTCCCTGGTAAACGCCATTCTCGGGGAGAACCGGGTGATTGTTTCAAGTGTCGAAGGAACGACGCGGGATGCGATTGACACGAAGTTCGTTGCGCCTGACGGAACCGAGTACACGATGATTGATACGGCTGGGATCCGGAAGAAGGGCAAGGTGTACGAAAACACTGAGAAGTATTCCGTGCTCCGGGCAATGCAGGCGATTGACCGTTCCGACGTGGTTTTGGTAGTCTTGGACGCTGAAACCGGAATCCGGGAACAGGATAAGCATGTGGCTGGCTATGCCCACGAGGCTGGTCGCGGTATCATCATTGTGGTAAACAAGTGGGATCTCGTTGATAAGAACGGGTACACGATGCACCAGTTCGAGCAGACCATTCGCGAAGAGTTCCAGTACCTGAGTTATGCGCCGATTGTGTTTGTGTCCGCGAAGACCCACCAACGGTTAAACCGGCTGCCCGCCCTAATCAAGCAGGTGGACCAGAACCATTCGCAACGGATTCAGTCGGCCGTGCTCAACGATGTTTTGATGGACGCGATTGCGCATAACCCGACGCCGACGGAAAACGGCCGGCGGTTACGGGTGTACTACGCAACGCAGGTCGCTATCAAACCACCGACGTTCGTAATTTTTGTGAACGACCCCGATTTGATGCATTTTTCGTACGAACGGTACCTTGAAAATCAAATTCGTGAAGCATTTGACTTTACCGGGACGCCGTTGCACCTAATTGAACGAAAAAGAAAGTAAAATTTGTTAAGAGACTGCGTTAAAAGGTTGTCATATAAAGGGTTGTATGCTATCTTTATACCCGAACAGTGGTTTTGTAATTGCTAGTTCAGATCCCAACATGGGGTTAGCACGGAACGAAGGTTCCATGGGAGGTGAAACACATGGCAAACAAGGCACAGTTAATCGAAAGCGTTGCTGAAAAGACGGGCCTCACGAAGAAGGATGCAACTGTTGCTGTTGATTCAGTATTCAGCTCAATCCAGAACTTCCTGAAGAACGGCGAAAAGGTTCAGTTAATCGGCTTTGGGAACTTCGAAGTACGGCAGCGGGCCGCACGGAAGGGGCGTAACCCACAGACTGGTGCTGAAATCCAGATTCCTGCAAGCAAGGTTCCAGCATTCAAGCCAGGAAAGGCGCTTAAGGACGCTGTTAAGTAATTCAGCCCTTAAAAAACATAGTGACCTCTATCCGGTTAGGATGGGGGTCTTTTTGTATCTTTTAAGGGAGAATTAAAATTCGCGAAGATTGTTCACAATAGTCCGAACAAAGCACAAATAATATCCGAATTACTGCAAATAATGTTCGACTTTTGATTGACTTTACCAGGACTGGTTGCTATTCTTATGGTAAATAAGGAGGGATTACCATGAGTGCAGAGATTAGTATTGTCATGGGGAGTTCGTCAGATTGGCCGACAATGAAGGAGGCCGCAATGATTTTAGATGAATTTGGGGTCGCGTACACTAAGCACGTGATTTCCGCCCACCGGATGCCGCAAGAAATGTTCGCTTTTGCGCAGAATGCGGCGGATAAAGGGTTAAAGGTGATTATTGCGGGGGCTGGGGGCGCTGCCCATTTACCGGGGATGCTGGCGGCCAATACCGTTCTTCCGGTCATTGGGGTGCCGGTTCAAACCCACGCATTAAGTGGAATGGATTCCCTCCTTTCAATTGTTCAGATGCCTGCGGGCGTGCCGGTTGCGACCACCGCGATTGGGACGGCGGGGGCCAAGAACGCGGCGTTACTTGCCCTAGAGATTCTCGGGACAACGAACGCTGACATTTCCCAGAAGCTGCAGGATTACCGTCAGCAGATGCACGATATGGCGGTAGAAAGTGAGGCGCACCTTGACTAGGATTCTCCCTGGACAGACAATTGGCATTATTGGTGGTGGCCAGTTGGGGCAAATGTTGACGTTTGCGGCCAAGCAGGCGGGCTTTAAGGTGGTTATTTTAGATCCTACGCCCGCTTGCCCGGCAGCCCAGGCAGCTGACGAACAGATTGTCGCCCCGTACGATGATCGGGACGCCATTGAACGACTGGCAACGCAGGCTGATGTCCTTACGTACGAGTTTGAAAACGTTGATTTGGCTGCCCTTGAAGCGGTGAGTGACCGGGTAAGAATTCCGCAGGGAACTGAACTGCTCCGGATTACAAAGGACCGGATCCGGGAAAAGACCTTCCTGCGGGATAGCGGTTTACGGACGGCGGCGTTTGCTCCGGTCAATTCGGCGGATGAGTTGCGTCAGGCAGTGGCGACCATTGGGCTGCCGGCCATCCTCAAGACCTGTGAGGGGGGCTACGACGGAAAGGGGCAGGTGACGTTGCGGACGGTCGCTGACCTGGATTTACCGGTCGTACGTGAAATCCTCGCGACAGGGCAGTGTATTTTAGAACAGATGGTTGCCTTTACCTGCGAGTGTTCGGTGATGGTGGGGCGCAGTGTTTCCGGGGAAGTCACCGTTTTTCCGGTAAGTGAGAACATCCACCGAAACCACATTCTGCACGAAAGTATCGTTCCTGCCCGGATTAGCCCAGAATTGCGGGATGAAGCGACGCAGGTTGCCCAGAAGATTGCCGCAAAGTTGAATCTGTGCGGCATCCTCGGGGTTGAGATGTTCATGGGAAAGGACGGCCACGTTTACGTGAACGAACTAGCGCCGCGGCCGCATAATTCGGGCCATTACTCGATTGAGGCGTGTGATTTCTCACAGTTTGCCGTGCACAACCGGGCAATCTGTGACTGGCCGATGCCAGAGGTCCACCTGCTGCAACCGGTCGTGATGGTTAATGTGTTGGGTCAGCACGTCGAACGGGTGCGGCGCCTAATCGCCACCAAGCCGCAGTGGCACTTCCACGATTACGGGAAGGCCGAAGTGCGGCGTGACCGGAAGATGGGGCACGTGACGGTGTTGACGGATGATGTTGCGGCAACGTTAGCGGAGATTGACGCAACGGGTGTTTGGCAGGAAGAACAATAACAGAAAAGGGGAACAAGGATGATTGATCGCTACACCCGCCCGGAAATGGGGCGGTTATGGACGGATGAAAAGAAGTACGAATGCTGGTTGGCCGTTGAGTTGGCAGCGGACGAAGCGTGGGCTAAGTTGGGTAAAATTCCAGCTGCCGACGTGGAAAAACTGAAGAAGAACGCTAAGTTTGATGTTCAGCGGATTCAGGAGATTGAGGCCGTTACCAAGCATGACGTGATTGCGTTTACCCGATGCCTTTCGGAGTCACTGGGACCAGAAAAGAAGTGGGTTCACTACGGACTGACGAGTACGGACGTTGTGGATACCGCCCAGGGGTACCAACTGAAGCAGGTTAATGACCTGTTACGGGCGGACCTGCGGGAGTTCCGGGACATCGTTGCCCGGCAGGCCAAGAAGTACAAGCACACGGTTATGATGGGTCGGACGCACGGGGTCCACGCCGAACCAACAACGTTCGGGTTGAAACTAGCCCGCTGGTATGCGGAAATTAACCGGGATATCGAGCGGTTTGAGCACGCCGCTGCCGGGGTGGAAGCCGGCAAGATCAGTGGGGCCGTCGGAACGTTTGCCAACATTGACCCGCGGGTTGAGCAGTACGTCTGTGAAAAACTCGGAATCCGGGCCCAGGACGTTTCGAGTCAGGTGCTTCCCCGGGACCTACACGCGGAGTATCTGGCAGCCATGGCGCTGATTGCGACGAGCCTGGAAAACTTTGCGACGGAAATTCGGAGTCTCCAGCGGACCGAGATTCACGAGGTGGAAGAACACTTTGCGAAGGGCCAGAAGGGGTCGTCGGCAATGCCGCATAAGCGCAATCCAATTGGGTCAGAAAACATCTGTGGGTGTGCCCGGGTCATTCGGGGGCACATGGTGACGGCCTTCGAGGACGTTGCGTTATGGCACGAGCGTGATATTTCCCACTCCTCCGCTGAACGGATGATCTTACCGGACACGACTGCACTGTTGGACTACATGCTCCACCGGTTTGGCAAGATCCTGGCTAACCTGGACGTCTTCCCGGAGCGAATGAAGGCCAATATGGACCAGACGCTGGGATTAATTTACAGTGGGCGCGTGCTTAACAAGTTGGTTGAAAAGGGCATGAGCCGGGAGGAAGCGTACGACACGATTCAACCGAAGACGGCGAAGGCATGGGCCGAAAAGGTACCGTTCCGGCCGTTGTTGGAGGCGGACCCGGCGATTACGGACCGGCTTTCGCCCGCCGAGTTGGACGATGCGTTTGATTATCACTGGCACCTCCGCCACGTGGACGAAATCTTTGCCCGGGTAGGACTAGATGAGTAATTAAGTAAAACGGTGGGACTGTAATGGAACGGCCTGCCGTTTTTGACTGCCAAGTCTAAAATGATAATTATCACCGGAAGGAAGGACTTTTTCCTGGTGGTGTTTCATGAAGGTTGCTGATGATCTGAATTTATGATATATTAATGGTGTTTTTAAGACTCGTAGTGGAGTGAGCAGCGATGCTCGCTCTTTTTAATGCGGCGAGTAATCTTAGGCAAAGGAGGGTCATTGTGAGCAAGAGTGTTGTTGAAACGGTCACGGAGCTGGTTACCCCCATCCTGGACGCCCACCACTTCGAACTCGTTGACGTTGAGTTCGTTAAGGAGGGGAAGGGCTGGTATCTCCGGGTTTTCATTGATAAGCCGGGGGGAATTAACATTGAGGAATGTGCCCTGGTGAGTGACCAGTTAAGCGAGCAGCTAGACGAGTGTGATCCCGATCCGATTCCGCAGGCATATTACCTGGAAGTTTCGTCTCCTGGGGCTGAACGGCCGTTAAAGAAGGAACGGGACTATGAACGGGCGGTTGGTGAGTACGTTCATGTATCTTTGTACCAGCAACTTAACGGGAAAAAGGTTTATGAAGGAATGCTAACCAAGGTAACCCCAACGGAGTTAACCATGGAATACGCCGATAAGGCGCGCACTAAGACAATCGTTATTCCGCGGACCCAGGTTGCTCAGGCCCGCCTAGCAATTAAGTTTTAATACCGAGAAAAGAGGAGTAGCAGTGAGTAAAGAACTACTAGACGCACTCGACGTCTTAGAAAAGGAAAAGGGCGTTAAGCGGGAAATCGTAATCGACGCCCTGGAGGCGGCGTTAAGTTCAGCATACAAGCGGAACTATGGTCAGGCCCAGAACGTGGCGGTCGACTTTGACGAAAAGAAGGGGAACGTTCACGTTTACGCCGTGAAAACGGTCGTTGACGAGGTGGCTGATCCCCAGCTTGAAGTGAGCTTAAAGGATGCCTTAGACATTAACAAGGCATACGAACTGGGCGACACAATTAAGTTTGAGGTCACCCCGGGCAACTTCGGCCGGATTGCCGCACAGACTGCCAAGCAGGTGATCCTCCAGCGTGTGCGGGAAGCTGAACGGGAGAAGATTTACAACGAATACATCCAGTACGAGCACGAAATCGTAACGGGGGAAATTGAACGGCAGGATTACCGGTTTATTTACGTTAACCTGGGCGACGTTGAGGCGGTAATGTCCCGCCGCGACCAAATTCCTGGCGAACAGTACAACTCCCACGATAAAATTAAGGTGTACATCTACAAGGTTGACAACGCCACGCGGGGGCCGCAGGTATTTGTCAGCCGGGCGCACCCGGACCTGCTGAAGCGGCTGTTTGAACAGGAAGTCCCGGAAATCTTTGACGGGACGGTTGAAATCAAGGCCGTTTCCCGTGAAGCCGGTGACCGTGCGAAGGTGGCCGTTTGGTCAAACGACCCGAATATCGACCCAGTTGGAACGTGTGTTGGCCCCCGGGGCCAGCGGGTTCAGGGAATCGTTAACGAACTCCATGGTGAAAACATGGACATTGTGCAGTGGAGTGAAGACCCGGCGGAATTCATTGCCAACGCCCTTAACCCGGCGGACGTCTTAGAAGTGCGGTTTGATCCGGAAAATGACCGCGCATGCACGGTCGTGGTTCCGGAAGACGAATTATCCCTCGCAATTGGGAAGCGCGGGCAAAACGTTCGGCTTGCCGCCCAGTTAACGGGATACAAGATCGACATTAAGTCCGAAGAAGAAATGGCAGAGCTCGACGCCCAGGCGGCCTTAGCTCCAGAAGAACCTCTTGACGAAGAAGCTGAGGTTAGTGTGCAGGACGAGGCGCCCATTGAAGTCGAACCTGCTGCGGACACCACTGATGCCGACGAACAGGAGGACTAGCAATGGGACAACGGAAGGTGCCAATGCGCAAGGACATTGTGACCGGAACAATGTGGCCGAAGAAGGAACTTGTACGGGTGGTCCGCAACAAGGAAGGCGAGGTCAGCATTGATCCGACCGGCAAGAAAAACGGCCGGGGAGCATACATTGCGTTGGATGTTGATGTGGCGAAGAAGGCGCAGGCCGAGCGGACGTTTGACCGGGCATTTGGGGTAAAAATTGCCCCGGAATTTTACGATGAACTGGTCGCATACGTTGACCACCAGGTTGCCCGGAAAGAACTGTTTGGTGATGCTAAGTAATCAGATTAGCGGCCTTTTGGGGTTAGCCCGGCGTGCCCGGAAGTTAACCACGGGGACCAACCAGGTGTTAACCCGGGTCCGGGCGCACGCAACGTTTTTGGTTGTGCTTGCGAGTGATTGCGGTAGCCGGACGAAGAAAACGGTGGCAGATAAGTGCCGCAGTTTCGGGATTCCGCTGGTTACCCCGCTAACCCAGGCAGAACTGAGCGCAGCAATCGGCCAGCAACGTAGCGTCGTTGCGGTTGACGATGCGGGGTTTGCGAAGAAGATTACGGTCCTTGCCCAACAGGCCACAAACCAGAATTAAGACTACTCCTATTAATTACAGGGAATAACCGCAGTGGGTAAATCTGACTATCCACACCTGAAAGCGGGATGAAAGGGAGAGTGAAGTTATGAGTAAGAAACGGATTTACGAACTAGCGAAGGAACTTAACGTTGCAAGTAAGGAAGTCTTGCAGGCAGCTAAGGCCCAGGGAATTAAGGTGGGCAACCACATGTCAGCCGTGACCCCAGATGAGGAACAGCGGATCCGGACGGCCATGAAGCCCGCTGCTAAGCAGAAGAAAGCTAACCCGATTGCTAAGAAGAAAGCTGTTAAGCCGGCTGCCAAGAAGGCAACGAAAAAGCCCGCTAACTCCCAGCCGAAAGCGGCCAAGAAGAAACCAGCCGCTAAGCCCAGTAACAAAAGCGGCAAACCAGCACCCCAAGCTGCCCAGAAGAAACGGCCGCAGGCAAATGCAAGTGTGCGGAAGAGTCGGCAACAGGGCGAAGAGGAGAGCAGTTACGGCCGCTCAAACCGGGACCGGCAGAATGACCGGAAGTTTAAGCAGAACGGGAAGCGGACGGGGAATAATAACCGTCGTTTTGGCAATAACCAGAACCGTTTTAGCAAGAAGAACCGGAAGAACAAGAAGTTCCGTAAGCAGCAAAAGAAGCAGCCGGCAACACCACGGAAGAATAAGCCGTTACCGGACACACTCGTTTACACGGTCGGAATGAACGTGGCGGACATCGCCAAGAAGATCCACCGGGAACCAGCCGAAATTATCAAGAAGCTGTTCATGCTCGGGGTAATGGTTAACCAAAACCAATCATTGGACAAGGATACGATTGAGATTCTGGCCGATGAGTACGGGATTAAGGCCGAAGAAAAGGTCGAGGTCGATGTTTCTGATATCGACAAGTTCTTTGAGGAAGAGCAGAAGAACACGGACCACCTTGAAAACCGGCCACCAGTTGTCACGATCATGGGCCACGTTGACCACGGGAAGACGACGCTGCTGGATAAGCTGCGGCACTCAAACATTACTGCCGGAGAAGCCGGCGGGATTACGCAGCACATCGGGGCTTACCAGATCAAGCGGAACGGCAAGACGATTACCTTCCTTGATACGCCGGGGCACGCCGCCTTCACAAACATGCGGGCGCGCGGAGCGGACGTAACGGATATTACCGTGCTGGTGGTCGCTGCGGATGATGGGGTGATGCCCCAGACAATCGAGGCCATCAACCACTCCAAGGCTGCCGGGGTGCCAATCATCGTTGCGGTCAACAAGATTGACAAGCCGGGCGCTAACCCGGACCACGTGATGGAACAGCTGACAGAGTACGAGCTGATTCCGGAAGACTGGGGTGGTGACACGATCTTCGTGAACATCTCAGCTAAGTTTGGCAAGAACATTGACGACTTGCTGGACATGATCCTGCTTGAGTCCGAAATGCTTGAACTCAAAGCCAACCCGAACCAGCACGGAGCAGGGTCTGTAATCGAAGCGCGGTTGGATAAGGGCCGCGGGTCAGTCGCTACTCTGCTGGTCCAGCAGGGAACCCTGCACGTTGGGGATCCGATTGTTGTCGGCAACACCTACGGGCGGATCCGGACGATGACGGACGCTTACGGTAAGCGGGTTAAGGAAGCCACCCCGGCGATGCCAGTCGAGATTACCGGGTTAAACGATGTGCCGGAATCCGGGGACCGCTTCATCACGTTTGACGACGAAAAGACGGCGCGGGCTGCCGGTGAAGAACGGGCTAAGCGCGCCCTGATGAAGGAGCGGAGCCAGGTTAACCACGTGACGCTTGATAACCTGTTTGACACAATGAAGGAAAACGACATGAAGAAGGTCGACCTGATCATCAAGGCCGACGTTCAGGGGTCGGTTGAAGCCCTCGCCCAGAGTTTCCAGAAGATTGACGTGGACGGCGTACGGGTCAACATCATTCACCAGGCCGTCGGTGCCATCAATGAAAGTGACGTAACGCTGGCGGAGGCTTCCAACGCAATCATTATTGGGTTCAACGTGCGGCCAACACCGCTCGCCAAGGCCCAGGCGGAGAGCAGCAACGTCGACATCCGGCTACACAACGTCATCTACAAGGCCATTGATGAAGTCGAAACCGCGATGAAGGGAATGCTGGAGCCGGTTTACAAGGAAAAGGTTACCGGCCAGGTCGAAGTCCGCAAGACCATCAAGGTTTCCAAGCTGGGAACGATTGCGGGTTCCTACGTCACGGACGGGGTCATCAAGCGGGACAGTGGTGTCCGGCTGATCCGGGACGGCATCGTTATCTACGACGGCAAGCTGTCCAGCCTCAAGCGGTTTAAGGACGACGTGAAGGAAGTTAAGGCCGGCTACGAGTGCGGGCTGATGATTGAAAACTACAATGACATTAAGGTTGGCGACCAGATTGAGGCCTACGTCATGGAAGAGGTCCCGGTTGACCAGCGTTAGAAAACGGTGGTGAGAAAATGGCACAACAGTTTCGCGTTGGGCGGCTTTCCCAGGAGATTCAGCGGGAAGTCACTGATATTTTGCAAAAGAAGGTGCGTGATCCCCGCGTTCAGGGGGTGACGGTCACGGGCGTCGACGTGACGGGTGACCTACAGCACGCAACCGTCTATTACAGTATTCTGGATGATAAGGCGTCGACTGCCGCGAAGGTTCAGGCTGGCTTAGATAAGGCCACTGGGCTGATTCGTGGTGAACTTGGGCACCGGCTGAGCATTTACGTGACGCCGGAGTTGAAGTTTGCGCAGGACGATTCGGTGCGTTACGGTAACCGGATTGATCAGCTGTTGACCCAGCTTCATCAGCAGGATAAGTAAAAAAACAAAGAGGCTGAGACGGGGGTCCCAACCTCTTTTTGTGATTAATGAGGTGTATTTATGAACGGAATTTTACCCCTTTACAAGGACCGGGGGATGACCAGTAACGACTGCGTAATGCGGTGCCGGCATCTGTTTCATACGCGGAAAGTTGGGCATAGTGGCACGCTTGATCCGGCGGTGGCGGGTGTGTTGCCCATCTGCATTGGCCACGCGACCAAGGTAGTCAACTACCTGATGGCTTCTGGTAAGGTGTACCAGGGCGAACTAATCTTAGGCAAGGCGACGGAAACCGAGGACTTAGAGGGGGCCGTGGTGGCCCAAAAACCGATTACCACGCCCTTTAGCGCGGCCGCACTCGATGATGCCATGGCGCAGTTTCAGGGGACGATTACCCAGGTGCCGCCAATGTATTCGGCAGTCAAGGTTCACGGCAAACGGCTGTATGAGTACGCCCGGGCAGGCGAAGAGGTTGCCCGGCCAGCCCGGCAAATTCACGTGGACTACTTTAAGCAGCTCCGGTCAGCGACCTACGATGCCGCCGCCCAGGAACAGCACGTCTTCTTTGAGGTGGCGTGCGGGAAGGGGACCTACGTCCGGACGCTGGCGGTTGATCTTGGTCGGGCACTCGGCGTTCCCGCGGTGATGGCGCGGTTAACCCGGATTAAGAGCGGGGGGTTCACCAGTGACGAGACGGTGACCCTCGCCCAGCTGGAGGAAATGGACGACCAGCAGCGTGAAAATACGCTGGTTTCCGTGGACCACGCCCTGCGGACACTGCCGCACCACCAGTTGACCGCAAGTGAGTGGCAGCGGGTGCAAAACGGTGGTTTTCTTGCCAAAAAGCAGGTGACTGCCGGCCAGCCGGTGCCGCGCGTTGTTTTACAAACCGGGCTGCGCGTCCGGGCGGTCTACTGTTATAATGAAAAGCAGCACCGGTACCAGCCGGAGCGGATGATCGATTTAAGTGAGTAGGTGATGGAATGGAGACGGTGGAGATTACGAGTGTGGAAGACGTCACCCGGGCAGCCGGCGTGCCGGTCGTTCTCGCGGTGGGCTTCTTTGACGGCGTTCATCGGGGCCACCAGCGGGTGATTGAAGCGGCCAAGGAGGAAGCTTCCCGGCGGAACGCCCGGTTAGGCGTCATGACGTTTGACCGGTACCCGAAATTAATGTTTCAGGGCATGCGGTGGCAACCCTTCCGGTACCTGACATCGCCTGCGCAAAAGGCCGCCCACTTTGCTGCGTTGGGGGCTGATGTGGAGTACATTCTCACGTTTGACGAAACCTTAGCGGAGATGGCGCCCCAGGACTTTGTTGACCGCTACATTGTAGGGTTAAACACGGTGGCGGTGGTTGCCGGGGAGGATTTCACGTTTGGCAACCCCCGCGTGGCTAACATGCACACCCTCCCGCAGTACGCCAAGGGCCGGTTTGATGTTTTACCGGTTACCCACCTTCTTCAGGATAACGATAAAATCAGCTCCACCCGGATCCGGAAGGCCATTGATGGCGGCGACGTGCAGCTGGCCAACCGACTTTTGGGATACCCGTACGAAACGAACGGATACGTGGTGCACGGGTTTGCCCGGGGGCGGCGTCTGGGCTTTCCAACGCTCAACATCGCGGATGGGGATAACCTGCGCTTGCCGGCAATCGGGGTGTACGCCGTGCAGGTCAACGTGCAGGGAACATGGTATAACGGGATGGCTTCGCTGGGGCGGAACGAAACGTTTGGTGACCACAACGACGTGGTCCTCGAGATTAACCTATTTGACTTTGACCAGATGGTATACGGCCAGTTCGTGAAGGTCCGCTGGTTTGACTTTGTGCGTGGGCAGCAAAAGTTTGCGTCTGCTGATGAGCTGGTCACCCAGTTAAAGCAGGACCGGCAAACGATTCAAGCATGGTTTGCCCAACAACAGAAAAATTAAGCCAGAATATTGACGAATGCCAATCAATTTTGTATATTATAGGTGACTTAGCACTTAGCAATTATGAGTGCTAAGTGCTAAAAGAGGTGATTGTGGTGTTAACGGAACGTCAACTGTTAATTCTTGAGACGATCATTAAGGATTACACGGATGTCGGGCAACCAATTGGTTCAAAAACGTTGCAGGAGCAATTACCAGTCCATGTGAGTTCAGCAACGATTCGTAACGAGATGGCGGCGTTGGAGAAGGCGGGACTCATTCGCAAGGAACATTCTAGTTCCGGCCGGGTGCCGTCAATCAAGGGCTACCGGTACTATGTTGATAACATTTTGACGCCGGCCCAGGTTGACCAGCAGGCCCTCGCGGATATTCGCTCGTCTTTTCAGGGGGATTTTTCGAAGGTTGACGAAATCGTGGCGGCGTCCGCCAACATTTTGTCGGACCTGACAAACTACACGACGATTACCCTGAAGCCGGAGGTCGAGGACGTTCTCTTGGAAGGCTTCCGGATGGTGCCACTGGGGAACCAGCAGGTGATGGCTATTCTTGTGGCTAGTGACGGGACGGTTGAGAGTAAGCTGTTCCAGTTGCCTGAAGGCGTGACGGGTGATCAGGTTGAACCCGTGATGCGCGTGATTAACGACCAACTTGTGGGCGTGCCGCTCCGGCAAATTCCAGCTAAGTTGACCGCTAACATTGGCTTAATTGCCAAGTACTTCAAGCAACCCGCTGGGATGGTCGCCGTTGTGAGTGACATTCTACAAAAGATTGCGCACGAGCAGTACTTCGTTGGCGGGAAGATGAACGTCTTTAACTTTGCCAACGATGGTGATTTGGATGAAGCCAAGTCGCTCTATGCGTTGATGGAACGGGCACCGGAGTTATCCGACATTGTTGATCCCCAGGACAAGGACATTACCGTGAAGATCGGTGATGAGATGGCGAACCAATTATTGCTGAATTATAGTGTGGTTTCAGCGACCTACAACGTGGATGACTACGGGAAGGGCATGATTGCCATTCTCGGGCCAACCAACATGCCGTACTCCAAGGTGATTGGGCTTCTGGGGGCACTCCGGCAGGAATTAACGCGTAAAATGCTGAACTACTACCATAATTTTGACGAGTAGAAAAGGGGTGTTGACGTGGCAGCGGATAAGGAAAAAGCAAACCAAGAAGTGGCAGCCGCCAAGGAGAAGGCCCAGGATTCTAAGAAGCAGGAATCAAAAAAGGCTGCGGCGAAAAAGAAGCCAACGGCCAAGGACCAGCTGAAGGCGGCGCAGGAACAGATTGACCAGCTTACGAAGGAAAAGGATGAGCTGGAAGATAAATACCTGCGGGCTGAAGCGGAAATGGCTAACATGCAAACGCGCTACAAGAAGGAGCAGGAGCAGCTGTTGAAGTATCAGAGTCAGCGGTTGGCAACTGCGGTGCTACCGGTGATTGATAACCTGAACCGGGCGCTTGAGATTGAGGTGGATGACGAAGCTTCCAAGAATCTCAAGCAGGGGGTCGAGATGGTGGCTAAGGACTTAAGTAAGGCCTTTACCGACAACGAAATCACCAAGATCGAATCCCTCGGCAAGAAGTTCAATCCGACGCTCCACCAGGCCGTCAAGAGTGTGCCGGCTGAGGATGGGCAGGAACCCGAGACAATCGTTGAGGTGTTCCAGGATGGTTACATGTTAAAGGACCGTGTTTTGCGGCCAGCCATGGTCGTTGTTGCACAGTAATTAAGAAGAAAAAGAGGTAAGGTAGATGTCAAAGATTATTGGAATTGACCTTGGGACGACGAACTCAGCCGTTGCCGTCCTCGAAGGTAAGGATGCAAAGATTATCACCAATCCGGAAGGAAACCGGACAACACCGTCCGTTGTTTCCTTCAAGAACGGGGAAACACAGGTTGGTCAGGTTGCTAAGAACCAGGCCATTACCAACCCAAACACCGTTTCATCAATCAAGCGGCACATGGGCGAAACCGACTACAAGGTCGACATTGATGGTAAGAAGTACACGCCACAGGAAATCTCAGCCATGATTCTCCAGTACATCAAGGACTACGCAGAATCATACCTGGGTGAAGACGTGACGCAGGCCGTTATCACGGTTCCAGCCTACTTCAACGACTCCCAGCGGCAGGCTACCAAGGATGCCGGAAAGATTGCCGGTTTAAAGGTTGAACGGATTGTTAACGAACCGACGGCCGCTGCTTTGGCTTACGGGCTTGACAAGCTGGACAAGGATGAAAAGATTCTTGTGTTCGACCTTGGTGGGGGAACGTTTGATGTTTCCATCCTGGAACTCGGTGACGGGGTCTTTGAAGTGCTCTCCACGAACGGGGATACCCATCTTGGTGGGGACGATTTTGATAACAAGATCATCGACTGGATGGTTGCCAACTTCAAGGAAGAACACGGGGTTGACCTGTCCCAGGACAAGGTTACGCTGCAGCGGATGAAGGAAGCCGCTGAAAAGGCCAAGAAGGACTTATCCGGAATGTCTGAGACGCAGATTTCACTGCCATTCATCGCTTCTGGTGAAAACGGTCCACTGCACCTGGACATGACGTTGACGCGGGCAAAGTTCAACGAACTGACCGCTGACCTGATTGACCGGACAAAGATTCCTGTCCGGAACGCCCTGAAGGATGCCGGCTTAACAAACAGCGACATTGACGAGGTTATCCTGGTTGGTGGTTCCACGCGGATTCCGGCCGTTAAGGAAGCCGTTGAAAAGGAAACCGGCCACAAGCCGAACGAATCAGTTAACCCGGACGAAGCGGTTGCTTTAGGAGCTGCTATCCAGGGTGGTGTGATTACCGGTGACGTGAAGGACGTTGTTTTACTGGACGTTACGCCACTGTCCCTTGGAATTGAAACCATGGGTGGGGTCTTCACCAAGTTAATTGACCGGAACACGACGATTCCAACCAGCAAGAGTCAGGTCTTCTCAACTGCTGCTGATAACCAGCCAGCCGTTGACATTCACGTGCTGCAGGGTGAACGGCCGATGGCAGCGGACAACAAGACGCTTGGCCGCTTCCAGTTAACGGACATTCCGCCGGCACCACGTGGCGTTCCGCAGATCGAAGTTAAGTTCGACATCGACAAGAATGGAATCGTGAACGTATCAGCGAAGGACCTCGGGACTAACAAGGAACAGAAGATTACCATCAAGAGTTCATCAGGACTTTCCGACGATGAAATCGACCGGATGGTGAAGGAAGCTAAGGAAAACGAAGCTGCCGATAAGAAGCGGAAGGAAGAAGTTGACCTCCGGAACGAAGTCGACCAGCTGCTCTTCCAGTCTGAAAAGACCCTGAAGGAATTAGACGGGAAGGTTTCTGAAGACGAGGTCAAGAAGGCTAAGGATGCGCGTGAAGCCCTGAAGAAGGCGCAGGAGTCAAACGACATTGACGCCATGAAGAGCAAGAAGGATGACCTGACCAAGATCATTCAGGACCTGTCAGTCAAGCTGTACCAGCAGGCTCAACAGGCCCAGGGTGCTGCTGGTCAAGCTGACGGCAGTGCTGCCGGGAACACCAATACCAACGGAAGTGCCGACGACAACACCGTTGACGGTGACTTCAAGGAAGTTGACCCGGACGACAAGAAGTAAACGCTGATTTGAGTGGTTACATTCCAGGGGGGTGGCAGTGGCCACGCCCCTGGTTGGTTTTAATGGAGGAAGAAAATGGCTGAAAGTGATCCGTATAAGGTACTAGGCGTTGACCGGGACGCCTCGGACGCCGAAATTAAGAAGGCGTACCGGCGGCTTTCCAAGAAATACCACCCGGACCTGAACCACGAGCCGGGAGCCGAAGAGAAGTTTAAGGAAGTCAACGACGCCTATGATATTCTCGGCGACCCGCAAAAGAAGGCCCAGTACGATCAGTTTGGGTCAACCGGACAGCAGTTTAACGGTGGGGGTGCCGGCGGCTTTGGCGGCGCAAACTTCAACGGCGGGTTCGGCGGTGGCTTTGATGACATCTTTAATTCGTTCTTCGGCGGTGGCCGGAGCGCAGCCCAGCAGGCCAACGCACCACGGCAGGGCCGCGACCTGCAGTATGAGATGCACCTGACCTTTAAGGAGGCCATCTTCGGGAAGAAGACGGACATTGAATACACCCGCGAAGACACGTGTAAGGACTGTCACGGAACGGGTGCCAAGCCGGGAACTTCGCCGGTCACGTGTTCCCGGTGTGGCGGGCGCGGATTCATCCAGGTTCAGCGGCAAACCCCGCTTGGCCAAATGGTTTCCCAGCAGGAATGTGACGTGTGCCACGGAACCGGGAAGGAGATCAAGGACAAGTGCCCGACGTGTGGTGGCACTGGCCACGTGCGGGAGAAGCACGCGATTGAAGTCACCGTTCCAGCCGGAATTGAGGACGGCAACCAGATGCGGCTTCAGGGCCAAGGAGAAGCCGGTGAAAACGGTGGCCCGTACGGTGACCTGTACATCGTGTTCCGGGTGGCCCCAAGCAAGCAGTTTAAGCGGGACGGGGCGGAAATTTACCTCGACCAGCCGATCAGCTTCGTGCAGGCTGCCCTGGGTGATGAAATCAAGGTGCCAACCGTTCACGGGGACGTTGAGTTGCGGATTCCAGCAGGAACGCAGACCGGTACGACCTTCCGGCTGCGGGGCAAAGGCGCCCCACGGCTGCGGGGAACGGGTAACGGTGACGAGCAGGTCACCGTCAAGATTCAAACGCCAAAGAAGCTTTCCAAGAAGCAGAAGGAAGCACTGCGGGACTTTGCGGTGGCTTCGGGAGAGAGCGTGGCGAGCGAATCACTATTTGAACGGATTAAGAACAAGATCAACAAGTAGTGGCTGGCCCCTAGCGTTTCCCTGAAATAAATGCTAAAATGGTTGCTGTTAGCCTAGCGCTAGTAGAATATATTCGAATAGTTTGGAGGTTAGACGCATGCGTGAACATATCACATTAGAGTGCACAGAATGTGGTGAACAGACGTACCTTTCAAGTAAGAACAAGCGGAACAATCCGGACCGGATTGAACTGAAGAAGTACTGCCCAAAGCAGCGGAAGGTTACGTTACACAAGGAAACGAAGTAACCAGCGAGGGGACCGTGATGAATCACGGCCCCCTTTGTGGTTTTTTAAGGAGAAAACGATGGATAAAAAAGAAGCGCGGAACCGGCAGCTGGCGGCAATCGCTGCGGCGGAGCAGGCGGGCCAGCAGGACTGCGACGGAAAGAGTATTTTGACACACCTGTATCAATCACCGGAGTGGCAGGCCGCTCAGACAATTGGCGTCACGATTAGTAGCGGCACGGAACTGGCAACCCGGCCCATTATTCAGCATGCGTTGGCAGCCGGCAAACGGGTGGCGGTGCCGCGTTGTTTACCCCACCGCCAGATGGCGTTTTGGGACTGCCTGCAACCAGCCATTACGTGGCAGCAAAGTCCCTTTGGGGGAATCTGGGAGCCGCATACGTCCCAACCAGCGCTTGCCAAGGAGGCCATCGACCTCATCGTGGTCCCGGGGCTGGCGTTCAGCTCGCAGCATGACCGGTTAGGGTTTGGCGGGGGCTACTATGACCGCTACCTGCAAGACTACCAGGGCGTAACGGTGGCGTTGATGGATACTGCCCGGCAAGTTGCGGTTGCGGACTGGCCCGTTGAGCCGACCGACGTCCGGATAAAACTTTTGATTGGGGTGAATGGGATTGACCGAAACGTGGCGGAATAAACCGCTGGTAACTGACCTATTGATTACGATCAACGTGGTGGTTTTCATTGCGATGGTGCTTGCGGGCGGACCGACGAAGCCGCAGGTCCTGGTGACCTTTGGGGCAAAAATCAACCAGTTAATTAGTGTGGGCCAGTGGTGGCGCCTGATAACGCCGATGTTTTTGCACTTGGGGGTACAGCACATCGTGTTAAACATGGTGACGCTCTATTTCCTGGGGGTGGCCACCGAACCACTCTTTGGCCACTGGCGCTTTTTGCTAATCTACCTGGGAAGCGGGGTAGCCGGCAACATTGCCAGCTATTTCTTCACGCCGGCGGTTTCGGCCGGGGCCAGTACGGCCATCTTTGGGCTGTTTGGCGCGTACCTGATGCTGGGGGTGGCGTTTCGGGAACAACCGGGAATCCGGCAGACGGCCCGGACCTTCCTCACGTTGGTTTTGTTGAACGTGGTGTTTGACATGTTTGGCAGTGGGATTGACCTGGCAGGCCACCTTGGTGGTTTGATCGGGGGCTTTTTGCTGGCGTCCGTGTTGGCTGCGCCCCGGGTTGGCCGGGTGTCCTGGTGGCAGCGTGGGTTAGCGGCCGTGGCTCTGGTCGGACTTGTCCTGATCGCCGGTTACGGGTTAATGATGAAAGCGGTCTAATCCGCGGTTTATTCAGCGCCGGCGGTATGCTATAATGCTATCGTGTTGCCTTGACAGAATGAACGCAGTGGGGAGGCGAGCAGGATGAAAACCCTGTATGATGTCCAGCAGTTATTAAAACAGTTTAACGTCTTTGTCTACGTGGGCAAGCGGTTATGGGACATCGAGTTAATGGCCCTCGAACTGGATCACCTGTACGAGGCGGGCGTGGTCGATAAGCAGACCTTCGTGAAGGCGAAGCTCGTGTTAAACCGGGAGCACGCGGTTGAAGAGGAGCGCGAGCAGGCCAAGCAGAATTAGGCAGGAGGCATACGAAAGATGGAAAAGAAGCTCATTGGGGTTGACCTGGGCGGAACAACGATTAAGTTTGCGATCGTCACCAAGGACGGTGAGATTCAGCAGAAGTGGAGCATTGAGACCAACATTTTAGATGATGGGTCCCACATTGTGCCGGACATTATCGAATCAATTAACCACCACCTGGACATGTACAACATGACCCCGGATGACTTTTACGGCATTGGGATGGGGACGCCCGGAACGGTTGACATTGAAGCAGGTACGGTGGTCGGTGCGTACAACCTGAACTGGCGGACCATCCAGAACGTGAAGGAAAGCATTGAAGCCGGCACGCGGATTCCATTTGTGCTGGATAACGACGCAAACGTGGCGGCCCTCGGGGAACGCTGGATGGGTGCCGGCGAAAACGCCAACGACGTGGTCTTCGTGACCCTCGGGACCGGTGTTGGAGGTGGAATTATCGCTGACGGCCACCTCCTTCACGGGATGCGGGCTGCCGGCGAAATCGGCCACATCAACGTTGAACCGGAAGGCTACCTGTGCACGTGCGGCAACCACGGTTGTTTGGAAACATACGCTTCCGCTACCGGCGTGGTGCACATTGCCCACGACATGGCCGAAGAGTACGCCGGTAACTCCGAGCTCAAGCAGCTGAGTGACGCGGGGGAAGAGATTACTTCCAAGCTGGTCTTTGATCTGGCTAAGGAGGATGACCCGCTTGCCAAGATGGTGGTCGACAAGGTGTGCCACTACCTGGGAATGGCCTGCGCAAACATCTCAAGCATCCTCAACCCGGCCTACATCGTGATTGGTGGGGGCGTTTCAGCCGCCGGGAAGTTCTTGCTGGACCAGGTTGAGCACTACTTCGAGCATTACGCCTTCCCGACGATTCGGGAGACGACGCAGCTGCGGCTTGCCCAGTTAGGAAACACGGCGGGTGTTCTTGGCGCCGCTTCACTGGCACTCCAGTTTGTTGATTAGGAAGAGGGATTGACGTGAAATCATCAATTTGGCTTTGGATTGATATTATTTTAATTGCGCTGTTGGCGTGGATGTTTATCGGCCCGTGGCTGAGCACGTTAAACGCCAAGCGCTACGCAAAGTTATTGGAAAACGACGAGTTTAAGAAAGGCCTTCACACCGCGCAGGTGATTGATGTGCGCGAAGAGCGGAGCTTCAAGAAGAAGCACATCATGGGTGCGCGGAACATGCCGTATTCCCAGTTTAAGCTCTTCATCAGTGCTTTGCGGAAGGACCGGCCCGTCTACATCTATGAGGACGGGAAGACGCTGGCCGTAAAGGTGGCTAAGAAGCTCAAGAAGGCGGGCTTTACGGACCTGGCGATTTTGAAGAACGGCTTTAGTGACTGGGATGGCAAGGTTAAGACCGGGCACTAGGAGCATGTGAATACTTAAAGCAACAAGAAGCGGACTGATAATTGTCAGTCCGCTTCTTGCTATAATCACGTATTCTTCTTATCCCTGGTGTGCTGAACGGCTCTTCCGCAAAGCCCGCTTCCGGTGCTCGTCTAAGACGGCTTCGCGTTCTTCAATCGGGTCAACAACCGTCTTCTTGAAGTAGTACACGCACCCGGCTAATGCTCCAAGCGTTGCGCCAACACCAACAACAAAACCTTTACCAAATGACTTCATTAAGTCCACCTCACTTTGCTTCGTTCCGTTACCCTTATTATGGCGGATTGGCGGAAAAAATACTAGGGAATGCGCTTAAAATTTCTCCTAAAATGGTATAATGCGGTTTAGGATTTAACCGGAAGGAGGGTGGCGGATGAAGCCGAAAGTACTGTTAATTGTGGGCCCGACCGCGGTGGGGAAAACGGCGCTGTCGTTGGAATTGGCCCGGCGGTTTAACGGGGAAGTCATCTCCGGCGATTCAATGCAGGTGTACCGCCACCTCGACATTGGAACGGCCAAGGCCACGCCGGAAGAGCAACAGGTGGTGCCACACCACCTGATTGACATCGTGGACGTAACGGAGCGGTACTCCGTGGCGGGCTTTATGCACCAGGCAACTCGCCAAATCACCGCAATTACGGCGCGGAGGCACCTGCCACTCCTAGTTGGGGGAACGGGTTTTTACCTGCAGGCGCTGTTGGACAACCTGACACTGGGAAACGACCACTACACCGACGATACGCTCCGGCAGAAGTGGCATACATACGCGGAGAAGCACGGGCGGCAGGCGCTCTGGAACCGGCTGAATGATGTAGATCCACCGGCAGCCGCCAAGATTCCGCCCAACAACGAGCGGCGGGTGGTCCGGGCGCTGGAAGTTTATGAGCGCACCGGCAAACGGTTTTCTGCCCAGCAGGTGAATGCGGCGCCGTTTGACCCGTACATTATCGGGCTAACGACGGCGCGCGATGTGCTGTACGCGCGGATCAACGCCCGCGTGGACGCGATGGTTGAAGCGGGTCTAGTAGACGAAGCGCGGTGGCTGTACGAGCAGGGCGGCGCCGCTTTGCCAGCCGGGAAGGGGATTGGCTACAAGGAGCTTTACCCGTACTTTGCGGGGGAAACTTCCCTGGAAGATGCGGTGGCACTAATTAAACGCAACTCGCGCCGGTATGCCAAGCGGCAGCTCACGTGGTTCCGCAACCAGATGACGGTGCACTGGTACGACCTGGTGGCCCACCCAGAGCAGCAGCACCAAATCGAAACAGACGTTAACCAGTGGTTACAAGATGGGGTGAAATAGATGAAGAATTGGATGGCCGGCTTACCGGCAAAGTTACAGGACATGGTAAAGGAAGTTGATCAGCAGATTGCACCGCGGCTGGCGGAAATTGACGAGCAGGTGCTCTACAACCAGCAGCGCGTGCTTGACCTGTACCGTGAACACCACGTGGCCGAAGAGGACCTCGTGGGGTCGACCGGCTACGGGACGGATGATATTGGGCGCGACAAGCTCGAATCAATCTTTGCTGACTACTTTAAAACGGACGACGCGTTAATCCGGCCGCAGCTGGCTACGGGAACGCACGCCATTTCCACCGGGCTCTTCGCGTGCTTACGGCCAGGCGACACGTTATACTACATGACCGGCACGCCGTACGACACAATCCAGGAAGTCATCGGGATTGCCGGCGATAACCCGGGAACGATGAAGGACTTTGGGATTGACTTCGATACGACGGAACTGTTGCCGAACGGGAAGGTGGACTACGACGGGGTGGCCGCAAAGCTGCGGGCCAACGATCACATCAAGGTCGTTGCCATCCAGCGGTCCTGCGGGTACGCCACCCGGGCCAGCTTCACCGTGGCGGAAATCAAGGAAATGATTGCGTTTGTCCGGCAGATTTTGCCAAATGTCATCATTTTCGTGGACAACTGTTACGGCGAATTTTCGGAGACGGAGGAGCCAACGTTCTACGGGGCCGACCTCATGGCAGGGTCGTTCTTCAAGAATGCGGGGGCGGGCTTTGTTAAGTCCGGCTCGTTCCTCGTGGGGCGCCAGGACCTGATTGATGCGTGTGGCGCCCGGCTGATGGCCCCTGGAATCGGCAAGGCCGAAGGAGCCACGTACGCGTACATGCGCGACTACTTCGAGGGCTTCTTCATGGCGCCGCACACGACCGGTGATGCCATCAAGGGGGCCATCTTTGAGGCGGCGCTCCTTGAAAAGATGGGGCTGGATGTCAGCCCGAAGTGGGACGAACCGCGGACGGACATCGTCCAGAAGGTGATTTTTGGGAAACCAGAGCCGATGATCAAGTTCTGCGGGGCCATTCAGCACCACTCCGCGTTGAATGCCTTTGTTGACCCGATTCCGAGCCACATGGACGGTTACGAGGACAAGGTCATCATGGCATCGGGGAGTTTTATTGAGGGCTCGACAATTGAACTGTCGTGTGATGGTCCGCTGCGGGAGCCGTACTGCCTGTACATCCAGGGCGGATTGGCGTACGCCCACATCAAGGTGGCGGTGACCCACGCGGTAGCCGAGACCTTTTTTGCGGAAGAACAGTAATTGATGTTAGAAAAGCTAACACGAAACGTTGACTTATATTTTAGGGCTTGCTATGATAAGCACATACGAGGAGGAAGGATATGCGTGAGAAGGAACTACGGCGTTCACTTGCCGTCCTACCGATTGGAACAGTCATGAAACTGACGGACTTGTCTGCCCGGCAGATTCGCTACTACGAAGAACACCAGCTGGTCGTGCCGCAGCGAACGGAGGGGAACCACCGGATGTATTCGCTGAACGACGTGGACCGGCTCCTCGAAATTAAGGACCTGTTGCACGACGGGTTTAACATTGCGGGGATTAAGCGGGTGTACGCTGAGCAGGAGCGGAAGCGCCAGCAACAGCAGGCTAAGCTGCAGCAGTCGTTGTCAGACGATGAGATGCGGCGGATTCTCCGGCAGGAGTTCATGAACATCGGCGGGATGAACAGTGACGCTGAGCAACCTTTCCACCACAGTCTTCGGCCTTGAAAATAAAGGAGCGATATTCGCATGGTAAAGCATAACTACACGAAAGATGACATTCGGCGCATTGCCAAGGAGGAAAACGTTCAGTTCCTCCGCCTCATGTTCACGGACCTGTACGGGGCGATTAAGAACGTGGAGGTTCCAGTGAGCCAGTTAGATAAGCTGCTGGACAACAAGCTGATGTTTGACGGTTCTTCAATCGACGGGTACACCCGGATTGAAGAAAGTGACATGTGGCTGTACCCGGACCTGTCCACGTGGATGATTTTCCCATGGGACAGCGAGCACGGCAAGATTGCGCGGGTAATCTGCAAGGTGTACAACGCTGATCGGACCCCGTTCATGGGCGACCCGCGGAATAACCTGATGCGGGTGCTCGATGAGATGAAGGAGTTAGGCTTTACCGACTTTAACATTGGGTCTGAACCTGAATTTTTCCTTTTTAAGATGAACATGAAGGCTGTTGCCATGCCGCAGCAGTCGGGAATGGATCCGTCTGAGTTTATGTTCCGGATGGATGACGATGAAGAACCAACGTTAAAGGTTAATGATCATGGAGGATACTTTGATTTTGCCCCGGTTGATTTGGGAGAAAACTGCCGGCGAGAAATCGTGATGGAGCTTGAAAAAATGGGCTTTGACGTGGAGGCTTCCCACCACGAAGTCGCTCCTGGCCAGCACGAAGTCGACTTCAAGTACGCCGACGCTCTCCACGCCTGCGACAACATCCAGACGTTCAAGCTGGTTGTGAAGACGGTTGCCCGTAAGCACGGTCTGCACGCAACGTTTATGCCAAAGCCACTGGCCCAGGTCAACGGTTCAGGGATGCACATCAACATGTCACTGTTCAAGGGTGACAAGAACGTCTTCTTTGACGAAAAGGGTGCCGACCAGCTGTCTGACGAAGCGCGGTGGTTCCTTGGCGGGTTGCTGAAGCACGCCCGGAACTTTACGGCCGTTACCAACCCGATTGTTAATTCATACAAGCGGTTAGTACCAGGCTTCGAAGCTCCGGTCTACGTTGCTTGGTCTGGCCGAAACCGGTCACCACTTGTCCGGGTGCCGATTGCCCGGGGCGTGGGAACGCGGCTTGAACTGCGGAGCGTTGACCCGTCAGCTAACCCGTACCTGGCAATCGCCGCTATCCTGTCAGCTGGGCTTGACGGATTAAAGAACAAGATTGAACCAGCAGCCGCCGTTGACCGCAACATCTACACGATGACGGACGAAGAACGGGCTGCCAATGGGATCGTGGATCTGCCGTCAACGTTACACAACGCTTTGAAGGAACTCCGGCAAGACGATGTCATCAAGGACGCGCTTGGCAGTCACCTGTACAACAACTTTGTGGAAGGTAAGAAGATCGAATGGGACGCTTACCGTCAGCAAGTAAGTGACTGGGAGCGGAAGCAGTACTTCCAGATGTACTAAAAAAGAAAGGGTTCCAAAACGGAGAAAACCGAGCGTGGTGGAAGCAGAAAAGCGAACGAATCGCGCTAGCATAGATTCGGAGGTTTTCGTACTTCCACAAAGCTCGTTTGTTTTGGAACCTGATTATGGAAAGATAGCAAAGAGGTTGCGACTTAATGTCACAACCTCTTTTGTGTCGTTAAAGATGCATGCAATCAGCTTACTTAGATTCCGGTTGCTTTGGCTCACTCGGGCCGAGCTCCTTGTAGATGTCTTCAATCGGCTTCATTAAGCTGCCGTTGATGTCGTTTAACAGCTGGTTGAGGGCCTGTTCAGCTTCCATCAGGTTCTGGACCGGCTTCATGTCCTGCATCTGCTTAGCGAGGTCTTCGAGCTGCTTGAGGTCGTTCTCACTAGGCTGTTGGCCAGTCATCTGGTTCGTCCGCATCTTGGCCTGTAAGTCCATGAACTTCTTGTAGGTGCTGTAGGCCATGAGGTCGTTCTTTAAGGCAGCAAAGGCGAGCTTGACGTTGCCGTATTGCTCGGTTTGCGGGAGCTCCTTGGCGAGCTGGTTGACCGTGTCATAAATGTTAATTGCCATATAAAGGCCTCCTTTGATTTCATCTACCATAAATGTACCATACTCCCCGGTAAACCGGTACCATCAGGCGTATAATGGGGACGGCAAGGAGGAATGATCGTGCAACAAAAACAGCATCTTGGGTGGATTCTGGTCGGTGCAGTAGCGTGTGCGTGCTGGGGTATTTCGGGCATCTTCGCCAAGGCACTCTTTGCGGCGGCGCCCGGAATGACGGCGTTTGCCCTAACGCAGATGCGAATGGTTACCAGTGGTGTGATGACGCTTCTTTTGGCACAATTCACCGGCCATCACCCCCTGCGAATGTTAGCGACCGGCCGGAGCATTCGGCAGGCGCTCGTGTACGGGCTTGTGGGATTGGTGCCCAACCAGCTCTTCTACTTCCTGGCGGTCCAGTACGGCAACGCGGCGATTGCGACAATCCTGCAGTTTGTCGGGCCGTTTTTCATCATGCTGTACATGGCAGTGGTGCACCGCGAACGGCCTAGTCGGCTGGAGCTGATTAGTGCGGTGGTCGCTTTTTTCGGGGTGGTGGTAGTTGCTACCAACGGCCGGTTTACCCACCTCGCACTCACGATCCCAGTATTAGTGTTCGGCCTCCTCTCCGCGGTGGGAGCGATGACTGATACGCTCACCCCGCGGCCACTGATGGACCGATTCGGTTCGCTCGAAATTACGGGCTGGGGACTCCTCATTGGAGGGAGCGTACTAACCGCAATCCACCCGCAGCTGCCAGCCGTGCACGTGACCGGGGCGGTCGTGGGCTGGTTTACGTTAATTGTGGTTGTGGGGACCATTTTCCCGTTTGTGGCGTACACCACTACGTTGCGGCACGTGTCACCGACCGTAACGGGGTTACTGGATGCGTTTGAACCGCTAGCAGCCACGGCGGGCTCGGTCCTTTTTATGGGATTACATCTGACATCGGCGCTAGTGGTGGGGTCGTTGTTAATCATCGTGGCGGTGATGGGGCTGAGCTATCAGCCGCGGAAGGAACGGCGATGAGGCCAAAGTATTATTGAAAACAAGCTATTTTGCAATTTCCAGTAAAAAAGAGAAGCTCACTGACGAAGTGAACTTCTCCCTTTAGAGTTGTAACGCTCAAAACCTTGGTTAACGTTGACGTACCAACATATTAGTATGCCACTGGCAGGAGTCGAACCTGTACTCGGGTAACCCGAACAGCGACCTGAACGCTGCGCGTCTGCCAATTCCGCCACAGTGGCATCGCTCAAAAGCTTACTGTATTAGTATACATGATTTTGTCTGGAATGCAAGAACAATTTTCAGTTTTGTCTTTAATGGTCAGAAACGTAAAGAGTGCTTTAAGAAGCAGTTTCCCGTTAATATAATAGGAAGTCTGGGCGGTGTTTATGATATAATCAAACCATAGAAAAGATTGGGAAGTGAGCAGAATGCAAGAGTACAAGAACATTCTTGTTCCGGTCGATGGGTCAGCTACGGCTGAGAATTCACTGAAGCGGGCTGTCGAGATTGCCCGGCGGAATAACGCCCACCTTGATATTTTGAACGTCATTGATTTAAAGCAGTTTACGGTTAACTTTGGTGGGGTCGTGGATACTAGTGGCGATGTTGTTTACCAGACATTTCAGGATGCTGAGGACTACGTTAATGGACTAGTCAAAAAGGTTAAGGAAGCGGGCTTTGAGAATATTGAGCCACATATTCGGTATGGTTCTCCCCGGTCGGTAATTTCAAAGGAATTTCCGGCGGACCATAACACGGACTTGATTGTAATGGGACCGACTGGGCTAAATGCCGTGGAACGCGTTTTAGTCGGAGCGGTGACGGACTACGTTATCCGGTTGGCCAACTGTGATGTGATTATCGTTCATTAGAAGGACGAGAACCGGCTAATTTGATGTGATTAGTTAAGCGATGGTCGTGATGAGGAGTCACGACCCTTGCTTTATTAAAGGGGAGGATTGCATGGGGACAGCCATTGTTGTGGTGGCATTGCTGGTTTTAGGGGTAATTAGTTTTCGCCTCAACCGGCAATTAATCAGCTGGCGTCAACAGCTTGGTCAGCGGGGCCCCGTTGAGTTAACAGCGGGCCAACAAGTTGCTATTAGTCAACTGCGCCACGATCGCCGGAAGTGGGTTCTGTTAAGTCAGGTGCTTTTTGTAATTGCGGTGGTGATGATTTTTAGTGGTTCCTTTACGGAACTGTGTTTCTTCCTGGATCTTTATACGGTTGCCAGCATCGTTGTTCGGCAATCCAATATTCAGGAAGCAAAGCTGATTGCCCGTGGAAGCTAAAGGTGGGTTTTCAGCGAACGTTTTTTGCGATACCATAGTATCGTAATGATAACGGTTACAAAAAAGGAGGACTTAGCGTGGAGAAGATTATGGCAATTAATTCGGGGAGTTCAAGTCTGAAATTCAAACTCTTTGCAATGCCCGCCGAAGAAGAATTAGCAGCGGGGCAAATTGAGCGGATTGGGATTGACGGTTCGCGGGTGACGATTAAGAATCAGGCTGGTGAAAAGTACACAGAGGAAACGCCGGTGCCGGACCATAAGGCGGCGGTGGGTCTGTTGATGAAGCTCCTCCGGCAGTTATCAATTGTAACGGACCCCGAAGAAATTACCGGGGTCGGCCACCGGGTTGTTGCTGGTGGGGAAGCGTATAAGCAATCGGTAATCGTTGGCGATGACGACGTGGCGCAGATTAAGGCACTGGCCGAATACGCACCGTTGCATAATCCGGCAAACGGGGCGGGAATTCAGGCCTTTAGGGAATTGCTTCCGCATGCAGTTTCCGTTGCGGTGTTTGATACGTCATTCCACCAGACCCTGCCACCGGAGAACTACATTTATAGCGTACCGTACGAGTGGTACGAAAAATGGGGTGTGCGGCGGTACGGGGCTCACGGAACAAGCCACCGGTACGTTACCCAGCGGGCGGCGGAAATCTTAGAAAAGCCGTACGAGCAGTTAAAGCTGATTAGTTGCCACCTAGGAAACGGTTCATCCATTTGTGCCGTTCAAAAAGGGCAGTCGTTTGATACGTCAATGGGCTTTACTCCCTTGGCTGGGCTGACGATGGGAACTCGTTCCGGAGATGTTGACCCATCGTTGGTTGGGTTTGTCATGGACAAGCTGGGGATTACCACCGGAAACGAAATGGTGACCCTCCTGAACCACGAAGCTGGATTAAAGGGAATTTCCGGAATTTCATCGGATATGCGCGATATTCTTGCACAGGCTGCGGCCGGAAACGACCGGGCCCAGCTTGCCCTGGACATTTTCGTGCGGAACATTGTGCGCTACATTGGCCAGTACGTTGCCGAAATGGGCGGGGTGGATGCGATTATCTTCACCGCCGGTATCGGGGAAAATTCAGCCCCAATCCGGAAACTGGTGCTTGACCGGTTGGCTTACATGGGTATTAAGCTTGATTCTGCCGCCAACGAGCACCCGAACGGCGATTGCGTGATTTCAACGCCGGATTCAGCGGTTACGGCTCTGCGGGTTAAGACCAACGAAGAGTTGATGATTGCGCGGGACGTGCAGCGGCTTGCGCATGAGGCGCAGTAATTAGAGCTTTAAACGAGCAGTGACCTTCGGGGAACTGCTTGTTTGCTATTTGGAGGAACGAATGAAGAATGTGCGGTTAACGGTTTTAGCAGGCGTGAATGGTGCGGGCAAAACGACGCTGCGACAACGGCAGGCGCAATTGTTTGCGGGTGACGTGATTGTTGATGCAGATGATTATTTACGGCACGCGCATGGTAACTGGCGACGGGGGAATGACCGGATGACCGCGGTTATGGCAGCCCGGCGTGCGGTGGGGGAACAACTGGCGGCCCACCAGGCAGTCACCTGGGAAACGCCCCTCGGCGGAACGGCGCGGACGGCCCTTCGCCTTGTTGCGCAGGCCCATAAGTATAAAATGACAGTGCGGTTAATCGGCGTCTTGGTTCCGGATGCGACCACGGCCTTACATCGGGTTACCGCAAGGTTTCAACAGGGTGGCTTTGGGGGCAGCCAGGTAGACGTTGAGGCCCGGTTTACCCGGGGAATTGCTAACCTCCAAACAGTCCAGCAGGTGGCGGATGAAGTCCTGTTATACACTAACCAGGACCGGTTACGGTTAGCGTACGAGGAACGGGCTGGCGTTGTGTTCCGCGATGATTTGGCAGCTCAACTTGCCGGGAGTAGTGTTGGAAAGTATTTTTTGTGAACTATTGGTGAAATTAAGTGATCTCCGTAGCGGACTTTCGGTAAATCGTGGTATGCTACACGTGGTAGCAACATGTAGAAAGAAAATATGAAAAGGGAGGCACTTAACGATGCTCAGGAGTACTAATCAGGTTCGGAACATTACGCTTGCGGCGGTGTTTGCGGCGATTGATTATGTTTTGGCGATGATGCAAATTCATATTCCTTCGCCGGTGGGACATCCTTTTATTGATTTAGGGTTTACTTTTGTCGTTATCGGAATGATTTTCTTGGGATTTAAGTACGGGATAATCGCCGGCTTAATTGGGCTGGTATTGTTCGATTTCCTCAACGGGTACGCGGCTCACGCGTACCTCACCGTGATGGAGGTCTTAATGGTTGGCGGCGTTGCAACGCTTACGTTTAATGCCCTGGGGCGTTCAATGAAGGGTTCCCGGTTAATTGTTTTGGGAATTACCACGGGAATCACTAAGATGATTAGTGGTTATCTTAGGTACGTAATCGAAGCCCTAATGGTGGGGAGTCACTTTAATACTGCCCTGGCAATGGGGGTTGCGGCCGTGCCGGCCAGCGTGGCCACGGGAATTGCGATGATGATTACCGTCCCGCTGTTTGGGATAATCCTTTACCGGGTGATTCACCACTTACGCGCTTAGGATAAAGAACAAACAGGAATTTAGTACAACGACTTACCAAGGGGTGAGGCGTTGTTTTTTATAAAGGCGCTGGTTGCCTGATGAATTCACGAAATCTGGTATAATAAGAGTAATGAATTTTTTAAGGGGGAACGGGTGCAATGACACGAATTGCGGTGTTCTCCGACGTTCACGGTAACGTCGGGGCCTTCCAGGCAATGTATGCGGACAGTCAAACACAGCGAGTCGACGAGTACTGGTTTGTGGGGGACTTGTTTATGCCCGGACCTGGCGCTCAGAAAATGTGGGCGCAGGTGATGGCTATGCACCCGACGGTAATGGTGCGGGGAAACTGGGATGACTTGTTGGTCAATGGCGCCCGCGATCAGCTCGTCATTGATAAACCGAGCCGGCGTTTTTTTAGCGTCTTAGCGCACTATACGGCGGCCCGGTTAACCCCCGCAATTTTGGATACAATTGCGGGGTGGCCACTCGCAACCACCAAGAAAGTTAACGGGTTAACCGTTAATATTAGCCATAACTTGCCGTACCATAATTTTGGGCAAAAGTTGTATCCCACTGCCCCGCAGGATAATTTTGACGAACTCGTTCCGGACGATCAGGCTGACATGGCAGTGTACGCGCACGTTCATCACGCTACTCTCCGGTATACAAATCACGAACAACTTGTGGTGAATCCGGGGTCGGTCGGTGAACCCTTTGATGCCTGGCCGCAGTTACAGCGGGATTTACGTGCACAGTACGTTATCTTAACGGTTGATGAGCAGGGCAGGCCGGCCGTTGATTTTCGCCGGGTTGATTATGACCATGAGGCTGAGGCACAACGGGCTGAAAAGTGCGCGGTGCCATACGCCGACCTTTACCGGGAACAACTCTTTGAGGGCCGCGTTCATACGCACGACCAGGAATTGTTAGCTCGGATTAATCACGAGCGGGGTTACGATCAACAAGCGCATTAGGAAGGATTAGTTTTAGGAGGATTAAAAATGGATACATCAGATCAGGATCACGATCATCATCAGTTATCATTCCGGGCGGTCTTTATGGCAACGCTGCTTGATCAGCTCGGGGCTGCCTTTTTATGGCCGTTAATCACAATCTACATTAACGAATACCTCCACCGGTCGCTTACGGTAGCGGGAATTGTCCTGTTACTTGTTTCGATTGCGATGGTTGCCGGCAACCTGTTAGGAGGGCGGCTGTTTGACCACTGGAAGCCGTACCCGACTCTAATTGGAGCGGCGATTTTGGCGGTGCTTTCAACGGCAGTTTTGATCTGGGACCACTCGTGGCCGTGGTTTGCGGTCTTACTAATTGTTAACGCGTTTGCTGATGGAATCATCGCAACGGTGGTGAATGCCTACGCTGCAGCAACCGCCCGGCAGGGAGCGCGGGCCGCGTTTAACACCCTGTACATTGCGGTTAACCTGGGGATTGTTTTTGGAACCCTCCTAGTGGGCGTTTTGTTACCGATTAGTGCGCCGCTTGTATTCGCGGTGGCGACCGGGGCGTATGGCTTGCTATTGCTGGTATGTATCGTGGCTTTTCGGGGACCGATTATTTTACGGCGGCAACGGCGTCCCCGGCACCAGCGGGGCGTGAAGTTATCAGCGCCGCAGCATCGGCGGAACCAATCTGTCGTGTTGGTCGCATGTGCGTGCCTGGCAAGTGTTTACCTTGGTTATGCGCTCTGGGAAAGCATTATGCCAGCGCACATGACGCACCTTGGGATTCCCTTTGTATTTTACAGTTTCTTGTGGACCTTTAACGGGTTAATGATTATTTGCTGTCAGCCACTCGTCAACGTGTTGGGGGCGCGAATCCGGATTGACCACCAGATTGAGAGCGGGGTTCTTCTCTTCGGGGTCTCGTTTTTAATGCTCGTGGGGGCCCGCAACTTCTGGATGATTCTTTTGGCGTTTATTATCGCAACTGTCGGCGATATGTTGAGTTTGCCAGCTGTTCCGGCGTGGATTGATCAACTCACCCCAGCCAGTCAGCGGGGAAAGTATCAGGGCCTACCAAGCATTGCAATGTCAGTGGGCCGGTCTGTCGGGCCTTTGTATGGGGGCGTGCTGGTTGACCACGGAAATTACGCGGTTCTCTTTATTTCGGTGGCAGCGTTAATTCTGGGGCTGTTAGTTGCGCTGGTTATAATTGCCCGGCGCCAGCAGTTAACCCGGGAATAAATTTGAAAAAACAAATGAGCTGTGACGGTTAAGTCGCAGCTCATTTACTTTGCGCTAGTTTTTTAAACTCGTTAGTGCGGAAGAACGTTCATGATAGTGAGAAGTACAATGAACGTCACCATCAGGATCCAGACGATTGGCCGCACCTGCTTCATCTTTCCGGCAGCCGTCATCATGACTGGGTATGTTAAGAACCCAAAGGCAATCCCGTATGAAATGTTGTACGTCAGCGGAATTCCGATTAACGTCAAGAAGGACGGGAAGGCAACTTCAAACTTATCCCAGTTGATTTCCCGCAGTGATGAGGCCATGAGCACCCCAACAATGATAAGGGCTGGCGCCGTTACGTTATCCGTAATCATTGTCAAAAGTGGCGAGAACAGCATGCTGACAACGAAGAGGATGGCAACAACAACGGTCGTTAACCCGGTCTTCCCACCGACGGCAATCCCGGCAGAAGATTCAACGTAAGCGGACGTCGGGGTGGTCCCCATAATTGAGCCGGCTAACATTGAAACGGAGTCGGCCATCAGGGCCCGGTTCATCCGCGGCATCTTGTCGCCCTTCATAATCCCGGCCTGCTGGGCAAGCCCGATTAACGTTCCGGCGGTATCAAAGAAGGCCACCAGTAAGAAGACAATCACGACGGCCCATAGCTGGGGATCAGTTATCAGGGCGCCGATGTGGGTTACCCCCACGCCAAAGGTTGGCTTCAGGCTCGGTGCCATTGAAATGAAGTGGTGCGGGGCCTTAATTAACCCGGTAAAGAGTCCCACGATGGTGGTCAGAACCATTCCGATGAAGATTGATCCCGGAACCTTACGGGCCATCAGAATCCCAATAACGAAAATGCCGAAGATGGTTAACCATACCGCTGGGTGGGTCAGTGATCCAAGGCTGACGAGGTTAGATTTGTCAGCGCCCACCAGGCCACCTTCCTGCAGGCCAATAAACGCGATGAAAATTCCGATTCCGGCGGCCATCGCTAATTTGAGGTCCCGCGGAATGGCGTCAATGACAAATTCCCGGATTTTCATGAGGGAAAGAACCACGAAGATGATTGACGCCACGAAGACGCCGGCCATGGCCTTTTGCCACGGAATCCCCATTGCTAAAACCACGGAGAAGGTGAAGAAGGCGTTGTCACCTAATCCCGGAGCAATGGCAATCGGGTAGTTTGCAAGAACCCCCATTAAAAGGCAGCCAATAATGGCAGAAAGGGCGGTTGCCGTAAACACGGCACCCTTGTTCATGCCTGCCTGGCCAAGAATGCTCGGGTTAACGAAGAGAATGTATGCCATTGAAACGAACGTTGTGATCCCGGCAAGGACTTCACGCTTAACCGTCGTTTTGTTATCGGTAAGGTGGAATATCCGGTCGATTGTTCGCCAAGTAGCAGAACTGTTCGCATTATTATCCATAAACAATGAAACCTCCATATCATTTGTTCGGTTATGATTATAGAACCGTTTGGCGAACGATGCAAGTTTAATGTTCGTTATATACGAACAAACCGCACGAAATAGGCAATAAAAAACGTTCTTCGCATTGTAAAAGCGAAGAACGTCCGGCTTTTCTTGGAAAGAATTAATTAAAGCCATCCCTTTGCAAGGTAGTACAATCCCGCAACTAACATCACGCAGTAGGTGATTCGCCGCACCCCGGTCATGGAAAGCCGCTGCATGATTTTTAACCCCACCCATGTTCCTAAAAGGCACGCGATAATCGCGATGATGGTGGGGGCTCCTATTGCGACCGTGAGGTTTCCGTTCAAAAAGTCGTTAACAATCAGGTTGATGGACGTGATAAAGAAGAACGTCTGGATGGTTCCCTGATATTCGAGCGGTTCATCAACCACAGCGTCGTAGTAGGCGGCAATCGGCGCCCCACTGATGGCGAAGAGACCGCCCATAATTCCACTGACCGCACCGGCTGCCAGGCCCGTTGCGGCGTTGCGGGGAAGGACAATTCGGGGGGCAATAAAAATCATGTATGCCGCCAAGACCCACAGGAAAATTCCCAAAATCAGATCAATTGTGCGCTGGGGAAGGCCCACCATGACGTGAACGCCGATGGCACCGCAAATAAAGGCGGGAATCACTGGGAGCAGCACCTGTTTCCAGTTAATGTGGCGCCACAGCCGAATAATCGCAAAAAATTGCAGCACCATGCTGGCAATAATGGAAATCACGGCGCATTCCTTGTAATCAATCAGCCCAATGGCGGGAATTACCGCCATAAAGACCATGCCAAAACCAAACCCACTCGTACACTGGACGAGGGCGGCAGCAAACGTAATCAGGGCGATAATCATAAAATTTAAAATAACCATCATAAACTCCTTCATTATATTTAACCGCTTTCAGTTTAGCGTTAATTAGGGTAAGACTCAAGGCGGAGTCAGTAAATGTCCAGTGAATGAAAATAGTTAAGGAAATGTCATGATAATTATGAAAGCGCAAAGATGGTTGCGGTAACCGTAAGATTACTGGGAAGGAGGCGTTTATTTTGTACAGTCAGGGAGCAGCATTATACGCTAAGGGTGGATTGAAAAGGCCTTGTAATAATCCATGACTATTATTAGTAAGAGAGAGAGTGATGATTATGGATACAACTTTGGAGCAAAAGCCAGTTAGCAACGGCTTCAAGTACTTCATGGTGTTCCTTTGTATGTTCACCCAGGCTGTGCCGTACGGAATTGCGCAGAATATTCAGCCATTATTCGTACCGTACGTGGTTAAGACGTTCCACTTTACGCTGGCGTCATACACGTTGATCTTTACGTTTGGGGCGGTTGCCGCTTCCATTGCTTCCCCGTTTATCGGGAAGGGGTTGGCAAAGTTCAACTTTAAGGTAATGTACTTTATTGGAATTGTTCTTTCCGCCCTTGCATACCTGTGTTTCGGGTTGAGTTCAAAGTTACCAGAATTTTATGCTGCTGCCATCGTCTGCATGGCCGGGTCAACGTTCTTCTCTGGCCAGGGTGTTCCGTGGGTTATTAACCACTGGTTCCCGAACAAGGGCCGGGGAACGGCCCTTGGGATTGCCTTTTGTGGGGGTTCAATCGGAAACATCTTCCTGCAGCCGATTACGGCGAAGGTCCTGAAGTTCTTTGGCACGCCGCAAAAGCCATTCTTTATCTTTGCGGTAACGCTGTTAATCGTCGGGTTTATCATTACACTGTTTATCCGGACGCCTCGTCAGAACGAAATTGTTGAGACTGCTGCCGAAGCAAATGAGGCGAAAGCCGCCGCTGCCCAGAAGGAAGCCAACAACTTCGAAGGATGGACCATGAAGGAAGTCCTGAAGATGAAGTGGTTCTGGGTCTTCAGCATCGGCTTCCTGATTATTGGATTAGGATTAGCATCATTAAACGAAGACTACGCGGCCTTCCTAAAGACGCAGTTACCGTTTACCACGGTTGGGTTAGTTGGTTCCCTGTACGGGGTCGGCTGTTTAATCGGAAACGTCTGCGGGGGTGTGCTGTTTGACAAACTCGGGACTGCCAAGGCCATGACGTTTGCCGGGGTAATGTACGTGATTTCGATTGCCATGATGATTATCGTGGCCTTCCAGCCGTACAACTCCGGAACTGGCCGGTTGTGTGGGTTTGCCTATGCCATCTTCTGTGGCCTGGCCGTCTTCAGTTACATGTCCGGTCCAGCCTTCATGTCCAAGGATCTCTTTGGGAAGAAGGAACAGGGAGTGATGCTTGGACTTGTTGGGTTAGCGTACGCCATCGGGTTTGCCATTGGAGCACCGCTCTTCGGGGCAATCAAGGACATCGCCAACTTCAAGATGGCATGGTACGTCATGATGGCCTGCGTTGTGATTGGCTTTATCCTGTTAGTCATTGCGGTTATTCGGATTAAGGCAATACAGAAGAAGGTTATTGCTGCCCAGACGCAGTCAGAGGAATAGAATAATTGGAAAAACCACGGGGAGAAAGACCAGCGTGGTTTTTCCGTTAAAGGAGGACTTACTATGTGTACAGGATTACGCTTTACTGATGATCAGGGAAACTTGTTTTACGGCCGAAACCTGGACGTCGAATCATCATACGGTGAAAAGGTGCTGGTAACGCCGCGGAACTACGCGTTACCGTATAAGTTCCGGGATGACCGGCAATCCCAGCGGGCCATCATCGGAATGGGAATTATGGCTGGGAAGTACCCGATGTACTTTGACGCCTGCAACGAAGACGGGTTGTGCATTGCCGGGTTAAATTTCCCGAAACTGGCCCACTTCAGTGACGAACCGGTGGACGGCAAGCTTAACCTGACGCCGTACGAACTCATGCTGTGGGTGTGCGATGAATTTGATTCGGTGGCGGCAGTTAAGGATGCACTAAAGGACGTCAACCTGGTCAATAAGCCGTTTGCCCCGCAAATGCCGGTTGCTCCGCTGCACTGGTTAATCAGTGATGCTAAGGCGGCAATTACGGTGGAAATGTCTGCTGACAAGGGATTACAGGTTTACGACAACCAGGTTGGGGTTTTAACGAACAGCCCGGACTTCGAGTGGCACGTTAAGAACCTGATGAATTACGCCGGGTTAACGCCGAACGACGCTGCTGATGGCACGTGGAGTAAGCAGGCCATCGCTTCGTGGGGTGTGGGAACCGGGAGTTACGGCTTACCGGGCGATAGCTTACCGGCTTCCCGGTTTGTTAAGGTCGCATACCTGAACGCGAACTACCCGACGGTTTCTGGTGAAGAAGCAAACGTGGCAAAGTTCTTCAACATCCTCAAGAACGTGGCCATGGTGCGCGGATCCGTTACGAACCAGAACGGCAAGGACGAGTACACGGTTTACACCGGCTGCTACTCCCAGGCAACGAAGACGTACTACTACAACACCGAAAACGACTTTACGATTAAGTCGGCGCAGCTGACGGAAGCAAACATGACGGCTTCTGAGGTGACGACTTACTAAAAGGGACCGGATGATTAAAAACACCATCGCAGCGAAACTGCGGTGGTGTTTTTGCTTAACCGTTCGTTTTTCGGGATAAAACCGGAAAATGCTATAATGGGAGTACGCTTAACAATGAGAAAAATAATGACAAAGGAAGCGACGGCCATGATTGAAATCAAACGGCGCCGGATCGGGGAAATCCCGGTTCTAGAACTTACTAGGACAAATGAACAGGATAAGGCCCTGCCACTCGTGGTGTTTTACCACGGTTGGACTGGCCGGAAAGAAAACAACCTGACGCAGGGGTATGAATTTGCCCGGCAGGGGGTGCGGGTAGTGATGCCCGATGCTCTTTATCACGGAGAACGGGCCAATGAAAAGGGAACCCGCGCTCACGAGGCGGAGTTTTGGCAGATTATCATGCAGTCCGTCAAGGAGTTTCCGCAGGTCGTTGCCTTTTACCGGGATGCCGGACTCATTCAGAATGATCGAATTGCGGTGAGCGGCCTGTCGATGGGGGGGATTACGACCTGTGCGTTGTTAGCAACCTACGACTGGATTACCACGGCCGGGTGCTTCATGGGGACGCCGTGTGCGGTGGAGTTCCTGCACTACCTGCTTGCCCACGTTCCTGGGATGGACCAGGTTCCGCAGAAATACGTGGATGCGCAGGTGGCGGCGCTTGAAAAAATGGATCTTTCCCAGCACCCAGAGCGGTTAGCGGGCCGGCCCGTTCACTTCTGGCACGGGCTGGCGGACGAGATCGTGCCGCCCCAGCCAACGCTCGACTTTATCAAACAGGTACAACGGACTCCGGCCGGCAAGAACGTAACCGTGGGAACAACGCCGGATGTGGGCCACGAAGTACCGTATGAGGCAACGGTAACGATTGCCAAGCAAGTGGCGGTGTCCCTAACAAAGTAGGCGGAGGAGACAGACGTGTTTAAAAAGAATTTTCTTTCAATTGTGTATTTTGCCGTTTTTGCTTTCCTGGCGGTCTTTTGTTTTTACAAGATTCAGGAACGGGATTTGATTATTCGGCTAAATAACCATAACCTTTCGCAGAATGCGTACGAAGTGACGGTGGCGCCGCAGACGACCCTGAAGCAGTTTAACAAGTGGCTAGATGATGATGACGCCATTAAGAGCGTGCAGGTTCACTGCCAGGATAAGCAGCACAAGAACGTGACGTACTTCTACGGGAAGGGGCACTACGCCGTGCCGCCGATGATTTCCGGCCAGTTCTTTTCTCCGAGTGACATGCAGTCGGAAGTGAGCGTGGCCGTGGTCGGCAAAAACGTAGCGAAGAAGCTGTATACGCCGAAGGACCAGTCGTACCTGTTTATTAACGGCCAGTACATGCCGGTTATCGGGGTGATGGGGGATAAGTACCATTCCCGGTTGGATAACCAGATTTTTATCTCTGAATCCCAGCGGGCAGTCGGTAAGATGAAGGCGGGCAACTACCGGATTGTTTTGGATGGGCGCAAGAAGCTGGATCCGCACAACCTGAAAACGACCCTGCATGCGACGAAGGTGCGGACAATTGTTTCTAAGCGGCTAACGGTTGCGGGCCCGACGTGGATTGGACAGCACTGGGCCCAGCTGCTAGGGTTGATTCTGGTTCTGGTAGCGTACTTTGGCGCCACCTTTGTGCGGATTTTCCGGTCCGAGCAGCAGATGCTTACGCTGAAAACGGCTCTCAAGGAAAGCCAGTCGCGGTTATTGTTCCATGAAACCAACCGCTTTGCCCTGGTTTCAGGGATTGGAACGCTGGTCGGAACGTTGATTGGAACGATGAGCTACACGTTTACCACGTACACGGGAATTTTGGTCTTCATTGTCCTGGTGTACTGCATTAACCTGGTCTTCTTCCGGTCCCTGGGAGCACTCGTGCTGGACCGGCAGCGGATGTAGTGGAGGAACGGAATGGATTTACCAGTTGCCTTTAAGGAAAAGTACCGCCGGTTACTCGGGGAAAACGAGGCGGACGCCCTATTTGCAAGCTTTGACGCCCCGCCGGTGAAGGGCTTTCGGTTAAACCCGCTAAAACCTGATTACAAGGACGTGGCGGTTTCATTAGCGCATCCGTTGGACCACGTTGCTGACGGGTATGCAGGGCAGGTGCACGGCCACACCTTGGAACACCAGGCCGGCTACGTATATAGCCAGGATCCAAGCGCAATGTACGTGGCGGCGGTGACGAACCCGCAACCCGGCGAGAGCGTCCTGGACTTATGTGCCGCTCCGGGGGGCAAGACGACCCAGTTAGCTGGAATGATGGCCAACCAGGGAGTCCTGGTCAGTAACGAAATTAACGCCAAGCGGGCACGCGTATTGGTGGAAAACGTGGAACGGACTGGTGCCCGGAACGTGGTGGTGCTGAATGAACGGCCGGACCACCTGGCGAAGGAGTTACCAGGATACTTCGATAAAATTGTTGTTGACGCGCCGTGTTCCGGGGAGGGAATGTTTCGGAAGGATCCCGCAGCGGTAAGGTACTGGCACGCCGACTATCCGGCAGAATGTGCCCGGCGGCAGCACGAAATATTGCGCTCGGCCATGGCGCTCCTGCGGCCGGGAGGCCAGCTCGTGTATTCAACGTGTACCTTTGCGCCGGAAGAAGACGAGCAGGTGGTTGCGTGGCTGATGCGTGAATACGGTCTGACGGTTGTGCCGTTAAAGCGTTATCCGGGAATGGATGCGGGCCGGTCAGACTTTGCGGGTGGTGAAGCAGCGCTGACCGGAACCGTGCGGATGATGACCCACCATTTCGCCGGAGAGGGGCAGTTTGTAGCCAAGTTCCAGGATCCGCGTCCGGCTGAACCGGTTGTTGTCAAGCGCCCCCGGCGAGCGAAGAAAAAGAAGGGACGGAAGGTTTCTGGCCAGCCAAATAAGGAGCAATGTCAACTATGGACGACGTTTCAACAGGAGACGCTGCCGGGCTTTAACGTTACTCCCGCTGACCTGTACGTTTCCGGAACGTACCTGTACTTGTACCGGCACGAATGGCCAGTTCTTAGCGGATTAACGTACCAGCGACCGGGCCTGTTGTTGGGAACGTTTAAGAAGAACCGTTTTGAGCCAAGCTACGCGTTAGCCCTAGCAATTCGTCCGGAGGAAGTCGCCCACGTCCTTGAGGTTTCTGCGGATCAGTGGGCAGCCTATGTCAGTGGCCAGGTGCTGGCGCTGGATGAGGAGCATCATCCTGCCGGGTGGACGCTGTTGACGTGCGGAGGCAAACCGTTCGCTTTTGGCAAGGTGGTTGGCCGGACGGTAAAGAATTTCTTCCCGAAGGCCCTCAGGTTTACGGTGAATAAGTAGAATAGTGGTGCAAACGGGATGATGGTTAGTCGTTGTCCTGTTTTTTGTTCGGAAATTTCTGATTGAAACGAGTGAACAGGTGGCTAAATTATGCTGAATGGGTTGACAGGTAAATCATAGTTAAATATATTCATATTCAGATGGTTGGAAATGTGAGAATAAGTTGGTTTTAGAGTAATCGTTATTCACAGTACGAGGATAATACACTATCGGCTTATTCAGAAGTTGTTAGCTGTGTAGGATAGGTACATATTTACGTTAAAGAAAGGGACATTCGTATTGCCAGTTAATCCGGAATTAAAAGAAATAATTCGGCGTTTAGGGAGGAAAACTAGGCGGGGAAACTTTGATAAAGCACGCTTTTTGAGGTATGGCTTTTTAAAGGCACATGAAGAACACCATGATGGGAAAGGCTATAAAACACTGATTTGCTATGACAAGCAGGAGCATTGTTTTGTACGACTAAAGCATGACTTTGTATCATTCCATGGTTTATTTTATTTTGCTGGCGCTGCTCCACTTTGTGATCCGGTTAATGATTGGTTGGATAATCACTATATCACTTTTCATTGGTGGCTGATTTTGCCGGTGATTTTGTTTGGGTTAGTTTGTTATGAATACCAACGACGAAATAATGCAGAACAATTCGAACGGATTGAAGCAGACGACGAAGTAGTAGATTCTAATGTTAATTACTTTTTGTTTTATGCTTTTGTTGTCATCCCATTCAGTATATTTGTACTGTGGCTAGTATCAGATGAGTTTCCTAACTATGATTTAGGAGTAGCATTTATTGTTGCATGGGTTATATTGATGAATACACTGTATTTGTGCATCCTGGTAGAAGGGGCATGTGTCCGATTTTGGTATGCAAAATCCGGGCAAAATTCAAAGGATGATAATAAACAACCGTAACGAGTACTTTGTAGTTTATGCACTATTGTCATTTATTGACTTTGTGACCGTATGGATTAGGCGGTTTATGTGTTATTTTAGGAGCAGGAAAAGTTGATAGACAATGAGCTCTTAAGGAGGCGTCAAAAATGCTGCACCGTGAAAATAACGTTAGAAAGTACCATATTAGCTCGGCCGCCGATTTACTACAGGAAGTTATTGATTATTATGAAATTACCCAGAGTGACTTAGCAAATCGGTTGGGGGTTAGCCAGAAGAATATTTCCGATATTCTTAACCGGAAACGCTTCTTAAACGAGGTGCTGGCCCTCCGAATCGAGAAGGTAATGGGCATTTCGGGAAAGCTGTTGCTGTCACTTGACACCAATTACCGGTTAGCGCGCGCAAAAGAAAAGGCGACGCAGGATGAAGTAGGCCACAAATCCGCACTGTTTCTTAGGAAATATGAATGGGTTAACGGATAGTTGCACCGCTTTAGTTTGAAAATCAATTATACTGTGAAGACTACAAAAGGTTGGGATCGTAAAATCCCAACCTTTTTGCTTACTTAATTGCTAATAGTTGTTTCACTGTTTGTTGCAGTGCCGGGCTCAGTAGGTACGGTGCCTGCTGGAGTTCCGCGATTGTCTTGCATCCGCACAGAACCATAATCCGTTTGAGCTGGTCCTTAAACCACTCGATGGTCTGAATCAGGGTGATGAGGTCATGTTTGATAAGAACGTGTAAGAAGAGGCCAGCAATCCCAACGTTGTCCGCGCCGAGGACCAGGCACTTCGCAACGTTGAGGGGTGTCCGGATTCCGCCAGTGGCAGTAACGGTCAATCCAGAAGCAAACTCCCGGGCAACCAGGAGACTTTCTGCGGTGGTCAGTCCCCAGTCTTCCAGGTAGGCCATGTCGTGGTGGGACCGCCGTTCGTTTTCAATGGTAATGAAGTTGGTCCCACCGCGGCCGCCTAAATCAACGCCCGCAACCGGAAGTGTGTTTAGGATGCGCAATGTCTGCGGATCAATGCCCTGGCCGACTTCCTTGACGATGACGGGGACGTTCACCCGCTGGGCAATGGCCGTAATGTTTTTCCGCCACCGGAAATCCGTTTCGCCCTCCGGCATGGTAAGTTCCTGGGCGGCGTTTACGTGGACTTCCAGGGCATTGGCCTTAATGAGGTCCACGGCCTTCTGGGCGGCCTCCGGGGAAGTCGTTGCGCTGACGTTGCTGAGAACGACACCGTCCGGATTTATTTGGCGCACAATCGCAAACGATGGCTGGGCGGCCGCACTTCGTAGGGCGACGCTTTCCGAACCGGTTGCCATGGCAATCCCCGTTTCCTTAGCGGCAGTGGCGAGTTGCTGGTTTAGTTTACCGGTTTCCGGTGTCCCGCCGGTCATTGCGTTGATGAAGAACGGGGCAGTGGTCGGTTGTCCCGCAATGGTCGTGGTCAAATCAACGTCGGCCAGGCCAATTTCCGGCATGGTCCGGGGAACCAACCGCACCTCCGCAAGGCGGGTTGTGGTGGCCGTCTCCTCCTGAAACTGCTTGGTAGCGAGGCTCACGTGTTCGTTTTTGCGGTGTTCCTGCTGGTTCATTGGTGGTCCTCCTCGGCGTAAACGTGTAGTGCAAGTGGGGTGATGCCAGCTGCTTGCCATGCCGCAGCAATCCGGGAAGTCTCCGGGACGTGGCGGTCGGCAAGGGCGATACCACAGTCCCCGCCGCCAGCCCCCGACGACTTGGCCTGTGCACTCAACCGGCAAGCAACTTCAACCAACCGGGTGAGGGTAGGGGTTTCGATGTTAATCCCGCTGACCGCTGCTAGTTTAGTTAACAGGGTGCGATTCACCGCTAACTGGTGCTGGATGGCTGGTAAGTCACCCGACTGAAAAGCCCGAATCATCGCATTAACGCACTGGCGGCTGGCAGTTAGGAACTGCTGGTACGCCGCCTTTACCCGGTGGTGGTCCATCTGGGCAACGAGGTTGGCGGTCGATGCCGGGGTTCCCGTCCAGCCAACGAGGAGTTGGAGGGCAGGAAGGGGTGTCAAAGGTGTGATTTTAAGCTGGGGCCACTCCATCGTAATTAACTGGCTAACCGAAACGCGGTTGGCCGTTTTCATTAACCATTCCCGGTTGCACGCCTGGTAGGCAAGCCAGCCGCCGAAGGTACTGGCAGCAACGTCGCCGAGGGAGCCGTTGCCCTGAACCCGGTAGGCCGCGACGGCTGCCAGCTTAAACAGCGCAGTTTTAGTGAGCGCAAGGTGGTAGTAGCGGGACGCCGCCTTAACGGTCGCGACGGTAACGGCTGCGGATGATCCAAGACCGTACTTTTTTCCTGCGGCATCGTCCAGGGTGCTCGTCACGTGGAGGTTTGCCGGCCGGATTTCCAGTCCCCGCTCTTGCGCAAGCCGCAGCACCATTTCGAGGGCCGCGGTGACGTACGGAAACGGGTGGGACGCCGGCGTTGTGGTTATTGTTCCGTTGGGAGTAGTTTGCCAGGTGACCCGCGCACGTTCGTCCTGGTCGGAAGTGATGGTACCAGTCGTTGCTTGCGTTGAGGTCAGCATGACGGTGACGGTGCGATCAACGGCTACCAAAATAGCGGGGTAACCTGGTGTTACCACCGCATATTCACCGGCAATATAAAGTTTTCCCGGCGCTGTTGCCGTAATCATGGGCGTTCCTCCTCCCAATAATTAATCCTCACGAATAATTTGTACTCCCGGTCCCGGATGGGCGACAAGGAGATCGTTTTTATCAAAATGAGCCTGCAGGGCCGTCAAAATAGCAACAACGTGTTGTTCCTCGCACAGGACCTTCACGTTGGGGCCGGCATCCATCGTGTAGTAGCACGGAATGCCCTTGGCCCGGAGTTCCTCCACGCAGTGCATGGCCGTCAGGCTGCCCGCCGTGAAGTATGTAAAGTGGGGCGTGGCCGTCAGGTTCAGGGCGTGCATTGCCATGGCGTTGCTTTCGGCAATTGCGCCCGTTTGCTGAATATCATGTGCGGCAATAGCCGGCTTAATGGCGGCAAGGTCTGCCTGCGCTTTTTTCACCCATTCCTGGTAGAACGGGGACGTCTTGACCACGGTTTGCATACCCGCGCGGGAGCCAATCTTTTTTTCAGCCCGGTCAACCACCACGGTAACCATGCGGATAGGCCACGTTGGGTGCTCGTCAATTGGCACGGCATACGATGTTGCATCGTTAGTCCCCGCCTGCCATTCGACAAAGCCGCCAAAAACTGACCGCGTCGCAGACCCAGAACCCCGTCGTGCTAGCCGCGAAAGGGCTTGCCGGTTTAAGGTTAATCCGGCTGCTTTGCTGGCAGCAGCAGCGAGGGCGGCATAGGCGGAGGCGGATGAAGCCAGCCCAGCAGCAGTCGGGACGTGGTTTGTTGAGGTTACCACTGCTCCCGCCGTTATCCCGGCTTGATTTCGGATAATATCAAGGAAGGGGGTAACCCGCGTTGTTGATTGGGTAACCCCGCCAAGAATCAAGTGGTCCGTTTGTTGCTTTGAATCAAACTGGACGGTTGTCTCCGTATAAAATTCGTCGAGGGTGAGAGACAGGGAACCGTTCATCGGGATGATGAGGTCTTCGTCCCGTTTCCCCCAGTACTTTACAAGGGCGATGTTTGTGTGGGCCCGTGCAGTTATCCGGGGCGTTTTCATTCTTTATTCTCCTTTTGTGTGAGGGTGAGTGGTTCAATCCACGTTGCCGTAACGCCGTGTGCGGTAAGTACCGTAGCCAGGCGCTGGGCGATCGCCGGATCCGGGACAAGGTTAATGAAACAGCCGCCACACCCGCCGCCAGTCAACTTACTTCCCAGGGCGCCGTTTTGGCGGGCGAGGGTGATTAGTTTATCAAGTTGCGGGGTGCTAACCCCCAGTGCGCGTAGTTCAGCCTGGTTGGCGTTCATCAGCTGGCCCAGTTTCGGGACGGCGTTGGCTGCCAGGGCATCCTTCATTTTTCGCACGATGGCGCCAATCGTATGGATGTGCTGGTGGGTCGTGTGGGGATCGTTCGTAAGGTGGTCCTTGACCCGCATGATGGCAGCACTGGTTTTCCCCTTAATACCACTATCGCAAATGAGTAACGTAGCATTGACGTTAATTGGAAGCGGGTGGGGAGCATGTCCCCGAATTAACCACACCGGGTTGGTGCTAGCAGTGGTCGCCGCATCCAGTCCGCTCGGATTCTTATGGGTAATCTTTTCGGCCACCGCAGCCCAGGTAAGGAGCTGCTGGTGGTTAAGGGACCGGTCAAAGAACCGGAAAGCCGCCCGCACAATGGCGACCGCAACGGCAGCGGACGAGCCCATTCCCCGTTCAGCGGGGAGGGCACTTTCAATGGTAAGGTCATACCCGTCCCGGTAATTTTCCGTTTTCATTAGCTGGTCCAGGAGGGTGCGAATCCCATTCATTGCCGGGGGCATCGTTGCCACCGGACCATCGTAGTACGAGCTGTGAATGGTGGTTTGTTCTGTCTGTGGCCGGAAGGTGGCCTTTGCCTGAACGGTTGTCAGGGGAAGAGCAATTGCTGGTTCCCCGTACACAACTGCGTGTTCACCCGCGAGGATAATTTTCGCGTTGCTTGTGCCCGTCTGTGGTGTCACCGTACCCCTTCCTTTCATTAAACGTTCCTGATTGGTCGCAATTAGCGACATACAGATAAATTATACCCGAGCCGTCGGGGAACGACAACATTTTCCTCCATTCCCTGAATCGGGAAGGAGCATGGTATAATCATCACCAGAATAATTATCGGATTTAGATGAACTTTTAACTGGAAGTGGCTGGAATGACGACGTACGCGGTCGTGGACTTAGAAACAACGGGAACAAAGCTTAACGGGTACCACCGGATTATTCAGTTTAGCTGTACCTTTGTGAAGGGTAACCGGCTGGCGGGGGCGTTTACCACGCTAGTTAATCCCGAACGGCGGGTTGACCAGGAGGTGCTGCGGTTAACCCACCTCAAGCAGCGGGACCTGGACAACGCCCCGTTGTTTGATGACGTTGCGGGGACGATTTATGAGTTACTGGCGGGGACAACCTTCGTGGCCCACAACATCCAGTTTGACTACCGCTTCCTGAGTCAGGAGTTTGAACGTGTCGGGTACCCGCCACTCACGTTGCCGGGAATTGATACGGTTCAGTTAGCACAGATTCTGTTTCCGACACAGCCGTCGTACCGGCTAAGCGACCTGACCCGGGCACTCGGAATTACGCACCGGCATCCTCACCAGGCTGATAGCGATGCGGCCGTAACTGCCCGGCTGTTCATTAAACTGCAACGGCGGCTGCGCTCCCTTGACCGGGGCGTCGTGCAACGGTTAGCGGCCCTGAGTCGGTGTTTGCTTTATGAAACCGGGCGGTGCTTTACCGCCGCTGCCCACTACCAGCAGCATGCGGGAACTAGGCCCCACCGGAACCAAAAGGCGGTGGGAGGCTTAATTTTACGGCGGCACCCGCAACCGGCCGCATTAACGGTACTGGAGTACCCCAAAACAAAACGGAAGAAGGAGCGCTTGTTCAGGGGGGAGCTTGACTACCGGCACGAACAGGCGCGGATGATGAACGATGTTTTTCGGACGTTAACGCAGGACACAACGGCTCTTTTTGAAGCGCCCACTGGAGTCGGAAAGACGTTGGGGTACCTGTTGCCGGTGGCGTACGCTGCCAGTACCGGGGCCAAGTTTGTGATTAGCACCGCCACGACAACCTTACAGGGACAACTGCTTCAGGAAGCTCTTCCGGTGGTGGCGCGGCTAACGGAACAACCGCTTCCGGTAATGCTGCTGAAGGGAAATAGCCACTACATTGACATTGCCCGGTTTGCCCGGACATTGCGTCAGCCCGTTTCCGAACACAGCCAGCTTCTTCAAATGAAGATTTTGGTGTGGCTGAGTGAAACAACGACCGGGGACCTTGACGAGCTGCACCTAACGCAGCAGCAGGATCCGCTGTTTGCTCAGATCCGCCACCACGGAATTGATAGCCTATCAACGGACGATTCGTTCTATAACGAGGACTTCCTCGTGCGCCAGGCTGAGGAACAACAGCACGTTCCGGTGATTATCACCAACCACGCGTACCTCGTTCAGCACGCGGCGGAGTTTGCCGCGATGGACCGGCGTTTAATCGTGGATGAAGCCCAACACCTTCCTGATACGGTACTGAATCAGCCGGCGGTCCAACTGGACTTTGATGCAATCAAGATTGCGGCGGACACCGCCCTGACCCTGATGGAATCACACGAGTCGTTAGCCCTGCGTGATTTCATCGGGGAAAATGGAATTAGCCGGGCGGAATACGTGGCCTTACGGGCGGACGTGCGGGTGATTGACCATCAGGTGCCAGAAATCCGGGAGGCCCTGCTTGATAACTTCACCCTGCGGGATGACGGCACGCAACTCCCGGCAATGACCCTGAACTTTGGGCGCTTTACCGGGTTTGTAAAGAGGCACCTTGGGCCGATTAGTAAAATTACCAAAGCGGCGGTGCGGGTGCACACGGGGTTGGCCCGGCTACGCCACCGGTTAAACGTGGTTGACCAGCAGCACCAGTTTACGCCCGAAGAACAACAGTTTTTGAATACGCTTTTTGAAACCGGGGACGCCCTGATTACGGCGCTTCTTCCGTGGCGGGTGTTTGACCTTACGTACCTGGAAGACCTGCAGGCGACCGCGATGGTTTCGCTTCAACAGGCGGCCGATAATCCGAACGCCCACCTGCGGCTCGTGGTCGGGATTGCGTCAACGACGGGCTACCTGAATGAGCAAGTCTACCGCTTTTTCCAGCAGGTTCTCCTGGTAGGAGCAAACCTGACGCTCCGCAACCGCGAACAAACTAAGGAGACGTATGACCTGCCGAGTGCCGTGACGTTTTACCACTACAAGGCGCCGTTTGATTACGCCCACCAGGCGGTTGCGTTCCTGGTGAGGGATATGCCGGCTGTCCGGGATGTCGGCCGGGCGGAGTATGCCAAACAACTGGTGACGAGCCTGGCGCCGGTTTTACGGCAGGAACACCGGCAAACCCTGATCCTCTTTAACTCACTGGCCGTAATCGAAGCGGTGTACGCCCAGCTTGGGGCCGTGGGGATTACCAGCGAGCGGCCGGTGATGGCGCAGGGCGTAACGGGCACCGTTGCCAAACTTAAGAAACGCTTCGTACTGGCGAAAAACGAAGGGGCGATCCTGCTGGGAACCGGGACGTTCTGGGAGGGCGTTGATCTCCCGAAGGACCAGCTTGAGCTGTTGATTATTGCCCAGCTCCCGTTTGAATCGCCGACCACCCTGTTAAACCAGGTGCGGTATACTCGGGAGCAAGCCAACCATCATAACCCGTTTGTCACGTTATCCCTGCCCCGTGCGGTACAGCGGATGAACCAGGGGTTGGGGCGGCTGATCCGGACGCCGGACGATATTGGGGCGCTGGTTGTCCTGGATAGCCGGATTGTTACGCAGCGGTACGGGAAGACCTTCGTGAAGGCCTGGCCGGATTCGCTTCCCGTTAAAACGTGTTCGGTGCGGCAACTTACCGACCAACTGGCATCATTTTATGCACAACACTCAGCAAAATGAGGTTGGTGGGCGCTCGGACGGCGTGCTATAATCGAAGGGAATTTGAACGATTGGAACGACGAAAATGAAACGAAACCTAACACGGAAGAACCACATTATTTGGCGCCGGTTAGTCACCGGGGTGGTTGTCTTGGCCATTGCGGTTTGCCTGACTGGAATTGGGCTCCTTGTTAAAGCCCAGTTTCCTTATTTTCAGGCGCGGCATGAGGCCACCCAGATGGCTGAAAAGTACGCGCACGTTGATAAGGTGAGCCATTTTTACTGGTATAACCGTAACCAGACGTACTTCACCATTGCCGGTCAGAATGACAAGGGGCAAAACGTGTACGTCATTATCCCGAAGAACGGGGCGAGCGTGAACGTTTATTCCCAGCGGGCGGGAATTTCTGCCCAGCAGGCCGCCCAGGTTGCCCGGAATAACGACACTGTGCGGAAGGTGCAGGCGACAACGTTGGGAATGCACGCGGGTAAACCGGCGTGGGAAGTGGCCTACCTTAATAAACAGAACGAGCAGTGCTACGTCCTGTTAAGCTTTAAGACGGGAAAGGTTATTCAGCAAAACAAGGGCATTTAGCTACTGACAAGGTGCCTGGTCTACGCTATAATTTAAGGAACAAGTAACATGGTTGCGGGTGAAAACCGGCGACCGGAGAATGGAGGAGTTTACGTGCAAACAATTAGTATTATTGATGCCAAGGACCACGTTGATGAACAGGTTCGAATCGGGGCATGGCTAACTAATAAGCGGTCAAGCGGAAAGATTGCCTTCCTGCAGTTGCGGGATGGTTCAGCATACTTCCAGGGGGTTGTGCTGAAGAATAACGTTTCACCCGAAGTGTTTGCACTGGCCAAGGGCTTGAAGCAGGAAACAAGCCTGTACGTTACGGGGACAATTCACGCTGATGAGCGGTCCCACTTTGGCTACGAAATTGCGGTTGATGACATCGAGGTTGTCGGTGAAAGTGAGGACTACCCGATTACGCCCAAGGAGCACGGGACGGACTTTTTGATGGATCACCGTCACCTGTGGCTGCGGTCCCAGAAGCAGTTTGCCATCATGAAGATTCGGAACGAAATTATCCGGGCAACGTATGAGTTCTTTAACAAGGAAGGCTTTACGAAGCTGGACTCCCCAATCCTGACGGGGAGTGCGCCGGAAGGAACGACTGATTTGTTCCACACGGAGTACTTTGGACGGGACGCCTACCTGTCCCAGTCCGGGCAGCTGTACGCCGAAGCAGGCGCAATGGCCTACGGTAAGGTTTTCACCTTTGGCCCTGTTTTCCGGGCCGAGAAATCAAAGACCCGGCGGCACCTGATTGAATTCTGGATGGTTGAACCAGAAATGGCCTTTATGCACCAGGAAGAAAGCCTGGAGTTACAGGAACGCTACATTGCCTTCCTGGTCCAGAATGTGCTTGATCACTGTGACTACCCACTAACCATTCTTGGGCGGGACAAGGATGTTCTTCGCCGGTACACCGAGTTACCGTACCCGCGGGTCACCTACGACGATGCCATTAAGTTACTGCAGGAATCAGGTGAGTTTAACGGCTTAGAATGGGGCGTGGACTTCGGTTCACCGGAAGAAACCTACCTGGCAGAGCACTTCAACAAGCCAGTCTTTGTGCTGAACTACCCGAAGGCCATCAAGCCGTTTTACATGAAGCCGCACCCGACCCGCGATGACGTGGTCATTTGTGCGGACCTGTTGGCACCGGAAGGGTACGGTGAAATCATCGGGGGATCTGAACGGGCAACGGACGTTCACTACCTGGAAGAACAGATTAAGCAGGCGGGCTTAAACATGGATGATTATCAGTGGTACCTTGACCTACGGCGGTACGGGAGTGTGCCGCACTCTGGGTTTGGACTCGGCTTAGAGCGGATGATTACGTGGATTACCGGTGAAAGTCACATCCGGGAATCAATTCCATTCCCGCGGATGCTCAACCGGATTTACCCGTAAAATTAACTAAGAACGTGATTAATTGGAATGAGGGAGGTTGCGACGTTGGTCACGACCTCCTCGTTCCGTTCAGGAGGCGCAGGATGACGCAGAACTTTGTCAAATATATGCAGGCTGGCACGATGAGTGTTTCAAACCTCCTTTTGCGGCATTACCATGAAGTGGGACTGACGGAAGAGGAGCTGGTCTTGATTCTCCAGTTGTTAAGCTACCACCAGGAGGGGGACGATTTTCCGTCGATTGATGCGGTGGCCACGATTATGGGCAAACCATCTTCCCGGGTGTACGAGTTGATGCACCAGCTCCTTCAAAAGAAGCTCCTCCGGGTTGACGAGGCGCCGGCAGCGGATGGGCGGAGTCAGCAGCGGTACGACATGGCGCCACTGTACGCGAAGTTAGGCATGTTGCTTACCCACAAGGAACAGGCCGTAAACAAGGCTACCCATGCCCAAACTAAGGCAGATTTGTTTGCCATGATTGAAAAGGAATTTGGGCGGACCCTGTCGCCGATTGAGGGGGAGATGATTGACGGGTGGCTAACAAATGACCACTATTCACCAGCAATGGTGGAGTTGGCCTTAAAGGAAGCGGTCCTGAGTCAGGTATACAACCTGAAATACATTGACCGAATTTTGATTGCCTGGGAGAAGCGCAACCTCACGACGCCTGCTGCCGTTGAGCGCGACCGGGCTGAGCGCCGAGTACATCAGGCAGCGAATAAACCGGTTAAGAAGCAGGGCAAGCACGCCAAGCCGGCCATTCCGATGTACCACTGGACGGATCAAAAGTAGCGGGGTGATGAAATGCAGCATACACGGCGACACTGGGGATTACGGATACTGAGCGGGTTACTCGTCCTTGGGTTAATCGTGACGAGTAGTAGCGCCATTCAGGCCCAGACCACGGCTACGCAGGTTCGGTCAATCCGGCGAGCCCTAAAGCAGAACCATGCGCAGGCGATTGTCATTGTAAACGGGCGGGGGCAGGCCCCCAGGATTATTCAAACCACGACGGGGCGGAATGCGGCTAAGGCTGACCGGTTATTCCCGATTGCTTCCTTACAGAAGGTGATGACGGGGGTGTCCCTGGCCCAGCTTATTCGGCAAAACAAACTTACCCTCAATGACCGGTTAAGCCGGTATTATCCCCACGTGCGGTATGCGCATCAGATTACGGTGCAGCAGTTAATCACCCATAGTTCGGGGATACGCGACCGGCTGCCTGCGCCGGCAGCGGTGTTGCCGACCCAGAACCAGCAGTTAGCGTTCACCCTCCGGAACTTGCATTCTACCGGACACCATTTTTGGCACTATTCAAACGCCGAGTACGGCTTGCTTTCCGGCATTATCAGCCAGGTTAGTAAAACGCCATACCAGCAGTATTTAACCCGGAACGTTCTGAAACGGGCGGGGCTATCTTCTACCCAGTTTGCCTTTTATAACCACGTGCACCGGGTTACGACGATTCCCGTGTCAACGACGGGCTTAAACGGGTTTGACCAGGTGGCCAACTTTAATCGGCTGCAACGCACCATGGCAGGGGCCCCTGGAGCGGGGGAATTATACTGCACGCCCCGGGGTTACTGGCAGTTTATTCAGGCCCTGACACACAACAAGCTGGTGCCCTTAAAGATGATTACCAAGAGGGTCGCAATTGAGGGGGGTCCGTGGTACTTTGACGGGGTGTATAACCATCCGGGGTTGATTCACGCAGATGGCGCAAATAACGGGTATGACTGCACGTTTTATTGCGATTACCGTCACCACAAAACGCTCATGCTTTTTACCACTAACATGTCGTTTGTCCACATGGAAACCCTGGGATATAAACTGTTTAAGATTTACTTTGGGTACAACTACGAGTAATGCGGGGGAATAGGAATGGAACGGTATGAAACCACAGCTGAACAGGACTACGAGCGGGAGCACGCGGCGATGATCCGCCAAACAGCTCCGGAAAGCATGGTGCTGTTGGAACACGACGGGACGCTTCCGGTCAAGTTTATGAAGAAGATTGCCCTGTACGGTGCGGGGGTCCGGCATCCCGTAAAGGGTGGTGCCGGTTCGGGTGACGTAAATGTCCGGCATTTTTTGAACGTTGAAGAGGCGTGCGAGCAGGCCGGGCTAACGGTTCTGACAAAGAAGTGGTTGGACCGGTATGATCGCGTTTACCGGAAACGGCAGGCGGCCTTCCGCACGGAAAAACAGGCAGCGTTAAAGAAGGCACCGCACGATTTAGGGGTGATGCTACGCTTAATGCCAACCCCGCAGGACTATGATATTCCGCTGGATTACCCGGAAGAGGCGGACTTGACCGTGTACGTTTTAACCCGGAATTCAGGGGAGGCAAACGACCGGCAAAACGTTGCGGGGGACATTCAGCTGACTCCGGAAGAGGTGCGGGACATTATCACCCTGAGTGCGCAGAGCCGGCGGTTTGTCCTGGTGTTAAACGTTGGGGGGTTCGTTGATTTGACCCCGATTCAGGGCTATGTCCACACGATTTTGCTTGCAAGTCAGTTGGGGATGGCAACGGGAACGGCGTTAGTGGACGTTCTTTTAGGAAAGAGTTATCCGTCAGGGAAACTGACAATGACGTGGGCGCCGTTGGAGAACTATCCGGTTAAGCATTTTGGTGAACAGGATAACACGGACTACACCGAGGGGATTAACGTTGGGTACCGGTACTTTGCGGCGCACCCGGAAGAAGCGGCCTACCAGTTCGGGTATGGAAGAAGTTATACCGACTTTGAAATTAATGCTCGGGTAACGGACGTTGCGCCCGCCGGGATTACCGTGGAGGCGACCGTAAAAAACATTGGCATTTACCCCGGAAAAGAGGTTATCCAGGCGTACGTTACCAAACCAGAAACGGAGTACAAGATGGCGGCCGAAGACCTCGTCGGCTTCATGAAAACCCCGGAACTAGCGCCGGGGGAAGTGACCATCGTGACGCTGTTCTTGCCGATTGAGCGGTTGGCAATGTACGATAGCGCCCGTGCAGCCAAGGTGCTGGTGAACGGGCCGTACGTTTTAGCCGTGGGCAATTCAGCGGCGGCAAACCCGGTCGCCCGCATCTACCTGGATCGGATGGTGGTGCTCGAACAGCTCCATCCACTGAGTAGTGCGCACCAGGCAACGGTTACCGACCAAACCTTTGAGTACGACATGCGCCATGATGATATTTGGCTGCCTAAATACTACCTGCGGGCGGAGGACTTTACGACCAGAACGGTAGAACCACCGGTCGCTCCCGAAGAGCTTCCCGCAGCCCCCCAATCGTTCTGGGAGGACGTGGTGGTGGGAAACCACACCCTCGACGACTTTATTGCGGGGTTATCGGCCGACCAGCTGTGCCAGTTAGCAGTAGGAAATTACGATGATCCAACAGCTGGAACCGACTTTGTTGGAAACGCAGCGACAGCGGTTGCGGGGGCCGCTGGACAAACAACCCGGCAGCTTCGTGGCAGTGGAGTGCCGTCGTTGGTAATGGCGGATGGCCCGGCCGGTCTTCGTTTGAGCACGGTGTATACGATTGATAATAAGGGCAATGCCCAGGCGGTGACCCCATCGTTTGGTGGCGACCACCGGCACCATTCGGCCAGTCGGGGGAAAAAGTATTACCAGTGGACGACCGCTTTGCCAATCGGAACAGCAGTGGCGCAAACGTGGAATCCGGCAATTGCCCGGCAGTACGGTGACATTGTTGGGGATGAAATGACCCGGCTTGGGGTTCATTTATGGCTCGCGCCCGCCCTGAATATCCAGCGGTCGCCACTGGATGGCCGCAACTTCGAGTACTATTCGGAGGATCCGCTGTTGAGCGGGTTGATTGCGGCCGGGATTACTGCGGGCGTGCAGGATCATCCGGGCTGTGGGGTCACCCTCAAGCACTTTGTGGCGAATAACCAAGAAACGAACCGGATGTACTCCAGCAGTAATATGAGTGAGCGGACGCTCCGGGAGATTTACCTGCGGGGGTTTGAGGTTGCCGTTAAAGCGGGAAAACCCGCAGCGGTAATGACGGCCTATAACCTCGTTAATGGCCAGCATGCGGCCGCCTCGTCCAGTCTAGTCACCACCGTTTTGCGAGCCGAATGGGGCTTTGACGGCATGGCGATGACCGACTGGTTTAGTACGGCTAGTGATGGTCAGGTACACCAGCATCCGGCTGCGAATGCCGCAGCGTGTGTGGCTGCCGGGACAAACCTGATTATGCCCGGAACGCCGGACGACTACGACAGCATTGCGGGGGCGCTGGCAGGAGGGACGTTAACGCTTGCCCGGCTCCAGGAAAACGCCCGGATGATTTTAGGAACACTGTTGCGGTTACGGGTCCGCTAGGAAAAACTACCTAATGAAATAGAGACAACAATAGAGGCTGTGATTTTTGTCACGGCCTCTATGTTTGCATTAAAGGTTACTGTCCTTAATGTCAGCCAGAAAGCGGATAATGAGTTCAATTTCGTCCGGGGTATACGTTGCCTGAATGTGATTCGCTAACTGCTGGTAGAGTTCCTCCCGCATCGTATTGTGCAGCGCAGCGAGCTGCCTTCCGGATGCCGTCAACTGGTAGTAAATGTTTTTCTGGTTATCAGGATGTTTGGTTCCCGTGATCAACGTAAGCTGTTTGAGTGTGCGGGCCGCGCGGGTCACGGCTCCGCGGGTTACTCCCAATTCGGTTGCAATGGCACTCCCCGGCATTTCCCCGTGGTGAAGCAGGGCATCCAGTAAGTGGTAGGCCACCACCGAAATTTTGGGGATGAGGGCTTTAAGGGCATCATCCGTGACGTGGGCCTGCATCCACTTTTTAGCGGTGGACTGCTCGTTATGCGGGGTGTGCCGTAGTTGGGCAATCAGCAGTGATAACCGGTCAATTTGATTTGTCATGGCTAGAACTTCCGGGCAAGCTGAGCTGCCGGTTCCTTTGCTGCTGTGATGATTGCTTCCCGCTTGGTTGGATCCTGGTCAGCCCCTTCGACAAATATGCTCTGGAAATCCTTCACGCCAAAGAGCATGAAGATTCCCCGGAGGTAAGCGTCCCCAAAGTCTAATTTAGTCATCATGGGGTTTGCTTCTGATCCGTGGTATACGCTCCCGGCCGCCTGAATGTGGACTACTTTGCGGTCGCCAATCAAACCAACGGGACCGTGGTCCGTGTACTTAAACGTCTTGTGCGGAACGGCCATCACGTCAATGTACTGCTTTAACTCAGCCGGCAGGAAAAGGTTGTACATCGGGTTGATGAAGACGTACTTATCAGCCGCCATGAATTCGGCAAGCCATTCATTGTGGCGGGAGAGGAGGGTGGCTTCCTCAGCGGTTAATTCCTGTCCGGCCTTCTGGTGCTTCCAGGCACTCATTGTGGTGTCGTTGAGCGGCGGAACGGTTGTGTCGTACAAATCGCGAATAACGATGTCGTCGTCTGGGTGACTTTCCCGGTAGGCTTCAATAAAGGCATCCCCGACGCTCAGTGATAAACTCGGCTCCACGTGGGGATGGGCCTTAACAACAAGTAACTTAGTCATATTAAATTCCTCCAATCAATTGTTTACGTTGGGGCAAGCATACAATGATTTTTGTTGCTTGTCAACAAAAATAACAACGGGTGGCGCGGAAAGATTAGGGTGAATAGGGGAATACATCTCATTGGCAAATATTCTTAGAGGGAGGTGGGTGCTATTGCCCGAACATTCGGATAAAATAATGCGCGCTGCCCGTTCATGTGAAAAAACTTCACAAAAATGATCGTCACCCGCCGAATTTAGCGGTATAATTTTCCGTGCAAATAAAAACGGGTTGCTTAGCTTAACCCATAGGAGTGAATTTGAACAATGGTTGTCTTTTTGCTGCAGGTCCTCATCATGGTCCTGCTGCTAGTAATCGGGTTAAAGGTTGGCGGCGCCGTCGGTTGTGGGGTCTTCGCCTTACTCGGTGAATTAGTAATGGTTTTCCTGTTTCACCTGGCACCAGGCAAGGTTCCGCTGGCGGCGGTCTACATTATCCTCGCCATCGGGATTGCCGGTGGGGTCCTGGAGCTTGCGGGGGGAATTGATTACCTCGTGTCACTCGCAGCCCGGGTAATCCGGAAGTACCCGAAGTTGATTACATACGTGGCCCCGCTCGTCACGTTCCTGTTCGTGTTCGGGGTGGGGACGTCCAACATCGCCCTGTCACTGGAACCAATCATCGCGGATACGGCGGTAAAGGCTGGCATTCGGCCAGAGCGGCCGCTGAAGGCGACGGCGCTAACGGCCAATACGGCGCTGCTGTGTTCCCCGGCCGCGGCGGCGGTGGCGTACATGCTGTCGTTGTTCGCTAACCACGCGATTACGATGCGGAAATACTTACTGATCGTGCTTCCGACGGCTTTGCTGACAACGCTGTTACTGAGCACGTTCATGACGCTCAAGAAGTTCAAAACAAGCGATAAGGAATTCATGCAGCAGTACCAAGCCAAGGACGCCAAGCAGGGGGAGCAGCACTTCTCTGTGACGACCAAGCTGGCAACGCTGGTGTTCATTCTGGGAATCGCGCTCGTCTTACTGTTTGGAATCTTCCCGGAGATTGCCCCGCGGATGCTGCTGCACGGCAAGATGACGGCCGTGCCAAACGACCTGATGGTAATGTTGCTGCTGTTTGCTACGGCGGGCATTAACATGGCCTTCTGCAAGATTAATCCGGGCAAGGTCTTTGCCACAAAGATCGGGTCTTCCGCGTTTGGTGGTTTGCTCGCCGTTCTTGGACCAGGCTGGTTGGGTTCCACGCTCTTTGACAACCCGCACAACCTGGTGCTGTTAAAGCAGCTGGTCGGCTCAATCGTCACGCACAATACGTGGATCGTGGTACCGCTGATCATGCTGGCATCGATGCTCATCATGTCGCAGTCGGCCACGGTTGCAGTCATCTTCCCGATTGCACTGAGCCTTGGAATCACGCCGCTGTTCTTGCTGGCAACGGTCCAGGCACTAAACTTCGTGTTCGTCATTCCGGCCCAGCCACCGATGCTGTTTGCGGCGGACATCGACGAAACGGGCGGCACCACCAAGTACGGCTTTATTGTGCCGGGAATCTTTACGTTGCTGGTATCGATGCTGATTGGTTTGATTATGATTCATGTGATGCCGGTGTAGATTAAGTGAATATTGAGGGACACGCACGACTCGAGAGGGTGGTGCGTGTTTTGTTTTTTGCAAAAACCTATTGATGAGGAGAATGCGTCGCCTATTTTCAGGCGGCTTGTTCATGTTTTCGTATTTTCAAGTAACATAATTCTGTGGACAAACTGGACTACGATTTCGAAAGTCGTAAACCACTTCCTGAGGTTGTTTAATCATACATGTTGTACTTTTCAAAGTATCATTAACAACGTACTGTTTTAATTTGCGTAAACCACTTTGTATTTAGAGATTGATTTAACATCGTAAGACGTTGGCCATCACATCACAATAGCGAATGTATTGCAGAACAGGAAAACTTCGGTTCTGGATGTGATTTAGAGTTTGAGATCGTAGTTTGTTGATAATACGTTTAATCATTCGGTAGAAATAGAAACAATTTAAAGCAATTAACGTATTCATAAAAGAGTATTTATTTTATACATTAATAATATCTATACACTTTTTCAATATGAACTTATATTGAATTATATCGTTAAAATTTGAAAAACGTTACTAATTAAGCGTATTTTTCTGTTTATTATATGTTGAAATAGTAGAAGGAAATATTATAATGACTTCTTGTAAGGATGTAATAGGATGTGAGTGTATGCGCTTTATTGGGAGCAAAAAGAATTTACTTAATGAAATAAGTGATATTCTTCAACCTCATTTAGATGGAAATGAGAAAAGCTTTGTTGATTTATTTGCGGGTTCCAATGTAGTTGGGGATTACTTTGCTGATAGATATCAAATAATTTCTAATGATATTATGTATTTTTCGTATGTTCTTGCAAGAGGTAGTCTATCTATTCGGCATACGCCGAAGTTTAATGCTTTAAAGAAAGAGTCTATACAAGATCCAGTACAATTTTTAAGTAGTTTTTCTCTTAATAATTATCAAGGAGGATATGTTACAGAGGAATATTCGCCTGCTGGAAAGCAACGTAGGATGTACTTTACTGTAGAAAATGCTAAAAGGATAGATTATTGTCGTGAAAAAATTGAACGTTGGTATAAGGATGGCAAGTTAATAGATGATGAATACTTTTATTTATTATCATCTTTAATTTCTGCCATTCCATTTGTTTCAAATATTACCGGAACATACGGTGCTTATTTAAAAAAATGGGATAAAAGGGCATTTAAACCATTAACATTACTAACTCCCAACATAAAAAATATTAAAGGAAATTTTGCTTATAATGAGGATGCAATAAGTCTTCTTCCAGCTTTAAAGGGTAAAGATATTATTTATATTGATACTCCATATAATACAAGACAATATCCATCTAATTATCATGTGTTAGAAAATATAGCCAAGTGGAATAAGCCAACTTTAAAAGGTATTACAGGACAATTTGATTTAAAAGCTGAAAAATCTGATTTTGCTGTAAAGAGAAAGGCATTTTCAGCCATGAACAGACTCTTATCTAAGGTTAATTGTAAGCATGTCGTTATGAGTTACTCGACTGATGGAATTATTAACGTCAGCGAATTACTTCCTTTAATTAAGCGATTTGCAAAAGAAGAATACGTGGAAGTAAGAAAAATAAAATATAGAAAATATAAAGGAAAGATCCATAATAACAATGACGTTTACGAATTATTATTTTATTTTCAGCCTAAATCATTCGATAGGAGCGAACAAAAAATATTAGTAAAAGGTTATAAGAAAAATGATTCCAAAGTAGATTCAAATAAAAGTATTGTATCTCCTAAAGGTTTCATTAAAAGTCCTTTGAATTACGTTGGCGGAAAATATAAATTACTTCCCCAAATTTTCCCCTATTTTCCAGATAATATTCATACCTTTATTGATATGTTCAGTGGTGGAGCAAATGTTGGAATTAATGTAGTTGCTCAGAAAATCATTTTCAATGATATCAATACAAAAGTAAATGAAATATTTAGATATATCCAAAGGCATGATATACATGAGATATTGGAGATGATTCATGAATATATAAATAAATATAAATTATCTAAAACAAATGAAGAAGGATTTAAAAAATTTCGAGATGATTATAATGAATCGCCTAATCCAATTGCGTTATATACATTAGTGTCATACAGTTTTAACTATCAATTTCGATTTAATAGTGAATTAAAATACAACAATCCTTTTGGAAAGAATCGAAGTCATTTTTCCGAAAAGATGAAAAATAATTTGGTAAACTTTTCTGAACGGTTGCATAGTATAAATGCTATTTTTACGGATAATTATTTTACAGATATTGATTTCAACTCCTTGGGCGAAAGCGATTTTGTTTATGCTGATCCACCATATTTAATTACTACGGGTTCTTATAATGATGGAAATAGAGGTTTTGTTAATTGGACTGAAACGCAGGATCAAGAGCTCTGTAGGGTTTTGGATAATCTAAATAGTAAAAACATTAAATTTGCCTTAAGTAATGTTTTACGCCATAAGGGTAAAGTTAATCAATCAATGGTTAACTGGAGTGAAAAATATAATGTTCATCATTTAAATTACAGTTACAGTAATTCATCTCATAATACTAGTCATTTAAGTAGTGATGAGGTGTTAATTACTAATTATTAGGCTGAAACAGGTTACCACCTATTTTTTATTGTAGGATTACTTATTAGTTAGAGGTGTTAACATATGATTAATATACAAGAATATCGGGCATTTAAAAGCCAAACGTTTGGTCTTGGCCAAGATGTTTCTCATGATTTAATAAAGATAGTAAAGGTTCCTTCTCTTTTTTTTAATGATTCCAAGATTGTAAAAAAATTACGTCAGGGAAGGCTTAAAAAATTAACT